>OMAZ01000315.1_pt1 | contig 33245 bp, 30 predicted proteins | sample 1674131 | NCBI WGS metagenome assembly OMAZ01 (sample SAMEA103958147, study PRJEB25191) | human gut metagenome | biome: human-associated habitat [ENVO:00009003]; feature: intestine environment [ENVO:2100002]; material: feces | place: Germany | collected 2013/2015 | reverse complement strand
ATGCCTGATGATGATTGTAACTGCACCGGTCATTTTGGTGTTGACACTTTTTGTCTGGCTCTGCACGGGGCTGATCTACATATCCGGTCTGGTGCTTGGTCTGCTCAGCACGGTAATTGCTCTGCTTGGCGTGGCTGTGCTGATTACCTATTCCCCGCAGAATGGTGCAATTTTGCTGGTTATGGCATTTTTGATTAGCCCGATGGGACTGCCGCTGGCTGCGATCTGGCTGCTGGGCAAGGTGCAGAGTTTGAAATTTGCAATCCAGGATTGGGCGTATGGGTAAATGATGTGAATATAATTTGGAATGAAAAAGAAGCAGGACAATGGGAGATGAGACCCAATGCCCTGCTTCTCTGTTTATTCGGAACGAACTGTAATATATTTTTGATTGCGACTTTTAGGTTTATCGGGAATAGTCATTTCTAATTGCCCGGATTCTAAAAGCGGATTGATATGCTTCAAAGTGAAGTTTCTTAAATCTTTGAAGCCGCAAAATACTGCAAGCTCTTTCTTGGATTTTGGTGTTGTGCAAAAAGCCAAAATCTGTTTGGACATCGTTGATAGTTCAATATCTTGGTGGGTAACTTGGTGGGTATCACCCTCTAAGTTGTAGTTTACATTTTTCAAAATAACTCTGAAATCTGTCGCTGTTGAGGAAAATTCGGGCTTATATGCCTCTGTGTATCCAGGCAGCTTTTCAGTTTCACTGACGATTTTGCGCAGACCACTTCCACGGCGTTCCATGTACTTCATGCGGTGGAACAGGTCAGCGATCACAGGGTTTCGTCGCATGGAACGGATACCGCGCAGCCACAGAATGAAATTCTGTGTTCAAAGGGGCTTGGGGGCGCTGCCCTCAACAAGCAAGCGGAGAGGAAAATCACGGAGGGATTTTCTTCTCTGCGGGCCTGTGTGTATTAACACAGGCATTGCTTGCCTCTTTTCTCCGAAATTGAAAAGAACCAGTGAGAGAATCGTTAAATTTCACTCACTGGCTCAATTCATTTCAAATATCTCGGACAACTCTGTCAGTTCTTTCACCGTTTCCTGGGTGTGATGCAACAGGGTGTCACGCATTTCTGGCGGACAGCTGGAATAAAGCATTTTCATCTGATTGACACCTTCATCTTCCAGAGAAATATCTGGATTTATAAGCGTATCTAAAGAGATTGTGCAGGACCTTTGCCAATGCTCTCAAAATCAAATAGGAAGGATTCATTTTCCCTTTTTCGATATTGGCGATTTGCTTTACAGAAACATGGCTCAGATCAGAAAGTTCCTGTTGTGTCAGTTCTTTATTCTTTCGGGTTTCCCGCATTTTTGCCCTAAAGCAGTTAAATCATCAATCGGCATAATCGTTCACTTTAATAATATTGTATCGTTCCGGTTTATGTGATGGAATGACCTTATTATGCCTGGAAAACTGTATGATTATGCCGATTTTATAAAGCTGCGATTGGTGATAAACTTGTATTGTTCGAGACAAAGAACTATAATGTACTCTGTGGAGGTGCATAATGGATTATATGACACTAAAAGAGGCCGCCGAAAAATGGGGCGTGACACCTCGTAGAGTAAATTACTATTGCGCTGCTGGGCGTATCCCCGGCGCTGTAAAGATGGCAACTATCTGGCTAATTCCAAAGGATGCGGAAAAGCCGATTGATGGTCGAACAAAACAAGGAAAGGCAGAAAAGTATGAGTAATATATTACTTCTTGAAGATGATCTAAGCCTGATCAACGGGCTTTCTTTTGCTTTCAAAAAGCAGGGATTTGAATTAAATATCGCCAGAACGCTCAAAGAAGCGGAGAAATTGTGGACAGACGGAAAATATGATTTGTTGGTGTTGGACATATCTCTGCCAGATGGGTCTGGCTTTGACTTTTGCAAAAGAGTTCGACTTACATCAAAGGTGCCAATTATTTTTCTGACGGCTTCGGATGAGGAAACAAGTATTATTATGGGGCTGGATATTGGAGGTGATGACTATATCACAAAACCGTTCAAACTGGGGGTTCTCGTTTCAAGGATTAACGCCTTACTTCGACGTGCAAATTCTTTTCAAGCAGCAGACACAGAATTGCAGTCGAATGGCATCAAGGTTCTTTTGCTGCAAGGACAGGTTTTCAAAAATGGGGAGCTGTTGGATTTGACTGCCGTGGAATACAAGCTACTGTGCTTGTTTATGAGAAACCCAAGCATGGTGCTGACAAAGGGACAAATTTTAGATAAGCTATGGGATTGCGACGGGAATTATATCGACAGTAGTACCCTTACGGTCTATATGCGTCGGCTTCGTATGAAGATCGAGGATAATCCAAGTGAACCACAAATGCTCCTGACTGTTCGAGGTATGGGATATAAATGGAATATTATCGGGTGAGGTGCAGAATGAAGATACTGGCAAATAAAGAAATCAAAAATCTATTTCTTTCGCTTTCACTGGTTTTTGGGATTACATTTCTCTTAGCCGAGGTTTTTCTGTGGCTGTCATATCGCCGGCTTTCTCTGTTATTGCTAATCCTTTTTCTATTGGCTGGCGGTGCTGTATGGGCAGTCTGCTTTGTATATTTTAATCGGCAAAATCAGATCATGGAGCAGGCGATATTACAAATCAATGCGTATCTTGATGGTGATCGCAATGCCCGTATTGAATGTGACAATGAGGGCGAATTGTACCGTCTGTTTCATTCCATCAATTCTTTAGCGGCAGTGTTAAATGCCCATGCAGATAACGAGTTGCGAGAGAAAGAGTTTTTGAAAAATACAATCTCCGACATTTCACACCAACTGAAAACACCACTGGCAGCTCTGAACATTTATAACGGACTGCTTCAGGACGAGGATATAGAAGTGTCATCTGTGAAAGAATTTGCGGGTTTGTCTGAGCAGGAACTTGACCGTATCGAAACACTGGTGCAAAGTCTGCTCAAGATTACAAGATTGGATGCCGGAGCCATTGTCTTGGAAAAGAACGCAGAAAATGTTGCAGATATGATGCAGGATATTGAACTGCATTTTGCATATAGAGCCAGACAGGAAAAGAAAGAAATCATTCTGTCTGGCTCGGATCATCTTTCTCTTTTTTGTGATCGTGATTGGTTGAATGAGGCAATCGACAATATTGTGAAAAATGCGTTTGACCATACAGAAAGTGGTGCAACAATTCGTGTTGCGTGGAAGGAGTTGCCGTCTGGTGTCCAAATTGTGATAACGGATAATGGATGCGGCATCCACCCAGAAGATATACATCACATCTTCAAGCGGTTTTATCGCAGTCGTTTTTCTAAGGACAAGCAAGGGATTGGACTGGGATTACCTTTGGCAAAGGCAATCGTTGAAGCACATAACGGCACCATTGAGGTTGACAGCGAATTAGGTATCGGGACAACTTTCACAATGAATTTTCTGATTCCTACAAAATTGTAGGCTGGCTGTAGGCTTACAGTAAGATTCAGGTGCTATTCTCTCACACATAGGCAGGACAAACAAAGACAGCCTGCCTATATCGCAAAATCATTCAGAAAGAGGTGTTTACACTATGAACTTATTAGAAGTCAAAAATATCAGTAAGACCTATGGCAACGGAGAAACCGCTGTCAAGGCATTAAAGGATGTCAGCTTTTCTGTTCCAAAGGGCGAGTATGTGGCAATCGTCGGAGAATCCGGTTCCGGTGGTCATGTTAAAATAAGACTAAGTTAGCAGATTCCTTATAAATTAAGGGTTCACGCCAATTTAGTCTTTTTTCTATTATACCATAAATGGTAGAAATATCATAGACCGGGAATGAATTTCGCATAATGGAAATTAGGTGGCAGGGACTTTTAATGATAGAAACCCTTTGCTACTGGTCCTGTTAAAAGTATATCCATTCTCACAGGCGGTCAAGTTTGTGAAAGACCATTCGGTTGCAACATATTGTAAAAAAAGATATGGACTAGGTTAGTTAAAAGTGATTCTGTTAGCTGGCTTAGTCCTTTTTTCATGGGAGGATGGAGCAATGATAAAAGTAATCATAATAATTGGTTTACTTATTTTTCTGTTTCCTTTGTATGCGTGCTTAGTTGTTGCCAAAAAAGCAGATGAAAAAATGAGAGTTTTATATAAGTACAAAGAAAAATGGGAAAGTGAGGATAACATATGAATGGAGGTATATACAGCACAGGAAATGAAATTGTAGACGAAAATGCAAAACTGAATATATCTGGAAATATCATTCCTCAGGTATGGTATCGGACGATTATCAGAGAAAGCGGAAAGCCAAATCTGACGGCTATTATCATACTGGCAGATATTGTGTATTGGTATAAGCCTACAGAAATCAGGGATGAAGGAACCGGGCAGGTAATCGGGGTAAGAAAAAAATTTAAGTCTGACCTTCTTCAGCGAAGTTATCAGCAGATCAGTGAGCAGTTCGGAATTTCCAAAAAAGAAGCAACAAATGCAGTGGTATTTTTGGAAAAACTGGGTGTGGTAAGGAGAGTATTTAGAACTATATCCATGAATGGGATTGTGGTCAATAATGTCCTGTATCTGGAATTGATTGTAGACAGGCTAAAAGAATTGACTTATCCAGAAGAAACAGGTGCAGTTTCGTCTTCCTTTGAAAACGGCAGAAGGAAATCGAAAATGGAAGAACAAAGTCCCTCTATAAACATAGACGAGGAGGTTCATTTCGTAGGAGAGAGGGCTGTCCCTTTTCAAAGTGAGAGGGTAACCCCATTCAAAGAGGGAGCATACCCTCTTAGGAAAACAGAGCCTTGGACACCAAAAGAGATACCTGAAACCTATTGTGGGCAGACAAATACAGAGATTACTACAAAGACTACAGTAGAGAATACTCCAAAGAATACAACAGAGATTATGAATGAATATGAAGATAATCCTATCTTATCCTATCAGATAGCAGAAAAACAGTTCAAAGATCAGATTGATTATGATGCGATATGGATAGACAGACCTTATGACAGAAAGCTGCTCAATGAGATTGTAGGGCTTGCTGTAGATGTTTTGACCTCCAACGCAAAGACGATACGGGTAAATCAGGAAGAACGCCCTCTTAGTGTTGTGCAGGGAATGTATAAAAAACTGGATAAATTCTCTGTGGAGTATGTGATGGATTCTATTAAACAGTGTACAAAAAAAGCAAATAATATCAGGGCAGTGTTACTGACTGCTTTATATAATGCCACATTGACGGCAAACAGCTATATATCTAATCTGTTTGCTTATCATGAAGCTATCCCTCAGACATAAGGAGTGTGATAGGAAGTTACAAAATTAAAGAAATTCAGGACAGCCCATGGATATACGCAGATAGAACTTGCATCTGTCCTGGGTATCAGTCTTCGGACATATCAGAGGATTGAATATGGACAGCAAAAACCAAATGTCCATGTGGTTGTCCGGCTGCAGAGGTTATTCCAAAAAGAAATCAGTGAGATGCTGGAGCCATTTGCAGAAGAGTGAACAGATGAAAAAGTGGAAAGATACAAAATATAAAATTCAGGAGGATAAGAAAGTGGAAAATAAAATGATTATTGGAATAGACCATGGAAACCGTAACATGAAAACAGCAAATACCGTATTTTCAGCAGCAATCCAGCCCTTGCAGGCAAAGCCAGACAGTCTGGAACATATTCTGGAATATCAGAACCAGTTTTATTATGTGGGTGGGAAAGTACCGGAAAAAGAGTGTGTGGATAAAACAGAAAATGAAAACTATTATCTTCTTACCATGGCTGCCCTGGCACAGGAGATGCGGTATCGGGGATTGACAGATGCTTCTGTGAAAATGGGAGCTGCCCTGCCGCCCAGAAGGTTTCAGCAGCAGAAGGAAAGTTTCAAGAAATATCTGTTAAAGACAAAGGAACTGCATTTCCGCTATGAAGGGGTTCACTATCATGTGTCCTTGGAAAATGTGTTTGTCTTTATGCAGGGGCATGTGGTGATCCATACGCTTTTAGAAGCTGTTCCTGGTTATTGCCTTTTAGTGGATATTGGCGGAGGTACTACCGATCTGGTAGAGTTTGTTGACGGAATGCCGGACGGGAAGTATTCGATTTCGGATAAGGCGGCATTGTACTGTATCGGAAAAGTGAATGAGGAAGCCATTGCAAAAACAGGGGCAGGGGTACCGGCATACATTACAGAAGCATTTATGAGGACAGGAAGCTATGACTGCCCGAAGCAGTATCAGGAAGTGATTATAAACTGTTTGAAATCCTATGCAGAGGAAATTTATGGTATCATACAGGCAAATCATTATAATCTGGATCTGACCAAAATGGTATTCATGGGAGGTGGTTCTTCCATTGTGGAGCATTTTGGAGCTAATGAGGGAAAAGATGTACAGTTTGTGACGGATATACATGCCAATGCAAGGGGCTGTGAAGAAGCAGTGAAAAGCATTATCCGGGCAAAACAGAGGAAAATGCGGACGGCATGATAGGAAGTGAAGGCTTATGGATACGGAAAAAGTATATACTACTTCACTGCGGCTGTATAAAAACAGGCCAGTACATCATCAGGCATACCGATATCTGAAGGAGTATAACAAAGATATTTTCAAGACGAAAGACGATTTCATAGCAGAAGCAATCGTTTATTTTGCAAAATACCTGCAGCAGGAAGAAGATGTACAGCAGATGAAACTATTAAATACCCTTCTGGAGAACCAGAAAGAACAATTTTGTAAAATCGTAAAAGATGCCGTTTCCCAGGCACAAAAAGAAGCCTTTGCTAACAAGAACGTATTAGCAGAAACATTTCAGGGGGAACTGGCTGACAGCGGACAGATAGCAGGAAACAGTGAAAAGGAAGAAGCCTGTATGGAAAAAGATTTACGATTTGCGGAATTTTATGGGGCATTTGAAGAGTAAGAGGAGGAAGAAGGTATGGCAGTAGGAAGAACCGTATGGGAAGTTGTAAAAGGGATTTTGATCGCAGTGGGGAAACTGCTGTATCTGACAGGAAAATTAGTATTATGCTTGTTTCTGCTGGTTCTGCAGCTTATTTTGGCAGTGTTCCATGCAGGAAACAGGGAATAGAAAGGGGAATGGCGGTTGCATTGGATACGGGACAGACCGTACACAAAAGATGCAAAAAAGAAGATAGAAAATGGAAAGCAGGCTTGTGTGGCCTGCTTTTTTTGTCGAAAAAAATGAAAAGGAGCAAAGTTATGATGAAAGGAAAAAAGAAAAGGCTGCTGGCTGGGACACTGGCACTTCTTCTTAGCTGTTCGACATTACTCAATACAGGGATAACGGCACTGGCTTCCGGGCAGTCTGGGGAAAATAGCCGGATACAGAAAGCAGAAGCAAAACAGGAGAAAACTGCTTTGGATACATTACCGGAACTGGAAGAGATAAAGAATCAACTGACAGAAGAAGAACTGGTGTATGCAGAGGATCTTACCATAAAAACAGGAGAATCATTTAACCCGGAATCCGATGATACTGGTTTCCAGAAAAATGATGAAAAAGTAGAGGTAACGTTCCTGAAAGCCGAAGGGGAATCCGGCAATCCCTTTGACTTTAACGCCCCAGGGGCTTACCAGGCATTTTATCGTGTTGATCCGTTAAGCGGAAACCCCTCTTATCAGATTATGAGAAGGATTGTGGTAGAAGCAAGGGAAAACAGCTCACAGCAATCCCAGGGGGAAAGCAGCCAGCATACAGAAAGCGGCTCCGATGAGGACGGTGAGGCGGACCCTGAGCCAGAGATACCGGAGGTACTGGCCGAAGAACCGGAAATGCCAGATGCAGGAACAGAGTTAATTGACCTTACACCAGAAGAGGATAAGGGAATGTACTTATCCGTTGTTCCGGCAGCAATGGAAAGGGAAAAAGGAAGCAATGTACATCTGGTACAGGGGGAGAAAATCCCTTACCCGTCAAGTGTAGGGAATTATTCCACTTCCTATTTTACGGTAAATGGACATGTGGCGTACTGCCTGGAATCCATGAAAGCTTCTCCACCAACTTCGGATTATGTGGCCAATGAGTTTGAAAGCAACCCGGAATTACAGAAAGTCCTCTATTATGGATATGGCGGTCCTGGGGACATTACCGGGGAGTATATGCCGTCTTTTGACTGGAAAACAAAGTATATTTTTACGCATTTAGCTGCTGCATATTCGTATTGTGGCATGGACGGATTTTATGGCTGTACTTTTGAAGATATCAAGGCAAGCGGTGTATGGGGATATATCCAGCATATTTACAGCCTGGAAGCACCTCCGACAGCAGCAATCACATTATCCCCAAAGGAAGCAAAGGCTTATGAAAGCGGTAATGAGCAGCGTACCGGGGAATTTAGCTTAAAAGGCGACCATAGAAACTATATTACTTTAAAAATGCCAGGCAATGTGACCTACCACAGTGGAAGTATAAAACAGACAGGGACTGTAAAGATCAAAGGGGACACCACATTTTATTTCAGTGCCCCAAAAACAGTAACCGGTACTTGGAACAGCGGCAAGCTGAAAGGACAGATAGGAGCGCAGTGGAAGACTTTGGTATTATCTACCGGCTCTGGCTCACAGGATATTGGATATGGGGCATTTTTTGAAGAGGAAAGTGCTTCTGTGGAATTTACAGTGAAGTGGTTAGATCTGGCAAGGGTAAAGGTGACAAAAAAGGATAACAACAGTAAGGTAAACCTTTCCGGTGCTGTTTTTGGTATTTATCTGGACAGTGCATGTAAAAACCTTCTTATAGAAATGCCGGCAACAGACAGCAATGGTACTTCCGAGGTTGAATTTCCAAAAACCCAGGATACGGTATATTTAAAAGAAATTTCTGTTCCAGAAGGTTATAAGCTGAATACAGAGTCTTTTCATGTGAAGCTGGAAACAGGAAAAACAACTTCTGTTGCAGTGACGAATGAGGAACAGAAAGGAAAAATCACAATCCGTAAAAAAGGTGAGGTTCTGACCGGAGTAACCGGAGAAGAGGGAAACCTGACTTTTGTATATGGAAATGCGGACTTTGCAGGGGCAGAATATAACATTTATGCGGCAGAGGATATTTACAGCCAGGATAAAGTGACGAAGGTGCATAAAGCAGGGGATCTGGTAGAAAGTCTGACAACCGGGGAAGATGGAAGTGCTGTTTCCAAAGAGTTGTATCTTGGAAAATATAAGGTTGTAGAACAGAAAGCACCGGAAAATCTGGTGATTGGGAAAACAGAACAGGAACGTACCCAGTTTGTAACCTTGTCCTATGCAGGGCAGAATATAGATTTATCCCAGGGGGAAACCGTCTTTACCAATGCAAGACCAGAGATTTCCGTAAACGTGGTGAAAAAATCAAAAAATGATGGAGTTACCCTGGAGGGTGCGGTTTTTGGACTGTATGCGGAAGAAGATATTACAGCGGTAGACGGAAAGATTCTTGTAGAAAAAGGAAAACTGGTAGAGCGTGCTGTTTCTAACAGAGAAGGAACTGCTGCTTTCCATGCAGACATTCCTTTGAATTTCCATTACAGTGTAAAGGAGATCCAGGCACCGGATAAGTATTACATGACAGATGAAGTGTACCGCTTCTTCTATGAATATAAGGATGGCAGCACGTACACCTATACCTTCTCCCATGATTTTAAAAATGAGGAAGTGTGGGGAGAAGTTCATGTAAGCAAGATCGATCAAGATTCCCAGGGATTTATTTCCCAGGGTGATGCAACTTTGGTAGGTGCAAAATACGGTTTATATGCGACAAAAGACATAGAGCATCCAAATAAAAAAGATGGCATTGTCCATAAAAAAGGAGAATTGGTAGCACAGGGTACGATTTCCAGTGAAGGAACGGTGGACTTCAAAAACCTGTATCTTGGAAACTATTTCGTAAAAGAAATGGAGCCAGCAGAAGGGTATCTGCTAGATGAAACAGAGTATCCCGTAGAGGTAGCGTATGAAGGGCAGGAGATACAGATTGTACACCGGGATATTACGGTAAAGGAAACTGTAAAGAAACAGGCGTTTCAGCTTATCAAGATTTCAGAAGATGGGGAACAGACAGAAACAGAACTGGTGGAAGGGGCAGGATTCAAGGTATTCCTCATCAGTGAATTGTCTGGCGTAAAGGATGGCAGCCTGAAGCCTGGAAATGGCTCTTATTATACACCGGAGGACTTTATCACATATGATTACAGCAAAGATGAAACCGCTTCTTATTGGGAAAATGGTAAAAAAATCACAGTACCAGAGCTGTTTACCGACAAGAAAGGATATTTGAAGAGCCCAGAGCTTCCTTATGGAAGGTATGTGGTGTTTGAATCTACTGTTCCGGAAAATTTAAAAGGAATCCGCCCATTTATCGTACAGATTTCAGAAGACAGCAGGGAACCTCAGGTATGGCGTGTGTTTGATGACCGACCTTTGCAGTATTACTTCAAGATTGTGAAAAAAGATGCCCAGACACAGAAGCCAGTACTGGATAACAGTGCAGCTTATAAAATTTTTGATGTGGAAGCAGAAAAATATGTGGAAATGATCGTAAGATACCCGAAAAAAGAAGTGGTATCTGTGTTCAGGACAAACGAAGAGGGATACCTGATCACACCGGAACAGTTAAAGTGCGGTACTTACCGAATCGAAGAGATAGAAGCACCTAAAAACTATGTACAGATAGGATTTGAAAATGCTCTCTTAAAAGATGGAAAGGAAGTTCCGTTGAATGAAACAGCAGACGGGGGAACTTACCAGGAAGTAAAGAAAGTACCGATCACGATTACTGTAGATGCGGATACCGTACACCAGGTAGAAGAGGAAACCGGTAAATTTATTGTTGTCATTGAACAGTATAATGATGAAGCCGTAGGAAGCCTTACAATCCACAAAAAAGGAGAAAAACTTTCTGGTGCTTCCAAAGTAGAAGGAAAGTTCCTAACAAAGATGAAAAACGGTGTGGCCGGTTTCGTAAACCAGGTAAGCAGCTTCTTCACCGGGGAAGAAGTCATGGAAAAAGAGAAAGGCTATGAATTTGACTACGAAGTGGGGAACATGGAAGCTGCAGAATTTGCCATTTATGCAAGAGAAACCATTTATACCCCTGACGGACAGAAGGATGAAGCTGGAAACCGTATTGTGAAATATGAAAAAGATACTTTGGTAGCCCGTATGGTGACAGATAAAGAAGGGAAAGCCGTTCTTAATAACCTTCCTATCGGAAAATATTATGTGGTGGAAGAAAAAGCAGGACAGAACTGTGTTCTTGATCCAGAAGCAAAAGAATTTGAAATTGCATATAAGGGTCAGGAAGTAGCAGTGGATTATGTAACGATGGAACTTACCAATCAGCGACAGAAAATTTCCCTGAGCCTTCTGAAAAAAGACGCAAAAACCGGAAAACCGCTGGAAGGAGTAGGATTCGGGCTGTATGCACAGGAGGCTATCCAAAATGCGGTAGGGGAAGTGATTGTAGAAAAAGATGCCTTGATCGAGCTGGGAACAACCGACAAAGAGGGCAAGCTGGTATTTCACTCTGATCTTCCCCATGGAAAATATTACATCAAGGAAGTAGAGCATAAGCCTGGATACCTGCCAAATGATGAAATGTATTCTTTTGATGCGTCTTATACAGACCAGACCCTTGAACTTCTCGCTTTTTCAGAAGAAATTTCCAATCAGCCGACCATTACAGAATTTACGAAAGTAGATTTAACCGGTGGACAGGAGATTGAAGGGGCCCAAATGCAGATCCTGGATCAGGAAGGAAAAGTGGTAGAAGAGTGGGTGTCAAAAAAAGAAGCTCATGTAGTCTACGCACTGGCACCAGGGGAATATATACTGCATGAAGAACAGGCGCCTACAGAACAGGGATATGTCCGGGCGGAAGATGTAAAATTTGTTGTGGAAGAAACTGGGGAAGTACAAAAAGTGAAAATGAAGGACGACCATACAAAGGTTTCTATCTCTAAAACAGATATTACAGATGGTAAGGAGATTGAAGGGGCTAAGCTGCAGATCCTGGATCAGGAAGGGGAAGTTGTAGAGTCCTGGACCACAGGAGAAGAACATCTGATTGAGTACCTTCCGGTAGGAACTTATACCCTGCATGAAGAGGCGGCAGTTGGTGGATATATTGTAGCCAATGATGTGGAGTTTACAGTGGAAGAAACTGGAGAAATCCAGAAAGTAAAGATGGAAGATGAGCGTGCTATGGGACAACTGGTTATCGTAAAAACGGATGCAGACAGCAAAGCGGCTCTGGAAGGAGTAGAATTTGTTCTGCTGGAAAAGGAAACCGGTAAAGAAGTGGAACGCCTGAAGACCGGGAAAGATGGAAAAGCAGTTTCCAGCCTGCTTCCGATTGGAACTTATGAAAATGGTGTTTTCAAAGAACCGATTACCTATGTGCTGAAAGAAACAGCGGCCTTAGAAGGGTATGAAAAGACAGAAGAAGAGTGGGAGATTGTATTCAGTTACCAGAATGATAAAACACCAGTCATTGAAGTGGTAAAAGAAATCCAGAATAAAAAAATACCGGAAACACCAGGTACCGTCAAACCGGGACCAAAAACCGGTGATGATACCAACTGGTTCCTGCCTTTGCTGGCTCTTGGTGTAAGTGCAGGCATGGTAGCAGGCTTACTTTATTACAGAAAAAAACAGAAAAAGGCATAGGAAATAAAAATTAGTTTTTAAACTTGGGAAAGGGCGGCTGCGGCTGTCCTTTCTTTGGCAATATGAGGTGAGAAGCATGGAAGAGAAAAAAAGAAAAGAAGTAAGTAAGCAGAGGCAGAAAACCGGAACTACCCGTATGGAAAGGAGCAGGCGTTGAGGATAGGGATTATAGATGCAGATCTTTTATACCGGAAAAGACACCGGTTTCCTAACTTGGCATGTATGAAACTTTCCGCTTATTGGAAGGAGCAGGGATTTGAAACAGAACTTCTTTTGGATTATAGCCAGGCAGGGGAATATGACCGGCTCTATGTATCAAAAGTGTTTACGGATACCTTTGTGCCGGAACATATTTTGGCGAAGGAAACAACCGTTTATGGAGGAACCGGGTTTTTTTACGATAAAGCACCGGTACTTCCCAAAGAAATGGAACATCATACACCGGACTATCATTTGTATGACCAGATGGTAAAAGAACATAGCGAAGGAGAGAAAAAGAAGAAGGAGTTCCAATTTTATACGAATTATTCCATTGGTTTCCTCACCAGGGGGTGTTTTCGGAAGTGCAGTTTCTGTGTAAACAAAAACAGCACCGGTGCAGTAGCTGCAAGCCCATTGGAAGAATTTTATGATCCGTCCAGAAAGAAGTTATGCTTTTTGGACGATAACTTTTTTGCCTGTGCAGAGTGGGAAAAAATCTTTTCCAGTATCCTGGAAACAGGCAGGCGGTTTCAGTTCCGGCAAGGGCTGGATCTGCGGATTATGCAGAAAAGGCAGATGGAACTTCTGGCATCTGGAAAATTGGATAATGGTATGATTTTTGCCTTTGACCATATCAAAGATCAGGAACTTATTGTAAGAAAATTGGAACTTTTGCGGGAAGTGATCCCAGTTCCTTATCAGAAAGTTAAGCTGTATGTACTGTGCGGCTATGACTGGGAAGGAACCTGGAAAGCAGATTTTTGGGCAAAGGATATTCGGGACGTTTTCATACGGATTGAGATTTTGATGCGGTATAAGTGTCTGGCTTATTTGATGCGCTATGCTGCATGGGAACGGGCACCGGAGATTTATAAGGGGATGTATATCAACCTAAGTCGTTGGTGCAACCAGCCCGCTCAGTATTCAAAAAAGAGCCTGAGGGAATTTTGTATCGGACAGGGGGAGCATAGTTCCTCTTTCCGCTACCTGACTGCTTTTGAAGCTCTGCACCCGGAAATGGCACATTATCTGGATATGAAATATGAAGAGGTACAGTATGGGAAAATTTACGGCTGAAGAAATTCAGATTGCAAAGGCAGTGGACTTAGTGGATTTGGCGGAGCAGATAGGGATTCCATTGAAAAGGAAGGGCAGGTTCTATCAGGCAGTGGGTATGGATTCTGTGATGATCTTCAACCGGTCTTCCTGGTGCCGGTTTAGCCAGGGGGTAGGTGGCAGTACCATTGACTTTCTGGAATATTTCAGAAACATGGATTTTGTGGAGGCAGTCAAATATCTGCTGGAGTTTGCCGGATATATCCGTACTGAAACCATGCAAAAATTTCAACCGGAAAGACAGATTGGAAAGATAGAAGAAACAAAACAGAAAAAAGACATACCGAAAGAACCTTTTGTACTTCCCTCAAAATCAGAAACCAGCCGTCGGTTATATGGCTATCTGATAAAACAGCGGAAGTTGTCAAAGCAGATGATTGATTTTTGGGTAAAAAAGGGGATTTTGTATGAGAGCGGAACGTATCATAACCTGGTTTTTGTGGGAAAAGATCCGGAGGGTATCCCACGTTTTGCCAGCCAGAGGGGAACTATGGATAAATACGGAAAACCCTTTAAAGGAGATGTTACGGGGAATGACAAAACTTATGGGGTTAATCTGGTAGACCGAAACAGTGATACGATCTATGTATATGAGGCGGCCATTGATGCCATGTCCGATATGGAACTGCGTGGAGATTATCAGAACAATATCCTGGTACTTGGAATGCTTTCCGATGGTCCTTTGGAAAAGTTCTTAAAAGATTATCCTCATATCAGGAAGATACAGTTCTGTTTGGATAATGACCTGCGGGGAAGACAAGCGGCAAAAAAATTGGCAAAAAAATATACCCTTATGGAGTATGAAGTTTTTGTACGTCTTCCACCTATGGGAAAAGATTATAATGCTTTTTTGCAGTATAAAAAGGAGAACCAGGAGCTTTCCAGCCTGGTAGAAAAGGAAAGGCCGCTTCTTACCGAAACAAAAGGGACACAAATACAAAAGATAAAGAAAACGGTAGGACACAGGAACATAGTACCATACCAGATAGCACAGGCAAGATAGGAGGGTATTCTTTTGGAAAATAGCTATGATGAGGAATGTTTCAAAAAATGGGAGATCGACGAATGCGAAGCGGAGATGGAAAAAGTAGTGCAGTGGATAGGAAAGAGGAAATTGCATGGACGTGTACGGGTTGCGTTTATCGAAGAGAGCTATGAGCGGCAGGGATACCGCATGGGGATACCCAAGCAGGTGTATGTGTCCAGAGTGCTGGCAAATATCAGAAAAAGAGATGTTAGGAAGGGTGGAAAACATGGATTTTGATATGTTTTATGAAGAGTTGAAAAAGCAGATTTTGGAATTTATCACAGAGGAAGTAAAGGGAACCATAGATTTTCGTATGGTATATAAAAATGGACAACAGAATCATGGCATTGTATTTCGTCCAGAAGGAAGTAATGTAGGAATTACCACTTATGCAGAAGATTTCTATCGTATGTACAAAGAGGGAATAAGCTTTCCCTCCATTATAGAAAGCTATGCAGGGACACTTCATGAGGCAAAAGACGAAATACAGTTTACAAAAAATATCCAGATATTGAAAGCGAAAAAAGAAAATATTATACCTGCTTTTATTCCAAAAGAAAGCCTGGAGTTTAGACCGAAGCTGGCGCATGTTCCGTTTGAAAATCTGGAGATTATCTTCCAATGGAATGTCCCTGGTACGGAGTATAGTGTAAAATTGCCGGAAGAATATTTCAACTACCATCAGATAGAACCGAAACAATTTTTAGCGGAACTTATTGATGATCCTTCTTTTAAAAATCAAACGGAAGTATTTTCAATTAGTAGACTTTTTGGACCTGGGGATATAGAGATACCGAAGGAACAAGAGATGTATTGTGTTACAAACCAAAATAAAAATTGGGGAGCTGCTTCTATTCTGAATAAAGATATCATGGATGAAATTGCGGATTTTTTTGGAGGGGAAACCTATATTCTTCCTGCTAGTATTCATGAGTGTTTGGCAGTAGATACACATGCGCATACGATTGAAGAACTCAAAACAATGGTTCGGGATATAAACAGTAAACCAGATTTGGTAGGGGCAGATTTTTTATCAAATGAGGTATATGTTTATGATAGTTATACCAGAGAACTAAAACTGGCAGGAGAACAAAGAACAAAGGAAATACAAAATCCTGAAAAGCAGGAGCCTATTAAGAGATAAGAAAACGGAAAGATGTAGAAAGGAGGTGGTGCAGACCAACAGAATTTTTGACAGAAGGGTAAACTCTGGATACGGGAAGGGGTGATTCTATGATTGTAAGGTAATGCCAGATGGATATTTCGTTTGTAGCTGTGGATTTCTCATGAAGACTATAAAAAAATTTAGGAGACAGGAGGAAATAAGTGAGTAATCCTAGGTAAAATGTGTAGCTACACCTCATGAAATATGAGGAATGAAATATAGTTTGGTAAATTTTTGTGAGTTTGATAAATATGCAGCAAAGAGTTATTGTGCGATTCATGGTACAAGTGAAACATTGAATCTGGGAGATATTACAAAAGTGGACGAAAGGGAGATTGAACCGTTTAACATGATTTGTGGCGGAAGCCCCTGTCAGGATTTTTCCCTGGCAGGCAAGCAGGCAGGCGCGGTTTGGAAATGCCGAAGCTGCGGGTATGAGTATAACCCTCTGCAGGTACATTATTCCAAAAGGGACGCCTGCGGCATGTGTGGTTCCCATGATATTGATAAAACACGTTCTTCCCTTCTGGTGGAGTGGCTCCGTATGATACGGGGTGTCAAACCAGTATGGGGAATTTATGAAAATGTAAAAAATATTGTAGGAAAAAAATTCCGGGATACCACATTCCGGTTGTTTGAAGAAGAACTGCATGAATACGGATACCACACCTATTGGAGTGTTCTTAATGCAAAGCATTATGGAATACCCCAGAACAGGGAACGGGTATATCTGATTTTGATACAGAAGGAAATGGATAATGGAAAATTCCAGTTTCCGGAACCGCTGGAGTCCTTCCAGTGCCTTATGGATATTCTGGAGGATACGGTAGAGGAAAGATACTACTTATCCCAGGAAAAAGTACGCCGCTTGATTGAAGATATGGAAGAGAGAAAAGCCCTTTTGTTTGAGCCGGACGAAAAAATCCTGAAGGCTTTTCGGGAAAACCGGGTAAAGAGGGCCGGAAATATCAAAGGGGTGTTTGAACAGACTGGACGGGTTTATCTGCCAGACGGGTGCTGCCCTACGGTAACTGCCTGTGGTGGTGGCGGACAGCAGCCCAAAATTCTTCAAGTGGGAGATATTCATACCGGCTATGGTTCAAGTGGGGTTATTTATTCCCCTTTAGGAAGCAGCGGTGCAGTTTTGGCAGGACATGACCAGCCAAAGATTGTAGAAAAATGTCCAGGAGCAATCCGGGGCAGGTATGACCCGGAAGGCAGGATTGTGCAGACTTTGGAACTGGGAGAAAAAGAAGTCTGCCATACCCTTACTTCTGTACAAAAAGATAATATCATTCTGGTACGTCAAAAGACACAGAAAGGTTATGAGGAATGTTTGGAAAATGGTGTTGTAAATCTTAGTTATCCGTCTGTGGAAAAACGGGGAAGGGTACAGGAGCATGGGGAACTCTGCCCTACGCTTACGACATCAAATGGAATACACCGTTTAGAGTCTTTAATCCGTATCCGGAGGCTGACACCTTTAGAATGCTTCCGGCTTATGGGATTTTCCGATACGGATTTTCGGAAAGCAAAAGAAGCAGGCATAAGCAACAGCCAGCTTTACAAACAGGCAGGAAATTCCATTGTTGTTGATGTGCTGTACTATATTTTTCTGGAGCTATACAAAGCCATGCCATATCTGTTTGAGGATATTCGGCTTTCTTCCTTTTTCAGTGGGATTGGAGCTTTTGAAAAGGCATTGGAGCGTTTGGAAGAACAGGTAAACCAATAATTTCATAAGAGAAACCCAAAGCGGCAAATGGTCCATAGAGAGTCTTCCCATACTTGCTGGAAAGAGAAAAATTGCGGAAGAAGAAGCAGCCTGCATGGGAGTCTGTGCAAAAGCGTTGATAGCAGAATGGAAGAACTGCTGTCACATCAGACACAGGAGGCTGGCAGATTTGCTAACAGAACTGGGGTTTTGTTAGCAGAAATAGAAGTAGGAAGTGGAAAAACCGATAGCAGATGTTTGGAACTGCTATCGGTTTTTACCTATATGGAACGCAGGTCTGCTATCAGTATCTGCGTTTTGCTATCTATTTGATCCGGGGTATTAGGGGTGTCCCCCTAACAAGATGGGATTTTGTACGGTAAAATCCGTATCTTGCAGAGGACTGGCATAGCCAGTCCGGACACTGGGAAGTTATACGGTGACCGATAGCAGGTCTTAGGAGTTGACAGCAGATAGCGTTGGAGTAGAAATCGGTAGATGAAATATGTGATAAAGATAAGGAAAGGGGGAGCATGAAAAAAGAAACAATGAAATGCAGAAAAGAAATCCGGCTGTACTCATGGGAGTTGGAAGAGTTACAAAAACAGGCAGAAAAGATGGGGCTTTCCGATTCCCAGTACCTTCGTATGCTGATTACCAACCGTCCCAGGGATTACCCGGAAATCCGTCAGGAACTGGAACGCATGAACCAGGAAATCAACCGGATTGGTGTAAACATTAACCAGATTACCCATAACAATAACAGCGCCCTTTATTCCAGGGAAGATAAACACCGTCTGTATGTGTTTTTGAAGCAGATAAAAACACTGGTAAGCCAGGTGCAGGAAAGGCTGTAGGTTATGGCAATTACAAAGTGCCTGCACATGAAACAGGCAAAAACGGGCTATCCGGCAAAACATCTGGCAAACGGTCTTCGCTATATTATGAACCCGGAGAAAACAGAACATGGCCGCTATGTCTGTGGACATAACTGTATTCCTGAACAGGCATTATCCCAGATGGTAGATACCAAACGTCATTTTGGAAAGCTGGATAAAAGGCAGGGCTACCATTTCATTCTTTCGTTTGAGGAAGATGAGGTTTCGGAAGAAGAAGCCTTCCAAGTGGTAGGAGAGTTTGTGACAGAATTTCTTGGGAAGGATTTTGAAGCGGTTTATGCAGTCCATAATGATACGGACCATATTCATGGGCACATTATTTTTAATTCAGTACGCTGTACTACGGGATATAAATACGATTATAAAAACGGGGATTGGGAAAACATCATTCAGCCTCTGAGCAACCGGATATGCAGGGAGCATGGTTTATCTGTGCTGGATCTGGAAGAAGCAAAGGAAAAACGCAAACAAAAAGGACAGGAAGAAAAATCTCTTTCTGAACGGGACAGGCGGATCAGAAGAGATGTGGACCAGGCATTACAGGACGCAGGTTCTTATGAGGAATTTCTTGAAAATCTTTCCAGCATGGGATATGAGTTGCGGGGGAGAAAGCGCCTTTCTGTTCGGGAACCCGGAGCAGGAAGGGCAAGGCGGCTTGACCAGATAGGGGAAGAATATACAGAGGAAAGGCTTCGGCAGCGTTTTGGACGCCTTCCAATCCCGGAAATGACCGGAGAGGAGATACCGGTAGAATGGACGTATGTGTTTATCCCATACAGGGAGCGGCATTTGACCAGATACCAGAAGGAACGTTTTCTTCGCAGGTACCGGCAGGGGAAACCAATGGCAGACTCTAAAACCTGGAAATACAGGGCAGCAATCCATGAATTGAAAAAATTGCAGGAGGAATTTGATTTTCTGGCAGCTTATCGCATACAGGATAAGGCGCAGTTGAAAGCCATTTCTGATGCAACAAAGGAACAGCTTTGGGAAAACAGCAGGGCAAGAAAGCAGCTACGAAAAGAAATGGTTCCTTATGAGGAAATGCTTCTGTTTCTCAATAAGCTGCAGGAAAAACAGATGGAAGCAAAACTTTATCAGGAAGGGTATCAGGAATTTTTTCAAGACCACCAGACATACCAAAACCTTCTTGGGCAGTTAAAAGAAATGGGATATTCCTTGTCTGAGGCAGAACAGACAGACGCTTATTTCTTTGAGAAAGAGGAGCGTTTGCGGATTGAACGGAAAAAAATCTTAAAAGAAAAAAGGATTGCAGAGCGTCTGCATGAAAAAGCAGAAGAAAAAGAAAAGTTGGAAGCACAGCAGAAGGAAAAGAATAGGAAACCGTCTGCGAGGGGCAGAGGAAAAGGAGGGTAAATGACAGTAGAAGGACAACGGTATCTGGAAGAATGCCGGAAAGTTTTAAAAGAAGAACAGATGGACGCAGTTTCTATGGGGCTGGATTTTGGTCTTCCTGTTTCGGATATCCAGAAGGTAGTTAAGAGTAACCAGGAAGCCCCGGTGATGAAAGCAATCATCATAGGGCTTATGGAAGGGATTGGGGAAATCGACTTTTTATGTGAAGGAAATTATAACCAGTTCCAGGTACGGGAAATCGTAGAGGGCTTAAAAAACGGGCTGGATCTGGAAGAGGTGAAAACCTATGCTGGAAATGAACTGCCGGCCAGCCGTATGCGGACCATGCGGATACAACTGGAAGAGTCAAAGGCAAAAAAAGAAGTTCCGAAAGATGAAGAAATGCGTTCTTATATGAAAAATCTTATGGGGATCATGGAACAATCCATTCAGCAGTTTCGGGAAAGCAATGACCGTTTTACAGCCTTGTCCTCTCTGGTAAAGGAGCATGTTGTTGAAGAGAAAAACCAGGAGATTAAAGACCTGTATGAGAACCTGCAATATAAAGATAAAAACATACAGGAATTAAAAGAAAAGCTGGCAAAGAAAGAGCAGGAAATTCAGGATCTGAAAAAAGAAGCAGAAAAATACAGGGAAAAAACAGAAGCTGCTTCCAGGGAAACAAAAGTGGTATTGGAAGAAAAAAGCATACAAACAGCGGAAGGGCTACAAAAAAGTAAGCACCGGCTGCTTGGGATTGCCATGCTTGGGAAAAAAGTACCCAAAAGTGTTGTGGAGAAAATTCTGGAATATAACCTGTCCGCAGAACAGTTGGAAGAAATCCGCCAGTGCGTAGAAAGTGGGCTGGCAGATGCAGAAATTCTTCAGGTGATGGAGAACAGCCCTTCACCAGAGAGAATGAAAAAAATGCGGGAAATTATCCTTTTGATGCGGAAACGGAAGGCGGGTGTGTAAATGGCAGAACTTGAACATGTGGTAAAAACATTTTCCCTTTTGGAAACTGCCGAAAAGGAACAGCCCTTTCTTACCAGGGAGCAGAAACAGGATTTGTACCGTATTGCTTTTCATAAGGAGTCTATGGAAGAGGTAGAAAAAATTATTTTGCAGTTACAGGCGCCTCATGCAGGAAAGGAAGAAAAAGAGCGTATTCTTTATCATTACCTTGAACCGTTTTTTCAGGTTCCGGAAAATATTTTGCAGATTGAGAATTATATTTTTCAGCTTCAGTATATGACCTATGAAAAGGAAAAAGCAAACCACATGCTGGAGGCTCTCTTAAAACAGGAAAATATCCAGTATGACCTGGAAGCCATGCTTACAGAAGGAAAAATAAAGGCGGCTGTTCCAGTAAAAAAGGACAGGGCAATGGGATAGGAGGGAGCGCATGAGTGAAATACAAGATGCGGCGCAGATTATTAAAGTTTCCTTTGAAGGCGCAGAAATCATTCTGAAAATGGGAAATACAGGCTGGCAGTTTGTAAAAGATATTTGTGCGGTATTTAAAAAAGTTCTGGATCAGGAAAAACTGTCAGGGAAAACTTCTGTACAAAAGCTCCTGAAAATGGGAGGCGATTTACAGGTTTTCCGTTTTGAAACAAAAGACCTGGAGCGGGTAAAAGCCCTGGCAAATAAGTATGGGATTTTATATTCCATTTTGCCGGATTTAAATGAGAAGGACGGTATGAGTGAAATTTTGTTCCATTCCCAGGCAGCGCCCCGTATTCAGTCCATGATGGCAAAAATTGAACATTCCAATATTGGGACGTTAGATGAATACTATGAAAATGCAGAGCCGGATAAGGTAGAGCAGTTGGTAGAAGAAGTAAAAAAGCCTGCCCTGCCGGAGCCGAAGGAGTGTGAACTGGTTGCGCGGGAGCTGGCGAAAAACCAGGTGGAGAAGATCAGTAATGTCCGTTCCCGTCTGAATATGACCTGGCTTCAGATCTGGCCGATTATCTGCTACATGGAAGAACAGGGGATTTTGGAAAAAGGGAAGGAAGGTACGGTGACACTGACCAGGACACCGGAACAGGTTGAAGAATTGGTAGATTCCCAGCAGTGGAAACAGTTGTTTGGGGAAGAGGAAGCCAAAAGACGCAGCACTGGAAGCAGCCAGGAAACAGAAGAAAAGATGCAGGTCATTCGGCGTATCCAAAAGGAGAAACGGAACAATCCAGGTGTGAATGCCATTACCATAGACCAGAAGCTGGTATATGAAGAAACAGAGCATCATATCAAAACCAGGATTCCGTACCGTAAGAATGAATTTATCTGGCTGGATAAATCGGAAATTAGCTGGATTAATGACCATAAGACGATTTTTGCAGGATTGGAAAAGAAGAAGGAGTATGCAATTTTAGACCTGGAGGACCGTTTTCTTAGAAAAACTTCGGGGGAAGATTTATATAGGGAAAGCTATGACCCGGTACACAGGGAACGTGCCAGACAGGAGCAGGAAAAGATACGCAGAAGAAGGGAGCAGAATTACAGGAAGGCACAACAGAACCTGGAAGCAGGGAGAAGAACCATACAGGGGCAAAGGAGGTAGAGAACCGGAGCAATTCAGAAAAAGAAGAAACAGTCCTGGGGCATGTATCTTATTGGTGGCATAGCTTCCGGCTATGGAGGTTATCTCTTGAACGTGTGTTATCAGCCCGGAAAGGATATCAATTATTTTTTAAACCGTCTGGATCAGGTGATGGCAGCCCCGTTTGCCAATTATTGGAACGAAACTTCCTTAAAAGCAATCATTCTGGGGATTTTTGTATATGTGATCGGTATGGTCATGTATGTAACCAGCCGGAAAAACTATATGCCGGGACAGGAATTTGGTACCGCTGTTTTTGCAGATCCGAAAAAGGTGGCAAAGCAGTTTGCGGATAAAGATGAACACAATAATCTGATCTTATCCCAGAATGTCAGGCTGTCCATGAATACCAGAAAGACCAGGAGAAACCTAAATGTCCTGGTAATCGGAGGAAGCGGCGCTGGAAAAACCTTGTTCATGGTGAAACCCAATCTCCTTCAGTTAAGCAGGGCTTCCCAGATCATTACAGATCCCAAAGGGGAGATTTTAAGATGCTGCGGAGGTATGCTGAAAGCGCATGGATACCGGATACGGGTGCTGAACCTGGTGGAAATGGAGCAGTCTAACGGATATAACCCATTCCGCTATATCCGCTCTGAAACAGATATTGTAAAACTGGTTACTAACCTGATCAATAATACCACTCCGAAAAACGCACAGCCCAGTGATCCATTCTGGGAGAAAGCCGAGTCTTTGTACTTGCAGGCCATTTTTCTTTATGTGTGGCAGGAGTGTGAAATGGAGAAAAGGAATTTCCGTATGGTTTTGCAGCTCTTGAATGAGGCAGAAGTCCATGCAGACGGTTCCCCTTCTGATTTAGACCGGCGTTTCCGCAGACTGGAGAGAAAAAAGGGAAGCAACCACCCTGCTTTAATCCAGTATAATAAAGTGGTACGGGGTGCCGGAGATACGGTAAGGAGTATCATCATTTCCGCAAATGCAAGGCTGGGATTGTTACAGAACCCACAAATTTTGCGGATTCTGGATCATGATGAAATGGAGATTGAGGAGATTGGGATTGGTGTTGACGGGGACAGAAACCGGAAGACTGCACTTTTTTGTGTAACGCCGGATTCGGATAAGAGTTATGCCTTTTTAATTGGTATGCTTTATTCCCAGATTTTCCAGGAATTGTATTACCAGGCAGACTTCCATTATAATGGAAAACTTCCCATTAACGTGAATTTCATGCTGGACGAATTTGCCAACGTGCCATTGCCAGATGACTACTGCAGCCTCCTTAGTACCATGCGTTCCAGGAATATTTCATGTACCATTTTTATCCAAAACCTTGCCCAGATCAAGGCTTTGTTTGAGAAAACCTGGGAAACCATACCGGGTAATTGTGATTCTCTGGTATATCTTGGTGGGAATGAACAGTCCACGCATAAGTATATCAGTGAGTCCCTGGGAAAAGGAACCATTGATAAAAAAAGCAGTGGGGAAACCAAAGGCCGGCAAGGGAGCAGTTCCCGGAATTATGATGTGCTGGGGCGTGAGCTTTTGACACCGGACGAAACCCGAAAGCTGGATAACTCAGAGTGTATTTTGTTAATCAGGGGTTGTGATCCTATTATTGATAAGAAATACAATACTTTTGCACACTCCAGATTTTCGGAAACAGAAGATGGCGGGGCTGCGCCTTATATCCATGACAGAATGGCTGCCCAAAAACAGGCGGTACAGATTTTAAGTGAAGAATCCCTGGATTATTATAAGAAGAAAAAGGAACAGGGAGAAGATGTTCAGATTGTGGAACTGTCTTTTGATGAAATTTTTTCTTATGAGCCTATTCCTAAGAAGATTTTTTCGGAGGAAGAGCTGAAAGAGAACCAGAAGAAGAGAACGGTAGAGGAGGTGAGGCCGCCGAAGAAAACGGAAAAACCGGTACAGACAGAGGAAGAAAAACTTTCTGAATTATTAGAAAGCCATGTTTATAATGAGGAACAGTTGGGAGAAATCATGCTTGCCATTGGTGCTGGAATTTCGTATGATAAAATCCTTCAAATGGCAGATACAAAAAACAGTGCTGAAAAGATGAAGGAAATCCGTAAAAAATTTACAAAAGAAACAGCCTCGGATTAAAGAAGGCAGATTTTTGGAAACCTGTAGTTTTTGCATTACGCAGGGCAGGTTTTCAAAAATCTGTCTTTTTGCGTAATGCGGTATCAATCACATGAAAAGGAGTAAAAAGATATGAAGATCAAAGAGGTTATCAGAAAGAAACAGAACCGCTTGAAAAAATCTCTACTGGGAGTCCTGGCAGTAAGCGCTGCCACTGTTTCCCTGTTCCCCCAGACTGTCATGGCTTCCGGGGTAAGTGACGTAACACAGCCGCTTATGAATTTAAAGACACTGGTGATCAGTATTATCGGTGCGGTGGGTGTGATTATCCTGGCAAAAAACGTGATGGAATTTGCACAGGCTTACCAACAGCAGGACAGTTCTTCTATGAACAGTGCCATTAAAGGAATTGTTGCAGGGCTTATTATGGCAGCCATTTCCTCCGTTCTTACTTTCCTGGGAATTAGCTAAAACCATTCTTCTTTTTGAGATAAGCAGATAAGAAGAGAGGTGAAGTGATGTTTAATTTAGGAGAGGCGATCCTTGCACTTTTGGAAATCGTGTTTGGATTTTGGAATAACCAGGTCAGCCTCGTATTTGAACTTTTAGGACAGTCCCCTACCGGGTTCAAAGGAGGCGGGCCCTGGGGGATCATTGAAGGGATTGAACCCCTTTTTGTTGGGATAGGCTCTGCCCTGGTAGTCCTTTTTTTCGTCATTGGGTTTTGTGCAGAGTCGGTAGATATCCGGGAAGAAATTCGGTTTGAAGCAATCCTCCGTATGTTTATCCGGGTTGCCATTGCACAGTGGCTGGTATCTTATAACATTACCATTATGAAAGCCCTGTTTACTTCCTGTGGAAACCTGGTGGGGCATTTGGGGCAAAACCAGAGTGTGGAGTTATCCATTGACCCGGCGCAGGCAGAAGTGATCAAAGATTTGGGATTTGGAACCAGTATCGTGTTCCTGATACTTGCTGTTTTCCTGTCTTTAATCGTTATTATCTGTGGTTTCTTCCTGCTGTACAATGTTTATTTCCGCTTTTTGAAAATTATGGTAATTGTACCTTTTGGGGCGATTGCCAGCAGTACCCTGGCTGGAAACCGGGGGCTTAGCAATACCTTTGTAGCCTATATGAAATATTTTATCAGTGTCGTTTTTGAGGCAGTCACAATGGCGCTGGCAATCCTTTTGTGTAACCAGTTTATTTCCTCCGGACTTCCGACCTTTACCGGAGATTATGAGGACTGGGCCAAAACCCTGATTTATTTGGGGGAAATGACCTTTACGGTTGCGCTGACGGTAGGCACTGTAAAAGGAGCGCAGAACCTGACTTCCAGGGCACTGGGATTGTAGGAGGAAAGGATTGTGCAGGAAAAAGGGATACAGATGACACTATTTGAATATTTTTAGGACGCAGAATGCTTCAGCCTTAAAGAAGCAGTGGCTTGTGTAGAACAGGTAAAAGAGGTAAAAGAACCCAGTATCCGGGCAAGAATTTATGAGGGAATAGAAAAGGGGCTTTTTTCCAGGATAGCCAAAGGAGTCTATACGGTTACCAAAGAACAGGACGGAGAAGAGGTAACTTGTATGCTGGTTCAGGGAAATGGAAGGGATTTGAGCTTTTTAAAAGATAACAGTATAGATGCCATTATTACAGACCATGCTTATGACCTGAAAAAAAGCCTGAAAGGGGGAAACCGGGATTTTGCCGCCTATGAATGTTTTCAATATACGCAGGAAGACTTTGATGAAAAATACCGGGTGTTGAAAAAAGGGTGTTTTCTGGTAGAGTTCATGCCGGAAGAAAATGGGGAAAATTATGAACACCTCTATCAGATGAAAAAAATGGCGAAAGAAGCAGGACTTGAATATTATGCAAAAGTCGCCTGGAAAAAAGGAAATTTCGTTGCCAATACGGGAAGAAAATCTAAAAATACGGAAGAGATTGCATTTTTTACGAAAGGAAAAGCCAGGAATTTACGCCCAGATGCGAAAAAGGATAAGGCGGAGCCAGGAATATCCCACTATATGTCAGGCGCCAGGGGAATGCTTCCAACGGTCTTTGACATTGAACCGCCAGGGAAAAACTCCCGTATTCATCAGGCAGAAAAACCAGTGCAACTTTTGCAGCAGATCCTTGGATTTGTAACAGAAGAAAAGGAGTGGGTACTGGATCAGTTTGCAGGTTCGTTTTCCCTGGGGGAAGCAGCACTTTTAAATGAACGGAATGCAATCTGCATTGAAATTAATGAAGAATATTTTGAAAAGGGAAAAGAAAGGCTTCTGTCTGCAAAGAGCAGGAGCCGGTAAGAAGGGAGGATATGTAAATGGAACAGGAAGAAAAACTCAGCCTGGATTTTGGCAATGGGGAGATCTATGAGGTCTGGCTGGAAGTTGCAACTTATCCGGCTGATAAAAACATCAAAGTTTGTGTGTTTACGGAAAAAGAGGAAGAGATATGGAAACTTTTTGAATTGACCACAGATATGGGAATTCCGCTGGAAAAGAACCAGACCTTTTTGCTCCCAGGCTATGATCTGGAGCAGATCGTAGAATTTGTCAAAAAAAACGGGCTTGGACAGTTAAAAGAAGAAATTTGCTGTTCTGGTTGTATGGAATATCCACTGTTTGAATTTCAGGAAGAAACTTTAAAGAAATTAGACCCGGAGGGATATGCAGCCTATGAGCAGGCATACCAGGAACGGGGAGAAGTAAAAAATCCAGAATTTCAAAAGGAAATCAAAACAGCAGATTTTCAATGGGCGTATGGAACCGAAGAACTGGCATTGCGGGTAGATTATTACGCAATGAACCAGAACCTTTATGTGGAACTGTATAGTAAGGAAGATGGGGCGTGGGAACCGTTTTCAGATTTGACCGTAAACCTTCCCGGATATTGCCTGGAACCTGGAACTGCCTGTATCAGCGGTGATTTTAGTAAGGAAAATATCCAATTTATTCAGGAGCATGGACTGGGAACTTTGCTTCCCTGGAAGGCACAATCCGGTATGGGGCAGTACGCGGTGGTGAAATTTCATCTGGAGGAGCTGCGTAAGTTTGACCAGGCTGGGGTTGCCGCCTTTTGCAATCAACATGGATTACAGAAAACCATGCAGGAAGAGCGAAGACAGAGCAGATAAAAAACAGATACAGGAGGTTATGTATGGAGATTGAATTAAGTGAGGACCTACAGCATTATAAAGAATCCCTGGTTCTAGGACTTACAGCAAAACAGTTTTTGTTTTCGGCATTGGCATTGGGCGTAGGAACTGGGATTGTCCTGCTTTTGTATGAAAAAATCGGGATTACTTTGAGCTGTTATGTGGCAACCCCTTTTGTTGTACCTCTGGCACTGACTGGGTTTTATAACTATCATGGGCTGACATTCTGGCAGTTTGCAGGGAAGATGATTTATTTTTCCTTTTTTAACCGCCCTTTGGTGTATGGCTCTACGGAATCGGTGCAGGAACTGAAACAGATTTATATGGAAACCCGTCAGGAAGAAGAACGGGAAGTACAGCAAAGGAAAAAGGAACAGAAAAAAGAGAAGAAAGGTGGTGATGTCAACGTGGTGAAAAAGAAGGCAATCCGTATGGGAATCGTAACGGTAGTGATGATTGTACTTGGTGCGGCAGCAGCGGTGTGGTATAAGATGTACCGTTGACCAGAATATTCAATCAAGGCGTGAAATAGCGCCTGCTCTCCATTTCAGGAGAGGGATACACAGACATGTAGCGGCAGATGGAAGCTGCTGTGTTTGTGGTCCCATCTGCCTGAAAGGAGGAAATTAGAGATTGTCAATTTTTTCAGATAAGTTTGACCAGTTAAAAAAAGCAGATAAAGCAGTAAAATCCCCGAAATATCTTCAGGAAGTCATGGGGATTGGGAGAATTGCAGAAAATGGCATTTTTGAAGTAGGGAAGGGGATATATTCCAAGACATATCGTTTTTTGGATATTAACTATGTAACCGCAGGTGCAGAAGAACAGATGCGGATTTTAAAGCAGTATTGTAAGACGGTAAATGCCATTGATGTATATTTTCTTATTACCATTTTTAATCGGAATAAAAATATGCAGGATTTCCGGGAGCATGTACTTTTCCAGGAAAAAGGAGATGGTTTTAACTGGCTGCGTGGAAGTTATAACCAGATTATTGAAAAGCGCATTGTAGATGGAAGGCAGGGGATTGAGCAGGAAAAACTGCTGACTGTATGTGTAGAACGGAAATCCTACGAACAGGCAAAAGCATTTTTTGCCACTTTTGAAGCTACCTTAAAACAGAACTTTGGAGAACTTGGTTCCTGCATTGAAGAATTAAATGCAGAAGAGCGGCTGCGGGTACTTTTCAATTTTTACCGTATAGGGGAAGAAGAACAATTCTCCTTTGATTTCAGACAGGCGTTAAAAAAGGGCGGTGATCCTAAAAATGATATTTCACCAGGGTATATGCAGTTTTACCCAGGTTATTTTGAAACGGAACGGAAAAAATGCAGGGCATTATTCATTAAAAAATATCCGTCTTCTTTATCGGATACCTTTTTAAATGAGATTACCAGTCTTCCGGTTCATAGCATCACTACAATCTGCATTGTACCAGTACCAAAAGAACTGGCAAATAAGGTTCTTCAGAAGAAATATCTGGGCATTGAAAATGATATTTTAAAGCAGCAGAGAGTCCGTAATAAAAATAACGACTTTTCCAGTGACATTTCTCATATCAAGAAAGTCCAGAAGGAGAAGATTGTAAATCTTATGGACGACGTGCGGGAAAATGACCAGAACCTGTTTTATACAGGGGTTAATTTCCTGATCATGGCAGAGGACAAGAAGGAGCTAGACAGTGTAACCGAAACCATTAAAAATATCGGCAATGGACGCATGTGCCAGATTGAAACCCACTATTATCAGCAGAGGGAAGCTATGAATACCATACTTCCAGTGGGAAACCGGCAGATCAGCACAATGCGGACCATGCTCACAAGGGATATTGCAGCCCTTCTTCCCTTTAATGTACAGGAATTAAACGAAAAGTCCGGCGTCTGCTATGGCATTAACCAGGTTTCTCATAACCTTTGCATTGGAAACCGGAAAAAACTGGCAAATGGAAATGGAATGGTATTCGGTGTCCCCGGCTCCGGAAAATCCTATTTCAGTAAGTCGGAAATGCTGCAGGTGTTCTTAGGAACAGATGATGATATTATCTGTATCGATCCGACACTGGAATATTTTGATATTGCAGAAGCCCTGGGAAACCAGGCGGCAATCATTAACCTGTCTACCTATACAAAGAATTACATCAATCCTTTGGAGATGGATGTCTGGGCGCTGGATTTAAACGATTCCCAGGGATATATCCGAGATAAAGGAGAATTTATGCTGGGGCTGTGTGAACAATGTTACGGGGATAATCTAAACAGCCGCCATAAATCCATTATAGACCGTTGTGTACGAAAGCTGTATATCGACATTGCAAAGGCAAGGGAAAAGCATATCCCTACCATGTCAGAATTTTATGAGTTATTGTTGGAGCAGCCAGAAGAAGAGGCAAAGGACATTGCTTTATCGTTGGAGCTGTTTGTAAATGGCTCTTTAAATATTTTCAATAACCATACCAATGTGAATGTACAGGCAAGGTTCATTGTCTATGGTACCAGGGACCTGGGGAAAGAGCTGGGAGCCATTTCCACTCTGGTCATGCTGGAAAATATCAGTGCCAGGATTGCAGAAAACGCAAAGAAAGGAAGGGCAACCTGGCTTTATATAGATGAGTTCCATACGGTTCTTGACCGGGAGTATAGTGCGAAATTTTTGTTCAGCCTCTGGAAAAAAGTGAGGAAGCAAGGGGGACTATGCACAGGAATCACCCAAAATTTGGTTGATATGCTGCAGAACTATACAGCCATGACCATGCTGGGGAACAGTGAGTTTATTGCCCTGTTAAAGCAGTCCAATGTAGACAGTCAGGAATTATCCACTGCAGCAGGAATTCCAGAAGCACAATTAAAATATGTAGATAATTCTCCTTCCGGTACGGGGATCATTAAGTATGGAAATACCTGTATTCCATTTGATAACCGTATGGAAAAAGAAGCCAATCCGCTGTATGCGCTTTTCAATACCAACCTTCACGAAAAGGCGTTGCAGACAAAGCAGGAGTAATGTAATCTGAAAGGAACTTTTTCTTTTATCTGTAAAGGAAAAGGTATGACAGACGAGAAAAAATTAGGCAACAGCAAAAATTATAAGTCGGTAAAGTAGAAAAAGGATAGGACAAAAAGAGTGCAGTTCTTTTATCAGGCACTCTTTTTGTATATCATGGGAAAGGTGGCAGAATGGCTGAAACATATCAAATAGAAATGAATTTAGAACAGTTGGAAAGACTTTTAAAAAATCTGCCGGAGGGAATTATGCTGGAGATTTGTTTTGGAAAGGAAGAACATGGAGAAGACACATAAAATAGATGTGGTAAGTATACGCCTGGTGGAAGAACCTCCTCTATACAGTAGTAAAGAATTAAAAAATCCCTGTGATGTGGCAGAACTCTTTCAGGATTTTTTAAAAGATTGTGACCGGGAAATGTTCTGTATTTTAAACCTTCGGACAAAAAACCAGGTTATTAATGTCAACGTAGTAGGTATGGGAACGTTAAATAGTGTACTGGTTCACCCAAGAGAAGTATTCAAATCTGCGATTTTATCCAATGCCAGCAGTATCATTTTGGCACATAACCACCCTTCCGGTGATCCAGAACCAAGCAGGCATGATATAGAAGTGACAAAGCGATTGGCAGAAGCCGGCAATCTTATGGGGATTGAGGTGTTGGATCATATCGTGGTGGCTGAGAACCGGTATTTTAGTTTCAGGGAAGAAAACATACTACCAGAATACTTTCAAATGGAAGAAGTAGCAGCAGAGCAATCTCTTCCTTATGTAAAGAGTGAGAAAGAGAAGGTACATTAATTATTGCAACAGTGAAATACATTGACTGGTTTTGACAGAACATGTATAATAAAATAAGAAACAGAAAATAAAAGTAGCTAAATAGACAAATATCGTCAAAGTGTAAACATAAAATTCTTGACGAACAGGTTGTATTATGCTATAATCCCAAATCTTGAAGGAGTATACATGGCAAAGAAAAAAGTTTATGCTGTAAAAAAGGGTAAGCAAACCGGTTTGTTTTATTCATGGAATGAGTGTAAAGAGTCGGTAAGTGGATATCCGGGAGCAGAGTATAAAGGTTTTGAAACAGAAGAGGAAGCGAAAAACTATTTAGAGAATAGGATACAAGAAATTAAAAAAGTAGATATAGAAGAGAACACAACAAACCAGTTAGTTGTATATGTAGATGGTAGTTTTGATGAGAAAATAGGAAAATATGCTTTTGGGTGTATTATTCTTACACCAAGAGGAGAAACTATTAGAGAATCAGGAAATGGAAATGAACCGGACTCTTTAGCAATTAGAAATGTTGCTGGTGAAATGCTTGGTGCTATGTATGCAGTACAATGGGCAATTAAGAATGGTTATCATAACTTAGAACTTCGTTATGATTATGAAGGAATTGAAAAGTGGGCTCAAGGAGAATGGAAGGCAAAGAATACACTTACTCAGAAATATGCAAATTTTATGAAGAGTAAATCAGATATTCTAAAAATTTCTTATCAAAAGGTAAAAGCTCATTCTGGAGATCATTATAATGAAGAAGCAGATAAATTAGCCAAAGCTGCTTTAACAGAAGGTAATGGGATTCCTAAAGTTAAAAGAGGCGATTTTTGGTTTACAGTTGAGGGAATTTCAGATGAAGATTTGTCAACAGTTATAGCACTTGCTGTTGATGAAATTGGAAAAGACAATCTAATTATAGATGAAAAAAAGATTGCTCATGGAAAAGCAGTTTCTTTAAAATGTAACAAAAGTAAAGATAGAGTAGTTGTGACACATTATCAAAAGCATAATAAAGTAGTAATGCAAGGAAGACCAGAAGTGTTATTTTCTACTATTATTGGATATATTACTGAATTAATAGAAGTAGAAGAAATTCCTAAAATTTTTAATGACACATATAATCTTAACATAGATAAAGACGAGGTTCGCTCTGAATTTCAGTTTTATATGCCAAATGCTTATGATAAGCTACCGTCTAAGAAAATGGAAAGATCTCTTCATCAGGCTGTGTATAATTTAAAGGTCACAGATGATATGTTTGATGGAACATATTTGGCTCAGCCGGCAATTCGTGTTGTAGAAGCACAATTAAAAATAGCATTAATAGAATGTGGTATTATACCAAATGCGCAGTACATCAAAGAAAATCATTTTGATATGTTTGATAAAATAGGTGTAAAATATAAGCTGAAACCAGAGAGATATGGAAATGCAAAGCCTGAGCAGGTAAAGTATATTGGAAATATTTATACGTTTTATAACAGCAATCGCCATCCAATAGAACATTGGGAT
>OMAZ01000289.1_pt1 | contig 37094 bp, 47 predicted proteins | sample 1674131 | NCBI WGS metagenome assembly OMAZ01 (sample SAMEA103958147, study PRJEB25191) | human gut metagenome | biome: human-associated habitat [ENVO:00009003]; feature: intestine environment [ENVO:2100002]; material: feces | place: Germany | collected 2013/2015 | reverse complement strand
GCCCGCTGGATTTTTTCCAGCGTGGCGGTAGACTTTTCTTCCATGTGTCTCCCTCCATATAACAGCGCTATATAACACTGTTATAATAAGATAAGTAGCGTAGTTTGTCAAGGACCAGTGCATAAAGCATTCAATAAAAGGGGTTACTGCATAAAAATAATGCAGCACCCCTTTTAGAAAATCTATTTGATCACAGGAGCACTCCTTTCTTAATCCCGGCCATAAAAAACGTCGCTTTTCACGAAGAAATAGCGACGTTTTAATGTTGACTAGCTCTGTTTTATTATATTCTATGAATATACCCTTGTATAAAACCCTCTTCAAGTATCCTCCGGCACTTACTTTTTTGAGAAAAAGGCAAGGTAGCAGGAGTAAATAATGACACCGATAGTAATGAGAATAGCAATCAGACACTGTGGTTCTTTCATGTACTCCCAAGCATTGAGGAGCCATGTGCCGTGAAGCATCTCCAAGGATTGTATTACTTTAAGACAGCACAATTCGGCTGAAAGAAACAATAAACCTAAAATTATACCGCCAATGCCCCAATGTTTTTTCATAAAGACAACTCCTCTCAAATCTATACCACCGTATTACTAAAGCCTGCCGCACGGTTTGTGCGGCACGCCTAGTACCTATGGCATCAGCAACTCCAGCAGCTGCCGGATATTCTTTTTTCCGAAGGAGATCTGCTCCCCGCCGTTGACCACCAGGCAGGGCACGCTCATCACCTGATATTGTTCCCGCAAATCAGGGAAATGGTTCAGATCATACACCTGAGCGGAAATATCAGGATGGGCCGCCGCCAGACGCTGCGCCGCCGTTACCAGTTCCGGGCACATGGTACAGGAGAGGGACACCAGTACCTGAAGTTCCACCGGTTTCCGGATGGCCCGGATAGCCGCCTCAGTCTCCTCATCCAGAGCCTGGCCCGGCCCGGCCGCATTGTAGAGCCCCAGGACAAAGGAGGTAAACTCATGGCCGCCGGGCACGCCGTGAAAGGCCAGGCCTGTCCAGCTACCGTCGGAGCGGCAGATCTGGACACAGGGAAGATGCTCGACCTTGGACGGATCGCCCTGCTCCACCGACAGCTTGTCGCTCTGGGCAGCCAACTCCTGCATATAGTGCTCCAGCTCGGCGGAGACAGGTGTTTCGTCCAGGCAGAGCTGCAGAATCAGGGAGGAAGCCATCCGATCGAATACCGTGTGGAGCTGGGAGAGCATCTCCCCAGTAAACAGACCGCTTTTCGCCTGTACCTGGACCTCCGGTTCCGGCGCCCGGCTCTTGGGAGCCTGGGGCCGCAGACCGGTTTTCTGCTGCATGGCAGCGCACAGCCGCTCCAGCTCGGTGGCGGCCAGAGCACCGTCGCCCACAGCGGTGACCACCTGGCGCAGAGGCTTGACACACACATCGCCGGCGGCATACAGACCATCCGCCGTGGTTTTCTGGCTGCGGTCCGTAAGGATATAGCCCTGTCCGTCCAGCTCAGCCAGACCCTTGACAAGCTCGGTAGCCGGCTCATAGCCGGCGAACACAAACACGCCGAAGGTTTCCCCGTCCGCTGCTTGATGCTCCGTCTCCTGTCCGGTTTTGGCATTACGCATCCGGATGCTGCGCAGCGCAGTATCTCCTGAAACCTCCTCCACCACCGTATTGGTGAGAATGGTGATCTTCTCATGGTTCCGGGCAGCGTCCGCCGTGGCCTGGGCACAGGTAAAATCATCTCCCCGGATAAGGATGGTCACATGCCGGGCGTACTTGGTGAGAAACACGCTCTCCTCCGCTGCGGCAAAGCCGCCGCCCACCACAAAGACATCCTTTCCGGTGAAAAACTCTCCGTCGCAGGTAGCGCAGTAGGCCACGCCCCGGCCCCGGAACTGCTCCTCACCCCGGAATCCCACCATGCGGGGATGGGCGCCGGTGGCCAGCAGCACACCGAAGCAGCTCAACGCCCCACGACTGGTGCGGACGGTTTTCACATCGCCCTCCAGCTCCAGGCCGGTGACCTCTGCCAGCAGGAATTCCGCGCCGAAGCCCTCCGCCTGTCTGCGCATGGTCTCGGTCAGTTCGGCGCCGCTGGTGCGCTCCACGCCGGGGTAGTTGACCACCTCCGAGGTAATGGTAATCTGTCCGCCGAAGCGTTCCTGTTCCACCACCACCACACGATAACGGGCACGAGCCAGGTAGAGGGCGGCAGTCAGTCCCGCCGGGCCTCCGCCGATGACCACCACGTCATAGAGATGTTCCATCTGTTCCATGGCTTACAGCTGGCCCACCAGATCCAGGCTGGGCTTCAGGGTCTCAGCACCGGGCTGCCACTTGGCGGGGCAAACCTCGTCCCCATGCTCCGCCACAAACTGGCAGGCCTGGACCTTCCGCAGCAGCTCGTCGGCATTGCGGCCCACGTTGCCGGCGTTGACCTCATAGGCCACGATCTTCCCCTCCGGGTTCACGATAAAGCTGCCACGCTCTGCCAGGCCGTCGGCTTCAATGTAGACCTCAAAATCCTTGGATAGGCAATGAGTGGGATCGGCCAGCATGGGATACTGGATCTTCTGAATGCGCTCCGAGGCGTCGTGCCAGGCCTTGTGGACGAAATGAGTGTCGCAGGAGACGGCATAGATCTCACAGCCCACCGCATGGAACTTCTCGTAGAGGTTGGCCAGATCCTCCAGCTCCGTGGGACAGACGAAGGTGAAGTCAGCGGGATAGAAGAAAAACACGCTCCACTTACCCAGCACATCTGCCTTGCTGACAGCACGGAAGGCGTTGTTCTGGTAGCACTGAACGGTAAAATCGGCAATTTCTTTCTGAATCAGGGACATAGGATAGTACCTCCATTCAATATCTTATTAGTTAGCCTTCGCTAACCACAGGACAATTATACATACCCACGGGTTATCCGTCAAGAAAAATCTCAAGGAAGTCGTTCCTCTCTGCCTCTCTATATACATCCAAGAAGCATTGACTGGGCGATCAAAAGTCTTCTCTATCCCGAAAAAGACAGTTTGTACAGTGGGAGCGATATTCCTGGTGTCGACTAATGTATTGGTTTCCCCACTCGCTGAACTGCTCTAGTAAATCAAGAAGGGTTTTGCCATTGTTCGTCAGCTGATACTCCACGCGCACCGGAACTTCGTTGTACTGCCGTCGACTAACAATTCCGTATTCCTCAAGATGCTTGAGGGATTGGGACAGCATCACATTGGTGATACCCGGAACACCCCTCTTAATCTGATTATAGCGTAGTGGCTTTCCATCTTTTAATAGGCAAATAATACTCAAACGCCATTTTCCACCCACCACATCCATGGCTAGGCGCAATGGACAAATCTCAGACTGCTCTGTGTTCATGTGCTGGACCTCCTCAGGTAAGAAAAAGTATACCATGTACAAAAAAACTGCGTTATTGATAAAGTGCTTGAGAGCTGTATAATAAAAAAGGTACATAAATTATACCAGGTATTTAGAACTTATCAAGGAGGTTTCTCATGCGACTGGCTATTGTATACGATACTAAGACCGGAAACACCGCCAAGATGGCAGAATATCTCATCGAAGGCTTTACTGCTGTGGACGGCGCGGAAGCAAAGGCCTTCCCCATTACCGCAGTGGATGAGGAGTATGTGAAAGCAAGCGATGCCCTCATCGTCGGCACGCCGACCTATAACGGCTACCTGACCGCTCGGATGAAGGCCTGGCTGGAGAGCGCTCCTGCCAAGTTGAATGTTGCGGGCAAGCTGGGCGGTGCCTACGCTACCGCCGCCTTTATTCATGGCGGTGGAGATCTGGCTATCCAGTGCATCCTCACGCATCTTCTGGTGGACGGTATGATGGTGTACTCCAGCGGACAGGCTAAGGGACTGCCCGTCATCCATCTGGGGCCGGTGGTTATCGCTCCGGATCTGGATGCTTTTGCAGACCTGTTCCGCATCTATGGCAAGCGTATGGCCGAGCAGGTTGCGTGCATCGTCTAAAGCGCCAGTTATAGAGAAAGGCATTTCTTTGCAAGAGGATCCATTTGTGATCTCCGGAGCCTTTCATGACCAAAGATACTGAATACTATAAAATTTCCCTAGTAGCCGGATGGGACGTTTAAGCACTTTTTGCTCGATTAAAAGCGAAATTAGGAGCGTCATCGTTGGATCAAAATATCCGACGATAACGCTCCTATTGTCAGTCTGAGAAATTAAATTGTCCCATAAGCCATTTATTTTCGTATCACAAGGATATCTCGGGTTCCGGAAGAGAGCTGCTCGATGCGGCTCTCAGTTTTGTTGAATTCTGCCGCCCATTTATAATCTTCTTCCCTATGTGCGCTCAGAAATATACTCGGTGATGCATCTTATATGTTCCTCCAATCGAAACAGCAGGGCAAGGTGTCCTCCGGTCAGATTGGTAACGACAGTGGGGTTTGGCATCACCGCAATCAGGGCGTCCTTGCAGTCCTGTGTGAATGTGGTATCGTCTTCGGACAACATCAGCAAAACCCTATTGTCCCATGGGACGAAGGTCTCCTTCGTCATTCCTAAATGGTTTTGTGTATCGATCAGCAGCTCTATCATGTGGCGTTCATATTCTTTTGTCAGAAGTTCCATCATGATGCCGCATAATTCTTCCATGACCACTTGTTCCTGCGAGGTCAAGCCACTTTTTTTCTGATCCATAACCATCCGTCTGATGGATTGTTTGACCGTGGAAAGGGGTAGGATCGAGAGCAGTTTTCTGAATTTCTCCTGGCTTTTGATCATGTTCATCAGATGGGCATGGGCAGAAGGACTCATGTCTTGGGAAAGAGAGCAGGTGTTGGAAAGAACCAGGCCTGCCACTACCTCCGGATGACGGGCGGCGAGGATCTGCGCCACAACGCCGCCAAGGGACTGACCCACCAACCAGACTTTCTCTCCAAGGTGATGCAGAAGTTCAGCCACCGCCTGCGCAAGCGCCTTGTTGTCGGCAACGCAGATGGGATAGTCGAAGGTAAGGACAGAGAACTCCTTGGCCAGGCAATCAAAATGAAGATAAAACAGATCGGACAAACCCAGTCCTCCAGTCAGCAAAGCAATGGTCGCCTTTGCCTGTGGGTTCTTGTAGTAGCGGTAGGGAAAGGATTCTCCGCTGGGCAACACCAGTGTGTCTGTCGGGTATATTTGGCGAAATTCCGCTATATTCATGGTTGATTCCCCCATTTTTACAATTTGAGCTGTATCATCTTCACCATACACCAACGATCCGAAACTGCCATGCTGACCTTTGTGAAAAATTGCAGACCGTCTTTCCGGATATGGCGATAGTAAGGTTCCTGGACAAGAAGCTCGGCCCCACCGCCGATTCTCCCGGCCAGTTCCGCGGCTGAATCCACATAGAAAAACATCCGAGCATCGGCGTGACCTACCTGCTTCATGTACCTCTTCCGCATCATGGACATACCACTTTTGCTCACAGCATCAAAGACAAGTTGGATCTTTCCGAATTGCTGCAGCATTCGGAACAGCCCCACAACCTTAGCCTCCTCAAAATAGTGGAACAGCCCGCCAGCAGTAACCAGGATGGGAGCATCCGGCACATCGGCGCGGATCCGCCTGACCCACTCCTCGGCAAAGGCATCCCCAGCAAGGTAGATTTCCCGCTCTGGCTCCGGCAGCAGCTCCCGCCGGTATTCCACCACATGGGGCAGATCCACGGCGTACCAGCGAGTGTGACCGTTGTCGCAGCGATGATACGTCGTTTCCAAACCGCAGCCCAGCTGGACAATGACACCGTCCGGTCTGCGGTCCAGAAATGCCCTGATGAACCGGTCCATATTGGCCGAGCGAACAGCGGAGGCCAGCAGGGTATACTGACTCTGGTCATTCGACTTCAGCAGATCGGACGGCAGATTCTCCTTCAGCTCCAGCGCCTTTTGATCGTATAAGATCCGCTGGCAATGCTCGCTGGCATAGATTCTGCCCAGCATGGGAATAAACAACGTATCCTCTACAACGCCTAACTTGGACATAACTACATCCCTCCTGTTTTCCAGATCACTTCCTGCCGACAAGCAGCCCGGAAGATACCAGTATCATCATTGCCGGCCGGCGGTAGCACCGAAAGCTTCTTCCGTGGTATCCATGAGTCGGACATCCTGTATAGCCCATCTCCCGCAGCTTTTGCCCAAGAGCATCCTCATCATCTTGACTGCCAGTCTGACCATTTGAAAACAAATGCTCACGCGGCACATCTTCTTTTCTTAGGGGTCATCAAACCATATTGATAAGCAGCCCCAGCCCTGCCTGGGCCGCCGCCAAGATAGGACACATCAAAAATGGCCACTGGAGAAGGTGCTCCGGCAGAGCATAGTCTTTCATCCAGGCTTTGAACGCATAACCGGGGTGTCCCTCCGTTCCCGGGATAACAAACCGTTTTTTCGCTTTCCTCTGAATCAGCCAGAAATCCAGGAAGATCAGATCACAGAAATTGACCATCATCCACTGGATATATCCGGTCAGGGCCAGTCGCCAGAATCCTGTTGTCCCACCCTCCACGGTGCTGATCGCACCATAAAGAAGGAGGGGCAGTAGCTCTCCAAAGCAGATCCAAAGCCAGTAAAAGCGGTTTTCTGCCCTGGTGGGCGGCTCTTTCGCCGCCTTGATGATGGCGGGCGGATAGCAGGGGAACATCAGCCTGGGGCGATACAGCGCCACCACCCCGGCGAACAGGTTAAAGTAGGCTGCCATAGCGAGTCCGTCTAAAAAAGTGCGCGTCCAGTTCATATACATCCCCTTTCACCTGCAAATGGGTTAAGCGGAAAAATGTCCCATTTGCAATGCCACCATTACTTCAGAGGATCCGATTCATCCAGAATATGAGGCGGCCACACAGCGGGCAGGGGCGCATTCCGCTTCATCTTGAAGTCACACAAGCCGTCCCCGGTGGCACAGGTCTTTTCCCGGTACAGGGCAACGCCAAAAGCCCGGAACATCACATAGTCCAGGTTGCACATATAGGGCAGATACTCCATGTATCCTCTTTCTTTGCAGAATTCGTAAATCGGGCAAACCCGATTGTGATAGATAACGAGATACTCGGCAGTGGGCGTCATGGTCTGTGTCACAAAGCTGCCCGGATTTTTTGCGGCGTTTTCCGCATTCTTTCTGTCTTTTCGCCGCAACGCTTTATTGATAAGATCAGGGCAGCAATTGAATAGTCCGCCGACTAACCGGCGCAGCAGCCTGGGAACTCTGTCAAAATACCGCTCATAGAGTGTGGTGACCAATCGTCCCCAGTCGCGGGTGGAAAGACCGTACTGTTTGCCAACCATCCCGATAGAAACAAAAAACATACAGCCGGTCAGATTTCTGGTGCCACTGCTGCTGTCTCCGCCGATAAAGGGGAAATGCTCCAGCATCTTTTGCTCGTAATCATTCCAGATTTCAGAGAAAACTTGGGGATAGGGCTTCCCGAAAATCTCCTCTATCTCGGGCCTAATAAGCTGCAGATATCCATCCATTTCCCGCCTGAGTTTGCTCTTGTTTTTTTGATAATACGGATGCATGATGTCCCTCCTTGCCGCTGGGTATCAAAGTTCCGTTCTTCTCATAGTTCTCTTTTGTAATTAGCACTTGCTAACCACATATTCACTATACTCCATTTCAGTCCTGAAATCAATTTCCGTGGTGGAGTTTTTCTTGACATAAGCAAATAAGGAGAGGACTATCATATCGTCCTCCCCTTATTGAGAATATTTACAATTTGGAGCTTACAAAAAGAGCAGCAGGCTGATCGCCATGACCACCATACCGGAGATCAGGCCGTAGATGGACAGATGGTGCTCCCCATATTCCCGGGCAGCCGGGAGCAGTTCGTCAAAGGAAATGAACACCATAATGCCAGCTACTCCCGCAAACAATAGTCCAAATACCGTATCGCTCATAATCGGGCGCAGCACCAGCCACCCCAGCAGAGCCCCCAGAGGTTCCGCCAGACCCGAAAGGAAGGAGTAGCAGAACGCTCTGCGCCGTGAACCTGTTGCCTGGTAGATGGGCACAGACACCGCGATACCTTCCGGGATATTGTGGATGGCAATGGCTACAACAATCGGGATGGCCACACTTGGCTCCTGCAGTGCAGACACAAAGGTGGCCAGTCCCTCGGGGAAATTGTGGATGGCGATGGCCAGTGCCGTAAAGACACCCATGCGCATTAAACGCCCCGGCTGAGGGACCCCCTTCTCCGTGTCCTCCATGAGCTTTACTTCATGGGGATTCTCCGCAGAGGGGATCAGCTTATCAATGACAGCAATCACCAGCATACCGCCAAAAAACGCCGCAACTGTCACCCAACTACCTGGGCTGGTACCCATTTCGGCGATCAACGCCTCCTGAGCTTTGAAAAATATCTCGATCATAGAGACATAGATCATGACACCAGCGGAAAAGCCGAGAGAAACCGACAAAAATTTGCGGTTAGTGTGCCGACAGAGAAACGCAATACAACTGCCGATTCCGGTGCTGAGCCCAGCCAATAGTGTCAGAAAAAAAGCAAGCAAAACAGTATAGTCCAAAGTATGCCTCCTTGTTTGATTTGGTTAGCTATAGCTAACTTCCATGATTCTATCACTACCCTCATGGTATGTCAACGGCGAGCTCTATGTTCCAATACAAGATTGACATTTGTAAAAAACAGGATATGATTAAGTACATACTTAATCATATCCTGCATGAGGTGAAGAAATGAAGTCTGTCACAGTATGGAAGGCATTGTCGGATGAAACCCGTAGAGCTATTTTAAAATTGCTGTTAAGCCGTAGCTATTGTGTCCGCGCATTGGGAAGGCGGTTAAATCTTTCAGAAGCAGCCATTTCTCAACATTTAAAAATTTTACGGGATGCAGAGCTGGTCATCGGAGAAAAAAACGGCTATTTCATGCACTACAGCGTCAATCGTCAGCTTCTGAAAGACACGGCAAAAGAACTGGAGAACTGGGCGGCCATACCATGTGATACCTGCCGCCCCGAACACGGTGCCTGTATGAAGAAAGAGGCGGGGCACTGCCATCTTGCCGGCACGGCCAGCACAGGCCGCTCGGATACATGAAAGACATGAGGAGGCAGCTATGAAAGGACACCGTTATACCGATCTCTTTTTGACCTTTTCCAAAATCGGACTTTTTACTTTTGGCGGAGGATATGCCATGATCTCCATGATGGAGCATTACTGTGTCGACCAAAAGAAGTGGATCACCCAGGATGAAATGATGGACATTACTGTGATTGCAGAATCTACGCCGGGGCCGATCGCCATCAACTGCGCGACCTTCGTGGGGTACCGGCAGGCCGGATTTCCCGGCGCAGTCGCCGCTACCTTTGCCATCGTTTTTCCTTCCTTTGTAATCCTCTATCTTCTCTCCCTTTTTCTGGATGGTTTTTTGATATATCCTGTGGTAGCCAACGCATTTCGGGGCATAAAAATCGCTGTAGGACTGCTGATATTGGAGGCAGCCATACGCATCATCCAAAAGATGCCTGCCAAACGATTGCCCAAGGGCATCCTGATATGCTCCGCCCTGATGATGCTGTGCATCAGCTTTTTCTCCTTGAACATTTCCTCCATCACTTTGATGTTGGCAGCCGCAGCGCTTAGTTTAACATTGTATTTTGTCCATAACACCATGAAAACAAAGAAGGAGAACAGGAAATGATCTATTGGCAGCTTTTTATCGGCTTTTTGCAAGTGGGATGTTTTGCCTTTGGAGGCGCCTATGGTGCGATCCCTCTGATCCGGGATGTGGTTCTGGTCAACGGTTGGTTGACAGAAGAAAAGCTGACTTATATGATCGCCGTCAGTGAAAGTACGCCCGGACCGATCATGGTCAATCTGGCTACCTATGTGGGTAGCAGCCAGGCCGGGCTGCTTGGCGCCTTGATCTCCACACTGGCGGTGGTGCTGCCCTCGTTCTTTGTGATCCTCCTGATCATGGTGTTGCTGAAAACAATACTGCAGCAGCCTTGGATGCAGGCAGTCCTGCGCGGCGTAAAGCCATGTATGGTCGGCATTATACTCGCTACCGGCATTTACATGGTATGCAGCCATTGCGTATCCTTCGGCGCGCATCTGGAACTCGATATGCACTCTTTCGTAATCACGCTGATCCTTGGCTTTGCTATGATAGGGAGCGGTTTGCTGTTCCGAAAAAAGCTCTCTCCCATCGGGCTGATTGCCTTATCCGCCGGGCTTGGTATTATGGTCTACGGCATATAATCAGTTGGTTGGAAGTTCATGTCCGGTTCGGGGAACAGATACTACTGAAGATATGAGAGTGCTTCTACATGATAAGATCAAATCCCTGAGGCTAGGCAGAGGGTGTTAAATTACAACCCTAAGAGCCGCAAGTTTTCCCTTTGTATCTATAGTACACACCGTGTCCATAGTAACAACGACAACAAAACCTGTGCCCGATGGTTTCTTGACAATAAAATAAAGATACCGTATTATTTACATATACCCCTAAAGGTATGGAGGTGTATGCATGAGACAATGTATGGACGCGGACAATTTGCACCGCCGTTTAAAGAAAATCATTGGACAAGTTCAGGCAATCGACAGGATGGTGGATGAGGATGTGGCCTGCGAGGATATCCTCTCCCAGATCAATGCGGCGAAATCGGCTCTCCATCGGGTGGGGCAAGTTGTGTTGGAAGGACACATCAAGCACTGTGTTAGGGATGGGATTGAGCATGGCGATGCGGACAAAACCATAGAGAGTTTTACCAAAGCAGTTGAACGCTTTGCCAATATGCAGTAGGCCAAAAAAGGCAGCCTTTAACGGCTGCCTTTTTTGGCCCCCTTGACAAGCCCATACCCCTATATGTATAATAACCCCATACCCCTATGGGTACAGAAAGAAGGTATACCATGAAATCGGTAATTGGAAAACTGCAAGAATTTCTGGAGTGGGGTGGCATCCCCAAAGACATCGTCTGTCTGGCGCTTGGCGGAGTTTCTCTGATATTCAGCATCTTTGACCCTGTCCCCCTTCCCTTTGATGCAGCCTGGGTAGCCATCATCCTGTGCGGACTGCCCATCCTATTGGAGGCAATCATCGGTCTTATCACTGCGTTTGATATCAAAGCAGATGTGCTCGTATCCCTTGCACTCGTTGCATCCGTTTTGATTGGAGAAGATTTTGCCGCGGGTGAGGTCGCCTTCATCATGCAATTGGGCGCATTGCTGGAAGAGCTAACAGTCTCTAAAGCCAGAGCGGGAATCGAAAAACTGGTTCATTTGACCCCCCAGACTGCAAGAACTCTAACTGCAGATGGTGAAAAGATAGTTCCTGCAGAACAGGTCGTGATCGGAGACAGGATCCGGGTTTTGCCGGGTGAAACAATCCCAGTGGATGGTGTGATTCTATCGGGCCAGACCTCCATCAATCAGGCGGTTATGACCGGTGAATCCCTCCCAGTCGATAAAACGGTTGGTGATGAGGTTTCTTCCGGTACCGTTAATCAATTCGGGGCATTTGAAATGGAGGCGACCAAAGTCGGTGAGGATAGCTCCATCCAGAGAATGATCCGCCTGGTGCAGTCTGCTGATGCAGAGAAGGCGAAAATCGTTGGCCTGGCAGACCGATGGGCAACTTGGATCGTTGTCATTGCACTGAGCGCCGCTGCTCTTACCTGGTTGTTTACCGGAGAAATCATCCGTGCGGTGACCATTTTGGTTGTGTTTTGTCCATGTGCGTTGGTTCTTGCTACCCCTACCGCAATTATGGCTGCTATCGGCAATGCCACAAAGCATGGATTTCTGGTGCGAGAAGGAGATGCCCTCGAGCGCCTTGCCAGTGTGTCTAAGATCACCTTTGATAAAACTGGAACCCTGACCTATGGGACCCCAAAGGTTACGGCCGTAGAGTCCATTTCTGATTTCACCCAGCAGGAGATCTATGGTTATGCCGCCGCGGCCGAACAACTTTCTGAACATCCTCTGGGGAAAGCAATTGTTTCCTGCTATAAACAGCAGCCGGATGCGTCCATAGCACAGGCGGAGCAGTTTACCATGTTTCCTGGCGAAGGAGTAACTGCGGTTGTAAAGGGAAAGACTGTGAAAGCAGGTAATCTGAAACTTCTGAACGATATTCCGATTTCTTCCACTCTCGCTGCTGCGGCGGGAAAATATCTTCTGAAAGGCTGTACTGTCATCTACATAGCCATTGATAAAAGTCTGGTGGGCTATATCGTTTTGTCAGATACGGTCCGTCAGGAGTGCAGTAAAATGATTCATGATATTTATGCTCTGGGTGTTCAGCCTGTCCTACTTACTGGCGATCATCAAAACGCAGCAAATATAATCGGCAGACAGTTGGGAATTCAAGAAATTCATGCCAACTGTCTGCCGGAGGACAAACTGAATCAGATCGGAGCCTTTCAAGCGCACGGACACGCCGTGTGCATGATTGGAGATGGCATCAACGATGCTCCCGCGCTCAAAAAGGCCAATGTAGGAATTGCCATGGGAGGCGTGGGCAGCGATATTGCTGTGGATGCCGCGGATATTGCTTTAGTGGATGACGAGATCAAAGAACTTCCTCATTTACTGGCGTTGTCCAAGAAGATGATGAAAACAATTAAATTAAATCTTACCTTCTCCATGGGATTAAACTTTCTGGCAATTGCCCTGGCTATTTCGGGCGTACTAGGCCCAGTTGTCGGTGCGTTGGTCCACAATGCGGGATCTGTTATTGTAATTGTCAATTCTGCATTGCTGCTTCGCTGGAAGAAACTTTGACCGAGCTACCTTACAGTCCGGATCTTTATGATATCTAAAGCTCACGAATTCCCAGATGACTCAAAAGTCACATTCTCCAGTTGGAGAAAAATAATTCCATGGTCCGCCAGCGTGCGGTCCGCCTGAAGCGTTCCCACTACAGTTACCTCCGATTCCGGAGCTGGATAATCCTGAGGATAAGAAAGTTCTTCCGGCATGACAAGGTCAAATCCCTGCGCGCAGCAGGCGGTGGCGTCCTCTACGATCACACCGCAGTAGACCTGTTTCGTTTCAGGGTCCTGATATACCGTGAAAATTCCCGTCATGCGGATGGTTTTTCCGATATAGTCATCCGGCGACATCATCATGTTGAACACTTCTGCGTAGACCATGGTGCTGCTGAGGGTGGTTAAATCCACATCCACAGACACCGTGGGAGCTTCCTGAGAATCTGGCTGCAAATCCACAGCCGGATTTTCTATTTCTTCTTCCGGCGCGGGACTGACAGCCGGGAATACCGGCCTGTCTCTCTGCCCATCCCCGCCTTCTGCCGACAGCGGTTCTTCCCCGGGCACTTCGGATTCGGCGGATGGTACATGCTCCGGAGCTACTTCCGCCTGTTGAGAAACAGTGGGCGGTGTCAGGTTCTCAGCTTGCCCAGAGCCTTCATTTTTTCCACATGCGGAGCAGGTCAGGAGCAACATCCCAGCCAGGAGCAAAATCGCTTTTCGTTTCATCGGTCATCTCCTTCCCATCCGTCCCGCAAGGGAGCAAAGAGCAAACATCGCAATTTGCACGGCAACAATGGTGGACCCCACCGGTGTGCCAGCCAGGATGGAGGTAAGGATCCCGGCAGCGGCACAGAATACAGAGAGAACAGCGGCACAGATGGTAACGGCCCGGAAGCTTTTGAACAATCTCATGGCGGACATGGCCGGGAAGATCACCAAGGCGGAGATCAGCAAAGACCCCACCAGATTCATGGCCATCACAATGACCACCGCCGTTACCACCGCCAGGATCAGGTTGTACACCCTTGCCTTGGTTCCGGTGGCCGAGGCAAAGCTCTCATCAAAGGTGACCGCAAAGATCTTGTGGTAGAAAAAGAGGTACAGGAGCACAACCGCCACCGACAACGCCACGCACATCCATACCTCGGTCTGGGTGAGGGTGAGAATGGAGGTGGAGCCGAATAGGGTGGTGCAGACATCCCCCGTCAGATTAGTGGAGGTGGAAAATACATTCATCATCAGATAGCCTATGGCCAGCGCGCCCACCGAGAGCATGGCCATGGCGGCGTCGCCTTTGATTTTGGAATTCTGGCCCGCCCCCAGCAGAAGGATGGCACACAGCACCGTGATGCCCATGACCAGCGGCATGTCATTGATCAGATTCAAAACAGAGGCCACTGACATAGCCCCAAAGGCCACATGGGACAACCCGTCTCCAATAAAGGAGAATCTCTTGAGCACCAGTGTGACCCCCAGCAGCGAAGCACACAGGGCCACCAGCACGCCCACCACAAGTGCGTATCGGACAAAGGGATAAGCCCAGTATTGGACCAACTTCTCAATCAGTAATTCCACGGTCGCCACCTCCTCTCTGCTCGAGAAATCCACGTCCGGGATTCGATCGGACAAAAGCATCACGGGTTCCAAAAAACACTTGTTCTCCCAGATAGAGGATATGGCTGGCATAGTGGAGGGCAGCCTCTACGTCGTGGGAGATCATCAGGATGGTCATGCCATCCTTTTGATTCAGCTGGGCGATGACCTGATACAGCTCCCGGCTGGCCGCCGGATCCAGTCCAGCCACCGGCTCGTCCAGCAGCAGCATTTTCCGGGCCGCGCAAAGAGCCCGGGCCAGCAGCACCCGTTGCTGCTGGCCTCCCGACAGCTCCCGATAGCATCGCTTTGAGAATCGTTCCATATCCATGCGCTGGAGGGACTGCCGGGCCAGTTCCTTTTCCGCCTTGGTGTAAAAGGGACGCAGGCCGCACCGGCTTTGACAGCCGGACAGAGCCACCTCCCAGACAGTGGCGGGGAAATCCCGTTGGGCCTGGGTCTGCTAGGGCAGGTATCCGATCTCATTGGCACGCACTCCGCCGCTCAGGGTCACCGATCCCTCCAGGGGCGTCAGCAGTCCCAGGATGGTCTTCATCAGGGTAGATTTTCCGGCTCCGTTCTCCCCCAGGATGCATAGGTAGTCCCCGGCGCCCACAGTAAAGCTCAGATCCCGCACCAGGGCAGAATCATAGCCCAGAGCCAGGCCCTGGCAGTTCATCTGGATCATGTGATGGCCCTCCTCTCAGCCCAGCGCGGTTTTCAAGGTCTCCAGGTTCTGCTCCATAATGCCCAGATAAGTGGCTCCTCCCTCCACATCAGCAGCCGTCACCGACTGCATGGAGTCCAGCACCAGGATCTCCTGGTTTTTAGTGCTGGTATTGCCGACTACCGTCTGGGCGATCTGATGGGTGGCCCCCTCAATGGTCAGCACACAGGGCAAGGACAGCTCATCCACCTTACCGGCCAGGAAGGCCACCGTTTCAAAGCTGGCCTCCGTTTCCGCCGAGCAACCAGAAAAGGCGGCATAGTAGGTAAGTCCATAATCATCCGCCAGATACCGGAAGGGGAACCGGTCGGCAAAAAGTAGGGTGTGGGTGGAAGCAGCGTCCACGGCAGCCTGATACTGACCATCCAGGTCAGTTAGTTCCCCGATGTAAGCGGCGGCATTTTCGGCATAGGCATCCTGATGCTCAGGGTCAATGGTACCCAGGGTGTCCGCAATGGCGTCGCAGAGCAGTGCGGCATGCTTCAGAGATAGCCAGATATGTTCATCATCATGGCTGTGGGTGCATTCCGAGGGGTCATCGCAATCTTCATGATGTTCATGGTCATGCTCATGATCGTGTTCTTCGTGGTGTTCATGGGTATCCTCGGGATTCTCTTCCTCCTCATGGTGGTAATGATGCTCGCTCTCCTGCATTCCCTCAACCACTTCCTCTGCTTTTACGCCGTCCCCCAGCACCTCCATCAGGTTCATGGCCACCAGATCGGGATTGGTGGCGTTGGCCAGGGCGTCCTCTACCCAGGAGTCCGACTCTCCTCCTGTGTAGAGAAACAAATCACAGTTGGAGATGGTAACCATATCATCGGCGGTAGGCTGGAAGCTGTGGAGATCCACGCCATCGTCCAGGAGCATCGTCAGCTCCACATGGTCGGCCTGATCCCCCAAGATCTCCCGCACCCAGTCGTACTCCGGGAAAATGGTGGTGACGATCCGCAGCTTTTCGCTACCGCTTTCTGAGGTGGATCCGGTGCTGCAGCCGGTCAGGATCCCGGCGGTCAATGCCAGGGAAAGAAGGATAGAAACTGATTTTTTCATAGGAATAAAACCTCCGAATTCATACAGAAATTGAAAAATGGGCGCAAAAATACAAGGGGTTCCGGGCGTGCGCCAGGAGAGTCTGCCCCAGATGGGCAGACCCGTCCCCTTGTCCTTTTCCATTCTGTTTAATTCAGTAGTTTTACCTTCCACAAAACCGGGGAAGATGCGACAAAAATATTCTGCGTCCATAGGACGCAGAGCAGCATATAGACGCCCAGCACCGCTTCTCCAACAGAAACGGTATGGGCTGCAGAGAGCTGCTCCAGAAGCTTTTGGACATTTTGAAGCTGATGGCAGATGGTGCAGTGCTCGCCGCCACAGTCGTGGTCAGCCTCAGCAACGACAAAAAATACGGAGAAGAACAGAGCAAGCACCAGCAGCGCCGCTCCGCAGGCGGCGGCAAAACGTGTTTTTTTCGCCATGTTCTTCTCCCCCCCTTGAAGTTTATGAGTACGACGTTATGTGCCGTGGCAGTTTTGACAAATGCCGTACAGGACTGTCTTGAGAATATCCAGGTCAAACCCGTCTAGCTCCGACATGGCGCGAGTTAATTGCGCGGTACGCTCCGCATCCATGTGGAAGGTTTTTCCGCAGCGGGTGCAGGACAGGTGCAGATGGGAATGGCAGTCTTCCGCGCCCACATACTGGTAATAGGACTCTCTGCTGCCCGCTTTTACCGATTTACGGATCAGCCCCTCCGCCTCCAGCTGGGACAGATTCCGATAGACGGCGCTGAGGCTGATCTGCTGAGCACATAGCTCCTGGGCGATCTGCCGTGCAGACAGCAGCTGATCCGGATGCTGATTGAGAAAGCTGATCAGATAATCCCGTTGACGGGTATCGTACTTCTTCATCCCCAGACCTCCCGAGATTTGCGAATTATTTGCAAATTAAGATAGCACGAGGCAGGTGGTATGTCAAGCCTGTTCTTTAGAACCTGTGGGAAAATATGTCACCGCCGCTCCCCCATTAACGGATGGCTCTTCATACCATCCCTTCGCCCTCCCATCCTAACTGCCAGGGACGACAGACGACTCATGTAAATTTCCTTTATGTATTATCTTGCAATTACCGTTATCCTGTAGTAATATACGGTTAGCAATATCTAACCAATATGGAGCGTACATTTTATGGATAACAAACAATTCTGGGACCGATGTTCTAAATATTATCCTGCTTTTATTGGTCACTCAGAGAAGACATACCTGCAGATCCGTAAAACGATCCGTCCTTTCCTGAAGCGTGATATGGATGTATTGGAACTTGCCTGCGGTACAGGACAGTTATCAGTACCATTATCACCGTATGTTCGCACTTGGGAAGCCACTGATTTCTCTCCTGAGATGGTAAAGCAGGCAAAAAAACAGCTGCATACATCGCGTCTGCATTTCTCGGTCCAGGATGCCACAAAGCTGCCCTATGGACCTGAAAGCTTTGATGCGGTGGTGATTTCCAATGCGCTCCATATTATGCTCCAGCCGGAAAAGGCTCTGGCAGAAGCCTGGCGGGTACTAAAGCCAGGCGGGTTCCTTTTTACTCCCACCTTTGTCTGGGGAAACGGCCGTTGGGCCGGATTTCAGCTCTGGATCATGGGTTTGTCCGGCTTTCATGTCTATCACCGCTGGAACGCAGGGGAACTGATGGCATACTTATCTGAGCATGGATATACCATCGTGTGCCACCAGCTTTTTGGCAGCAAATTTGCACCGTTCTGCTGCCTGATCGCCCAAAAACCCCCGCTGGAACACTTGTAGTCCATCAGTCAGCCGTGAGAAATTTGGGAGTGATAGAGCTCACGCCCCAGCTTCTCACAGAAGGCATTCTGCCATTCTTTGCTGTTACTTAGGCATTGTGGACTATGCTGGGAGGCATCGATATGCAGTCTTTTTGTTATGGGTTGACCGCTTATCTGTTTTGTGCAGCACTTGTATTTGGGTGTCAGAAAATCAAAAACCTCGCGCGGCGAGCCGCTCGCCGAGAGGGCCACAAGATTTGCGTCAGAAAAGAAAATAGAGGGGTGTGATTTATCATGCTGAAAAAAATCATCTTATTCTTTCTCACCGCAGCCTTATTGTCTATCCTTACCGGATGTGACGGCAACACAGCTTCCTTCGTGGACCAAAGCAGTGATACAACCTCCGCTTTACAGGATGCTTTTGATACAAGCGTTAAGGCCGAGGCATACACAAACGAGCTCTTTACATCCATGCTTTCAAAAGAGGGCATTTCCCAATATGAGATCTTATTGACTACCGGCGGCTTTATTACCAGCGACCCTCTTATTTATATTTCGGGTTATCAATATAGTTATGATGGAAAGAAAGAGGTATATGGGTATAAATTACAATTAAATGATGATGGCTCAACATTCACCGTGTTGGAAGAAGGTGTTGAGGTCGGAGAATTTGTGTGTCTCAGCGAGAGCCCTTCCGCAGAAGGTTAGTTTATCTTCTTTCTCGTGCTACCCACAGTCAAGTTTTCATGTACTAAAAGGAGCAGATTATGAAAAAATACATTGGTCCCATCTGCTGGCTGGCCGCGGTCGTTATTTGGGTTACTATCTCATGGATCAATTATGCAGAAGGCAACATGGGCTTTGCAGTGGTACAGCTCCTTATTTCTGCGCTTTGCTTGATTCATGCAGTCCGTACATTTTTGAAGAACAAAAAAGGATAATATTCTATACCGGCTCTCGTCATTGGCATGGACTGCTCACCACGGATCGATGCTTCTCCTCTTGAAAAATTCGCCCAGGAAGCACTCATATCGTTTCACAAAAGTGAATTTTTACTAACTATTGAGCAGAATAGATCTTTTGGGAAGATCATTCTTGCTGAAACAGGTTAGATTTTCTCCATTTCAATCCTGAGATAACGTTGCTCTTTACTTCTCCCCCTGTTGGCCCTACACTTATCTTGTTGTATGTATTGATTGCAAAAGGAGGGGCTTACATGTTCAGGACTGTTGTTTCCGTCATCATTATGGTGGCAGCTAGCATTGCGGGTATGTTTTTCGGCGCGCTGTTTAACAACGCCATTGGCGGGATGATCCTGTTTGCACTAATTTCGGGCATCGCCTGTATCATCCATAGTTTGGACAACCGAAACACTTGATTTTTTATGCTGATGCAGTCACGCAAAGAGCGTGCCTGCGTTTTCTCTTTCTGCATTTTTCCTTACTAAAATGCACCACTAATCTATGCACCTACTGCATATCTCACAAGAAAATGTGATTTTCCCTCTGGATTGCAGGGCGAACGGAAGTTACGTCATCCTTGCCTGAACAAATTATCTTGACAAATTCATCCCAGTCATATATAATCGCATTAGTTAGCATTAGCTAACTAATGCGAGCCAATTATTTTTTTGCGCATTAGTTAGTCTTTGCTAACCTTCATGCAGGACACACCACTTAGAAGGATCATTTTCGATTGAGAAATGGGGTGCTTCCATGTCAGAGGATTTATTGGTTCGCCATTGTTCCCCTACACTGGCAGGAATCAAAACAGGGAATCTGTTCTCATGCCCCTGTACCTCCCGAACAGACCTGACAAAAGAATTGTGCCGATTGAATAAAAAGCTGGTTCCGAAAGGAATCCGAGTTTTGCCGCTCAGAGTCCGCAGAGGACGTGCCTTGATTTATGTTTATCGTCCCCATGCGCTGGAGTGCGACTTGGCCGATCAACGTGCCAGAGTTCTTCTGTTGAAGTACGGATACACGCCGGAAAATACGGACTGCTGCGTGGTTCATTTGATCCGTCGCCTTTGCGCAGAAGAGGAATTTCCTCATGAGATCGGCCTGTTTTTAAGCTATCCGCCGGAAGACGTGTTAGGTTTTATCCAAAACGGAGCCTGCAAACACAAGTGTGTGGGATGCTGGAAGGTCTATGGCGACGAGCAAGCAGCAAAAATCATTTTTGAAAAGTACGATATGTGCAGTAAAATTTACTTCCGGCAATTTCAGCAAGGGAAATCCATCGAGCAGCTTACCGTGGCTGGTTGATGTTTCTGCCATAATAAATTACGAAGAAAGGTTGTTGTGTCTTATGAGTAAAGTTGCAGTTGTTTTTTGGAGCGGTACGGGTAATACCGAAGCCATGGCAATGGCCGTGGCAGAGGGTGCCAAGGAGAAGGGCGCCGAGGTTTCGGTTCTGACCGCCTCTGAATTTTCGGCAGATCAGGTGGGCAGCTTTGATGCCATTGCTTTTGGTTGTCCTTCTATGGGCGCTGAGCAGCTGGAGGAAATGGAATTTGAGCCCATGTTTTCTGCTTGTGAAAACCGCCTGAGCGGAAAGAACATCGCTCTGTTCGGCTCCTACGGATGGGGTGATGGCGAGTGGATGCGCAGCTGGGAAGCCCGCTGCAATGATGACGGCGCTAATCTGGCCTGTGACAGCGTAATCTGCAATGAAACTCCGGATGACGATGGTCTGGCGGCATGCCGCAACCTGGGTGCTTCTCTGGTCTGAAACTGGCAGCCAAGCGGTTCTAACCTAATACTCTATAACTCAAGCTACAAAAACAATCGGACAGCATAGCAGCTGTCCGATTGTTTTGTGCTTTCATCTAACGAATAGTACCAGTAAGCTTTATTAAATTCATAAATCGGCCGTTATCCGCTTCGATCATCAATCTATCCTCGGAGGCGTATGGGTTATCGCAAGCAAGCCAATCATCCCACGCTCTGGAAAAACAATCCATTTCACAAATGTTAAAATCTTCAAGGTGTGCTTCAAATTTAGGCTTCCACCAGTCGATGGAGTGCCACATCTGCAGCGCGTCTTCATCCCACAGCGGCTTCATCTCTTCCGGGATATTCTTATGGATTTCGTTTTTCATACCGGGAAAAGCAAGTGAGACCACAGCCCCCTTTTTCAAGATGGGTCTCAGAATTTTTTCAAAATAGGTATTATTGTTGCCGAAATAATGGTAAGAATCTATGCTGACTACGGCATCAAAAAAACTTTGCGCAAACGGAAGCTGTCTGGCATCGAATTGCAGAGGAACTGTCTGTTGTGCTACGCCCATTTGCTGGAATCGGGCAAAGTTTTCAGTAGCGGAGATCCATAAATCTACAGCAAAGACCTCAGCCTCATATTTTTTTGCAAGAAATATGGACGAAATACCTCGACCACATCCTAAATCCAAAATCCGCATCCCTTTTTTTATGGGCAAATTAGATGTGAGTTCCTCAGCAAGTATCCATGCATTTGGCCCCATCATGTTTTCTTGTAAAAAACGATGATCAATACCCACTGGTCATTCCTCCATCGTCTGCTCCAAAGTCCATTTCAAATGTTGCTGAATGGCTGAAAAAGACACTTCACTGATGACATGCTCAATTCGGCATGCATCCTCCGTTGCCGTTTTCTCATCCACACCCAATCGCATCAACATTTCTGATAAGACGATATGACGAGTATACATAGTCTGTGCAACTTCCATACCACTTTCCGTTAATGTGATTGCGCCGTCTGTATCCACCAGAACATATCCGTCTTTCTTCAAAATAGACATTGCCCTGCTGACACTGGGCTTGGAATATCCTAAATGTTCTCCGACATCAATAGCTCGCACATAACTTTTATTTTGAGAGAGGATATAAATCGTTTCCAGATACATCTGGCCAGACTCATAAATCGACATAGCTACCTCCGACGATACTGTTTTTTTATTATATCACAGAAAACCAGCAAGTTCAAATTTGATTATCTTTTTTCTGATTTATACTAGTGAGTATACTTTCAAATTTGGTCTTGACAAAGGCGTATTGATGATATATTATTTGCGATGCAGTGGTTAGGGTTGTCTAACCTTTTTTAATGAGTTTTGGTTGTTATACGCTAACCAAGGCTACCATTTTATTGACAGGTGAAGAATATGACTTTGAAAGAAGCCCTAGAAGGAACGGAGTACAAAATCCAGCGAATCGATACAGACGATGAAGAGTTGAATGCGTTTTTATTTTCGCTTGGATGCTACGAAGGAGAGCCGATCACGGTAATCTCCCATTTAAAGGGCGGCTGCGTCGTTTCTATCAAAGATGGCCGCTATAATATTGACAATCAACTGGCGGAGGCAATTCTGATTTGAGCTGCCTCCACCCCCTGTTTCTAAAATATATGTGTGTTTACTGCACATATCGGTTAGCCAACAGCAACCGCCATGTGTTGTAATAGAGAGAATAGCAAAAAGAGGAGAAACTACCCATGCGTATTGCCTTGACAGGCAACCCGAACTCCGGCAAAACCACCATGTATAACGCCCTTACCGGGCGGAACGAGAAAGTGGGCAACTGGGCCGGTGTGACGGTGGAGAAAAAGGAACACCCCATCAAGAAAGCCTATTACAGTGGAACTGAAGATCTGATCGCAGTGGATCTGCCCGGTGCCTACTCCATGTCCCCTTTTACCTCGGAGGAGAGCATCACCAGTGCCTATGTGCGGCATGAGCACCCGGACGCCATCATCAACATCGTAGATGCCACCAATCTCAGCCGCAGTCTGTTTTTTACCACTCAGCTGCTGGAGCTGGGCATTCCGGTCGTGGTTGCTCTGAACAAGAGTGATATCAACGCCAAGAAGCAGACCACCATTGACACCGCTTCCCTCTCTGCCAAGCTGGGCTGCCCGGTGCTGGAAACCGTGTCTACTTCCGCTGAAGGCCTGAAGGCAGTGGTAGACGCTGCTGTCGAGCTGAAGGGTAAGGCACAGAAGGCTCCTTACTCCCAGGGTGATATTGATCTGACCGACAAGAAAGTCGTGGAGGATGCCGACCGCCAGCGCTTTACCTTTGTCAACTCCTTGGTATCCCAGGTAGAAAAGCGGAAGGTTCTCACCAAGGAGAAGGGTACCAGTGATGCCATCGACGCTGTCCTCACCAACAAATTCCTGGGCATTCCCATTTTTGCGGCAGTGATGTTCCTGGTGTTCCAAATCTCCCAAACCTGGGTCGGCCCACTGATTGCGGACACTCTGGTAGGCTGGATTGAGACCTTCCAGGGCTCTGTGGCCGACTCCCTGGCAGATGCCAATCCCCTGCTGACTGCTCTGCTGGCAGAAGGCATCATCGGCGGCGTAGGCGCTGTAGTGGGCTTCCTTCCCCTGGTCATGATTATGTATTTCCTGATTGCCCTTCTGGAGGACTGCGGTTACATGTCCCGTGTTTCTGTGGTGCTGGACCCCATCTTCAAAAAGGTGGGCCTCTCCGGCAAGTCCGTGATCCCCTTTGTCATCGGCACTGGCTGTGCCATCCCCGGCGTTATGGCCAGCCGCACCATCCGCAATGAGCGCGAGCGCCGTGCCACCGCTATGCTGACCCCCTTCATGCCTTGCGGCGCCAAGATCCCTGTCATCGCCCTCTTTGCCGGTGCTTTCTTTGATGATGCAGGCTGGGTGAGCTTTACCATGTACTTCACTGGTATCGTCCTGATCTTCCTGGGCGCTCTGCTGGTCAACAAGATCGCTGGTTACAAGAACCGCAAGTCCTTCTTCATCATTGAGCTGCCCGAGTACAAGGTCCCCTCTTTGCTCTTTGCCCTGAAGGCCATGTGTGCCCGGGGCTGGGCCTACATCGTAAAGGCTGCCACTATCATTCTGCTGTGCAACACTGCCGTGCAGATCATGCAGACCTTCAACTGGAGCTTCCAGGTAGCTGAGACCGCTGACAGTTCCATCCTGGCTTCCATTGCAGGCCCCTTCGCCTATCTGTTGGTACCCATCGTGGGCGTCCTCAGCTGGCAGCTGGCAGCCGCTGCTGTCACCGGCTTCATTGCCAAGGAAAACGTGGTTGGCACCCTGGCCGTGTGCTTCGTGGGTCTGGAGAACTTCATCGACACCGACGAGCTGGCCATGCTTGAGGGCTCTGGTGCCGAGGTTGCCGGTATCATTGCCATCACAAAGGTTGCCGCTCTGGCCTACCTCATGTTCAACCTCTACACGCCTCCCTGCTTTGCCGCTATCGGCGCTATGAACTCTGAGATGAAGAGCGCTAAGTGGCTGTGGGCCGGTATTGGTCTCCAGCTGGGTACCGGCTATGCGGTCGGTTATCTGGTCTATCAGATCGGCACTCTGGTCACCACCGGCGCGGTGGGCGCTGGCTTCCTCCCCGGCCTGATTGCAGTGGTTGCCTTTGCTGCGGTCCTGGTCTACCTGTGCATGAAAACAGAAAAGGACCTGAAGCGTGAGTATGCGCTGAGTGGGGCGAAATCCTGATGATCGACTACATTGTGATCGCAATCCTTGTGGTTATTGTTGCCGCCGCTGCGTTCTATGTTTATAAAGCGAAAAAAAGCGGAAAAAAGTGTATCGGTTGTCCTGACGGCTGCTCCTGCAGTTCGAAACAAGACGATACACATTGCAGCTGCGGAAACCATCATCATAAATAGCACACGAGCAAAGGATTGCGGCTTTTCCAGCAGAAGGGCCGCAATCCTTTTTTGGTATCGTTTTGTTCACTAAAAGCTTTCCACTGTCTGCAAGAATACGTAAATCGAACCGAAAAGGATGCAGTGTTCATAGCTGTAACTCCAGTCTCCCGAAACGAAGACCAAAAGGATGGTAATCGTCCATGACATTAAAACAGACTACCGAAGACTATGTAAAAACCGTTTTTATTCTATCCCGAAAAGGAGATGTGCGTTGTCACCAGCTGGCTACATGTCTATCTGTGTCCCGTCCCACAGTTTCTGTTGCCGTCAAGGCACTCTGTGAAGCAGGCCTTCTCTATATGGATGAAAAAAGAGCGATCCATTTAACTGACGAAGGACTCAAACTTGCTCAAATAGTCGAAGAACGACATCAGGTTTTGTGTGATCTTTTGATTGGACTAGGTGTGGATGGCGATATTGCCTCAAACGATGCATGCAGAATGGAACACGTAATCAGTGATGAAAGCTTCCGCGCCCTGAAATCGCTGACTCAATAAGTCATGCACTATTTTCATCACAAAATCTGGTCAAACAAGTTGTGTTATATCTGAGGAACAGTGGAGGTGTTGGATATGTTGATCGAGTATTTACAAACCGAATATCCAGAATATGTGCAACGGCTCCATGATATCCCCGGTGCTCATGTTTTCCAATTTACATTGTCAGGATCGCCACAGGAATACCTTTCCGCGCTTCCGGCACATACACTCGGCCAGATATACGAAATCTTTTTTTGCTTGGGTGGGCAGGTCGTTGCCAAGCGATCAAATGCAAAATCCCATATGATCGAAAAAGATGATGTACTTGTCCTTTCCAGTGTTTGTGCTCCCGATTCGGTAAAAATCAGTGGGAACCTGCAAGGAATTCTTATCACGATCGACCCCAATTTATCCTATGACGGACTTTTTTCCGCCTTTACCTCTTTGGGGCTCCCTATAGACCTATGTCAACTGACCTCCAAATTAACCGCACAATGCGGATATACTACGCTTTGCAATCGTTACTGGAGCCAGGCCATATTTGATTTTCTGGCGCATCTGCCGAAAGAGGCATTCGGAAGATATTGCCTCTTGAAAGCTATGGAACTGCTTTATATCCTCACAGTCAAAAATCATAGTGTTATGTACTCAGCAGGAAAGCAGGTACCTAAAAGCCTTTTGGATGCCCGGGCATATATGGAGTCGCATTTGTCTGAGAAAATCACAATAGCAGATTTGAGCCGGCATCTCGCCATCTCCCCCACCTCTTTGAAGACCGAGTTCCGTCGTATATATGGAATATCTGTTCACGGCTGTCTCATGGATCTGCGTATGCGGAGGGCCGGCGAATTGATTCGTTGTTCGGATCTGCCGATTTATCAGATCGCGCAGCAAGTAGGCTATACAGGAATGAACCAGTTTAGCTCTGTTTTCAAGCGTTTTTATGGAGTAACACCAGGACAGTTCAAAAAAATGTCGAAAGCCGGGACACATTGTCTTTTTCAGTGATGACAAAGTGGATGTAGTTAGCTATAATGATTGGACGCTCAACGCTATCCTGAGATATAAGGGGTGATTGCGATGAAACAGCATCGTTTTTGGGCCTGGGGCGCGGTAATTTGCATGATCATGGTCATGATTACCGGCTACAAACGAAAATAACAGAAAGGAAGTATCAGAATGAGTGTCTATACGAAATTGGCCTGCTTTGTGGGCGGTACACTGTTTGGATCTTTTGGAGTCAAGCTGCTGTCCAGCAAGGACGCTAAGAATGTATATGTCCATGCGACTGCTGCTGGTCTGCGTATGAAGGATTCTGTCATGGAAACCGTCGCTACTGTGCAGGAGAATGCCGCCGACATTCTCGCTTCTGCCAAGGACCTGAATGAGGAACGGGTCGCCAAAGAGGCAGAGGATGCCGCTGCTGCCAATCTGGACAGAGTGGAAGCCTGATGACAGCAGAGGGAGCCGCCCACGCGGCTCCCTCTTTTCGTGAAGGAGGAACCTATGAACGCAACTATATTGCATGAAAGCCGGGGACGCATTCGGATCAGGCTGAAACAGAATCGCATGACACTGGAACAGGCCGATCGGCTGGAGCTCTGGCTGCAGAGCAAAGCCTGGGCTCGCCGTGTTACGGTCCACGAGCGGACATGCTGTATCATTTTACAGTACGAAGGAGACCGACAGGCCGTTCTGAACGATGTCCGCCGTTTTTCCTGGGAGAAAGCAGAACAGGAAATCTCTCTGCCCGCCCACAGCACCCGGGCGCTCAACCGGGAATTTGAAGAGAAGCTGGTCAGCAAGGTCATCATGAAGGCAGCCTGTACACTGTTTTTGCCTTCTCCGCTTCGCATCGCCCGGATCGTGTGGCATATGATTCCTTTTGTGCGCCGCGGTCTGCACTGCTTGCTGCGCCGCCGCATCAAGGTAGAGCTGTTGGACGCCCTGTCCATTTCCATCTCCGCCTGCCGTGGAGATTTTGGAACTGCGGGTGCGGTCATGTTCCTTTTGGAGCTTGGAGAGCTTCTGGAGGAGTGGACCCGGAAAAAATCCGTGGAGGACTTGGCTCGGTGTATGTCGCTGAATGTGGACCGGGTCTGGCTCCGGACACCCCAGGGCGAGGTGCTAATTCCCATTTCCCAAGTTCAGCCCGGAGATTCCGTGGTCGTGCGGGCCGGCGGAATCGTTCCTGTGGACGGAGTGGTATTGGCCGGCGAGATCACCGTCAATCAGGCATCCTTGACCGGCGAATCCATCCCCGTGCCCAAACGTCCCGGCGGAGCGGTCTATGCCGGAACTGTGGTAGAGGAAGGCGAATGTTTGCTGGAGGTCAAAAAGGCCTCCGGCCAGAGCCGGTATGACCAGATCGTCCACATGATCGAGCAATCAGAACAGATGAAGTCTGCCGCTGAGAGCAGGGCTGCCCACCTGGCCGATAAACTAGTACCCTATACCTTTGCAGGAAGCCTGCTGAGCTTTGTCCTTACCCGCAACGTGGCCAGAGCCCTGTCGGTACTGATGGTGGACTTCTCCTGTGCTCTGAAGCTGGCCATGCCCCTGGCGGTGCTCTCCGCTATGCGTGAGGCCGGAAGCGCACATATCACCGTCAAGGGCGGTAAATTCCTGGAGGCAGTGGCCGCAGCCGATACTATCGTCTTTGACAAGACCGGCACTCTGACCCATGCCTGCCCCAAGGTGGCAAAGATCATTCCCTTCGGCGGCAGGGACGAACGGGAGATGCTGCGTGTGGCTGCCTGTCTGGAGGAGCATTTTCCCCACTCCATGGCCAACGCTGTGGTCGAGGAAGCCAGACAGCAGGGACTGACCCATGACGAGTTCCACTCCAAGGTGGAGTATCTGGTGGCCCACGGCATTGCCAGTGCTGTCAACGGGGAACGGGTACTCATCGGAAGCTCCCACTTTGTATTTGAAGATGAGCTCTGCCAGGTCCCCGAAGGTGAGCAGGAACGCTTTGACACACTCCCGCCGGAGTATTCCCACCTGTATCTGGCAGTGGGTGGACAGTTGGCGGCCGTGATCTGTATTTCCGACCCGCTGCGGGAGGAAGCAAAAGAAGTGCTTGCCACACTCCGTGCGCTGGGAATTTCCAACACAGTCATGCTCACTGGAGACAGTCATCGCACCGCTGCAGCCATTGCCGCCCAGGTAGGGGTGGACGATTTCCGTTCGGAGGTGCTCCCGGTAGATAAGGCAGACTATGTGGCCCGGCTTCGCCGGGATGGGCATACCGTTCTGATGGTGGGCGATGGCATCAACGACTCGCCGGCCTTGTCTGAGGCAGATGCCGGCATTGCTATCAGCGATGGCGCCGCCATCGCCCGGGAGATTGCGGACATCACCATCGCTGCCGATAGCCTTTGGGAGCTGGTGGAACTGCGCCGGATTGCTATGGCGCTCATGGCCCGCATCCATTCCAACTACCGCTTTGTTATCGGCTTTAACGGCGCTCTGATCGCCCTTGGCATGGCTGGGATCGTTCCTCCCGCCACCTCTGCCACACTGCATAATCTTTCCACTCTGGGGGTCAGTTTGAGAAGTATGAGCCCACTCCCCCATCAGAAAGAGCGGAAACAGGTTCTATAAAAGCTACCTGAATTATGATTCAAATCAGGACGATCCTTTGGAACCTGTAAACGCCATAAAAACAGAACTACCTCAGCTGTGCTCTGCGGCTGAGGTAGTTCTGTTTTTTCTTCTAAACTTGTAACTTGTTATCAGCCTGCCAATCGGTTGCTTTGGAAAGTTTTTGACAGTATAGTCCATAAAATTCATCGTGTGTCAAGGATGCAAGCCACTCAGTAGAAGGACAGCAGGCGCTAGGACTCTCCTGCTGGCTTTTTCCCTGGGCGTGCTCGGGATAAACGATCAGATCTCCGTTGGCAGCATAAAAGGAACAAAGCTCCTGACACAAAATCTCTTTCACCATACAGCAGGCAATCCACTGGGGAACAGAAGTACGGGCACAGAAGTAGGACGGGATCAGAAGCGGACCTTCCTGTGGAATCTGAAGGAAGGTCTCCTGTCCGTCTGCCCGCAGGGCATACAGAGAGGGCACAAGGGCAGTGGACGCCTGCCCCTGACGCACGGCCTGAAAGGCGCCAATGGGCATATCGGTCACCAGACTGCGCTCCAGCAACGCTTCTGCCGCCTGATGCCCCCATCGTTCCCAAACCGCTTTCACCACCGTCTTGACCGCCGAGTTGTTGATGCCGCCAAATGCTAGACCGTTCCAGTCAGCCAGGGCAGTATGGCCACAGACCTCCGGTTCCCTGGTATAGTAGACCAGAGGAATGGACAGGAACGGCAGCAGAAACGGCCCTCGCTCCACAGCATCCAGCATAGGACCGGAACGCAGGGACATCCAGCTTCGCACAGGATAGAGATCATCTTTCAGTTTGCAGAAAATGTCTGGATCTTCGAATACCTCCAAATCGGCAGAAACGATGAGGTCGGGAAGAACGGCATCCGGCCGGGCCAAATATTCAGACATGTGCTCCGGATATCCCAAGCCGAAATAGCGCACTTCCAATTGGATCCCATCGGGGAGCAGCTTCTGCGTCAGCGCATCCAGGAACGCCTTCTCCTGTCGGTGAAGTACGCAGATATGATTCCAGTAGAGCAAAATATGTGTCATGCCAGGAGTTCTCCCTTTCGTAACAGCGTCTGATAACGACGCTGGGTTTGGTATTCGGCTTCTAATTGCTGATAGAGGGCCGCTTCAGCCGGAGAACGTCCCACTACTGCGGTAATTGCGCCGCCGCCAAGGACGATCCGCTGCTCCGACATCAACGCTGTATGGGGGTCATGGGTGACTACCAGAACCAGCTTGTCCTGACGGCGAAGTAAATGCAGCGCCCGCTGCTTGTCGATCCCGGCGTTTTCAATCTCGTCAATAAGTACGATGGGGCTGTCACAAACGAGGGCGATATCCCCGATCATCAGGGCCCGTGACTGCCCGCCACTGAGCTGGTTGAGGCTTTGACCCAATGTTACGGGTTCCGGCGTGATCTCGTTCACTAATTTCAGAATTTCTTCCGGGGTGATCTCCCGGCTGCGGCAGCGAGCGTGCAGGCGTAAAAAGTCTTCCACCGTGGTGTCCAGAACAAAGCGCATGTTCTGTCCAAGATGGGCTACCAGCTGACCCGACAGCCTCTGCCGATGGCAGCGGGATACGGGAGCTCCATCCAGTAAAATGGCGCGTCCGGTAACCGAGTCTCCCTGGGCCAGCTGCTCCACATCTTTGATCAGCCGAGACTTCCCTGACCCTGTGTTCCCCACAATGGTGTACAGCTGACCACGTTTGAGATGAATGGGCAAAAAGGATTCTACCGTTCCGCGCTTGTCATGCCCCGGCAAAATGGTCAGGCACTCCATACCGGCGCCTCCTTTCCAAAGTCGATCTTACCCACAACGCCCTGCTGGAACGCTCCGCCTACCCGGCGTTCTCCCACACAATAGGAGCATACCCCGCTTGGCATGGTATGGCGAAGCACATCCTCTCCGGAGCTACAGTTGGCGGGCTGCTCCAGCAGCCACTGCGCCAGGCGGTCAATGCCATATCCGGCCAAGCCATCTACCGGGAACAGCGCTGCCTTTGGGTTTAGCTCCCCAATTTGCCAGGAAATGATCTCCAGCTCAGCCTGGGAAACCATATCAGTTTTGGTCAGCACCACAAAGTCCGCCTGGGTGAGCATGGGGCCAAGCTGTCCCGGCGCCTTGCAGCTGGCAGTACAGTCCAGGACGCATCCCGCCACCATGTGGATGGTGGCAGGGGAACAGCGATGACACAGGCCCGCTGTCTCAATCACTAATGTATCGCAGCGCTGTCCGTCCGCCCAATCCCACAGCTCAGGCAAATTGGACACAAGGAAGTGATCCGGGCAAATATCCCCGCTCAGGCCAGTGACACAGGGTAAGCCCAGTTCCTCAAAGACTGCGGCATCTCCGCTTTGCAGGCAGTCAATCTTGCAAACGCAGGGGGGTGCCCCGCTCTGCTTGAGCAGCGGAAGAAGAGATCGCAAAACAGAGGTCTTCCCTACTGCAGAAGCTCCAGAGAACAAGAAAATGTGATTTGGCATGCGTGCACTCCTTCCCAGACATCCAGTTAGCATTAACTTACCATCTAGCTGTACCTCTTGTCAGTATCAAGTGAGACTGACAACGCAGCTTTTTTTCTTGACGAAAGCGATATTAGGCATGTACAATAATATATGGTTAGCAAAAGCTAACCTATTGAAATGAGGTGAGGTGTTGGAACAAACTGAGCTGTCTCAGAGGCTGTCGCTTTCCGCTTTGCTGACAGGCGTCACACTGCCTGGGGAAAAGGTATCCGCCCAAATTTTCCGATGCGGGCAGATCGTCAGCGACACTCCCCGGGGGATCCCATCCATCGGTCTGATCACAAGGGGCAGGATTGGAGTCTATTCCGTAGCATTGGACGGAAAGGATATCCTGCTCAATGAGCTATCGGCCGGAGAGTGCTTTGGCATCTGCAACCTCTTGGCTCAATCCGAGCTGGAAACTGTACTCAGATGCAGCGTGGAGACAGAGATCCTCTATATCCCGAAAGCGGTGCTGCTGGAGTCCATGGCTGCTGATGGCACCCTTGCCCTCCGGTTTGCCGCAGTTTGCAGTGAAAAAATCCAGTTTCTCTTGAAGCGGATCGAGCTGCTCACCATGCAGTCCTGCCGGGGGCGGGTCGTCGCCTTTCTCCTTGCCCATAGCAAGGAAGGCGGCGAGGTAATCTTTCGGGGCTCACGGGAGGATCTGGCCCGCCATTTGGGTGTCAGTCGTGCCGCCCTGTTCCGGGAGCTGGCAGCACTGCAGACCATGGGAGCTATTGAGTCCCACGGGAATCTGTTCCATGTGATTAAGCCGGACCAGCTGGAAGATCTGCTCTATCATCCATCCAACACCAAATAAACCACCCAGAAAGGAATACGATCATGAAAAAGCTCTTGTCTCTCATTTGTTCTCTGTCTCTGTCTGCGGCGCTTCTTGCTGGTTGCTCCTCCACACCCCAGGAGCCCACCGCCTCTCAGACACCCTCTGATTCGGAAACTCCCACCACCAGTCAATCGGTCACGACGGAAGCCGTGGATGTGAAGGTGATGGTCCTCAAGGGTCCTACCGCCATGGGAATGGTGCAGTTCATGAGTGAGACGGATAACGGCTCCATAACCGACAACAACTACGACTTTACCATCACAGCCATGACAGATGAGGTCTCTGCGGCCCTTTCCCAGGGTACCACAGACATTGCCGCAGTTCCGGCCAATCTGGCTTCCGTCCTCTATAACAACACAGAGGGCAGTGTACAGGTTCTGGCGATCAATACGCTGGGTGTGCTGTACATTGTCGAAAGTGGGGATACCGTTCAGTCCATGGAGGATCTGCGTGGCAAAACCATCTATGCCAGCGGGAAAGGCGGCACGCCTGAATATGCTCTGAACTATGTGCTGGCCCAGAACGGCATCGATCCCACCAGTGATGTGACCATCGAGTGGAAAAGCGAACAGGCAGAATGCCTGGCTGCGCTGACCGCTCAGGAGAATGCCATCGCCATGCTGCCTCAGCCCTTTGTTACCACCGCCCAGAGCAAAAGCGACAGCATCCGGGTGGCCCTGGATCTGACGGAGGAATGGGACAAGCTGCAGGCGGACAGCGAAACACCCTCTACTCTGGTCACCGGAGTGGTAGTGGCCCGGACAGAGTTTGTCCAGGAGCATCCCGAGGCTGTCTCCTCCTTCCTGGATCACTATGCCTCTTCCGTGGAGTTTGTCAACTCAAATGTCGCGGATGCCGCACAGCTGGTCGGTTCCTATGACATCGTCACCGCGGAGGTTGCCCAGAAAGCCATTCCCGCCTGCAATATCGTCTTTGTAGAGGGTGCCGAGATGAAGGACAAGCTGTCCGGCTATCTGACCGTCCTCTTCGACCAGAACGCCAAGTCTGTGGGCGGCGCTCTGCCCGCTGACGACTTCTACTACAGCCGCTGAGGAAGATGAAACGCGCCGGAATACTACGGCCCTGGGCGGTGTTTGTATGGCTTCTGGTCTGGCAGATAGGGGCCATGGCGCTGGATCAGCAAATCTTACTGGTCTCGCCCATACAGGTTCTGGCACGGTTGGGGGAGCTGTCCCTTCAGGCGGAGTTCTGGAAGGCCGTGGGATTTTCCATGCTGCGGATTACCGGCGGCTTTCTTTTAGGGGCAGCAGTGGGTACCGTTCTTGCAGCGTTCTCTGCCAGGCTGCGCCTGGTGGAGGAGCTGCTGGCCCCCCTTCTGCTGGCCATCAAGTCCATCCCTGTGGCCTCGTTTATCATTCTGTCCCTGATCCTGTTTTCTTCCCGTAATCTGTCCATCCTGATCTCGTTTCTGATGGTTCTGCCGGTGCTGTATTCCGGGGTTCTGGGCGGGATCCGTGCCATGGACAGTCAGATGCTGGAAATGGCACAGCTGTTCCGGATTCCCACGCTCCGGCGGATCCGTTATGTGTATCTGCCCCAGGTGCTGCCCTATTTTCAGGCGGCCTGCGCCTCCGCTTTGGGCCTATGCTGGAAGTCGGGGATCGCCGCCGAGGTCATCGGTATGCCCACAGGCTCCATCGGTGAGCGGCTCCAGCAGGCCAAGGTCTATCTGGATACGCCGGATCTGTTTGCCTGGACACTGGTCATCGTACTGGTAAGCCTGTTATTTGAGCGGTTCTTTTTGGTAGTGCTGAGACAGGCTGCGCACCACTTGGAGAGGATGTGAGCCATGCAGGATATTGTGATGCATGCGTTATGCAAGTCTTTTGGGGAAAAATTGGTGTTGCGGAATGTCTCCGGCACACTGGCAGCCGGCCGCATCACCGGGCTGATGGCCCCTTCCGGCGCAGGAAAAACCACCCTGCTGCGCATCCTCATGGGACTGGAGCAGGCGGACAGTGGCCGGATCGACGGCCTGGATGGTCTCTGCCTCAGCGCAGTATTCCAGGAAGATCGTCTGTGTGACCAACTGGACGGCGTTTCCAACCTCCGCTTGGTAACACCGTCCCTGAGCCGCACAGAAGCCAGAAACGCTTTGGAGGCGGTGGGACTTGCCGACTGCATCGGTCAGCCCACCCGGGAGCTTTCCGGAGGACAGCGGCGCAGAGTGGCGATTCTCCGTGGTCTGCTGGCTGACTATGACTTTCTGATCCTGGATGAGCCTTTCAAGGGTTTGGACCGGGAGACCAAGCATCTGGTGATAGAGGATACTCAACGCCGATGCATGGGAAAAACCGTGCTGCTTGTCACCCATGATCCCACAGAGCTGGATGCGCTAGGTGTGACCGAATTACTGACTGGATTGGAATAAAAAACGGGCTCCATAGAAGCCAAAACGCTTCTATGGAGCCCGTTCTTTTTCTGTCAGCAGGACGGGGTCTTCACGACCACCAGGTACATCTTGAACGCTGTCACCGCCTGTACCGCGTGAGGGATGCCGGCAGGCATGATAATGGCTTCTCCTGCGTTCAGGGTGTGGGGAACACCGTCAATGGTAATTTGTGCCGTTCCTTCCAAAATGGTCGCCATAGCGTCTCCGGGAGCGGCGTGGGTGCTGATGGCCTCACCCGCATCAAAGGCAAACAGGGTGATCCCCGCACCGGGCTGTTGGGCCAGGGTCAGGCTGACAACCTTACCCGCTTCATATTCCACTTGCCCCTTCAAGGTAAAGGGCTGCGCATGAGGGACATTCTTAATCAGGGTTTCCATGAGTTATTCCTCCTAAATCATTATGAAAGCGTGATCTGCAGCAGCTTGCAGCCATCCGGAGCAACTACTGCGTGGGGCGTATGGGCGGGAACAGCCAGGCAATCGCCCGTTTGAAGACAGCGGCTGTCCTCCCCCGCAGAGACATCAAGCGCCCCCTCCAGAATGTAGTAGAGGGTATCGCCAAAATAGTCTCCCCGTCGCCAAAGGCCAAAAGAGTCATTTGGCAGTGTTCCTGCCGGCTCATGGCCATACTGACCACGCGGCCAGGTTGAATCTGAATCAGCTGGGTGAGCTGCTGGGGCTGCTGTGTGGGCAGGTTGCGTAAAAAGTCCATTGCTCATACCTCCATGGGTCGTTTTATCCTTATGATACCCCAGGAAACGGGATCATTCCATTGCCACAGCAACAACGATCAGGCTGTGATGCGACCAATAATTTCCCGCCGGATCTCCGTCAGTTCCGGCGCCGAGGCATCCCGGCCTTCCCGGCCAGGCAGGGTGATCCATGTTTGAATGGTGGTTGGCCTGGGTGTCAGGACAGCAATCCGGGTGGCCACGGTCAACGCCTCATCAATTTCGTGGGTGACAAACAGAACGCCCGGCTTTTTGATCTTCCAGATCTCCAGAAGCATATTCACCATCTCCATGCGAATGCCGTAGTCCAGCCCCTGAAAGGGCTCATCCATCAGGAAAAACTCTCCGCCGAAATGGAAGGCCCGTGCCAGCGCACATCGACGGGCCATGCCCCCGGAGAGCTGCGTAGGATAGTACCCCTCAAAGCCTTTCAGCCCTACATCCGAAATGAGGGTACGCACAGCCTCCGGCTCGGCATCCTCACGAACCAGACGGATGTTTTCTTCCACCGTTCGCCACGGCAGAAGGCGGGGACTTTGAAACATATAGCTCAGCGGAGTATCGGTTCCCTCGATGGTACCCGTGTCAGGTGTTGCCAGGCCTGAAATCAGGTTAAGAAGTGTGGTTTTTCCACAGCCGGAGGGACCGATCAGGGCCACGATCTCCCCCGGAGAAAGGGTCAAAGACAAGTCAGACAGGACAGGTAATCCGTCATAGGACTTGGTGATCCCGCTCAGTTTCAGCATGTCACACCTTCTTTCCCGCAAAAAGCCATCCTCAGCAATCTTTGTGTGAGATAGCATCCCAATACCAGCAGCAGCGACCAGGCAATGATGGCATCGGGCTCGATGTTGAGCCGGGCCGTGGTGATGGCTCCTCCGATTCCGCTGTTTGTAGTAAGAACCTCTCCCATAACTGCCAGCTTCCATCCGCCTCCGATCACGATTTCCAGCGCTGAGCGGAAATAGGGGCGGATAGAAGGAAGGGTTACATGGCGCAGCATCTTCCAGCGGGAAAATTGGTAAAGGCGCGCCATCTCCAACAGCTGTGGATCTACGCTGCGGACGCCGTGACTGAGGTTGATCACCACAGTTGGAACTGTGGCTGTGGCCACAATGAAGACGCAAGGCTTTCCGTTAAATCCAAACCACACCAGTGCCAGAACCACCCAGCATACGGGCGGAATGGCCTGGAGCACATGGATCAGTGGGGTTCCCACATCCTCTATCTTGGGACACAGGCCAAACAACAGCCCCAGAACAGCGCCAACGCCCACACCGATGGCCAGACCGGCAATCAGCCTCAGGATCGTTGTTCCTATGGTGGCTCCGAAATCCGACTGCGTCATCAGCCGAACCAATGTAGAAAGGACCTGGGCAATGGGGGGCACCACCAGCGGCGGGAAAAAGAGAGATGCCAGCTGCCAGGCTCCCAGCAGCAGGCACACTCCCAAGGCACGCCGGAACCACAGTCCCGCCTTACCCTGCATAGAACAGCCCCTCATCGGGCAGCTTTCCACCGATCATAGAGGGCTCAAAGTTGTAAAGAAGGTTATAGAAGGTATCCAGTTCCTCTTTGGCGTCCTGGGCACTCTTAAAAGTCAAGCCCATATTGGGAATCGCTGCCTCCACAATTGCGGCTTTCATGCCCAGATACTCCTCAGCCAGCGCAGCAGCCTCAGCCGGGTGATCCAACACCCACTGCACGCTCTCCTCATAGGCAGCCTGGAACTGGGCGGCCAGCTCAGGGTTCTCATCCAGGAAAGTCTGGGTGGTGCCGAAGCCTGCGTTAGGGATCATAGTATCCGTACCGGTGGAGCGCTGCCACTCGGTTTCAAAGCTGAGTGCCCGGCGCACATTCTCATTCTGTGCCATGGCGGAAGTAACCTGGGGCTCGATCAAAGTGGCGTATTCCGCCTCCCCAGAGGCCAAAAGGGCGGCTACCTC
>OMAZ01000276.1_pt1 | contig 39077 bp, 33 predicted proteins | sample 1674131 | NCBI WGS metagenome assembly OMAZ01 (sample SAMEA103958147, study PRJEB25191) | human gut metagenome | biome: human-associated habitat [ENVO:00009003]; feature: intestine environment [ENVO:2100002]; material: feces | place: Germany | collected 2013/2015 | reverse complement strand
TAGACGCAATGGGCAATCTGCTCAAGCCGGATTATCTCTCCAATTCGTTCCAGATTATCTTGCAAAATTATCATCTGCGGCGCATCCGCTTTCACGATTTGCGCCACCCGTATGTCAAGCACACGACAAAAAAATATAATTCTGAAAAGCAGAAAACCCAAACTACCAATCTTAGTGCTGATAGTCTGGGTTTTCTGTTTTTGCTTTTTATTCTACGACTTTGCTCGTAGTATAGGTGGGATTATCTCCATCATTTCCTTCAAAGACTACTTCTGTTGTAGCACCGCATTCTTCACAATGGAGATATAGTTTTTTCACCATTCCATCTTCATCTGAATCATCACCATCAATGCTTAATTTCTTACTTTGGCAAACTGAGCAATGGTATTGAGAAAGTGGATCGAAAACTTTCTGAAGGATGTTTTCATAAACGCCAACAAGAGAAATACAAAGCGTAACACAGGTTGAGGCTTCGTAGTATGTAGCACTACGCGAATGTGTAATCTTATTGGCGTAATCCCAGGTGGATTCTGTTAGTTTCTTAATAATACTTCTGTAATCTGCGTTTTCCGATCCTTTCAAATAGAACTGAATAAATAGTTCACATTTTCTCTTGAAATTCGATGCTTGGGGCTGCTCCCCATCACCAGCCATTGCAGGGTCATAAATGTGGTTGCCGAGTTCAATCAATGTTTCTCTGCACTGAACACCTATCGCTTGAAAATCTTCAATCTCCTTAGCGGTATCAATTAGCGCAGCGACACTTTTGAGCTTTCGGAAAAGTTGAGGAGCAATTTCTGCATCGAGCGTCACACCATTTACAAAATCCTCTGGACTATATTCACCCTGGGCTGCGCTCATTCTCTGCATTAAGCCCATGTGGAAAGAATACACTTCATCTGCTCCAAAATAATATGCACTTTGGGGATAGAGATTCATCGGAATCCCGTCGCCCTCCACTACCCACCAATCTCCATCAGTATCGGTTTTGACATTCCAGACGCGCACATCAACACCCAAATCATTGAAGTGTTGCTCTGTTTTTGCGCTCAATACTGTGCATTTTCCTTGAGATTGCCATTCTACATAGCTTTTCACATCTTCAAATGTTCGATTTCCCATTTTTGTTCCCCCTGGTACAGCTTTCATAGTAAATAGAATTTAACTATATTGTACCACTTGTCGTTTGACTATAAAAGCGCCAAAGAGCAGAAAACCCAAGCCACTAAGATGGATTTGATAGCCTGGGTTTTCCGTTTTTGTATCTTCAATTATTCAAAGAGGTCATGGACCTTGTAAACAATCTCAATGCGGTTGTCGGGGAATACATACACCTTTTCGATCAGCAGATCGGTCAGCTCCGAGGTTAGCACATTCGCTTCCGTAACCGAGTGAGCAATCTCCTGTCGGCTGCTTTGGCGGGCCTGTTCTTCCCGCTTCAGCTTTGCCTGGGCGGTGACAGCAGCATAAGCCCTGCCCCAAAAGCCGGATAATAGTGCGGTCTTGCGGACACGAATGAGAAAAAATGCAGGAAACAGAAAAATGAAGTAGTGATTTTTCGGGTTCCACTTTACAAACAAGGAGAACCCGAAATGAAGAAAAAAACTGTAAGCAAGGACCCTTTGGCAGAAAAGATTGAAGAAATCCTAACGCCCTATCCGGACCCGATGAGCCGCAACGACTTCCGCATCGTTTGCCATATCGGAACACGAACCTCGCTTTATCTCCTGCAAAGCGGACTTGTTCCCTGCAAAAACAACGGAAAGAAAACGCGCTGCTATAAAATCGCCAAGAAAGATGTTGCCGAGTATCTCTACCGCCGAGAGTCCGACCCGATGCACTACACTCCGCCCAGCGGGTGGTATTACAACTACCCCAAACACAAGAAACCTGCCGCATCGTTGGAGCGCAAGCTGAACTATACGGGCGAAGAACGGCTGCTGGCCAAGGAATGGTACGAGCAGCAGTTAGCAAATTACCCGGATGTACTGACTGTTGCGCAAGTCTGCGAGGTGACAGGCTACCAACGCCACACAATTCTGAAATGGTGTAGCAAGGGCTTGCTGAAAACCATCTTACAGACACCCAAGTATATGATTCCGAAAGTATGGCTGCTGGAATTTGTGACATCCGACTTTTTCAACGAGATCAGCCGAAAATGTGGAAAACACTATGCCGCCATCAAGGAAATCGGTAATTCAAGCAAAAGCAGGTGATATACTCATTCATCATAATGTGTTCCGTTCAATTTTCCAGTCGCTGACTGGAAAATCGGGTGGTTGAGATATACAAGACATTTTTCCATTAAAGAATATAGTTGGAAAAATCGCTGCATCGTCCTTTATCCGTGCAGAGGATAGGTGACAACCTATAGTAGTGCGGTCAACTCAATTTGCCAGACAGCGTCTGGTAAATTTAGGAATCCCAATATAGCGGGTACAATATTTTTCGGATTAGCATTCAAGATCCAATGCAAAAGTGACTGTGGTGCAAAGTGGATCTCTGCGCCACAGTCACTTTTGCATTAAGCAAATCAACATAAGCCATAAATCAATATTTTAGTTCAGCCCGGACAATGATCGCATAACAAGGTCAATATCCTTGTTTTCCAACTCCTGAATGATATGGAGATAGGTCTTTTGGGTGGTTGTCATACTGGAGTGTCCCAGTCGCCGGGCAACACTCGCAATAGATACGCCGGTAAAAAGTAGCAGGGATGCGTGGGTGTGGCGCAGACCGTGGATAGAAATGACCGGAATATTGCACCTCTCACAATGGCGGCTCAAAACATCATTGACGGTGGAGTTGTAGACCTTGCCATCCACAAAAATAGGTTGATCGTCCGGCAGACCTTTTACAAGCTCGGAAAAACGAATAACAGACTGCCAATCAATTTGAATTTTACGAACCGATGATTTGTTCTTTGTCGGCTGAAACCCACCGGCGCCCTTGTAATCCCATGTCTTACTGATGGAAAGGGTCTGATGATAGAAATCAAAGTCCTTGGGGGTCAGTGCCAGTGCCTCCGAAAAGCGCATTCCGGTCTTGGCCACCAAAAGAATGAAATAATCCCAGTTCACTTCGTCTTTTAATTCAAGCGAGGCAAGGAGCGTGTGCAGTTCAAATTGGTTGAGGTACTTTATTTTCTTTGTAGATGGTGCCTTGCCTTTAATAATCGCTTTCCGCGTGGGGTCACGATCAATCAGCCCCTCGTCCACTGCGTCTAAAACAGCTCCTTTGAGTTGGTGGTGAAAGTCCATTGTCGTCTGCCGCTCATGGTATTCGGCATAATCATTCAGCAACTGCTGATACGCAATGCGATTCAAATCGCAAATTTTCAAATCCGGGATAAGTTTTTCGAGCCATTTTTGCGTCATCAGGTACTTATCCATTGTAACCTGTCTTATCGCCCCTTTCTTGTATACAGTAATCCACTTTGCATAATATTCACAGAACTTATCTGTGCGTTGTGCTTCGTTAAGCATATTGCACCTCCGTTGTATGTGTGAATATGGCTTACGCTGATGAAGGGTGATAAGGTGGTCGAGATTCGCGAAATAAGCTGCTATTTTTGCTTGTTCCTGTTCGTAAGGGGATACATAAATCTCGATTTCGCTTAATGCGGGAAATTTCAAATTCCAGTTATCAGATGTTATACCCTGTGAATTGATTTTGAAAGTGTGGATAGTCGCAGGTAATTTGAACTGGTAAGCCATACACTTGGAGTTTATACCTGAATTTGGCGTAAGTACGGTATAAGCGGGGCTGACAATTCCCTCATACGGCGAACATCCACTTGCTCCTTGCCACATACGCATTGAGTTGTACGCAATATCGCCAGCGCAGACTTTCTTATATTTTGACTTATCATCATTGGAATTGTCGTGCCGTCCGAGTTCCGAAAACTTCTTGATACCGTCATTTATAGTAACTGAAATCAACTCACCATCGGGCATACTTTCACAGCGTTCGGTAAAGCAGTCCCCCAACTTCCGCTGTTCCCAAGCGTATGTATTTTATGGCATAAGCCACAATTTTTTGTGGAAACCTTAGCTATCTGTGTTATAATAGAAATAACTACTTACGCTTTTCCCAAGAAAGGGTATTTTCTAAAACAAAAGGAGCTTGACCGATGAACAAACAACAGCTTGCGCAGAAGATTTGGGCTTCTGCTAACCAGATGCGCTCCAAAATCGAGGCCAGTGAGTACAAAGACTTTATTCTTGGTTTTATTTTTTATAAATATCTGTCCGATAAAGAAATCGAATTTCTGAAAGACAACGATTATGACGATGAGCTGCTGAAAACCGTAACCGAGGACGACCCCGAAACCGTCAAATGGGTGCAGGAAAACATCGGCTATTTTATCTCCTACAAAGATTTCTTCTCTACCTGGCTCGGCATGGGCAAGGATTTTGATGTTTCCAATGTGCGTGACGCGCTGTCGGCGTTCAGCCGGCTGATTTCCCCCACGCACAAGCGTGTGTTTGAGAAAATCTTCAACACACTGGAAACCGGTCTTTCCAAACTGGGCGACAGCTCCGGCACCCAGACCAAAGCCATCAGCGGTCTGCTGAATCTGATCAAGGATATTCCGATGGACGGCAAGCAGGGCTATGATGTGCTGGGCTTCATCTATGAATATCTGATCAGTATGTTTGCCGCCAATGCCGGCAAAAAGGCGGGCGAGTTCTACACGCCCCATGAGGTTTCGCTGCTGATGTCCGAAATTGTGGCAAGCCACCTGCAAGGCAAGAACGGAATCAAAATCTATGACCCGACCAGCGGTTCCGGCTCGCTGCTGATCAATATCGGCAAAAGCGTTTCCAAGTATATGGCAGACGCAAACAATGTGAAATACTACGCGCAGGAGCTGAAAGAGAACACCTACAACCTGACCCGTATGAATCTGGTAATGCGCGGCATCAAGCCGGACAACATCGTTACCCGCAACGGCGATACGCTGGAGGAGGACTGGCCCTACTTTGATGATGCCGACCCCATCAACTCCTATGACCCGCTGTATGTTGATGCCGTAGTATCGAACCCGCCGTATTCGCAGGCATGGGATCCCACCAACAAGGAGGGCGACGCCCGCTATGCCCGCTTTGGTCTGGCACCCAAGGGTAAGGCGGACTATGCCTTTTTGCTGCACGACCTTTACCATATCAAGCCAGACGGCATTATGACCATCGTTTTGCCCCACGGTGTTCTGTTCCGCGGCGGTGAGGAAGGCACGATCCGCAAAAATCTGATTGAGAACAACCATATTGACGCCATCATCGGTCTGCCCGCCAACATTTTCTTTGGCACGGGCATTCCCACCATCATTATGGTGTTACGCCAAAAGCGCGAGCGCGAGGATGTACTTATCATTGACGCCTCCAAGGGGTACACCAAGGAGGGCAAAAACAACAAGCTCCGCGCCTCCGACATCAAGCGCATTGCTGATACCTTTGTAAAGCGTGAGAGCATCCCCAAATTTTCCCGCACGGTCAGCCGTGAGGAAATCCGCGCCAACGACTACAACTTAAACATTCCCCGCTATGTGGACTCCTCTGAGGCAGCGGAGCATTGGGACGTATACGCCTCTATGTTCGGCGGCATCCCCGCAGCAGAGCTGGACGAGCTTTCCGCGTACTGGGCGGCGTTCCCTGCGCTGCGCGGTGAATTGTTTGCTGAAAACGGAACGCCCTATGCGGCGCTGACCGTTGAGGACATCAAGTCGGCTATCAAAAACAGCCGCGATGTAACCGCCTTTGAGGACGCCTATCGCTCCGCCTTTGCTGCGCTGCCCGCCTATATGAAGGCTGTCCTGTTGGACGGCATGGACAAAATTGAGATTGCCAAGACGGAAACCACCCTCAGCGAGGATATCTTTGCGCGCCTTGCCGACATTCCGCTGATTGACAAGTACGAGGCCTATCAGCTGCTGGACGACCACTGGAACACGATTGCCGTTGACCTTGAAATGATCCAGACCGAGGGGTTCGGTGCAGCCAAAAAGGTAGACCCCCATCTTGTCACCAAGAAGAAGGGCAACGAGGAGCAGGAAGTGCAGGACGGCTGGGTTGGGCACATTCTGCCCTTTGATCTGCTGCAAAAAACGCTGTTGAAAGATAAAGCTGGCGCGCTCCACGCGCTGGAAAATCAGCTTGCCGAGCTGCCCACCGAATATGAAGCCCTGCTGGATGAATTTACCGAGGACGACAAGGACGCCTATAAGGAGTGCTTTACCGAAGAAGGCGATGCTTTTGTGCCGAAGGAGATTGCCAAAAAGGTCAAAGAACTGCGGCGGGACCGCACCCCCGAGGCACAAAATGCCTGCCGCATTTTCAGCCGTGTAGAGGAACTGACCAGGCAGGAAAAGGCACTGAAAGCCGAAATCAAATCTGACGCAGCATCGCTGGAAGCCCTGACCAAAAAGACCATTGAGGGGCTGACCGATGCGCAGGTGTTGGAGCTGCTGGAGCAAAAATGGATTGCGCCCTTTACGAACGAGCTTGCCAAGCTGCCCGATGCCATGGTGGACAGCCTTGTCAGCAAGATTCAGACCTTGCAAAATAAATATAGCACAACCTTCTTTGATGTGGAAAGCGAAATCCGCGCCACCGAAAAGCAACTGGCCGCGATGATGGACGACCTTACCGGCAGTGAGTACGACCTGAAAGGCCTGAGCGAGTTTAAGACGCTCTTGTTGGGTGACTGATATGGCAAAACAGAACAAACCTGCCATCCGATTCAAGGGATTTACTGACGCTTGGGAACAGCGGAAGTTCTCGGATATTACTTTTCCAGCGGGTGAAAAGAACAAAGAGAATCTGCCATTAGAGAGTTATTCCATTACAAATGAAAGTGGATTCGTACCGCAAGATGAAAAGTTTGAAAACGGTGGTACAATGCGAGAAGCCGACAAAAGAATGTACTATATTGTTTCTCCAAATTCATTTGCGTACAACCCTGCAAGAATAAATGTGGGTTCCATTGGATACCAAGACACGGGAAAAAGTGTGATAGTAAGTTCACTTTATGAGGTCTTTAAGACTTCTGACGATGTGGATGATAGACTCCTCTGGCATTGGTTCAAATCGCCTGATTTTCAAAAGCTGATTATGCAGTTGCAAGAGGGTGGTGTTCGTCTCTACTTCTATTACGACAAACTCTGTATGGGACAAGTACCCCTCCCTTCACTTGAGGAACAGCGCAAAATTGGAAAGTTATTTGATACCCTCGACCACCTTATCACCCTTCATCAGCGTGAGTTAGAAAAGCTGCAAAATATCAAAAAATCCATGCTCGAAAAGATGTTTGTCTAAGGAGAATCGTGAAAAAATGGGAAAAATTATTTTATATCACGGCACTCCCGACAAAATCGTTGTGCCGAAATTTGGCGGCGGGGATGATAAACACGACTATGGCAGGGGCTTTTACCTTACCGAGAACATCGAACTTGCCAAAGAATGGGCGGTCTGCCGCCCGAACGACACAAACGGCTGGGTTCACAAGTACGAGCTGGAAACCGCCGGGCTGAAAATTCTGGATTTTCAGCAGCACAGTGTTCTTGCGTGGCTGGCAGAGCTGATGAAGCACCGGGACGCCGCCGACTCTAAGCGATACCGTATGCTGGCAAAGAAATTTATCGAAAAATACGGCATGGATACCCGCGATTATGATGTGATTTGCGGCTGGCGCGCAAACGCCTCCTACTTTTACATTGCCAAAGAGTTTGTGCGCGATAATATTGATGTGGATATTCTGGAAGATCTGCTGTCGCTGGGCGGTTTGGGCATCCAGTATTGCATCAAGTCCGAGGCCGCGTATGCAAATCTGAAAGAAATAACCGACGAGCTGCTTGCCGTGGACTACACTGAATTTAACGACAGGTACAATCAGCGCGACATAACGGCAAGAAAACGGATGCGCGAACTGGTGGATTCCGACGCGAACACGGTCACAAAGGTGTTCAGCACACTGTTTGAGAGGTGAGGGACAATGCGCGCGTATGCAAAGGAATATGTAAGCGATGTGGTCGAAAATCAGGGCAAGCTCTTTGACCTTGTGGCACAGAAATACCCTGACAAGGATACTGCGGCTTTTATCAATTCCTATATGGCAAGCAAAACCAGAAAAAGCATCGACGAAGCCAAAGCCTATGTAAACACGATGAGCGCCCCCGAATTGTGGGATTACTTTTGCAAAACCGAGGACTTTACACTGAAGGACGGCAAAGCCATCGAGGGGTTTATGCCGGATTGGATCGGCGAATTTTATGCGTATTATCAATGGTATTATAATCTGCCCAGCAGCGAGGTCGTAAAAAAAGTGCCGGTTGCTTTTCTGGAAAAAGCATACGGCGGGCTGCATGATCTGGAACTGGATTTGGCGGTACAAAAAGTCGGTGAAGTATAATGACGGTTGTTTGCTTTCATAACCCCAGTGAGGAAAACGGATATTTGAGCAACTGGTACCCCTGCCGCTTTACGGTGGAGGGGGTGGACTTTTCCTCCATGGAACAATATATGATGTACAAAAAGGCTGTCTACTTTGGTGACAAGGCTGTGGCGGCCAAAATTCTTGCAACCGATGATGTTGCCGAAATCAAGGCGCTTGGCAGGCTGGTTGCCCATTACAGCGAGCGCTATTGGAATGGTATTCGGCAAATCGTTGTTTTTACAGGGCTGCTTGCTAAATTCACCCAAAATGACGACCTGAAAGCGCAGCTTGCCGCCACCAAAGGTTCCGTTTTGGCTGAATGTGCGGTCAGGGATACCATTTGGGGCATCGGCCTGTCGATGAAGGACCCGGACAGGCTGGATATTGGCAAGTGGAAGGGGCAAAACCTGCTGGGCTATGCCCTGATGATGGTGCGCGAACGGCTGTAAAAGCGCACACAAATACCCGGAAAGGGGCAAAACAAATGACCTTTCAAAAGGAATCGGACTTTGAAGAAGCGCTTATAAAAATCCTGACGACCAAAGGCTGGGAGAGCACAATTCTGAAATATCCCACCGAGCAGGATCTGATCCGCAACTGGGCAAACATTCTCTTTGACAATAACCGCGGCATAGATCGCCTTGGCGATTACCCCTTGACCGATGGCGAGATGCAGCAAATTGTGGAGCAGATTCGGGAACTGCGCACACCGCTGAAGCTGAACGGTTTTATCAACGGCAAAACGGTTTCTGTCAAGCGCGATAACCCCGATGACAAGGCACATTTCGGCAAGGAAGTCAGCCTGAAAATCTACGACCGCATGGAGATTGCCGCCGGGCAAAGCCGCTACCAGATCGTGCAGCAGCCGATTTTTCCCGGTAAATCCAAAATGCTGAACGACCGCCGCGGCGATTTGATGCTGCTGATCAACGGTATGCCGGTGTTCCATCTGGAATTAAAGCGCAGCGGTGTGCCGGTAAGTCAGGCATATAACCAAATCGAAAAATACGCCCACGAGGGTGTGTTTACCGGGCTGTTCTCGCTTGTGCAGATTTTTGTGGCAATGAACCCGGAAGAAACCGTCTACTTCGCCAACCCCGGTCCCGACGGAAAATTCAACACCGATTACTACTTCCACTGGGCGGACTTCAACAACGAGCCAATCAACGATTGGAAAGAGATTGCCTCCAAGCTGCTGTCCATCCCCATGGCGCATCAGCTGATCGGCTTTTACACCGTGGCCGACGATGCGGACGGCGTGTTGAAGGTTATGCGCAGCTATCAGTATTATGCTGCCAGTGCGATTTCGGATGTGGTTTCCAAAACGAAATGGGACAGCGGCAAGCAGCGCGGCGGGTATATCTGGCACACCACCGGCAGCGGCAAAACGATGACCTCCTTCAAGTCCGCGCAGCTGATTGCCAATTCCAACGATGCGGACAAGGTGGTTTTCCTCACGGATCGCATCGAACTGGGAACGCAGTCGCTGAAAGAATACCGCGCCTTTGCCGATGAAAACGAGACCGTGCAGGCAACGGATAACACCTATGAGCTGATTACCAAGCTGAAAAGCATTGCCACCGCAGACACGCTGATTGTGACATCTATTCAGAAGATGAGCAATATCCGTGACGAGGAGGGCGGCAAAAATGCCCGTGATATTGAGCTGATCGGCAAAAAGCGGTTGGTGTTTATCGTGGACGAGGCGCATCGCTCCACCTTTGGCGATATGCTGGCAATTATAAAAGAAACCTTTCCCCGTGCGATTTTCTTCGGCTTTACCGGCACGCCCGTGTTTGAGGAAAACGCCAAAAAGAACAACGCGCAAACCGATGTGTTTGGCAATGAACTGCACCGTTACAGCATAGCGGACGGCATCCGCGATAAAAATGTGCTGGGCTTTGACCCGTACAAGGTACTTACCTTCCGCGATAAAGATGTGCGGCAGGCTGTTGCACTGGAAAAGGCGAAGGCAACTACGGTTGCAGACGCCCTGAATGACCCCGCAAAAGCCGCTGTGTACTATAAGTACATGGACAACACGCAGGTGAAAATGTACGGCGAGCCGGGTCCGGACGGAAAGTGGATCAAGGGGATTGAGGATTATCTGCCCAATACACAATATCTGACGGCAGAGCATAAGCAGACCGTTATCGAGGATATTAAGGAAAACTGGCTGACTTTGAGCCACAACGGTAAGTTCCACGCCATTTTTGCCACAAGCAGTATCCCGGAGGCAATCGAATATTACCGCATGATGAAGATCACCATGCCGGAATTGAAAACAAGCTGCCTTTTTGACCCGAACATTGATAATAACGGCGGCGCCATTTACAAAGAGGATGGGCTTGTTGAAATTATCGAGGATTACAATAAGCGCTATGGGCAGGATTTTACAATACCCACCCACGCACGGTTTAAGAAGGATCTGTCGCTGCGTCTGGCGCACAAGGAGCAGTATAAGCGCATTGAACGCACACCCGACCAACAGCTTGATTTGCTGATCGTTGTTGACCAGATGCTGACCGGCTTTGACTCCAAGTGGGTTAATACCCTCTATATGGATAAGATGCTGGAATACGAGAACATTATACAGGCGTTTTCCCGCACAAACCGACTGTTTGGGCCGGATAAGCCGTTCGGTGTGATTCGCTACTACCGCAAGCCGCACACAATGGAGCAAAATGTGCTGAAAGCGGTGAAGCTGTACTCCGGCGACCGCCCGATTGGATTGTTTGTTGACCGCCTTGCCCACAACCTTGAAAAAATGAACGAGGTGTACGGCGACATTGCGGAGTTGTTTACGAGCGCGGGTGTGCCTGATTTTGAAAAGCTGCCGCAGGACAGAAGCGTCTGCGCCAAGTTTGCCAAGCTGTTCCGCGAGCTTAACGACTACATGGAGGCAGCGCGTGTGCAAGGCTTTACATGGAATCAAAGCGTATATCATTGCCCGGACGACGCTGCCGATGAAACCATTGATGTCGAAATGCTGTTTGATGAGTCTGCCTATCTGATTTTGGCACAGCGCTATAAGGAACTGTCCACCGAGTCGTCGGACCCTTCCGATGACGGCGATGCGCCGTATGATTTGGTGGGCTATTTGACGGAAATCGACACCGGTGTGATTGATTCCAACTATATGAACAGCCGCTTTGATAAGTACCTGAAGCTGCTGAATCAGGCGGGTGCATCGGGAGAATCCATAGAACAGGCAAAAGCCGAACTGCATAAGTCCTTTGCCAGCCTGACACAGGAAGAACAGAAGTTTGCCAACATCTTCCTGCACGATATTGAACGCGGCGACGCCACACCCGAACCCGGCAAGACGCTGCGGGATTACATTACCGAGTACCAGTGCCGTGCGAAGAATGACCAAATCCACCGCTTTGCCGTTGTGTTTGGCTTGGATGAAGAAAAGCTCCGCAATATGATGGGTCTGGGGCTTACGAAAACCAATATCAACGAGTTTGGCCGCCTTGACGAACTGAAGAAAAGCGTAGACAAAGCAAAAGCAAAAGCCTATTTTGAGAAAAAAGAGGGCGTAAAGCTGATACCGCCCAAGGTAAACCAAAAAACCGACAGCCTGCTGCGGGAATTTATTGTAACCGGCGGCTTCGAGGTGTAAGGCTGCATATTTATAGGCGATAAGTCGAACAAAAGGGCCAAGGAAAATCCGAGGCCCTTTTACTTTTGCTTGGGAACAGCGGAAGTTGGGGGAAGTTGTCAAAGAAGTAACCCGCAATGACCCAACATCGGAAGCCCCTATAATGATGATTACGGCAAACAACGGCTTTATTGAGCAGTCAGAAAGGTATGCTTTTGATAACGCTGGAGAAAGTTTGAAAAAATATATTCTTCTCCAAAAAGGTGAACTTGCCTATAATCACGGCGCATCAAAGTTGCGTCCATTTGGCTCTTGCTTTGCGCTGACAACAGCAGAAAGTGCCCGTATACCGTTTGTTTATCATTGTTTTTCTGCGGAAAACCAAAATGCAGAGTTTCTGTCAATAGAGTTGAATGGCTCTGAAGTTGAGAGTCAGCTTCGCAAGATTGTGTCGTCTGGTGCGAGAATGGATGGCTTGCTGAACATCTCGTTTGATGAATACTCTACTGTGACTGTGCTACTTCCTGACATAAAAGAGCAAGAACACATTGCCGACTTTTTTCGTAATCTCGACCACCTTATCACCCTTCATCAGCGTAAGTCTTATATTTATGGGATGTCCAATTTTATATGATTTCCAAAGTATGGTTACTGGAATTTGTGACGTCCGACTTTCTCAACGAAAGCGGCTGGGAATGTGGAAAGCACTATGCCGAACTTCTAAAGAACCTGTTTACAGGCAGCAAGTAACCAGTCCTTACGCGAGTGTCAGACCATACCAACGCGATGTGACGCGTGCGCTAGTAGCAAAGGGCTTCACCCATCTATGCCTCCGCCTGTGCCCTGCCGGGGTGGGGTTGTTAAATGATACCGGCTTTTACAGCTTTTTGCTGCAGATAGTTACAGAAGGCGCTGCAAGACACAAGCATAAACAGCGCATCCTCCGGCTCTACGGTTTTGCTCTCGTTCAGGATGGCATGACGGATGCCGTCCTGGTCGCTGGTATAACCGTAGATTTTTTCAAACCCCGCTGCGAGGGCGGAATGGATGTCAATGCCGCTATTATTAAGTACCTTTAATGCTGCGCCTAGGGTAGCTTTCGGATTGTCGGCAAGGATCTGGCACATGGATTCTACTGCGGAAATGGATTCCTTCACACAGTTGCGGTAGTCGGGATCGGTTTTGTCGGAGTATTTCTCAAGGGCGGTCTGAATATGGATTCTGGCCCCGGAAAACGGCCTGCCTAATGCAAGCGCAGATTCGATGGATTGAATTTCCGTTTCGTTTGTGATGGGAGAAATCTGCTTGCCGATGATGCGATAGCCGACGTTATCTTTTTCAAATACATCATTGAGCATTTTGGAAAAGTATTTTACCTGCGCATAGGGGTCATTTATAATTTGTTCGCAAAAATCTAAAATATCGTACCATGCGGTTGTGGATGACAAAATTAAACGCTTGACTTCGCCTGTCAGATTTTGGCCATAGGAAAGATGTGATAGATCTCTCCTTAAATACCGACTCCAAACCCGAATGCAAAGTTCTCTTTCACTTCCGTTTATATAGTCTATAAGGTCAGAGTCTGATACAACATAGCTACTAAACCATTGATAAAAACTATTCCAAATGTCCATCCGTGTATCTTCATTCAGACAATCTGTCTGAATCGGCACTTCTATCGGCTTAATCCCCATTCTTTGAGAAAAAGACAAATATGGCATAAGAACGCATCCTTTCATACATATATTTTATTATTCTACTGTTTTATGGAGCAAAAATAAACGATAATATTAAATTGACGTTTACTCCATTTCTAGACCGCAGATTAAGTTTCCGGCCACATAATCTTCCACTCAAAATACTCAGCCTGCGTGATCTCTCCTGCATACAACTTCTTCTGAACCGCAGCCCAATCCTTCAGAAAATCATCCAGAATCGTATCATCAAACCACATGGCCACCGGGGAACGCGGCGGCCAGTTATCGTTGTCATCATAGTGCAGCGCAAGGTTTGGGTTGGCATTATACCGCGCTGTGCCGCGCTCGGTGGGAACCAGCTTGATAACGCCGGGTTGCTCCTCGTCCAGCCAGAAAAGCTGCTCCAGAATATCATTTGCCGGACCGTTTCCGCCATCGGAAAGTGCCAACGGGGAAACACGCAAAGCCTCTGCTATTTGATTTAGCAGGGGCTTTTTTGGTACGCGGTAACCCATTTCGTATTGTGCAATGCGGTTTGCACTGAGGTCGACCAACTCGCCCAACTCTTTCTGGGTCATGCGGCGGTGCTGGCGGATGCGCTTGATTTTCTCTCCGATGTTCATTTCAGTTCACTCTCTTTGCAGGATTTTCCTTATTGTACCACACCATAACATAAAAGCGCAAGAAAAAAGTAACAATTTTGCGAAAACTATTGACATTCGCATAAAAGCGCAGTATCCTATATTTACATCGCAAATATGCGAAAGTTGAAATTCAAGGATGGTGATCGAATGGATTGTAAAGAAATCAGAGAAATGTACAAGCTCATGTTTGCGGAGTACCCGGACATTGTAACGGTCAAGGATCTGCAAGCCATGCTGGGCATCAGCCGCCATGCGGCCTATGACCTGCTGGGAGAGGGCGAGATCAGCTGCATCCGGCTGGGAAACGCCTACAAAATCCCCAAAATCAATGTGATCAATTATGTTCTGAAAAGTCCGTGCGGTCAGACCCGCGTGAGCGCGTAGGAGCGACCTTGATTTTGGCAAGAGCACCGCCCCGTCTCAAATAGATTCGGCACCTTGAAAACTGCATATCCGACAAGCAAGGTACATTCACCACATTGCCGTCAACTTACGAGTACGGCAGCGCAGACAGAGTACGCGCCATGACTGCCACCGGGCACGAGCGATTCAGTCTCTGGTAAACACCCCGTGGCGGAGTGGAGCGCAATGACAGATGTGGTCGTAAAGATACTTCCGTCCAGTCATAGTTCACACAATGAGGGCGGCAGGCAGAGAACCTGGCTGGGGTAAAAATACCCATGATGCCGTTGCAGCCGAACGGCAGCCTTGCGAATCGTCCCCGCAGCTGGGGCAAAGTGGACAAATGCAGCTGTAAATCGAAATGTTATCCCGAAAGTGTACTGAACGGATTCACTTTTTCCAGCCCAGTAAAAGTAGTGAATCAGAACAGTATACTTTCGGGAAATTTATTGGAAGTGAATCAGATTTGATTCACAATTCAGAGGGAAAGGTGTAAAAGTGAATCAGTTCTGATTCACTCGCAGTAACCGCCCAAATCCGCCCGGTGTGGGGCAGATGCCACACGCAGCACACGGATACGAAACAGCCGAAGCGCCCGCCGTTTGGCGCGTTTGTGGGGCTGTGGGGCGGCGTGAGCCGTACAACTTAACACTGGAGAGTAAAACTTACTACACACAAAACGACGATAATATGAGATAATAGATATATACCAAAACAGAAAGGACGATGCGAATGAATTATGAAAAACTTCCGAAAACGATCTCCGCCGAAGAACTCCTCTCCACGCCGCTGCCGCCGGTCAAGTGGATCATTCCCGATTTGCTCCCAGCCGGTCTTGCGCTGTTTGCCGGCCCCAGCAAAGCGGGCAAAAGCTGGCTGACCTTGTGGCTGTGCTTGCAGGTGGCGCAGGGAAAGCCTATGTGGGGGCGCGAAATAGAGCCGCACACCGTGCTTTATCTATCGCTGGAGGACACCTTCAATCGCCTGCAAAAGCGCCTTCTCCAGCTTGCGGGCAGCGAAGAAGCCCCCGAACGGCTGGTCATGCAGACGGAATGCAGCAGCATCGGGCAGGGGCTGAAGAACAGCTCACAAGTTTCCTCTATCAGCACCCGGACACTGGGCTGATCGTCATTGACACCTTGCAAAAGGTGCGTTCCAGCGACCAGAACAACAGTATGTATGCCAGTGATTACAAGGAAATCAGCGCGTTAAAGGCATTGGCGGACAAGTATAACATCTGCATTTTGCTGATCCACCATCTGCGCAAACAAGCCGCAGACGATCCGTTCCAGCAGATTGCAGGTTCCAACGGTCTGATGGGTGTGTCCGATACCAGCTGGGTCATGCAGCGCAAACGCATGAGCCGGACCGCCAGCATTTTGGTGACCGGACGCGATATGGACAACAAAACACTGCGCCTGCACGAAGAAAACTGCGTTTGGATTCTTGACGAGGAAGAAAGCACCGAGCAAATTGTCGCCAAGGCTGTGCCGAGTTACCTTTGGAAAGTGGCAGACTATATTGACAGCGTTGGAAATTGGCAGGGTACAGCCACCGAACTGCTTTCCGCAGCCGATATTGAGGGCGTTTTGCCCCACCAGCTGACCCGGAAAATCGTGGAACACTTCGATACCGTGTTCACGCCAAGAGGCATCCGCTATGAAACCCACCGCACCTCGCAGGCGCGGCAGATGAAGTTCTCCCATGACGGAAATGACGCAGATGACGCTAATGACGCTGAAATTGACATAACCCAGCTTTTCAAATGGGATATCTCACAAACAGCGTCATCAGCGTCATTAGCGTCACAAAGGTCGCGTAAGGAGAGCAAGCATGGGCAAAGTGTTGCCACAGGGCAACCCGCCGAAAAGCCTACGGGGCCAGCCCCGAACCCCTGTGAGGCTGCTGGCGCATGAGAAAGCGCAGCGTTGGAATCAATGTCCGCGTCAGCGTCACAGAGAAACGAAAAATGACGCTGATGGCTAAACGATGCGGGCTGTCGCTTTCAGAATATTTGCACCAGCGGGCGCTGGGATATGAACCGGGTGGACACCCGCCCAAGGAGGTATTTGATGTGTTGGATAAATTGGATGAAATCGCAGAAGGCTGTACACCAGCAACATGTGCCGAAATCGGCACTTGTGCTGACCGCTTGAGGGACCTGCTCATTGGCGGTAACTAAGATCTGGACGATCAAGGACAGCCTGCAGCGCGTCCTTGACTATGCGGCCAACCCGGACAAGACCGAATACGATGCTCTTGCCCAAACGCTGCACTATGCAGAAAATGATGCCAAGACCAAGCTGAACGAGAGCGCCCAGCTTGTCACCGGCATCCATTGCAGGGCAGACCATGCGTGGGAAGATATGCGGGCGGTGCAGGAACGCTTTGGTAAGACAGACGGCGTGGTGGCGCTCCACGCCTACCAAAGCTTCCGCGAAGGTGAGGTCACCCCAGAGCAGTGCCACGAAATTGGCGTGGCACTGGCCCGCAAGGTTTGGGGCAGGCAATTTCAGGTGCTGGTCGCCACCCACATGAACACGGATAACTTACATAATCATTTTGTGATAAATTCCGTGTCCTATGTAGACGGCAAGAAGTACGAGCAGCGCCGCAGCCAGTATGCCGAGTTCCGGGCGGCATCCGACAAGCTGTGCCGGGAGTACGGCTTGTCGGTGGTGGAGCAGCCCAAGACCAAGGAACCGGCGCGGTACGCCCGAATACGGGAGGCCATTGACCAAGCCTGTGAGGATGCCAGCACTGCCGAGGACTTCCACAGGGCGCTGTATCGGCAAGGGTATATTTTTAGCAGTGACCCGAACCGTAGGTACGCAACCATCCGGGCGCGGGATGGCGGACGAGCCGTGCGGCTTTATAGGCTGGGAGAAGAATACGATTTACCTGCCATCGATGACCGACTGCGCGGAAATTACCTGTTGTATGGACCAAGGCTGTATGAGTTGAAACACCCGCCCCGGCAGTATACGCCGAAACGGTATCGCCCCAAGAACCATTACACAGGAAAAGGCATCCTCCAAATTTTCTTCGAGGTATTCTTCGGAGAATCTCAGATGCACCGCTTATATCTGTACTACTGTTACCAACTGGGCATCTTACCCAAGAAGCAGCAGCCACGCATCAACCGCCCGGAACTGGAGCGCATCTGGAAAGACACCGAGAAAATCCTTGCAGAACACGCCTTTGTCCATGATCACAAGTTTCCGTCTTTACAGGCAATTGTAGACTACCGCAAGGGCTTGTCCCAGCAGATGGAAACCCTTGCCGCGCAGCGGGCGGAAATCGTCAAGCAGATGCGCCGTAAGGATACCCCGCCGGAGTTGGCTGACCAACGCATGGCGTTGACCTGTAAAATTGCGGAACTCCGCAAAGAGGACAATATTGCAGAGGGAGCAATCAAGCGTATTCAACGCACACGCGAATCCAACCGTATTGACCGGGAAAACAGGATGCCGCAACATCCCAGACCACGCCGCCGCAGACGGGAACGGGAGCGCGAATGATGTCAGTTTGCACCCAATGTGCAGGACGGTTCTTGTGCAATTCTGTGAATAGCTTTCTGGCAGGATTGCTGGTATCGTTGTACCGAACCCAAAATGCAGCAACTTGAAAAAAGGAGAGATGCCTATGGTAGCAGGACGCTTACAGGAGAAAAACGGATTTTATTACATCGTGCTGAGTTACACCGACTCGGCGGGCAAACGCCGCCAGCCGTGGATCGGCACAGGGCTGCCCGTCAAGGGCAACAAAAAACGCGCCGAAAAAATGCTGGCGGATACGCGAAAGGACTTCACGATTCCCAAGGGTCAGGTGTCCGAACTCAGCCCCGATATGGCATTCAGCGACTATATGCGGTACTGGCTGAAAATGATGCGGACCGCTGTAACGGAGACTACCTACTCGTCCTATTGCTTCAATGTGGAAAAGCACATCATTCCCTACTTTGAACCGCTGGGCGTAACGCTGGCAGGGTTACAGCCGCGCCAGATTCAGAGCTTTTATCTGCATGAAGCGGAAACGCTGAAAAACACCTCTATCCTGCGATTCCACGCCAATCTTCACAAAGCGCTGAAATACGCCGTGCGCATCGATCTGATAGCCAGCAACCCGGTGGACAAGGTGGACCGCCCCAAGCCGCAGGCGTTCATGGCAAGCTATTACAGCGCCGAGGAAATGGAAAAGCTCTTTGAAGCCGCCCAAGGGCATAAGCTGGAACTTATCATCCAGCTCGCAGCTTTTTACGGCTTGCGCCGCGCCGAGGTGATGGGCTTGCGGTGGGAGGCCATCGACTTTGAAGCCAAGACGCTGACCATCCGCCACATCGTGACCAGCACCCGCATCGACGGCAAGAAGATTTTGGTAGAAGCTGACCGAGCCAAAACAAAATCCAGTCTGCGCACCTTGCCGCTGGTAGACCCGATTGCCGAACGCTTAAAAGCCGTCAAAGAGCAGCAGGAATACAACCAAAAAATCTGCGGCAACTGCTATAATCAAGAGTACCTTGGCTATGTATTTGTGGATGCAATGGGAAACCTGATCCAGCCGGATTCCGTGACGACAGGCTTTCCACAGTTGCTGAAAGAGAATGGTCTGCGCAGGATTCGATTCCACGACTTGCGCCACTCCTGTGCCAGCCTATTGCTGAAAGAGGGCGTACCGATGAAGCAGATTCAAGAGTGGCTGGGTCACAGCGATATTTCTACCACAGCCAACATCTACGCACATCTGGATTCGCAATCCAAGAACCTGAGCGCCCGGACGATGGCAAACACGCTGACACTGCCCGAAGCGCAGCCCGTAAAGAAGTGGTGATTTGAACAGCGGCGGCATCTGAGAAATCAGGTGCCGCCTTTTTGCTGTCAATTTGTACCCAAGCTGCGGGAAGAATCTTGTGTAGTTCTGTGAATAGCTATTTGCCGCGATTGCTGGTATGATTTGTACCGAACCCGAAAATCACTACTTGAAAATAAAGGGGAGATGTTTATAAGAAAAGTACGGGGATTTTACAAAGCGGCAACAAAAAATCACTACCCAATGTAGAATTGAGTAGTGATACTTGGCGCAGACGGTGGGATTCTCCCGCGCCCTTGCAACAGTCCGCAGGACTGTTGCAGCCCGGCGGGACGCAAAGCGCCGGGCACGGGCTGTTCGAATCCCACCTTGCAACCCTTGTATAGTTTGCCGCAAAAATAAAAGGCAGCACCCCGCAGGGTGCTGTCTTTGGCGCAGACGGTGGGATTCGAACCCACGTGACATTGCTGTCAAATTGATTTCGAGTTTTTTGGTATATATCGCAACTGACGGTATTTATCGGAAAAAAGCGGAAGTTGTCGGAAGATGATTCGACCGACCTACGACGAAAAATGTTGAAAAAGAAGTCCTTTTTAACGTCAGAACGTCGCAATTCGAACCCATTTCGAAATGCCGAATTTTTGGGAAAAATGAGAGAAAAACAGGCATTTTTGGCACGTTGGAGAGATGTTGGAGAGAAAAACAGGAGAGAACAAAAAAGCTCAATTTTCCTTATTGTTATGGGCATTTACAAAAGTGTGTTGACTAAATTTTATGCAAATTCCCCCTTGCCTCAAAAATCAAACCGTCCCTGCCTGCTGTTGATGAGTTCGAATAATGGACGGTGATTCTAGTGGATTACAGTTACGACTTTGCAAAAATCAAGGCAAACTACCCTGAAAAAATCGGGCTGGAGCAGATGCGCGTCATCTGCCATATCAGCAAAAAGACGGCGCGTTACCTGCTGACAAGCGGGCTTGTTCCCTGCATAGATACCGGCAAGAAAACCCGCCAGTACATCATCAATACAAAAGATGTTATCACGTATCTTAAAAAGCGTCAATCCCAACCGGAAAAATTCTCGGCACCGACCGGGTATTACTCAGCGAGCTGGAACAAAGGCGGCAAGCCCAAAATGCTGACCTTACGGGAATGGGCAAATCTGGATACCGCCAAAAGCAGAAAGATGTTTCAGGACTTTCTTACCCTGAAAACGCAGCCCTACAGCGATGTGCTGAGTGTTGCCGAAGCAAGCCGGCTTACCGGCTATCACCACAACACCCTGACGAATTGGTGCCATAACGGGTACATCCGATACTTTGAAATCAGCGGTGGATATATGATTCCCAAATCTTGTCTGCTGAATTTTCTGCTTAGTCCTCATATTCTGGACAGCTATCGACCTTCTAAAAAGCTGGTTGACCTTGCGAAGGAATTCAGCCGACAAGGCAAATCGACAAAAAAGCCCACCGCCAAATGAGTTCCATAGAGAAAAGCAGCGTCCCCCGAATGTAAAACGGAGGACGCTGTTTTTATAGCCCTATTTCAACTGCTGACAATTTGTCACCAGTTGGCGCATGACTGTCATCGGCATTAGGCAGTGACATATAGCTTCTGTTATTTTCAACTGCCTACAATTTGTAGTCAGTTCACAAACCGTATGCTTTGGAGCTATTTCAGATTATGCCCTATTAAATCGAAGAATTTGAATTCTACCACTAACAGCGGCGGCAATTTTCGTGGCTCGTCCATCATCAAACTGGGCGGCTGTTCGGAAGATTTCTTCTACTTTATTGGAAAATCCATCAAGGCGCTCCAGCGGCAGATCCACATAAGGCGCAATCAGCTTTAGCTGGGATTGCTGTGAGGTTTCAAACGGTTTTGCGGGAACCATGGCTTCCGCATTGATCGCGCGGGTGAGGGTCATCTGCCAAAGGCTTGTGCCGCTGTCATAGATGGGCGCTGTTCCTTTCCATTCCAGCGTTTCGGAATCACGCAGGAAACCGAAGTTTCCCAAATGGCGATCTGTGTTGGCTAAGATGAAATCGGCAGCCAGCATATTGCAGACCGCTTTCCTCGCATCAGGGATTCCGACGGTCCGGCAGCAAGCGTTGAAGTGTTCCCAGTTGGAAATACCCTGCGCTTGCGGCAGCAGCCGCATAAATTGGGCGGCGGTGACAAGCTCGGTGTGGTCATTGGTAAAACACGCGCAGGCGGACATAACCTGCCCGCCCTGCTCTACGAGCCAGTAGGGGACATGCGGCATACCAAGCGCATCATACAGAGCTGAGGCAACAATTTCGTTGTAAGGCTCCTGCTTGTAAATGCCCGATCCTGCTTTTAAGAGGACTCGTTTTCCGTCCGCAATGCGCCAGCGCTTTTGTAAAAAGCCGTCTGAGGTATTGCAGGGGGAACACAAATCCGGCTGTGCCGAGAGAGCCCCCTCGCCAAATAAAGCGCGTCCCACATCATCAGAAAAGTCGTTCTCGTAGAAATTTACATCGCGCCAGTTCTGTGGGGCATCGCAGGGCGTGACCCAATACTGGTCTGAAAGGCTCAGCCCGCTGCATTTGACAAGCAGAAGTTCGGCGTAAGGAATATGCAGCGTTTCCAAGGCGTGCTCCAGCCCGGAACGGCTTGCCGGGATACCGCGCCCTGCCCACCATTTGCGCAGGGACAGGACATCAAAGCTGCCATCGCTATGCTTTGCGCCAAGGGGAATCCTCTGCGCCGAAAGAACCTCCGCCACATCAATAATGTCGCCGGTCTTTTCAGCTATTTCAATAACAGCCACTTGATGATTGCGCTGCATCAGGAAAAATCGCATTCTGCTCACCTGCCTTACCTTATAGAACGATTATACTCTATCCGGCGGGGCTTTGCAATCTGCGTTTTTGTCGCAGCGTCAATTCTTTTCTATACACCAAGGGGGAAGTATATCTTTTTTCGGGAAATGGGGTACCGTCTGTGTTTTCCCCCACACCCCCTTTCAGCCAGCTGAAGTGACAAAAAGCCTGCTGAAACAAGAATATCGTTACTCTACGCCTTTACTATCGGTAAGGGCGTTTTTTATTTACACCAACGGAGGAAGTCAGCAATGAGATTACCCGCAGAGAACATCAAAGCCGCCCGCGAGGTTCAGCTCGTGGATTTCTTAAACACCTACCGTCCCGGAGAGCTCGTGCGCAAATCCAGAGACGAGTACTGCACAAAATCGCACAGCAGCTTGCGGATCACGCCGAGCAAGAACCTGTTCCACTGGTGCTCCCAGAGCAAGGGCGGCAGAGGCGCGCTGGATTATCTGCTGACGGTCGAAGGAATGAGCTTTCGCTCGGCAGTAATGCTTTTGAACGAGATGGAGCTTATTCCTTTTCAGCAGGTCAGAGCTGCCACCGTGGAAAGCAGCCGAACGCACGACTTTACACTGCCGCGTCCCGACAAAAATGCACAGGCAGCGACCGCCTACCTGATGCACCGCGGTATCAGCCCCAAGGTGCTGCGATATTGCCTGAACGAAGGGATTCTGTATCAGACCACGCGCGGCAACTACCGCAACTGCGTTTTTGTGGGCAAGGATGAAGGCGGCGTTCCGCGTTCTGCTTTTCAGCGTGGCTGCCAAGGCACCTACCGCGGTGATGTCACCGGCAGCCAAAAGAAGTACGGATTTCTGATGCAAGCAGAAAACCCGGACTGCGATACCGTGGAGCTGTACGAGGCTCCGATTGATGCTATGTCCGGCGCGACATTGCGTCAGTATACGGACATTGGAAAGTGGCGCAGTGTGCATTATCTGGCGCTGGGCGGGCTGAACTATCTGCCTATCGACTACTTTTTGCAGCAGCATCAGCAGGTGAAAAATGTGGTGCTCTGCTTTGACCGTGATGAGCCGGGGCTGCGCTTTGCCGATACGGTTGCCCGGCGCCTTGCCGAGCGAGGATGTAATGTAGAAAAGCGGTTGCCTGCCGTTGGCAAGGATTACAACGAAAGCCTTATCTGGTACAAGTCAAAGATTGAAAAACAGCGAGGAGAGCGCGTATGAAAACAATAGCGATTGCCAACCAAAAAGGCGGCGTGGGCAAAACAACGACCGCCGTAAATTTAGGCGTGGCACTGGCGGATATGGGTTATAAAGTTCTTCTGGTGGATGCCGACCCGCAGGCCAGCCTGACTCGATACCTTGGCTGTTCGCAGAGGAACAAAGGTGCGTCCCTGAAGGAGCTGATTGAGGCCGCCTGCAACGAGGTGGACCCGCCCGATGTTGTTATCCAAACCGATGAAAATGTAGATGTCATTCCAGCCAACATTCAACTTTCTGATTTACAACGAAGTTTGACAAATACCTTTATGCGCGAATGCGTAATGCAATGGGCATTGGAACCATTTCAAGGGCAATACGACTATTGCCTGATTGACTGTATGCCGGAACTCGGCAACCTTGTCACCGCCTCTCTTGCAGCCGCAGACAGAGTTTTGATTCCTGTACAGCCGCTGATTCTTGATGTCGAAGGTCTTGCCAGTATCATTGGCACCATCCGTAAAATTCGCAGGAAAATCAATCCTAAACTGGAGATTGACGGTGTCCTGATTACCATGGCAGACCATCGTACCAATATGACACGGGATATGATCAAAGCCATTCACACAAGCTATGGTCCGCACACGCGCATTTATCAGGCAATCGTTCCGCGCTGCACCAGAGTCGGTGAAAGCCTTACTAAATCGGAGAGCGTACTTCGTTATAGTAAGCAATGCCCGGCGAGTACTGCTTACAGAGCATTGGCAAAGGAGGTGGAAAAGGGTGAGAGATCTCGCGAAAAACATCCGACTGCCCTCGATAGATGACTTATTTTCCACTGAGGAAGAACGGCAGGATGCCAAGTTGGAGAAAATCCAGATCCTGCCGCTGTCGGAGCTGCACCCCTTTGAGGGGCATCCGTTTCAGGTGCGCGACGATGAAGAAATGGACAAGATGGTGGACAGCGTCAAGGAATATGGCGTGATGACCCCCGCCATCGTTCGCCCGCGCCGGGATGGCGGATATGAAATTGTAGCCGGGCATCGCCGCTGCCACGCCAGCCGGCGCGCCGGAGTGGACACCATGCCCTGCATTGTGCGGGACATGGACGATGATACCGCTATTATTTTGATGGTGGATTCCAACTGCCAGCGCGAGCATATTCTGCCGAGCGAAAAGGCCAAGGCTTACCAGATGAAGTTGGAGGCTGTGAAAAGAAAAGTCGGTAGACCGTTAAAAGAAAATGAGCGCCAAGTTGGCGCTAATTTTTCTGGCGCAAAAACAGCACAGATTGTCGGTGAACAAGCTGGTGATAGCACCCGCCAAGTAGAGCGTTTTATCCGCCTGAACAAACTCACCCCCGACCTGATGCAGCTTGTGGACGACGGCAGACTCAAGACCACCCCCGCGGTGGAGCTGAGCTACCTGACGCCGGAGGAGCAGGAAGAATTTCTCTCTTATATGGAGGAAGAAGGCTGCACTCCGTCCTTATCCCAAGCGCAGAAGCTGAAAGCTGCCAGCAAGGAAAGCGTCCTGACAAAAGACAAGATTCACGGGATCATGTCTGCCCGTTCCCCCAGCGTAAAGCCACGAGAGCCGCAGCTCACGATTGCCGTTTCCAAGGTCGAGCGCTATTTCCCCAAGGGCTGTTCCTCCGAACAGATGGAAAGCACCATCCTGAAACTTTTGGAAAACTACTACCGCAAGCGGCAGGATTACGAGCGATGAGGTGGCGGTATGACAAGAGTTTTGGTCGTAGAACCGGGCTACTGCCCCTATCAGGCTGCCTTTGACAGCCCGCAGGCGGCGATTTCCGAAGTGATCGAGGGCGACAGTTTGCTGCTGAAACCGTTCGGCACATCGAAAATCGGCGTTGTGTGCAGTAAAAACCAAAGCCGCCTGAAATACAACAGACAACTGGAGGATGGCTGCACCATACGCGGGCGGTTTCTGGTTTGTGGACTCAGTGAGTCCAAAATGTTGGGGCTTTCAAAAGAACAGGCGGAGCGCTACAATCGGCTGCTGTTCTTTCCGCAGGTAGAGGATATGCTGTCCGGTGATTTGCCGGTTGCCAAGGTTCGCCCGCCGGATGAGCGCTTTGGAAGTAAAATCTCTTTTTGGGAAAGGTTGAGCCGTTAATTATAAAGGAGAATCACCGAGATGAACAAACACGATACGGTCATTGGCTATATCGAATATCTTGACTGCAACGGATGCGTTCGGGAGCGCATTCCGTATGTCGATGCAGAGAAATTCAAAACCAGAATTTACGCTTCTTTGTATTGCGGCGAACCCATCATTCCGGTTTTGTTTCCGGAGAATCTGAGCCAGCCTCTTCTCTTTGAAAAGGGCACCATTTTTCCATGGGGATTGCGAAGAAAGAAGTACGAGCTGCTGCCGTATGAAATCTACCAGACAAACAACCGTGAGATTGCGTTTTTACGGTATGACTACACCAAAGATCATATAAATGCCGCATCCTATAAGCTGGTGTACCGCGGGCAGATGGAATGCTGGCAGCCGCTGGACAGCCTTTACTGCCCGCACAATCAGGAAAACCGCCCCAATGGCAGAAAGATGCGCTCTTTGTCTGTCAGCGATATTATTGTAATGCATGAGGACGGTCAGGCACACGCCTATTATGTGGAACCGATTGGATATAAACAGGTGGATGACTTGCTGCCGGGGCTGGAACAAACCAAGAAACGCAGCGTTGCACGCGAAGAACGATAACAAAATCAGCTCGGCAAAGGAAAATACACCCATAAGTGAATTGGATTTTCTTTATTGGTTTTTCTATCATGAAATCATTCACATTTCGTTTGTTGATTTTTTTATGGTAATTCGATATAATACCTAAGTTGTAAATGATTACTGACGAAAGCGCACAGGAGATTTTCAGCACCTATCTTTCATAAAGGAGGAACGCTTATGCAAAAGGATAAAACCGAGCTTGAGGTCACGCGAATGACTAAGGAAAACATTCAGTATCTGGATGTCTTTTTTGCCGTATGCAAACGGTATAAGGTTGATTACTACCACGCCACTGAAAAACAGCGTGCGTTCATCGATGCGGTTGCAGCACACGAATTTTCCATGAAACAAGCGCACGAAAAAGGGCTGAACCGTTCCTCGGCTCCCCCGTTTATGGGCATCAAACGCAGCGAACGCAGTAACAACCGCCCCGCATAAAATTTAATCACGCGAATGGAAAGCTCTGCACAGCAATGTGCAGGGCTTTTTTATTACCGCAAAGGAGATGAAACCGATTGGCGAATTACCAAAATATTTTACGGCAGGCACATCAGGCGATTGCCGATGTGGCGGACAATGCCGACAGCTGGCGGGCGTTTTTGCGCTCAGCCGCGTATACAACGCATTACGCCTTTCCGAATCAGGCGCTGATTTACAGCCAGCGCCCCGGAGCCACCATGCTGGCGGACATCGACACTTGGAACCGTGCTGCCGGGCGCTGGGTCAACCGCGGTGCGCACGGCGTAGCGTCCCTTGGCACCGGTAATATGGCGGGCAATGTGCGGTATCTGTTTGACATCAAGGACACCCACCCTGCTGGCAAAGCCTCCAAACCATTGGGCTGGCAAATCACCGATGCCAACCGCTATCCGACCCTGCAAGCCTTGCAGGAAAAGCACAATGCCGAGAGCCTGCCGGAAATCTTTGGCCTGCAGGCAGCCTTGTTTGTGGCACAGCACGGCAAACAACTGGACGCCGATTTACAGAATGCCGTGATTGGCAGCACGCTGGAATGGGCAAAGCCGCAGGAGCAAACGGCGATTTTTGCCAACCTCATCACGCAGAGCGCCGTCTATATGGCGGCAGTGCGCTGCGGTCTGGGCGACAGCGCCGTACCGCAGGATGCCTTTGCGGACATTGACCGCTTTGATACCGAATCCGCGGTTTTGGCGCTGGGCAATGCCGTCAACCGCGTGGGGCGGCAGATGTTTGCCGAAATCGGCGCTGTCGTTAAGAGCATCGACAGTGTTGCAAAGCCTCAGGCGAAACAGTATGATGTGAATGTAAGCAAGACGAACCAACAGGAGGTGCAGGATCATGGATATGACGAATCAGAACGGGTATCTGGTACCCAAGATGGCAATGAAGGAAACGCACAGACCGCCAGTCGGGAGAATCGGTCTGCAGCGGGAGAAGTTCCTGCAAGAGAACCACTCCCTGCTGTACGACAAGATGCTGCTGGACGGGACGCTGTACAGCGACCTGAAACAGACCGAGCAGCGCTATTGGAAGCAGGTGGAGCAGACCATCACGAAGCTGCTGGTCAGCAACCCGGCACCGGACAAGAACAACGACCCGTTGGGCTGGACGGCGCACATGAACAGTCTGCAAGCGCAGGCGGCGGAACTGGCGATGCCCATCGTGACGAGCCTGTAAATACCGAACCCACAACAGCGGAGAGCGAGCTATCGCCCTCCGCTGTTTCTGTTTCCGATGAGATTGAACTGCCGGAAAGCGTGGGGCGCGGCGACCTTGCCGAGGAAACTGCCGCCGCCATCGGCCTGCCCTCCCCCGAACAGCAGCAGGAAACCATCCGCCAATTACAGCCCCGCGCAAGCTGGCAGCCGCCCATCAAGGATGACGGCACCCATATCGACGAGCAGGACATTGTCGATGTTCTTGTCATGGGCAGCGGTTTTTGTGAGGGGCGTTTTCGCATACAGGAATTTTTCTCTGCCACAGTATTGCCTACAGTAAAGGAGCAAGCCTACTGGCTGAAAAAAGAGTACGGTATCGGCGGGCGCACTTGGAATTTCCGAGATGGCGAAAGAGGGTTTCTGGATTATGATGCCAAGGGGCTGAGAATCAAGCGCTATGCATCCGATAACGCCCCGGATTATTTCCGCTTGCTGCCGTGGAACGAGGTTGCCCGCCGTTTGCACCTGCTGGTCCACAACAACCAATATCTGGATGAAAACAACAAGCAGGGATATGAAAAATGGGAAGCGGAACAGCAAGCCAAACGCGACGCCCGTCAAGCCGAGATAGACTATGCGGAGAAAACAATCGCGGATTTTTGTGAACGCGAGGGGCTGGGCGAACCGGATTTTTCGAACCTTACGCACATCGACCTTGCCTATTCCACCACTGGGGACGGCGAACACGAAATTCAGGTGTACGCCAACTTCTTGCGCAATGAGATTGTGTATCTGGTTGATGGTTCCTTTGTGGACAGTGCGCGCTTCGACAACACAAGGGCGCTTGCCAAGGAAGGCATTGAGGACATTGAATTTTCGCAGTTCATTGACGATGCGGAAGCAGCGTATGAAGCATATCAGGAACGCTACAAGCCCAAGCCTGTGGAAAAACGCCCGCTGGCTGCCGGGGATACTGTCTATCTGGAAAACGACCACCCCTTTACGGTGGAGGAAATCGGCATCTTTGATGTGCATCTGCGCGATGAGGATTTCCCGCTGATCGGGCGCGCCGTCAACCGCGCGGAGTTTGCAAGGCTGCTGGCGGCGAACCCAAAAAACAATGCGCTGTCGGCACCAGAATTACCCAATCTACCGGACGCCGGTGAGGCGGCAGAGGTTGTTGAGGGTGAAGTCTTAGAACCCGCAGAAGAATCATCTGGTGGTTTTGGCGAGCAGGTCTTGCAGGCGGCGGAGCTCATTGCTCTCAGAGAAGCCTATTTACCGAACAACTATATTCCGCCGCAGGACCCTGCATCCCCGCGCACACCGCGCGAAAAGTTTTCCGCCAACATCACCGCAATTCGCACTTTGAAATCCATCGAAAAGCGTATGGCAGACGGTGGTCCTCACGCAAACGGCGAGGAGCAGGAAATTCTTGCCCAATACTCCGGCTGGGGCGGCTTGTCCGATGCCTTTGAACCCAACAAAGACAGCTGGCACAGCGAATATACCGAGCTGAAAAGCCTGCTGACAGAGGAAGAATACGCTGCTGCCCGCAGCAGCACCCTGACCGCCTTTTACACCCCGCCCGAAGTCATTGACGCAATGTACACCGCCCTGCGCAAAATGGGCGTGGGGGCCGGAACAATTCTGGAACCCAGTATGGGTGTGGGCGCGTTTTTTGGGCAAAGCCACAGCTATTTGTATGAGCCGACCACCAGATTGTTTGGTGTGGAGCTGGACAGCCTGACCGGCAGAATCGCCCGCCAGCTGTACCAGAAAGCCAACATCCAAATCACCGGCTTTGAGAAAGCCGACCTGCCCGACAGCTTTTTCGATGTGGTCATCGGCAATGTGCCGTTCGGGGATTACAGCGTGGTTGATCCGCAGTATAACCGGCTGCACTTCAAGATCCACGATTACTTTTTTGCCAAATCCATCGACAAGCTGCGCACGGGCGGCATCATCGCCTTTATCACCACCAGCGGTACGCTGGACAAAAAGAGCGAGGAAGTGCGCAAGTACATCAACGCCCGATGCGACTTTATCGGTGCCGTGCGCCTGCCGGATTCCACCTTTAAGTCAGCCGGGACCAAGGCTATGGCGGACATCATCTTCCTGCAAAAGCGTGACCGCATTCTGGAGCAGGACGCGAGCTGGCTGCACACCACCCAGACGGAGGATGGGCTTTCCCTCAACAGCTATTTTGCCGAACACCCCGAAATGGTCTGCGGCACACTGAAAACCGTCAGCGGTCCGTATGGTCCTACCCTGACCTGCGAAGCGTTTGCCGATAAACCTCTTGCCGATGTGCTGAAAGAGGCTATGTCCCACCTGCACGCTGAATTTCACTTTCAGGACATCGAGCAACAGGAATCCGGCGCTGTCGAAGCCAGCATCCCCGCCGAACCCGATGTGCGCAATTTCAGCTTTTGTATCCGTAACGGCAAATTTTACTACCGCGAGAACGCCATTATGCGCGAGGTTTCCCTTGGTGCTACCTCCGCAGCGCGTATGCGGCTGCTGATCGAACTGCGGGACACCACGCGGGAACTGATTCAAGCCCAGCTGGAAGATATGCCGGATGAGGTCATCACGGAGCTGCAAGCCAAACTCAACCGCCAGTACGACTACTACCACAGTAAGTTTGGACTCATCAACAGCCGTGGCGCATCGCTGGATATGCGGGATGACAGTGGATATTTTCTGCTGTGCTCCTTGGAAAACCTCGACAGCGAGGGCAATTTCATCGGCAAGTCGGATATGTTTTCAAAGCGCACCATCCGCGCTGCCCGCCCTGCCGAGCGCGTGGAAACCGCCAGCGAGGCGCTGGCGCTGAGTGTCGGTGAGCGCGCAGGCATCGACTTTGGGTATATGCAGCAGCTGACCGGCAAGGACAAAGAAACACTGATTCAGGATTTACAAGGCGTTATCTTTGCTGACCCGCTGGAAAAGGACGCAAGCGGTGAACCGCGCTACTATACCGCCGATGAATATCTTTCCGGCGATGTGCGCCACAAATTGCAGGTGGCTAAGCTGGCGGCACAGAACAACCCCGCTTTTGCTGTGAATGTGCAGGCACTGGAAACCGTACAGCCGAAGGACTTGGAGGCCAGCGAAATTGCCGTGCGTCTGGGTGCCACTTGGCTGGCACCTGAACTCATCAAGCAGTTTGCCGATGAGCTGGTGGATGCGCCCTACTATGTGCGGGACCGCGTGAAGGTGCTGTACATTCCGCTGACCGGCGTATGGAATGTGACCAACAAGAGCTATACGGGCGGCAACATTAAAGCCACCGTGACCTACGGCACACAGCGCGCCAACTTCTACCACATCTTGGAGGAAAGCCTGAATCTGCGGGATGTGCGCATCTTTGATACCAAAGAGGATATGCAGGGCAACAAAATCCGCGTTTTGAACGCCGCTGCCACGCAGGAAGCCCAGATGAAACAGCAGCAGATCGAGGACGCTTTCAAGGACTGGATCTGGAAAGACCCGACCCGCCGCCAGATGCTGGTAAAGGAATACAACGAACGGTTCAATTCCCTGCGCCCCCGCGAATACGACGGCAGCCATATCCTGTTCCACGGTATGTCACCTGAAATCACGCTGCGCCCACACCAGAAAAACGCCATCGCACATATTCTGTACGGCGGCAACACGCTGCTGGCGCACGTCGTAGGCGCGGGTAAAACCTACGAAATGGTCGCTGCAGCGATGGAAAAGAAACGCCTTGGGCTTTGCACCAAGACCCTGATCTGCGTACCCAACCACCTGACCGAGCAGCTTGCCGGAGAGGCTTTGCAGCTGTACCCCAACGCAAATATTCTTGTAGCCCGCAGGACGGATTTTGAAAAAGCCAACCGCAAACGGTTTTGCGCCAAAATCGCAACCGGCAATTATGACATCATCGTGATCGGGCACAGCCAGTTTGAGCGCATCCTGCTGTCACAGGAACGGCAGGTCGAATACCTGCAAAGCCAGATACACGATGTGATCAACCAAGTGGCACAGCTGAAAGAGGAACGCGCCGAGAATTTCACCGTCAAGCAGATGGAGCGTATGCGCAAGCAGCTGGAGAAAAAGCTGGATAAGCTCAACGACCAGTCCCGTAAGGATGATGTGGTGACCTTTGAACAGCTTGGCGTGGACAGCCTGATGGTGGACGAAGCCCACGCATTCAAGAACCTTGCGGTGCTTTCCAAAATGCGCAATGTGGCGGGCATATCCCAAACCGAGAGCCAGCGCGCCAGCGACCTATATATGAAATGCCGCTACCTTGACGAAATCACCGGCAGCCGCGGCGTGGTATTTGCCACGGGTACGCCCATCAGCAACTCTATGGCGGAGCTGTTCACCATGCAGCGATATTTGCAGCGGGAAACCTTGGAGCAGCATGGGCTTTCCTCCTTTGATGCGTGGGCATCTACCTTTGGAGAAACTGTGACAGCCGTGGAGCTTGCGCCGGAAGGTACAGGCTACCGAACAAAAACGAGATTTTCCAAATTCTATAATCTGCCGGAATTGATGAGTATGTTCAAGCAGGTGGCGGATGTGCAGACGGCGGATATGCTCAACCTGCCGGTGCCTAAACTGGTGGGCGGCAAGCCCATCAATGTGGCGCTGCCGCCAAGCCCCCAGCAAAAACAGATGGTGGCAGACCTTGCCGACCGCGCCGAGGAAATTCGTGCGGGAAATGTAGACCCCACCGAGGACAATATGCTTAAGGTGACCAACGACGGCAGAAAGCTGGCGCTGGACCAGCGGTTGATCGACCCTAATCTGCCCGAAAACCCCAACGATAAAGTCCACGCCTGTGCCGAGAATGTGTACCGTATCTGGAACGATACCAAGGAGAAGCGCCTGACACAGTTAGTGTTTTGCGACTTATCCACCCCGAAACCGGACGGCTTTAATGTGTACGATGATTTGCGAAATCTGCTGATTTCTATGGGCATCCCCGAAAACGAGGTGCAGTTCATCCACAGCGCCAACACCGAGGTGAAAAAAGCCGAGCTGTTTGCCAAGGTGCGCAGCGGTGATGTGCGTGTGCTGATGGGCAGCACCGGCAAGATGGGCGCAGGCACCAATGTGCAGCGCTTACTTGTGGCAACACATCATCTGGACTGCGGGTGGAAACCCTCTGACATTGAGCAGCGCAACGGGCGTATGATTCGCCAAGGCAACACCAATGCCGAGGTGTATGAGTATCGCTATGTCACAGAATCTTCATTCGACAGCTATATGTGGCAGCTTTTGGAAACCAAACAGAAGTTCATCGGGCAAATTATGACGAGCAAAAGCCCTGCCCGCAGTGCGGATGATTTGGACGATGCAGCGCTGTCTTATGCCGAGGTAAAGGCGCTGGCAGCGGGCAATCCGATGATCAAAGAGAAAATGGATCTGGATATTCAGGTGTCGCGGCTCAAAACCCTGAAAACCGCCTACAACAACGAGCATTACCGGCTGGAAGATGCCATTACACAGGGATTTCCCGCAGAAATGCGCAAGACCGCCCAGCAACTGGGAAACGCCAAGGCTGACACCATTCTATTGCAGCAGAACACCAAGCGCGATGCAGACGGAAAAGATGTTTTCGCCATCACCTTGATGGACACGGTTTACACCAAGCGCGAGGATGCGGGCAAAGCCCTGCTGGGTTTGCTGGGTATGGCGATGAACCGCACCGAGCCGGTTTCCATCGGGCGGTACAAGGGCTTTGATTTGCAGATCGCCTATTTTGCGATGGACAAAATGTATCTGGCGTATCTTGTGGGCAGCGGCATCAATCCGGTGCAGCTGGGCGCGGATGCGGTCGGCAATACGGTACGCTTGGACAACTGCCTGCACAACCTGCCGCAGAGCGTGACCGACCTTGAATCCAAATTGGTGCAGCTGCAAAAGCAGCTGGAAAACGCCAAGGAACAGCTTGCGCAGCCTTTTGCACAGGCGGACGAGCTGGCTGAAAAGAGCAAGCGCCTTGCCGAGCTGGAGGCGCTTTTGAACCTGAACGAAAAGGATATTGTGCTGGATACCGTGCCAGACGAAGATCAACAGTGTCGTTCGGACAATCGACAGCGTGGACAAGAAAGGTAGAAGGTTTTACTATGAAAGAAAGAAGAAGCAACCGGGTCAGAGATGGCCCCCGCAAGGAGTTATCAAGATGAAAAAATGGATCGTAATGCTTGCGATGCTGTCCCTATTGACAGCCTGCGCACAGGCACCGGAACCGGAATCCGCTGAATTGACGGAGCTGTCGGCAGCGACATCCGAAAGCGCAGAAGCCGAAGAAACACCTGCACCGATTTCAACTGCCGAGCCGACAGCGACACCGGAACCGACCGCCACACCCGCGCCGACACCTTCGGCAACACCTGCCGCTGCCCCCGCGCCGACTCCTGCCCCTACGCCGGAACCCACGGCAGCGCCGACGGCAGAACCTGCCCCGGCGCAGGTCAGCATGAGCTATGGTGCTGTGCCCTTTGATTTGGCGGCAGGCACCGAACAGTGGTGGAGCATCGACAGTTCCGATTCCGCTTATTGGGCGGTGCAGGAAAACATCAACGCTATGCGCGCTGCCGGTGGACTGTCACCGCTGACCATGGACGGCGGCTTGAGCGCCGCAGCCGATGCCCGATGCGAGAGTTTTGTGGCAGGCGGTCCCTTTGACCACAGCGGTATGACTACCCGCAGCGAGATCTGCGCCGCCGGTCCGCTGGGTTCTGCAAGTGCCGTTTGCACCGGCTGGCAAGGCAGCCCTGCCCACTACGCCAACATTATGGAGCCGAGCTTTACGTCCATGGGCGTTGGCTGCTGGTTTTGCCAAACGGCAGAGGGGCAATACACCTATTGGGTCGTGACATTCAACTGATGCACGGCAACGGGATTCACTTCGGCGAACATCGACGCGAGAATTACGCATATTGACTGATATGGTTCATTTCTGTTAGGTTTGAAAAAGCACCTGAGCGCTCACATTCGTGGGCGCTTTTTTATTGGAGGAATTCTATGGACATTGAAGCCTTATTGAAAAAAGCCGAGCAAGACGGCTGCATGGTCGTGCTGAACGACATTGCCCCCAATCGAGAACGCAGCGAGTTGGTATTTCGTGTGCCGGAAAGCGTATACGACACCCCTATTGCCGCGCTCGACATAGACGAAAGCACAAAAAGCGCGCTGCAAAAGCAAAAAATCGCAGTTTTGGAGCATCTGCTGCACCGCCTTGCGGTGGGGAAAAATGCGGCAAAACAGTTGCATATCGCGCAGGATGCCGCCGAGCAGGTCGTGAATGCGGTGATCGAAACTGCTTACCGCAGCCTTTCCGAGCCTGAAAAGCGGAATTTCTGGGAAAGAATTCTGCACAATGCGGATGGTGATGCAATGTGAAAAACGATTCCCTTGTCGCTAAGCTGTACAACAAAATGCAGCAGGAGCAAAACGAATACCGTGCGTGGCTGCTTGCACAGCCGCCCGAAGAAATTCTGAACCACGCGTATGAGTACAGTTCCCGCGAGGATATTCTGATCGCGCTCGAAAATGCTTTGCTGCGCCCTGCACAGCTGCGCGCTTTGTTGGAATCCCAAGCACCGCTGGCGGACATTTACAAAGATTACCGCGATTGCGATACCAATACACTGGATGTTATGGCCTTGTGCATAGCAGACCGCGCCGACACCGACCTGATGGAAAGCACGAAAAAGAACTGGCTGCCTGTTTACTATCAGACCGGACGATACGCCCGCGAACACGAGGAACTGCCGCAATACCGCGACTCCATGAAGCTGAACGAGGAATGCCGCGATGAAATTGACGACGCCATTTCCTATAACTATAACGGCTTGTGTCTGGATGATGGTGCCGTGCAGCAGGTGCTGGCAGGATACGGCGCAGAGCGCACCCGCTATATTGTTGCAGCAGCCATCCAAGTGCGGGATGGGGACGCACGAATTTCCCCGCAGAATCGAAGATGGGCGAATTCTGTGCGAAAGATCAAAGACATCAATGCGGATGGGTACGACAAGGCGGCGTATTACGCCAATTTGCACTCTCATGCCGGGTTGATTGATATTTTTACTTCGCGCCTGCGTCAGCTGGAACGAAAAAAAGCAGTCCCCGAAAGATAATTACGAGGTGATTACAATGAACCGAAAAACCAAATGGAGCCAACGCATTCTGGCTCTGGCTATGGCAGCCATGATGTGCTGCTCCGTGTTCCCGGTCGGCGCGTTTGCCGAAACGCCACCGCCGCAGGAAAGCATGGTCGCTGCTGAGGAACAACAGACCGATGAAACCGAAACCGACAACGGGCAGACCGATGCCAGCAGCCCCGACCCCGGTGCAGCTACCGAGGAAAGCGCAGCACCAACCACAGACGAGCCTACTGAAGAAAAAGAGCCTTACGCCTTTGACGGTGAAATCCTCTACGCAGATATGCCGGACGCCCCCACAGGCTCCTACATCGGCAGCTACGGTTTGCCGGTGGCGACCGGCGAAACCAAAATCGGGCTTGGCGCGTGGGATGCCGATTTAGAACAAACCAATTATCTCAGTGCCGAGGCGCTGGACAGCGACAACATGACGCTGGCGGCACCCTTGCTGGAAGATACCGACTACGCCATTGTGCCGATTCTGGCGCAGGTGGAGTATCCCGCCGATGGCAGTACGCTCGATTTGGTTCTGCCGGACGGTGTGACCCTGCTGGACTACTACGGCGCACCCGTTGAAAACGGCGAAAGCCTGCTGCACAATGAGTACAGCGAAACTTCGGCTGAGGTGCTGGGCGTGTATGTGCAGGCGGATGCGGATTTTACCGCGCAGCTGGTTTACACCGCGCCGGACGGCAGCTGCCTGACCAAAACCTTACAGGTGACCATTGACCGCAATGCCGCTGCCGAGTATCCTTTTCCCGACAGTGAAATTGCCGCCTTTGCTGAGCGCCCCACCCCTGCGGTGACAAGCGGCAAGATCACCAAGGTCGCCAAGGTCAACGGCACATGGCTGATCTGGTTCAACGGCGAACCCGCCTACTGCTGCACCCACGGTGCCAACGGTCAGCCTGCGGGATGCCCGACATACACCTATGTGAACACTTCCACGGTCAACGCAGACCAGTGCATTCCCGGCGACCACTACGGCAACCAGATTCGCATCTGGGGCGGCTTGAACCAGCTCGCTTTGGGTGATGCAGACGATCTGCCCGCAATTTTTTCCGCTGACGAGGGTGAAGAAACCTCTCTTTTGGATATCTGCACATCAATTTATGACGATGTGCAGATGTATATTATCGAAAACTTCCCCGAAAGCACCGCGGCGGAAATTTATCTTGCCTCTGCCGATGAGCTACTGAACGGTGTGGAAACCTACGCCTCTGCCCGCGGCTACTACACCTACATCTACAATCCCGGCCGCGCAGGGTGGCAGACCGTTGCCTTGATCGGACCTGAGATCGGTGAGGAGGAACCTGAGCCGGAACCTGTTGTGCAGGAATACTACGCCAGCTGGGAGGCACCAGCCCAGACCACCAGCGGTAGTTTTGATTTTTCCTATGGAATCCGCACGGATAAGATCCAGCTGAAAACGCAGGAAAAGGTGGACGGCGCGACCATCGAGATCGAGCCCATCACCAAATCAGGCAGCATTGACGGCGGCAGCTGGTCTATCAGTCCTGCCGGAAAGCAAACGGTGACCACCAGCGGTCATACCGCCGATGACAATTACCAGAATAATGGCGGCGATGCCAGTGCAAGCTGGAGCCTGCACTACGCGGTTACAAAGACCTCCGGCACCCGCAACGGGCAGGTTGGTCCCTTCACCACGCAGGAGGCTGCTGATGCGGCCGCCAACAGCGCCCGCGACGCCGCCATTGCGGAATTGCAGGGTGAGGCCCAGAGCGCTGTCAACAACGCTATTGCGGCAGCCAAAGCGCAGCTGGGAAGCATTCAGTTCCGCTATGAGGAAATCACAGTACCGTATGGATTCGGCAAGTACTGGGGCAACAATGGAAGCAGCCAGACGATCTCGGTGCCTGCAAACACCAACAATGACTATGTCATGAAAAATGACGAGTGGAGTTTGCAGATCAACCTCAAGAAAACCGACAGCGAAACCGGCAGCCAGATCGCAGCCGATGCCCAGTATGAGATCTATCAGTGGGACAGTGTAAGTAATAAGTTTCTTGCAACAGGCGGCTACAACACCTACAGCGTACAGCGTCAGGGAGATGGGACCTATGCGGTCATCAACAGCGCCGCGTATGCCGTCAATGACGCCATGCGCCACACGCTGTATTACACCCAGCGCAATCAGGGCAAGTTTATCCTTGTGGAAACCAAAGCCCCTGCCGGGTATTTTGGTGACTGGACGGACATCGACCATCCCGGCACGGCAGGAACGCCCTTGGGCAAGCGTGCCTATTATGTAGAAATCAACAAGGATACCAATAACACCGTGCTTTGGCTGGACAATGCTGACTACAATGCCGACATCCTGACCGCCGACAAGGGCGGCACCAAGCTGGTGACCAGTGGCGGCGTGGAAACCACCGTATCAATTTATAACACCGCCAAAGATTCTACCCGCGTTTACAGCACCGACAACAGCGGCAAAGCTGCCAACGAGGATGGCTATACCACCACCGCCACGGACGGCGTGATGAAAAACGACCGTACCTTGGGCGAGATCAGTATTTCCAAGGTGGACTTTGATGCTGCAAAGTACGTTGAAAATCACGGCAACGCCGCGCTGGACGGTGCCGTGTACGACCTCTACGCTGCCGAGGACATCACCCACCCGGACGGTGTGACCGGTGTTGTGGACTATTCCAAAATCGTGGATGCAGACGGCAACCCCCTCTGGCACACGACCATCCGCGACAACGGCGGGCAGTGGGTCAATGACTATCTGCCGATTCTCAAAAAAGACCATCTGGTAGCCAGCGCCAAAATCGAGGACGGCTGGCTGACCTTCGCAAACCTGTACCTTGGCAAATATTATGTCGTAGAGCGCTCCACCGGCGTGGTTATCCCGCGGCGTGACGGCGCTCTTGTTGTTTCCAGCACCTATCCCACCGTGGACAGCCGCACC
>OMAZ01000274.1_pt1 | contig 39121 bp, 17 predicted proteins | sample 1674131 | NCBI WGS metagenome assembly OMAZ01 (sample SAMEA103958147, study PRJEB25191) | human gut metagenome | biome: human-associated habitat [ENVO:00009003]; feature: intestine environment [ENVO:2100002]; material: feces | place: Germany | collected 2013/2015 | reverse complement strand
CGTACAGGAAGCCCCTCGGAGCACACGCCCCAAGGGGCTTTCGCATACCCGAAACACTCACGACCCAAACCCACACACCCCCACAAAAACACCCGGGGCTTCTCGCACTCATGAGACCCACGTCCGGGACCATTCCCGGCCGGCCCCGCCGTCGGGGCCGAAGAGAGACGGCGCGGCGCGTTCCCATTTCCGCAGGAAATCCGGAAAACAGCACGTCCGTGACCGTGGAATCCCGACGCCCGGGCCTCCTCCCCCCGGTCTGCTGTGCGGACGGCTCCCCCCCTGAGGGGAGCCAGAAACTGGCTTGGTTATGGGGTCGCTCTACACTGGCTTCTGCTATGCATTACTTCACCCCTAAACGTTGCGCTACGTCGAATAAAATCATGTATCACGATAAGGCGCAGGTTCAGCGTGCCGCTGATCAAAGCCTAATCGAGCGCGGAGTTGAGCTATGGGTGTACCGTTGCGAATTTTGCGGATGCTGGCATCTCACGCATCGCGATCCGCAATCCAGTTACCGGCATGTACCGCTGAACCAGCAACTCAAGCCACACAGTCGTAAAAAGGGCTACAAGCCACGTAGACGTTAGCGTCAGAAGCTCCACAGGCCTCGCCAACGCCGTGTCTGAGACAGGTTACGGTCCAAACACGTCAGGTCGTAGGCTGCTAAGCGTTCAGGGCGCTCGGACACACTTCGTCCAACACTTACATCACCTTGGTGTTTTCAAGGTTGCGGATAACCCAATCGTTGAAGCGAATTACCGGCTTGCGCAACATAAGTCCCAACAGCAATGAGGGGACAAGGAACAGTGCCAGTTTGCCCATGGAAACCCAGTATTCCATGCCGAATGAGCCTGCCATGGCCGAATGCATCGCATCCACCGCATAGGGGAACAGTAGCCATTTAGAAACGACCTGGAAGAACGTCGGCAGTGTTTCAATGGGGAATGTGCCGCCGGAACCGGCTACCTGCATAACCAGCAGTACTACGGCAATGGCTTTGCCGATATCACCGAACGACAGGGTCAGCGTATACACAATATTCGAGAACACCAGTGCAGACAACCACCCGACCATCAAGAACTGAATCGGATGCTCACACTGCACGCCGAGATAGAACATATCGCCCAGGCACACCAGCGTACCTTGCAGCAAAGCAAGGAAACCGAAAATCATGTATCGGCCGAAATATTCGTGGTGCAAGCGTAAACCGAACTGCCGCGCATTGCCGGGAGCCTCGGCACGCGGCTTCTTCAGCACATCCAACGCGGCGGCCGGTCCGGCAATCCGCCCGGCAATCATGGCCTCGCGAAGACCCACTTCCGAACCGAGCGGCAGATCATTGCCCAACCCTAAGATACGAGCCTTCTCATGGTCGGAAATCGATACTTTCAACATGGCGACCAGAATGATCGCACCGACCCAAATAGACAAAATCGTGTAGAACGGAGCCATCGCGGAACCATAGTTGGCAACGGGATAGAGCGCGATGCGGTCGACCGCTACGGGTGCCGCCAGCATGGAAGCAATGGCATCGGGCTTCGCAGAGGAAATCACAGACAGGTCGATGGTGCCGCCATTGGTGATAGAGGCGAGTTGGGAAGACAAGTTGTCGAGTTTCTTCGCCGAACGGGTCAAAGCGCTAGCTGCGTCAGTCAAGGCCGACTGGATGTCCGTCAGGCTGTCTGAAACGCCGCCAGAAAGACCTGACACGCTGCTTACGGTCGATGCAAGCCCGTCGATTACGGAACTTGCCTGCGTGGCCACTTCGTCCATGGACGAGGTCAGATTGTTCAGTTGCGGTTTCAGCGTGCTCTTGTACGTGTCTGAAGCCTGAGTAATCGATTGTTTGGCGGCAGCGATTTGTGATTTCAGATCTCGACGCGCTGTATCGGCATCGGCAGTACCGTTTGCTATGTGCGTGGCCGCATCGCCCAACGCGGTGGCGGCTTGCTGCATGCTCTGCTGCGCCTTTGTGGCTTGGTCTGCAGCCGCGTTCAGTTGAGCGGCAACGGTATCTCCGCCCACGGGCAGTGAAGCCGCTTGTTTGGCGAGATCTCGTAAAGCGGCGGCATACTTTCCAAAGCTGTCGGCCTGAGCCTCCACTTTGGATTGCATATCGGTTAGCTTGTTTGATATCTGTGAGGATTGTGAGCCCACATCGGCAAAAGCGGCATCGATTTGCTTGGCAATGGTGTCGTAGGATGAACCGGCCTGCTGCAATGCCGTACCGACGCCATCGGTGGCTCCGGACAATGCCTTGTCGAGGCTGGAGACGCCGTTGCGGGTCTGTTTCAACGCCTTTTTGGTTGTGGCCGCAGCTGAGCCTGTTGACCCCAGCAGCTTATCGGTGGAATCAATGATGCTGTTGGCGGCCCCGAGCAGATTGGCATAGGAATCCATCTGCGACGCAGTGCCGGTCAAACGAGACGACATGGTGGCAATATGACTGGTGGCGTTGTTGACGTACTGCTCCATTTGCGGGCTTTGCGCGTAATCGGCCACGTTGGAAACCAAATCCAGCGCCACGCTCGCCAAGGTCTTCACGAATGTCTGGTCGATGGTCGTGGCCACGGTGGTAGCACCCTGGTCGGTGATATGCGGAGCGATCGGATTGATTTTCTCATTGAGATAGTATTCGAGCTTGGCGTGCTTGATCTTCGGTGAAAACAGCGTCATCATATCGGAGCTGAAGCTCTTTGGAATAATCAGCGCGGCATAGTATTCGCCTGAGTTCACGCCATCGATGGCCTTAGCACGATCCACAAACTGCCAGTCAAGGTCATGATTGGCCCTGAGCGTATTGGTCACGGTTTCGCCGACGTTGATGGTGATCGGCATCAGATCGGACTTATAGCCCTTATCCACGTTTGCCACGGCGACCTTCAAGGCCTTGGTGTTGCCGTACGGGTCCCAGCTGGCGGCGATGTTGTACCAGGCGTACAGTGCCGGCACAATCACCAATCCCATAGCCACGATTACGGCGATCACATTGCGGGTGGCTTGGCGCACGTCACGTACGAATATTTTCCAGATAAGCTTCATCGTGCGCCTCCCTGCCCAGGCTGCCCGGACTGACCGGACTGTGCGGTGTGCGCAGTCGGCTCGGTGGCCTGATCACTGAACGGTGTGAGTCGTTCAGTGGTTTCGCCGATATTCGGATTGCTGTCCATCGCCGCTTCGTGACGTCCGTGGCCGTGGAAACGCCGCCACACATATCCGTTGAGCATCACATTGCGGAACTCGTCGGCACTCATGGCGCTGACGCCAAGCTGCATGGCGTAGGCTTCGCGTGCGTATTCAACCACAATGAGATAGGCGTCGATAAGAATAATCGACAGAATCCAAGAGGTCAGCATGGCGATTTTCTCTTGGGTGACGAACAGCAGCACCAGGAATACGAACGGGAGTACGGTCAGCAATGCCAGACCGGCAACGATCATCTTTGGATACCGTGCGAAGAACCGGTGCGCGCGATGGGCGATGATATCGCGCAGTTCCTTGCTGTCGGACACCGTGCGGAATACGGAGTTCAAGCTCACCTGTTCGTTCACCATGCTGTTGTGCTCGGTGATCATCAGGTCGGTATCTACCAAACGACGGTCGAACAGCGCGTTCAGGTTCATCGCATACCGGCGTATGACAAGTCCCACGAAGAGTGCCGCCGGCAGATACCAGAACAGGTGCAGCATGTCGAGCCAGTAATGGTTCGCGTACAGGCCGGCAATCGGGCCGCGCATCGCGTTGATGCCGTAGGTAAAGGGCAGCCACGGGTGCAGTTCGCGGAAGAAGTTCGGCATCATTTCAATCGGATACAGGCCGGAGGCGCCGGGTATCTGCACAATGACCAGAATTACGGCGATGGCTTTGCCGATATGGCGGAACGCCACGGCCAGTGCGTAAATAATGTTGATGTATACGAACGAACAGAAGATCCCGGCCAAGATGAACAGCAGCGGATGCTCGCATTGGATGCCAAGCACCAGATCGCCAATGGTGGCGATGACGGCTTGCAGGAATCCGATGGTGACCAGCAGCAGCCAGCGGCCAAGATATGCTTGCGTAGCGGTGATACGGCGAATGCCCTCGCGGTCGACCTCAAGCTTGTAGATGGCGATCAGCACGAAACCGCCTACCCACAGTGCCAGATTCGTGTAGAACGGGGTGACTGCGGACCCGTAATTGTCGGTGGCATACACGACTTTCGTGGTCAGGGTGACGGGATTGCCCATGAAGTCGCCGAATCCCTTGTCATCCAGATGCAGCGTATCCCGGATTTTCTGGTAAGCGGCGGAACTATCGAGCGTGGCGATATCGGTGCGTACGGTGGCGACATCGCTGGCCACCTGGCGCAGCGAATCCTGCGTGCTGCTGATGGTGGTTTTCGTTTGGTTCAGGGTATCGACAAGCTGGTCGAACAGTCCGTCGGCCTGATCCAAGGTGCCGGACAACGAAGTCAACGTGCCATCCAGCGTGCCGTTCAGGGCGGCGAAACTGTTCAATGATGAGGTGAGCGACGGCATTACGGTGCCGGTCAGCGAGCCGCGCGCGGTATTCAGCGCCGCGATGCCGCCGGTGGTGGTGTTGGTCATGGCTCCGGAAAGGTTCGTGGTGGCGTCTTTGCCGGAGTTGATGAACTGTGTGGTGTCGGTATGGAAGGTGTTGAGCTGTGTCTGCTGTTTGCTGATCAATGAGTCGAGCGCATCGATTTGTTTCCAGATGTTCTGGCCGACCGGGTCGGTGGTGTCTTTGCCGATGCCGGCTTTGGTCAGCGCGTCTTTCAGATCGCTGATTGACGTTTGGGTGGCGTTCAGTGGGGCCGAAAGTGTGTTGGTGATGGTATCGACGGAGTTCTGCGCGCTGTTGAAGGAGCCGGTGATGCTGCCGGCGGCGTTGTTGACGTGGACGGCCAGTCCGGAGAGTTGTGCTGAACTGCTGTCGAGCGCGCCGACCAGTGTGGTGGAGAAGGCTTGTGACCCGGCCTGTGTTTCCGCCAACAGTGTGCCGGACTGGCGGGAGGCATTCTGCGCGGCCGCGACGGTCTGCTTGAGTGAGGCGGTGGTCTGTTTGGCGTCGGCGAGAATCGTGTCTGATTGGGCCAGCGTGTCCTGTAAGTCGGTGAGTGAATCCTGAACGGTGTTCAGCGTGGACATCACCGTATTGAGATCATCGATCGTATCGTGCTGGACTTTGCCGGTGGCTTGGCCGAGATCGTCTCCGGTTTCGGAAATGGCCGAGGCAACGGTGGTGGCTACCGTGGTGACGAAGGCGGAGTTGATCTGCTCATCGATGGTGGTGGCACCGGTGTCGGTGATTTTCGGCGCGATCGCGTTCTTCTTCTCATTGACGTAATACTTGATTTTTGGCTGTTTGGAGGTTCCGGTCACCGATTCGACCAAGCTGGTGCTGAAATCCTTGGGCAGCACGATGGCTGCATAGTATCCGCCGGTCTCCACGCCGTGGACGGCCTGTTCCTCATTGTCTACGAAGCGCCAGCCGAGTTCGTCGTTCTGCTTGAGTTTCTTGACGACCTGCCGGCCCGCATCGAGATGGCCGACCAGATCGTTGGTGGTGCCTTGGTCTTCATTGGCTACGGCCACTTGCAGATTGCCGGTGGCTGAATAGGGATCCCAGTTGGCGAGAATGTTGAACCATGCGTACAGCGAGGGCAGCATTGCTACGCCGAGCGTCACCACAACGGCAACGGGATTGCGTAAGATACGTCTGCAATCGCGTAGAAAGACTTGCCAAACTGTCCGCATCCAGTCCCTCTTTTCCGGTTCGTAGTCATTGCGGCCACATGCAGTCTATTCCCACCACTGGTGCGAATACTGCTGGTTTGGCGGGTTTTCTTGCAAAACTGGCCGTTGGTTGTCCGCATAATGGGACTGATATGTGAACGTTTGTTGATGGTGCGACACCGGCGGGATGGTTGTGCAATTTTGCCGGTATCCGGTGATGAAATGTTGAGGTGTTGGAACTGAGTCGTCGCAGTGCTGAGACCGAGACGACTCAGTGACGAGCCTATCCGAGGCTATCTCGTTGGTTCTGGTCTCACTGATCCAGACGGAAGCCCTGAGCGGCGGCCTTGTCGAGCAGTGTCTGATGGCTGACATCCTGCCGACTGATCGTGGCGACCTGATCGCTGAAAGCGTCCACCGGACGGTCGGCTTGGCGCAGATCGTAGTACCGGTGAACTTCCTCGTCGAAGGCGGGCAGCTGGTCGAGTACGCCATCGGCGTCAGCCGGGTAGGTGTTCTCGAAGAACTGCATCGTGCGCGGCATGCGCGGCTTGACGGTCGGGTTCTGATCGGGCTTGCCGATGGCCAGACCCAGCACCGGATACGTGTATTCCGGCAGATTCAGCACGTCGATAAGGCCGGGGATGTTGTTGAGCAGAGAGCCGAGAATCACGCAGCCCAGTCCCAGCGAATAGGCGGCGGTCTCCATGGCGTGCAGGGCCAGCACTGCGTCGTTCTGAGCTTGGGTGAAGCGATAGCTGTACTTGAGATGGAATTCGTCGGAAGCGGGATCGATACCCTTGCGTTCGGCGATGCGTGCGTTGCGGTGCTCGTCGATAACGAACACGTACAGCAGCGGCGCAGTGGCGATATACGGCTGATGGCCGAATTCGGCGAGCTTGGCTTTGGTGGCCGGGTCGGTGATACGGATGGCGGACCAGTCGTTAAGGAACTGGCTGGACGCGGCATGCTGGGCGACGGTTTCGAGCGTGGCGCGGGTATCGTCGTCGATGGCCTCGTCCTTGAACTTACGGATGGAGCGGCGGCCCAGAAGAGCCTCGATTGTTGCGTTGGTAACCATGGCTTTATTGTCGCACGGCAGACGCCGGACGTCACGGTGGATTACCTCACAGTGAAATGCCGATATTGTGTGGCGGAACTGTGCTGGACTGATGGTTCCTGTCGATTGACTGATGGTTCCTTGACGAAATTCCAGCGATGAGTCATCAGTCAGCCAACAGAAACCATCATCCAACCGGGGGATTAGCGGCTGGACTTGCGATGGCGGTGGTCGACGAACGCCTTGGAGCCCCGATCCGACAGCTGCGAAACCACTGCGCCGAGTGCGGCCGAAACGGCGGCGAATGCCAGACTCATTGCCAGACTTTGCGGCGTGTCTGCCGCCAGTCCCTTGCGCAGATTGCGTTTGCTTGTGCCCTTGTCCCATATCATCTGGAATGCTTTGCCGGCAACCAAGCCTGCCAGCGCTGGGACTGCCGACTTGATGAGCTTGTCGCCCAGAGAATCAGGGTCGTTGAGCCGGTCCTCGCGCAGCCTGTTGACCTTCTCGTCGATGCGGTGCAGGCTGTCGACCGCGCGGTCGGCGCTGGAGGGGAAGTCGGTGTTCGTTTCGTCGCTCATGACTCTCAGTCTAATAGCATCTCAATCATCTCAGCGCAAAAGATGGGCGTTAATGGTGGAGTCATGAACGAGCGCAGACTAGAGTGGAGGCATGAGCGAACAGAACGTGAACGGCACCGTTGCCGTCGAGAACTCTCGTGGCGGCAACGGATTTTTGGTGTTGCTGCGCCACGGCCAGACCGTGTGGAGCGAATCCGGACAGCATACCGGGCGCACGAACATCCCGTTGACCGCGGTCGGCGAGCAGCAGGCAGCGGATGCCGGAAGGCGCCTGCGCGAAGCTTTCCCCGAAGGATTCAGCCAGGGCTGTGTGTTTTCCAGTCCGCTGAAGCGGGCGTGCCAAACCGCTGAACTGGCCGGTTTTGCGGACCACGGTGTGTTGGACGGCATCGCTGAATGGGATTACGGCCGAGCCGAGGGGCGTACGCGCCAGCAGGTGAGTGAGGCCAGCGGTTTTGAATGGGATGTGTGGCGTGACGGGCCGCGCTCGCTGACGCCCACGCTGGAGGGCGATTGGGTCGAGACCTTACCTTCGGGCGAGCAGGTGCCGGTCCATGCCGGGCCTGGCGAGACGCTGGAAGAAGCAGCGGTACGCGCCAAGAGCGCCATCGATGAGATTACGCCGCTGCTGAAAGACGGCCATAATGTGCTGTTGGTGGCTCATGCGCACATCCTGCGCATCCTCACCTCGCAATGGCTGGGCGTGGACCCGCATTTCGCGCGGTTGCTGCGTTTGGATACGGCGCACTACTCGGTGCTCAGCGTCTATAAGGGAGATAACGTCATCGAACGGTGGAACGCCTAGCCCCGGTTGCGCTGTGATTACGCTGGCCTGCCTGCTGCTGCGGGCGGGCCTTTATTGTTTGTGGTGGGAATTGCGGTATGTCGATAAATGATTTGCAAACGATAGCGTCGCCGTGTTGTTTTTTGATGGGTATAAGTGGCAATCGATTGCCATGAAAGATATGTTAGCGCTCTCATAATTGCGAACGCTTGCATTGCGATAATGAGGCAAAAATGACCGAATTAATGGGATATTTGTTGACAATGGCCTGAAAATGATGATTTATGACGCGCCGATATTGCTATCGTTTGCAAAAAGAAGCAAACCGTTGCACAATAGTGCATGTCGATAGTCATAAAGGTGCGTGTTAGCGTACCTGTCCTGACCGGGGATGGCCGGGTCGACGATGAAAGAGAAAGGTTCGATGATGAATCGTACAGTGAAGTCAGCGGTCGCAGTGGCGGCCATCGCTGCAATGTCCCTCGGAACCCTTGCCGCTTGTGGAAGCTCCACTTCCGGCGACGACTCCAAGGGCAAGGTCTACTACCTGAACTTCAAGCCGGAAGCGGCTGATCAGTGGGCCGCTCTGGCCAAGGAGTACACCAAGGAGAAGGGCGTTGATGTCAAGGTCCAGACCGCGGCCTCCGGCACCTACGAGCAGACCCTGAAGTCCGAAATCGCCAAAACCGAAGCCCCGACCCTGTTCCAGGTGAACGGCCCGGTCGGCTACCAGAACTGGAAGAAGTACACCGCCGACATGTCCAACACGGATGTGTATAAGGAACTCACCAACCAGGACGTGGCCCTGAAAGACGGCGACAAGGTGGTCGGTGTGCCGTACGTGATGGAAACCTACGGCCTGATCTACAACAAGGACATCCTTAACAAATACTTCGCGCTGGATGGTGCCAAAGCCACGTCCATGGACGAAATCGACAACTTCGACACCCTGAAGGCCGTGGCTGACGACATGCAGTCCCGCAAGGACGAGCTTGGCATCAAGGGCGCGTTCACCTCCGCCGGCTTCGACTCCAGCTCCGACTGGCGATTCAAGACCCATCTGGCCAACCTGCCGCTCTACTATGAGTTCAAGGACGACAACGTCACCGAGCAGCCGGCCACCATCAAGGGCACTTATCTGCCGAACTACAAGAAGATCTTCGACCTGTACATCACCGACTCCACCACCGACCCCACCCAGCTGAGCGCCAAGACCGGCGATGATGCGAACTCCGAGTTCGCGCTCGGCGAGGCTGCCTTCTATCAGAACGGCACCTGGGCTTGGACCGACCTGCAGAAGGCCGGCATGAAGGCCGAATCCGTGGGCATGATGCCAATCTACACCGGTGTCAAGGGTGAAGAGAAGCAGGGCTTGGCCACTGGTTCCGAGAACTACTGGTGCATCAACGACAAGGCCTCCGACGCCGACAAGAAGGCCACCGAGGACTTCCTCTCCTGGGTGATCACCTCCGACACCGGCAAGAAGGCCATCTCTCAGGACATGGGCTTCACCACCCCGTTCAAGACCTTCGATGACGTCAAGTTTGACAACCCGCTGACCGAAGCCGCCGTGGAAGACCAGAAGTCCGGCACGACCCAGGTTTCTTGGAACTTCACCATGATGCCGTCCGAAGAGTGGAAGAACAAGGTCGGCCAGGCACTGCTCGAGTACGCGCAGGGCACCGGCAAGTGGGATGCCGTCAAGACCGCCTTCGTGGACGGTTGGGCTTCCGAATACGAGGCTTCGCACTGAGTCTCATAGAGTCCCATAGCCGATAAGTAACAATCCGCGGCGCCCCTGCCATTTCCTTCTCCGGGGGCGCCGCTTTGTATTGCTGAGTCTCGCACAAAATCGTCCGCCGCAGAAAAGTGTGAGGCACGCACCCGCTCAATCGCACGCTGTGGGGCCATGAATCGGCGATTTTTCGCCATTCTCCACAATGTGCGATTGAGCGTTATTGTGCGGTTGCCTCACACTTTTTCTATGGTGGGCTTTGTTGTGTGAGCCTACTTAACGCGGGAGGTGGAGGAGCGGACCTTCAGCTGGGCCGGGAACACGATGTAGGGTTGCTCAATCGGCTTTTCGTCAATGAGATCGAGCGTCATGCGGGCTGCCACGCGGGCCATTTCCACCGGATCCTGGCGGATGGTGGTCAGGCCGATATCGCCGGTGTAGAAACTATCGTCGTAGCCGATCAACGAGACGTCGCCGGGCACGGAGAATCCATTGCGCTCCAGCTGGAACATAAGCGGCAAAGCAATGCCATCCTCTTGGCATGCGATGGCGGTGGGCATCTCGTCTTGGCTTATGAGTTGGTTGACCACGTCGCTGATTTCATAACGTCCATCGTCATCGACCTTGCAGACGATAACCTGCGGCTCGATGCCTTCCCTGCGGCAGCAGGCGGTGAATGAGTCGAATCGGCTTTGCACGGAGAAGCTCAGCGACACCTCGCGATTGGTGCTGATGTAGGTGATGCGGCGATGTCCGAGATTGATAAGATGGCGGGCGGCCAGCGTGGAGCCCTGCACATCGTCGATATTGACGGCGGCGGTAAAGCCGCGGGCTTCGGGTTCGACTGAATTGATGCCGACGATCGGCACGCCGACCGAAGCCAGTTGCGCGATTTCGTTGTTGTCGATATCGAAAGACGCCACAATCACGGCATCGGCGTTACGGCGTACCGGCAACATCTCGAAGAATTCCTTGCGCTCCTCGATGCTGGAAATCTGGAATACCGAAATATCGTAGCCCTGCGTGTGCAGCACCTCGTTGAGCCCCTCGATGACCGAGGCGGTGAACCACAGGCGGATATGGCCGCTCATCAGTACTGCGATGCGCAGGGAGCGGCCGGATTTCAGGGCCGCAGCCGAGCGGGAGAGTGAGAAATTGAGTTTGTCGGCGATGGCGAGCACGCGCTCGCGGGTCTTGGCCGACACCAGATCCGGCCTGGTGAAGGAACGTGAGACGGTGGAGATGGAGACGCCGGCCTCGCGGGCGACATCCTGAATGCTCGTAGCCATTGCAGCCCCCTTGCGTTGAATGGAAAATCGCAATACACATGCACAACTGACTCCAGTGTACATGCTGATTGATTGATCTGCGGCGATGACAACGATTGTATTACAAACGTTTGCAAAGTGTCTATGTCGGCGTTAGATTGGCTTTATATAGCCATTATCTTAGGTGAAAGAAGATTGCTGGAGCCGGAGTGTGCTCGAACTTGAAACGCCTAAAATGACAACGTTTGACATATAATGATTCGACGTTTACTATGAACATAGGCTTGAACGAGAACAGGCCGTGCATGCGGTTCTCGATCGGCAAGCTCGCATTGAGTTGAACTCCGCAGCCGGCGCACGATGCAGTGTCACAACGCAGCGGACTCAAGGAGGAGGAAAAGTCATGATCAGCATGGCTGGCAAGGCGATACGCAGATGGTGGGCGCTGTTCGCGCTCCCCACATTCGCCGCATTCATCATCGGGTTCCTGGTGCCCTTCATCATGGGCGTCTACTTAAGCTTCTGCGAATTCACCACCGTTACCGACGGTGAATGGGTGGGGCTTAAGAACTATGGCAAAGCGTTGAAAGACAAGGAATTCCTGCACGCGCTCGGCTTCTCCACCGCGTTCACCATCGTGACCACCATCGTGATCAACGTGATCGCCTTCGCCATCGCCTACATGCTGACCAAGGCGATCAAGGGCTCCACGCTGTTCCGCTCGGTATTCTTCATGCCGAACCTTATCGGCGGCATCATCCTGGGCTACATCTGGCTGCTGCTCCTGAACGGCGTACTAGCCCACTGGGGCCGCGCCCTGACCTATAAGGCGTCCTACGGGTTCTGGGGCTTGGTCATCCTGGTGTGCTGGCAGCAGATCGGCTACATGATGATCATCTACATCGCCGGCCTGCAAGCCCTGCCCACCGATGTGCTGGAGGCCGCGGCCGTGGACGGCGCCAACGGACGGCAGACCATGTTCCGCATCATCATCCCGCTGATGATGCCGTCCATCACCGTGTGCTCCTTCCTGACCGTGACCAACGGTTTCAAGCTCTACGATCAGAACCTCGCATTGACCAACGGTGCGCCGAGCAACATGTCTGAAGGTCTGGCGCTGAACATCACCCGCACCTTCTACGGCCGTATGGGCTGGGAAGGCGTCGGCCAGGCGAAGGCCGTGCTGTTCTTCATCCTGGTCGCGGTCATCGCCCTGATTCAGAACAAGCTCACCACGAGCAAGGAGGTGGCAGCCTGATGAACGAGAACAAGCCTGTGAAGCATGGCGCATTGTGGACCGTGCTGTTTGCCGTCGTCTCCCTGTTCTGGATTTTCCCGATCGTCCTGGTTCTGATCAACTCCTTCAAGCAGAAGGCGTACATCTCCAAGAACGCCTTCTCCCTGCCTGCCGGCAAAGCGTTTGTAGGACTTGAGAACTATGTGCGCGGCATCGAGACCACGCAGTTCTTCGCTTCCTTCGGCTGGACGCTGCTTATCACCGTCGGCTCGGTGGCGCTGATTCTGGTGTGCACCTCGATGTGCGCATGGTGGATCGTGCGCGTGAACAACTGGGCTGCGAAGCTGCTCTACACCCTGTTCCTGTTCAATATGATCGTGCCGTTCCAGATGGTGATGTTCACCCTCTCCAAGATCGCCGACATGCTGAAGCTCAATACCCCGTGGGGCCTGTGCATCGTGTACCTCGGTTTCGGTGCCGGTCTGGCCGTGTTCATCTTCACTGGCGTGATCAAGGGCATCCCGCAGGAGCTTGAGGAGTCCGCCATGATCGACGGCGCGTCAGTGCCGCGCATCTTCTTCCAGATCGTGGTGCCGATTATGAAGCCGTCGATCGTCTCGGTGGCCATCCTCGAAGCCATGTGGATCTGGAACGACTACCTGCTGCCGTACCTGACGCTCGACCTCGGCAAGTACAAGACCGTCTCGGTCGCCGTGCAATACCTCAAGGGCGGCTACGGTTCCGTGGATATGGGCGCCATGATGGCCTGCCTGGTGCTGGCCATCATCCCCATCATCGTCTTCTACTTGGTATGCCAGAAGTATATAGTCTCTGGTGTCATGGCGGGAGCCGTCAAGGGCTGACGACTCGCGTCGTCAGCCCATGGCTGGAAGCCCAGTGGGCTTCCAGCAGGCTCCAGGCTGAGCCGCGACAGCGGCGAAGCTAATGATGAGCCTCGTCGTAGGCGAGTCCGTAATTGCAGGGCCGAAGGCGGAGCGGTCAAGGGTTGAGCCCGACAATTTGGCTCCCCTCCCTGAGGGGAGCCAAAAGCTGTACAAGGAGTAGTTGATGAACTGGCTGGCACCGGACTCGAAATTCATGCGCGCGTGGAGCAATCTTGTTGACGGCGTATGGATCAACATTCTGATGCTGGTCACTTCGATTCCGATCATCACCATCGGTGCGGCCCTGACTGCCGGCCATGATGCTTGCCGCCGCTCCATCGAGGGCGAGGGCAAAGGCGTAACCTCCAACTACTTCAAGTCATTCAAAACCAACTTCATCAAAGCCACACTGCTGTGGCTGCCGTTCTTGGTAGCGCTGATTGCACTGGTCTGGTCATGGATCGTCCTGCAGATCACGCCGCTGCTCATCATCAAATTCGCGCTGACCATCCTCTGGCTTATCGGTTTCGAATGGGTGTTCGCGCTTCAGGCACGCTTCGAGAACACCGTGGCCGGCACCTTGAAGAACGCCTTCATCTTCGGCATCTCCCACATCGCGATGACCGTGGCCCTGGTCATCGTGGATGCCGTGTTCGTGGCACTGCTGGCGGCCAGCTGGTTCCACATGCCCGGTGGACTGTTCCTGCTGGTGATCCTTGGTTACGGCACCATGCTGATGCTCCATATCCCCGTCGCCGAGCGTGTCTTCAAGCCATATCTCATTGACTAGGCGGGTTCTCACGAATATGCGGCGATCTTCGAGGTCTGAGCGTTCTCTGTCCACGCAAGCGCGGTAAAGATAACAAATTGATAACAGTTTGGGGCGGCTGGCGGAGCGGGGTGCCGATTGAGGGGTATTAGTGATTGGCTTGGAAGGGGGCTTTTGGCATACGGGGAGTGTTCGGGCTGGGCGGTTGCCCCCCTGTAAGTGCTTATATACATAAGGAATCTGGCACACTGAGTCTCAGTGCCGTAATGGTATCATCGCAAATAATGTTTGCGTTCACGTAGAGGCGAACGAGACACCCGACAAGTGGGTCGAGGCAAAGGACAAGGAGAGATGCGGTGAAGCATTGGAAGAAGATGGCAGCATCGTTGATTGCAATATCAACGATGGTGGCAGTAGTTCCGACGACGTATGCCATGGAATCGGAAGATTCCCAACCACAGACAACCGATACCGCGACAGTGCAGACTACTAAGGCTGCTGAACCGACGCTGCTCGCCAGCTGGGACTTCACGGGCAAAAACGGCACCACGAACAGCGCGATTGCCGATTCGACCGGCAAGTACAACCTGACGCTGAAGGACGGCGCCAAGATCGAACAGTACGGTGACCGCAGCAACAACGAGGCGCTCTCACTGCGCGGCGATGGCCAGTACGCCCAGATCGATGACCAGCTGTTCAAGGATGCGGGCGACTCCTTCACTCTGGAGTTCGCGTCCAAGACTCGTCACGATGACAGCGGCAAGTTCTTCTCGTTCATCGTCGGCAAGGACGGCTCGAACGACGCCAACACCACCGATCAGGCCAACGCCAACAAGTACCTGATGTTCTACAACAGCAAGACCGCCATCAAGGGCGTTATCTCCAACAACAACTGGGGTAACGAACAGGGATCCAAGGTCACCGTTTCCGGCAACGACAACAGCTGGGCCGATTACAAGATTGTCGTGGACGGCACCAACCTTGCCGTGTTCCGCAACAATGCCCTGATCATTTTCAAGGCCAACACCGGCATCAAGATGAGCGATCTCGGTGCGACCACCGCCTACATCGGCAAGTCGTTCTACTCCGTCGATGAGTACTGGAATGGTGCAATGGATGATATCAAGGTCTACAGGGGCGCTGACCTGACCATGCCGACCGCCGTTGCGATTTCCGGTACCGGTGTGGTGAACAACAAGCTCACCCTGATTGAGAAGGACTCCACCAAGCTCACCGCCACCGTCACTCCGGACGACGCCGTGAGCAAGAACGTCACCTGGTCCTCCTCCGATGAGTCCGTGGCCAAGGTCGCCGCAGACGGTACTGTAACCGGCGTCAAGGCTGGTACTGCCACCATCACCGCCACCACTGAGCTGGGTGGTGTGAAGGCCGAACTGCCCGTCACCGTTGAGCCGATGAACGCCCAGAACGCCGCCGCAGCCGACCTCGATGCCGCGATTGCTGCGCTGAAAGTTCCGGCGGCCGAGAATCTGCCGCTAGTCGCCAAGGGCACCAAGAACGGCTCGGCGATTACGTGGAAGTCCTCGGACGAGAAGCTCATTACGTCCACTAACGAGAAGTACGAAAACAAGACCACTGGTGCCGATGACCCGTATCGTGGTGCTGGCATCATCAATCGTCCGGCCTACGGCGACGGTGATTCCAAGCCGGTTACGCTGACCGCCACCGCTTCCTACAACGGCGGTGAGAAGGTCACCAAGACCATCGAGGTCACTGTCAAGGAGAAGACCCGCATCGCGCCTGACACCGGCTATGCGGCCGTCACTTTTGAGAGCGACAGCAACGGTGGAGAAAAGGCCTGGGTGGCTTCCACTGAGAAGAACGATTTCTTCACGTTTAAGACTCGCAACAATGGCCAGGCGGTACTTACCAATGATGCAGACACGGGTGGCTTGCGTGACATGTTCGTGCTGCGTTCCCACGAAGGCGACAAGTACTACCTGATTGCCACTGATCTCAAGGTCTCGTCAATGGGCTGGAGCCAGAACCAGGTTAACGGTTCTCGGAAAGTTGAGGTCTACGAGTCCACCGATATGATGAACTGGACCCGTACCAACGGCGACGGCAACGGCGGCATCACCATCAACACGCCGAACGCCGGTATGACCTGGGCGCCGGAAGCTTACTGGGATGATGACCTGAACGCTTACGTGGTGTTCTTCTCTTCCCGCATGTTCACTGATGACACCCGTACCACTCCGGTCAAGAACGACAAAACCGGCAATAGCTCCTATGCTCAGGTGCGTTACGCCATCACCCGCGACTTCGTGAACTTCACCGAGCCGCAGATGTGGCAGGACACCGGCTACTCGCGCATTGATTCCACCGTGCGTAAGATCGGTGGCTACTACTACCGATTCACCAAGAATGAGCAGGGCGGTGCCGCTGGCGATTACATCACCACTGGTAAGAGCATCTTCCTTGAGCGTTCCAAGGTGCTGACTGCACCGACCACCGAGGCATCTCCGGGTCAGGACCCGAACACCGGTTGGCAGCTGCTCGAGCAGGCGTTGCTGCCGTTCGAAGGACCAGAGACCATCAAGCTCAACAAGGATGACGAACTCAACACGAAGGACGACGACGGCTACATTCTGCTGTCCGACAACTTCGCCTACCGTGCATTTATGACCACGGGTGCCGAGCTTTCCAAGACCACGTGGGACAACCCGATGACCAAGCGTTACCCGGACTTCAACAACGAAAAGAAGCCGGTCAAAGCCGAGCCGGGCGCTCAGGGCTACATCACTCAGGGTGCTAACGGCGGTCTGCCGGACAAGGTGCGTCACGGTGCGTTCGTGAACGTGCCTGAGTCTGTGCTCAAGGTGACGAAGTCCTGGACCGCTGCCAACCCGACGCACATCGAGGCTGTTGACTCCACCACCAAGGCCGTGTACAACGCCGGCACCCGCGAGCTCACCGCCACGGTGACCGCCGCCGATAAGGGCACGCTCGCCGGTTCGGTGAAGTTCTCTGCTGGCGACTGGTCCAAGACCGTGAAGCTCGACGCCGAAGGCAAGGCCACTGTGACCCTCCCGGCCAGCGTCTCTGGCACTGTTGCGGTTGCTTACGACGGCTACACCGATGGTTTGGTCAATCCATCCGATACTACGGTTGACGGCATTGAACAGGGCAAGGTCGATTTGGCTGAGCTCAACAAGCAGATCGCCGCCGCCGAAGCGCTCAAGGAATCCGATTACACGGCTGATTCCTGGGCCAAGCTTGCCGCCGCGCTGAAGACTGCCAAGGCCGCGCTCGCCGCTGAGAATCAGGGCGAGGTCGATACCGCCGCAGCCGACCTTAAGACCGCAATCGAAGCCCTGCAGAAGGCTCCGACCAATCCGGGCGAAGGTGACGGAGATAAGGGCGACGGCAATAAGCCGACTACCCCGACCACCGGCGACAAGACCAACGTCAACAAGCCCGGCAGCGCGCTGAGCAATACCGGTACGGCCGTGCTCGGCCTGGGTGGTGCCGTGGTAGCACTCGCCATCGCCGGCATCTCCCTAACCCTCTGGCGCAAGCGTCGCGCCTGAGCTGCTACGGCAACCAAGCCCCCCTCTGACGAGGGGGGCTGTCAGCCGAAGGCTGACTGGGGGAGAGACCGCGGCGAAGCCACCGAAAGAACGGCATGGCCTTCGGCCGATTCTGTATCCCGCGGCTGCCGCCGCAGGTCTCTCCCCCGACTGCCTAACGGCGGCCACCTCGAACGCAATTAAGGACCAGCTTTCAGCTGGCTTCATATTTGCTCACTGTCGTTCGCCTTCGCCTAAAAACGACTCTGGCGTTTTCTTCACGGCTCAGCTCATCAGAGGGCGGCCACAAAACTTCGCTCCATAACTGAAGGCGCAACCACAATCAACCCTATCAATGAGGAGAAACATGGGAAAGCTGATACGAAAGGCAACCGGACTCACGGTCGGCATGGCAACACTGCTCGCTGGTCTGTTGCTGCCGATGACGGCCAGTGCCGAGAGCGCATCGCCAATCGATGCCAGTCCGATCATCCACTATTCATTCGATAACGCACTGACGTCCAAGACCATCGCCAACGAGGGCAGCGCGGCCAACAGCGATGCCACCCTATCCGGCGACGCCACGGTGGCCAATGGCCAGATCAACCTGACCGGCTCGCAAACCATTAGCGTGCCGACCACGGCCATCGCCGGTAAGAAGGACGTTACCGTCTCCATCTGGCTCAAGAACAATTACGGCAACGGCAATACCGCCGCCGCGTACATCGGCGCGGCCAAGACCGGCAATTATCCGGCCAACGGCTACTGGCTGCTCAACCCGGCCAACCCGAGTGGCTACGCGAAATCCGTAATGACCAATGCCACTGCGGCCGACCCGAATAACAGCCCGTGGGGCACCGAAGTCGGCCCTGGATCGACGAACGCCGCCACCACCGGCACCAAGGCCACCAGCGATTTGGCTCTGTACACCACCGTCATCAGCGGCACCAACAGCACCATGAGCTTCTACCTCAACGGCAAGCAGGTTGGAGACGCCACCTACACCATTCCGGCCGGTGGCCTGACCAATTACGGCGGCCTCGTCGCCTACATTGGCAAGTCCTCCTACGCTGACCCGAACTCCAAGCTCGACGTGGACGATTACGCCGTATACGACACTGCCATCAGCGCCGCAGACGTGACCAAGCTGTATGACGCTCAGGTGCTCGACAAGGCCGAGGCCGCTGTCAAGGCCGCTGTGCCCGCATCCGCTACCGAGGACTTCGCGCTGCCGACCAGCGCCGCTGGCGTGAGCATCGCGTGGAAGTCGGACAACGCAGCCATCGCCGTTGACAACGCTACCGGCAAGGCCACAGTCACTCGTCCGGCCGCAACCGCAGCTGATGCCGAGGTGACCCTCACCGCCACGTTTGGCAACAACGCCAAAACCGCCGACTACACGGTCCTCGTGCCGAAGCAGCTCTCCGATGCCGAGCAAGCCAAGGCCGACCTTGACGTCGTCACCATCGAGGACTCCGACGACATCCGTAGCAACTTCTCCGTGCCCACCAAGGGCAACAATGGTTCGACCATCTCGTGGGAAGTGACCGGTGGCAAGGATATCGCCACACTAGGCGAAGGCGTGAACGACAAATCTCGAACGGTCACTGTTAAGCGCCCTGCCGCCGGTAGCGATGCCGTCACTGTGACGCTCAAAGCCATTGCCAAGTACGGTACCGCCACCGAAACGAAGACCTTCACCGTCACCATTCAGCCGATGCCTGCCGCCGAAGAGAAGGACGAGGCCTACGTGTGGGCGTTCTTCACCGGCGAGGGCGTGGGCGGCGAGAAAATCAGCCTCGCGGCTTCCAAGGGCAACGATGCGCTCGACTGGAACACGCTGAACAATGGCACTCCGCTGTTCACTTCCGAGTTTGGCGAGAAGGGTTTGCGCGATCCGTTCATCATGAAGTCCAAGGATGGTGACAAGTTCTACATGCTTGCTACCGATCTGAAGATTGACGGTCGTGCTCCCCTCAACGGGCTGAATGGCTTTGCTGGTGCACAGGCTAACGGTTCCAAGTACATTGAGATTTGGAAGTCCGACGATCTGGTCAACTGGTCCAAGCAAAGCCACGTCAAAGTGAGCTCTGATTACGCAGGCAACACTTGGGCGCCTGAGGCCTACTACGACGAGGAAATCGGCAAGTACGTGGTCTATTGGGCCTCGAACCTGTACGACAACACCGACGAGAACAGCCGCAAGCAGCTGACCTACAACCGCATGGTGTACGTCACCACCGATGACTTCGTCAACTTCTCCGACCCGACAGTGTGGATTGACGTTGATCGCCGAGGTGGTGCAGGCAGTGGATCCATCGATGTGACCGTGCAAAAGGTAGGGGATACCTACTACCGCATCTACAAAGATGAAAACACGATGTCTTTGCGTCAGGAGAAGTCCACAGATTTGACTGCCGCAATTGGTGGTGCCGGCGTGAAGAACTACGCCGATGCGCTTAAGGGTAGTGCATGGAGCGAAGTTGCCACGAACATCGGTAAAGGCCAGGCTAACGGTTACGGTAAAACCTTCACTTCCGGCGAAGGTCCATCGCTATTCAAGGCCAACGATGGCGATGCGAACGGCTACCAGTACTACCTGTTCGCCGACCAGCCGAGCTATCATCAAGGTCCAAACCACTATGTGCCGATGGCGACTGAGGATATCGCCAGCGGTCAGTGGACCGTTATCGGCAATAAGATGCCTGAGGCGAACTTCCCGACCAATTCCGATGGCGGCAAGCCGCGCCACGGAACCGTGCTGCCCGTGACCCGCGCCCAGTATCAGAAGGTGCTGGAGGCATACGCCCCGGCTGTGGCTGTGAAGTCCGTTGACGCGCTGTCTGCCGAGACAACGGTTGGTGTGGCGCCGACGCTGCCGGAAACCGCGCATCTGACTCATGCGGACGGTTCCGTTTCTGACGTTGCAGTTGAGTGGGATGCCATTGACGCAGCTTTCTACGCCAAGACCGGCACTTTCACCGTCAAGGGCGTCGCCCAGGACGATTCCCGTATGCCGGTCGAGGCGACCGTCACCGTGACTGGCACTGACATCTCCGGGGCGGTCGTCACGGCCGAACCCAACGAGTTCACCGCAGACGGTGCTGCCAAGGAACCGGCCGTGACCGTTACGCTCGATGGCGCGACGCTCAAGGAAGGCGCCGACTACACGGTGGCCTACACGAACAACATCGAACCCGGCACCGCCACAGTGACCGTAACCGGCGCTGGCAAGTACTCCGGTACTGCTTCGGCAACGTTCACCATCAAGGCCGGCGAGCCCGGCTCCACGCTGGACAAGTCCAAGTTGCAGGCGCTTGTCGATAAGGTGAAGGGCTATAACAAGGCTGATTACCAGTCTGGTTGGGATGCTTTCGCCGCCGCGCTCGCCGACGCGAAGCAGGTGTTGCAGAGCTCCACCGACCAGCAGGAAGTGGACAAGGCGCTGTCGCGGCTCCAGTCCGCCGCCGACAAGCTGGTCAAGAAGTCCGGCGATTCCGGCAAGACCGATGGCAAGGATGACGGCACGCAAAAGCCCGCCGCCAAGCCGGGCAGCGCTCTGTCCAACACCGGCGCCTCGGTGTTCGGTGTGGGTATCACCGCGGTCATACTGCTCGCCGCCGCCGGCGCCGCCTACGCCTTCCGCAAGCGCCGCGCCTGAACTGTTTGCAGCGTAGACCAAGCCCCTTCTGGATGAGTCGAGCTGTGAAGCAAGCAGCCTACTGGATTGTTTGCTTCATGGCGCGGCCCCATCAGAGGGGCGTATCGCACGTTCGTCCGACGACGCTGTCGGACGCATAGGCTCTATAGCCCCATAGCTCCAATAGCCATTACCGAACTTCACCACTCAACATCTAGATCTGCTGCGCGACAAGCAGTATCACCGCGCGCAAGGAGGAAACCAATGACAACCAAACCATCGATAGGCAAACGCCTGCTCGGCGCGATGCTGGCAGTGCCGATGGCGCTCGCCGGCATGGGAATCGGCGCGACCACGGCGGTCGCGGCCGATACCGTTCCGACCAATAATCTCATCGCCGCCTACGACTTCACCACGAAGCCAAGTGACGGCAAGACCGTGGCCAACAGTGCGCCGAACGCTACGCTTGGCGCGGCCGAAGTACAGAACTCCGCCGACTCGCTTTGGGCCGATGATGCCCTCACCCTTTCCGGCGGTGCCAAGACCGGCACCGGCGACTGGGTCAAGCTGCCCTCGAATCTGCTGTCCGGCAAGGACGCCGCCACGGTGCAGTTGGAGGTCAAAGCGGATTCCAGCATGCTCAATGCTTTCCATTTCCTGTGGAACATCGGTAACGACAGCTCCGATACGGAGTATTTCTTCGCCACGCTCAACTGCGGCAGTTCGCGTAACCCGCTCGTCGGCCTGAAATCGGGCGGTACGGAGACGCTCGTGCAGTCCAGCTCCTGCGTGGCCAAGGCCGACCAATGGTTGTCGGTGACCGCCACCATTGATGGCACCGCCGTGAAACTGTACATCGACGGCACGCAGGTGGCATCCGGCACCGTGCCGGCCAAACTGTCCAGCGTCAAGGACCAGTCGCTCAACACCATCGGCCGTTCGCCGTGGCCCGACAACCTGTTCAAGGGCGCGGTCTCGAACTTCCGCGTATACGATGCCGCGCTCACCGCCGATCAGGTCGCCGCGATCAGCACTGCCGATGCCTCAATTCATGCCGGTGAACTCACCGGTTCCGTGCTGAACGGCATCATCATCCCCACGACGGTCGACGATCCGTTCATTTCGCTGCCCACTGCGAACGGCGTGACGTGGGCGTCCTCCGATAGCAGCGTCATCGCGACTGACGGCACGGTCAACCAGCCCGCCAAGGGCGAGGCAGCCAAGACTGTCACGCTGACCGCCGCCGTCACGGTCCGTGGCCAGACCGCTACGAAGGAATTCACGGTCACGGTCAACCCGACCACGAAAACTGCCGCTGAACAGCTCAAGGAAGTCGCGGCCGGCTACGTGATTCCGTCCGTCGTGCGTTCCGGAGACGCCCTCCCGGCGGCTGTGAATGGCACTACCGCCACGGTTACGTCCACTAAGGACGTAGCCGTCGAGGATGGCAAGATCACCATCGATGGCGACGAGGCCACGACCGGTACCATCACCGTCGAGTTCTCCAAGAACGGTCTCGCCGGCATCGAGCCCATTACCAAGGCCTTCACCGTAAAGGTGCTGCCCGCCGCGAAGTCCGCGACCATCGCCGCCTACGATCGCAACGCCACCGGCGAGAATGAGGCCAACAACGGCGACGTCGCCTACAGCATGCACCTCGCGCTGCAGAACGCCGACGGCTCGTACACCCCGTACAACGAGAATTACGGCATTTTCTTCGCACGCTCGCCGAAGGCGCAGAAGCTCAACGAGAACCTCGACGGCAATGACTATCGCAGTCTCAAGGATCCGAGCCTGTTCCGCATGGCCGACGGCACCTATGGCGTGATTTCCGTGCGTACCAACCGCGGCACCGCCACCGGTGACTCCACCGCGAAGTCCAGCGTGCTCATCGCCACCTCCGAAGACCTGCTCACCTATAGCGAACAGGAGAACTCCGGTTCCATCGTCGACCTTGGCGAGACCAACGGCGTCAACGCTCCGTACGCCGTGTACGACACCGCCAGCAAGCAGTATGTTGTCGGCTGGGCCGATGACAACGGCGTGGCCAAGTACACCACGTTCGATTCGCTCAAGGGCTCCACATCCAAGCACGGCAGCGTACTGTACGGTTCCGTCGCCAAGTCCGGCGTACTCGCCGCCGACGGTGTACAGGGCATCGCGAACTTCCGCTCCGGTGCCACCATCGCGGTGGACGAGGCCACGGTGAAGGCGCTCAACACCCGTTACGGCCGCTCTGAGAACACCGGCACGAGCAATCTCACTGACATCACCGTCAAGAAGGGCGCCTCAATCGATGAGGTGACCGCGCAACTGCCGAAGAACGTGGACCTCACTTACTCCGACGGTTCTACCGGCTCCCTGCCGATTTCCTCATGGAACACTGAGGGCATAGATCTGACGAAGGTGGGTGATTACACTGTCACCGGCACCGTCAAGCAGACCGAATACCAGATTCCGTTCGCTGAGGACCGCGCCGATCCATCGGTGTATAAGTGGCAGTGGACGCATGAGGCCGACGGCAAGGAAGTCACCGAAACCAAGTTCCTGATGATCGCTTCCAATGACATCCAAGGTGACGTCACTTGGCAGCATGGTTCGCCCCACATGCCGTTCCGCATGGCCGACACGATTTCCGGTCTCGCCGACGAGCCGGGCAACCCGAATGCCCTGATTCAGTCGAACGGCTACAACAACAAGGAGGTGTCGCTGCTCAAGGCTGGCGACAAGGACTCCGAGGGTAATGCCATCATGCACAGCTTCTGGGCTCCAGAAATTCATGAGATTGATGGTAGGCTCACGATTCTGTTCATGGCCGGATACGGCAACACATGGTCCAACGGCAAGTCGGTGTACATGCAGCTCAAGCAGGATGCCGACGGTCACGACCTCGACCCGGCCGACCCCGATAACTGGACTGTGCCGACACCGATCTACCGCAATGACGCCTCGCTGCTCAACGGTAACAAGCAGCTCGCAGCCACAGCGTCCGGCGGAGTGGGCATGTCGCTCGACATGACCTATTTCCAGGATGCCGACGGCAGGTCCTACTACGCCTGGCAGCAGCTCGGCGCCACCTACATCGCCACGATGGATCCGAAGGACCCGGCCCATGTGACCAGCTCCCCGGTGCGCATCGTCACCCCGGAGTATGCGTGGAACGCCGCCATAGCCGAAGGTCCGAACGTGACCCTGCGCGACGGCAAGCTGTACCTCATGTTCTCCGGTTCCGGCGTGGGTAAGACATACACCACTGGGCTGGCCGTAGCGGATGCCTCCGGTACTGACCTGACCGACCCGGCCAGTTGGACGGTGCTCAACTACCCGATTCAGAAGTCCGGTCCGTTCAACGGTGAGATGCAGCTCGGCACCGGTCACGGCATGTGGAGCGAGGACGAAGATGGCAACCAGATCTACGTGTTCCACGCCTATGCCACGAAGAATCTCGGATCCGTGAATGCTGCCGGCCGCGACATGTTCGTGCGCCGTGTGCACTGGGCCGCCGACGGCATGCCGGTGTTCGACATGAGCTCTTCCGAGGAGCTGGCCTCCAAGACCGTTTCCGTGACAGTGAAGGTGGTCGACGACACGGTTACGGTCGACAAGACCGACTTGTCCAAGGCGCTCGCGTCCGCCAAGCAGCTGCGCGAGTCCGACTACACCGCCGCCTCGTGGAAGGCGTTCGCCGCAGCGTTGGCCTCCGCCGAGAAGGTTTATGCCGACGAGAACGCTTCGCAGAAGGACGTCGACGACGCAACCGCCGCGTTGAACAAGGCGCAGGCCGCGTTGGTGAAGGTCGACGGTTCCGATTCGGGCGATGGCTCGAGCGATTCGACTAAGCCGGGCGACGGCTCGAGCATTGACGCTGGTGCTACTGGTGATAAGACGGGCAACAAGCTCGGTCTGTCTAAGACCGGTGCCGCCGTACTCGGCCTCAGCGGCGTGGCCGTGGCGCTCGCTGCCGCCGGCATCGCCCTGACCCTCCAGCGCAAGCGCCAGGCCTGAGCGGCGTAAGCCTCCAATCGCGAAATCGGCCCGTGTGGAGGTGTATTTCCGAGTTGTAGGGCAATGGCTGAAGTATTGGCCGTTGCGGCCGATGAGAGCCCGTTGGTATTCCGCCATTTTCGGGTGGTTGATCGGCTCTGGGAGTGGCGAGTACCCGGGCGCGTGCCCTACAACTCGGAAATACGCTCGGTACGGAGCCGTTTCTGGTTCACGGGATTTCGGCTGAAAATCCCGTGAACCAGAAACTTACAGAAATGCACATGGCCGGCCATCGAGTTCGGCTTGATTCCAATCTTTTGCGTGTGCGATTGCACATGTCTTCAGTTCACGGGATTTACCAGCGTGATCCCGTGAACTGGATAACGCGGACATGCAGGCCACGCGGCTCAACAAGCCAATATTGCACACAGATGATGTGCGATTTTGTTTGTTGTGGGGTGCTGAGAAGGGGTAAATGTTCATTCGGGGAGATGAAACCGGTTTTAAGAGGGGTGCCGGGTATTTCAGGTATGGCAAGGAATCAGCATGTGCGTTACCGCTTTCGCGTCGTCGCTCAAAGCGTGCTCAAATTTAGGTGAACGCTCACATTAGAATTGTGAGTGCTTACAGAAACCTGTGCGATTGCACATCGGTGCTCCTGTTCACGAACGGTGTCGTTCGTAGGGATTTCCGGTGGCCGTCGTTCGGGCGGAAGTGGGTCGCGCTGGCGAACGAAGAGGCTCCGGCGAAGCGGAAGCAGGAGCGAGAAGCGGTCGATAAAGGAGCGACCGGGTGTCACTCGATAACAATTCGATAACAAATATTGCGATGGCGCAACGATGATCCATCACAGTATTGCAAAGAAGCAAGGACCCAAGGAAGGAAACTCAGTGAGGAGAGTTACACGATTGGCGGCCTGCCTGACGGCGGTGTCGACGTTGGGCGCGGGGTTGATCATGCCGATCACCGCCGTGGCCGACGACGCGACGCCTGCGGTGCAGACGACCACGACCAGTGCGAACGTCAGGGCGGCGGCCAATACAGCGACGGCTGACCCGATTGCCAGCTTCGATTTCAATAGCGACCCGGACGATGGTGCATTCGCCAGTGCTCAGGGTGACGCTAAGGCCACCGTGCAAGGCACGGTGGATCTCGTCAACGGAAAAGATGACGACAACGGCAAGGCCGCCCAGCTCGGCAGCGGTTTCTGGCTGAACGTGACCAAGTCCGATGGCAGTGCACTGCTCAACGGTCTTGATGATGTGACGATCAGCTACGACAGCAAGGCGGCTGCGACCGGTGGCCAGTGGACTGTGTTTGCCGCGCCGACCGCCGGTGCGGTGAACGGCAGCGCCCCCACCTACGTCGGTGTGCTCGACCGCACCGACAAGACCCGCGTGGAACGCTATCTCAACGGCCGCGCATCCGACATCGCCACCATCGACAAGAACACCGGTACGAAGGATGCTTGGAAGCATGTCGATCTCGTCATCTCCGGCAAGACCGCGAAGCTCTATGTCGATAAGAAGTTCGTGGCGAGCAACGTGAACGGCGAGGATCTCAAGAGCATTCTTGGCGGCTCAGGTGGCGTGCTGCAAATCGGCAAAGGCAACTGGGGCAACGGTGAATACTTCACCGGTTTGCTCGACAATCTCACGATTTATGGCTCCGCGCTTTCCGCGGCCGATCTCGGCATCGCATCGCCTACTGCAATCGAGATCTCCGGTTCCAATGTGAAGGACGGCAAGCTGAGTCTCAAGGAAGGCAACTCCGCATCCCTGTCCGCAACCGTCACCCCTGAAGGCGCTGAGCCTACGGTGACATGGGAATCCAATAATCCGGCTGTGGCTACTGTGGATACCAACGGCAAGGTCACCGGCGTGAAGGCCGGCACCGCCACCATTACAGCGGCTTCCGAAGCTGACGCCGCCAAGACCGCCGAGCTCAAGGTCACCGTCACCGAGGTCAAGGCCGATGACGCCTACGGCTACGTGATGGTCCACTTCATCGAAAACAACAAGGGCTACGCCGAGAAGATCTACCTCGACATCTCGCGCGGCGATGACGCCACCCAGTGGGATACGCTCAACGGCGGCGAGCCGATTCTGGTGAGTAACGAATCCACCACCGGCGTGCGCGATCCGTTCATCGCCTACAACCCCGAGTCGAAGACCTACTACGTGCTGGCCACCGATTTGCGTGTGTTCGGCGGCGATAATGCCGGTTGGGGCACGTGGGCTACAGGTTACAGCACCAAGTTGCATGTGTGGTCGTCCAAAGATCTCATTCACTTCAACGACATGACGGAACTGGAGACCGCCACCGCCGACAAGTACACTGCCAATCCGAACAAGAGCCAGACGCTCACCGATTCCGTGACCGGCAAGACCATCTCCGAGATCGGCATGGCATGGGCTCCTGAGGCTACGTGGGTGCCGAACTTCTATGATCTCAACGACGACGGCCAGCTCAACGGTTCCGATAAGGACAACCCGAAGAACCAGCAGGGCGGCGCATTCGTTGTGTATTGGTCTGTCTCCGCCAAATACGATGGCGAAAACAGTCAGCCCGGCAAGAAGGTGACTCACGTGTTGTGGGCGGCCACCAAGGACTTCACCAACGAGACTTACATGTTTGGCGGCGTCTTCGTGCCTAACAGCAAGTACAACCGTGGCAACACCATCGACACCACGATGCTGCAGAACAGTTCCCGCACATACCGCACCACCGGCTCCGGCGTGATCTTCATGGAATACACCGATCGTGCCGATTGGTGGCGTGCCAACGATCAGGGCCAGTACGCGACCGACCCGGCCAAGGGCTGGGTGTTGCGCCAGACCAACATCGGACACACGCTCGGCAGCGCGCAGGAAGGTGCCAACGGTTTCAAGGTCAACGGTGAGAACAAGTGGTACATGTTCGTTGACAACTATGGATCTGTCGCTTCCGGTGCCCGCTACGGCTACAACCTACTCGAAGCCGACAACCTCGATTCCGAGAATCCGTGGAGCGTCCTGAAGGCCGACGACTACTTCCTCACCGCCAACACCAAGCACGGTGGCATTGTTTCGCTCACCAAGGCCCAGTACGACGCGATTCGCGCGGCTGATGCCAAGGCTTCCGACAACGCCGACCTGAAGGCCGAGGATGTGACGGTGGATAAGGGTTCTGCCGATATGGACATCACTGCCAAGCTGCCGAAGACGCAGCAGGTCACTCTTGCCAACGGTTACGGCACTGCCAAGCGCGACGTGATGTGGGACGTTTCCAACGTCGACACCTCCAAGCCCGGCGAGTACACCGTCACCGGCACGGTCGACACCATCGGCGCGAACAAGAACCACTGGAAGTGGACGAACGCCGCCGGCGAGTCGAAGACCGACGAGGACGACCTCATCAACTCCGGTGCGAACGCGAACAACAACTGGAAACAGACCGGTGGCTTTGTCGACAACGAAACCGCCAACAAGAACCGCACGCTATACAGCTCCACCGCCATCACTGTGACCGCCAAGGTGACCGTGACCGGCGAAACCGAGCCGACCGACCCGGATTTGCTCGCCGACTTCACGTTCGATGATGGCGATAAGACCTTTGACGGCGGCAATGCGACGGGTGCCACTCAGGGCACCGCCACGCTCGCCGACAGCAAGGACGGCAAGGCCGCGAAGCTCAGCAAGAACTTCTGGCTCAACGTCACCGCCAAGAACGGCGACGCTCTGCTCAAGGGCAAGAACGACGTGACCATCAGCTACGATGTCAAGCCTGACGTCTCCGGCAACACCGGCTGGACCTTCTTCGCCGCCTCCAACGCCACCAAGCAAGAGTACGGCCAGGAGCACTACGTCGGCGTGCTCGACAAGACCACCGGTATTACCGTCGAACGCTACAACAACAACGATGGCAAGCGCGATTCCTCCGGCAACGTCTCATACACCAAGACGAACGCCGACTGGAAGCACGTCGATATCGTGATTTCCGGCGCAACCGCTAAGCTGTACATCGACTCCAAGCTGGTAGCCGTGAACAACAACGGCCAGAAGCTCACCGACATCCTCGGTGCTGATGGCGGCGTGCTGCAGATCGGCAAGGCCAACTGGAGCAACGGCGAGTACTTCTCCGGTCTGCTCGACAACCTCAAGATCTGGGGCAAGGCCCTGAGCGACGACGAGCTTGGCGTGGAAAGCGCGAAGACCGACTACGCCGCCGCGCTCGCCATCCCGGCGCAAATCACCGGCGACCTGCCGAGCACTGTGCTGGGCAAGACGGTTACTTGGTCCGCGACCGGCGACGGTGCGAAGCTCGTAGCCGCAGACGGCAAGGTCACGCAGCCGAAGTCCGGCGAGAAGGCCGTAAAGGTCAAGCTCACCGCCACCATCGACGGCGTGGATAAAGCTATCACCGCCGAATCCGAAATCCTCAACAACGGCGGCGAAATCGCTTCCTACGTCAAGGATGTCGATCGCTCCGACCAGAACGGTGCCAAGTACGACCCGCTCGCCTACAACGACGATCGTCGCGCCGACTCGCTGTACGTGGCCGCCAAGGCCGCCGATGGCAGCAAATGGGAGCCCCTGAACCGTTCGCAGTCGATTCTGTCGGTCAAGTGGGACGGCTCGCAGTCTGCCAAGCTGAATGCGCAGATGGGCTCACCCGCTTTCTTCCGTGCGGAGGACGGTACCCTTGGTGTGGTTTCCTCGCAGAACAACGCCACCGGTGCGATTTACGTGTGGGATGGCAAGGGCGACGGTGCCACGTTCACCAACGAGCGCGCTATCACCGTGACCGGCAGCTCCATCGTCACCAACCCGCGCATCGTCTATGATGCCGCCTCCAAGGGCTACAAGGTCTTCTGGGCCGATGGCCTGAGCGGCGAAGGCCGTATGGCCACGCTCTCCGACCTGACTGCCAAGGCAACGGTCGGCGAGACGCTCAAGGCCGACGCGGTTGCGATGGGTGTGGGCGACGTGACCGAAGGTCTGCCCGCATGGGCCGGCGAAGGCCAGATCCGCGCATTCGCTGTGAGCTCCTCTGAATTCGATGCGTTCTACAAGAACTATGTCGATCTGCAGAACACCGGCGTTAAAGCTCTGGGCGGCGCAACCGTGGAGAACGGTGCTTCCGCCGAGGACGTCACCGCAGCGGTTTCCGGAACGCAGGCCACAATGACCTACAACGACGGCTCCACGAAGACCTTCAACGTCGACTGGAACGCCGATGATCTGGCCGCCGTGGACACCTCAAAGGCCGGCACGCATGAGGTCAAGGGCACTGTTCAGCAGACCACCGAGGCCATGTACAACGACGCTCGCGCCGATCCGGACATCTTCTACAACGAAGACGATGGCTACTACTACCTCACCGGTTCCACCTATGAGGTAAAGTCCACTGATTCGACCAACAACCAGAAGGACAGCTACCGTTCCATCGGCCTCAAGCGCGCCAAGACCATCAACGGTCTGAAGGATGCTGAGGAACACATCATCATCAAGCCGGAGAACGGCACTCCGGGCCACGAAGACCAGTACCCCAACTCGTTCTACGGTTGGAGCGCGTTCATTTGGGCCCAGGAGTTCCACAAGATCAACGGCAAGTGGTGGATTGTGGCCGGCTTCCACAAGGGTGCCTCGTCCGCGAACGGTGGCTGGTGCAACAACACCATCCTCATCCCGTACACCGGCGACGAGCAGTCCATCAAGGATGGCGGATTCCTCGAGGCCGAGAACTGGGGCGAGCCGACCGTGCTGGAAGGCGCCGCATTCGACGTGACGTACTTCGAGCGCGAGGAGAACGGCAAGGCCCAGGGCTACTGGCTCTTCCCGAAGAGCGCAGGCCTGTACCTTGCCAAGGCAAAGATGGGCGATGGCGTCACTCCGCTGGTGGATGGCAGCCTTGAGCACATCTATCAGGCCAGCCAGCAGTTCGAGTACGGCAAGTATGCGCCTACCCCCGGAGACAACTCTGAAGGTTCTGATCAGGCAATCGTAGAGGCACCGTTCATGTTCGAGCATGGCGACTACGTCTACATTGCCTATGCGGGTGCCACGGTGGATAAGTATTACAACACCAACGTGATGCGTGCCGCCAAGAATGCCGACCTGCAGGATCTGTCGAGCTGGACCACGGCCGACTTCCCGTCGTTCGACACCAACGACACCTACACCGGTACCTACGGTGCGGATGAGGCCTCGTACGAGCGCAAGCAGGCCGGCCCCGGCCACATCTCGCTTGCACATGATGAGGCTGGCAACATCGTCATGGCCTACCACGCACGCCCCTACCCGGAAATTCACTCCGGTTCCGCGGCGGGTGGCCTGTTCGATCAGGACCGCAATACGTGGGGCAAGGCCGTGAACGTGCGCGCCAACGGCATGCTCGACATGTCGCTGACCAAGGATCAGGAGGTCGCTCCGGCCAACCGCACGGTGACCATTACGGTGACCGTAGGCGAGCCCGATACGCCGGTTGAGCCGTCCATCACCGGCATCCGCGTCAAGAGCGAGCCGACAAAGACCAAGTACACGGTGGGCGAGCAGTTCTCCGCCGATGGTCTTGTGATCGAGGCGACGATGTCCGACGGCACGGTGAAGACGCTCGATGCCGCCGACTACACGGTCGGCGACGTGGACATGTCCGCTGTGGGCACCAAGACCGTCACCGTCGCGCTCAAGGCCAACGATCAGCTCACCACGTCGTTCGTGGTGACCGTGAGTGCCAAGACCGAGCCTGGTAAGCCCGGTTCGGGCGACGGTTCCGGCGATGGTGCAGGCGGCGATAACGGTAACGCTGGTACGGGGGCGGACTCCGGTCTGCCGTCCTCTGGTGCCGCCGTGCTCGGCCTTGGTGGTGCCGTGGTTGTGCTCGCCGTTGCCGGCATCTCTCTCACTATCTGGCGCAAGCGTCGCGCCTGAGCGGATCCAAATGCTCCCTCTCAGTCGGCTTCTGGCGGACGGAGAGGGAGCACCTAGTATCACCATAACTTCAATCTTCAATCCATAACTGAACACAAAACCAAAACCCACAATCAGAGGAGACATATGGGTAAGTGGAAGAAAGCGGTGGCAGCTCTTGCAGCTGTCCCGATGCTGATGGCGTTGGCGCCAGCAGCAAATGCGGTTGAATCGGATCCCACCGATTCATCGGCCGCGCAGCGGGCGCTGGCAGCAGCCCTGAAATCAAATGCCAAGGCAGCGGCAGACAGCGATCTGCTCGCCAGTCTTGATTTCGACAACGTCGCTGCAGGCGCTACTGGCACTATTGTCGATGACACCACCGGCACCAAGGCGACCATCAACGGTGCTGCCGCAGTGGCTACCAGCAAGGACGGCACTGCTGCAGTTCGGCTCGGTTCTGGATTCTGGCTGAATGTGACTAAGTCGGACGATTCTGCCGTGCTCAAGGGCCTGGATGCGGTCACGATTTCGTACGATTCCAAGTCCGCCAGCACCAATCAGGGCTGGTCGGTATTTGCGGCACCGAATACGAATGCGCAGACCTACCAGCAAGAGCATTACCTCGGCGTGATGGATCGCACCACTTCGGTGAACGTTGAGCGTTACAACAACGCTGGTAAGCGCGACACCACCGGCAATGTGAGCAAGGATGGTCTCGCCAGCCAGTGGCGTCACGTCGATTTGGTCATCGACGAGGCCGCTTCCACGCTGTACATTGACGGTGAGCAGGCCGCAACCGTAGCCCCAGCTGATGGCGCGAGCTTCGCTCAGCTCACCGATATTCTCGGCGCAGACGGCGGCGTGCTGCAGATCGGCAAGGCCAACTGGGTGAATGGCGAATACTATACCGGCGCACTTGACAACCTCAAGATTTACGGCTCTGCGCATACTGCTGACCAAATCAAGGAAGCCTACGATTCCACGAAGTCCGATGCCGCCAAGGCCGACGCTAATGCGCTGACCATTAACAACGGCAGCACTGATGTGTATTCCAACATCACACTTCCGGCCAAGGGCTCGGTTAACGGTTCCGCGATTACGTGGAAATCCAGCAACGCAAAGGTCATTACCGATGCGGCAGATGGTGACATCGCAGCTGGTGTCGTTGCTCGTCAGAAAACCGACACCAAGGTGACGCTCACTGCCACCATTACCGATGCTGACGGCAACACGGAAACCAAGGAATTCGAGCTGACCGTCAAGGCCGCCGTCGAACAGCCGAAGACCACGGACTATCTGTTTGCGCACTTCACCGGCACCGAAGGTAGCGCTACCGACGAGCAGATGTACTTCGCCACCAGCAAGGATGGCCTGAGCTGGCATGACACCCGCGAGTCCGGCGATCCGGTACTCAGCTGGAACAACAGCCAGACCGGCAACTCTCGTGGTAAGGACAACGGCGTGCGCGACCCGTATCTGGTCCGCTCTCCGGAAGGCGACACCGTCTACCTCATCGCTACCGAGCTGAGCATCCATAACCGTGGCGGTTGGGGCGCGGCCACCGCTACCACCAATGGCAGCACCAACCTAATCGTGTGGGAGTCGCATGACTTCGTCAACTGGAGCGAACCGCGCGCCGTTGACGTTGCCTCTCAGATTCCGGGAGCCGGCATGGCTTGGGCTCCGGAAGCCTACTGGGATGATGTGAACAAGCAGTACATGGTGTACTGGGCCACTGCTTCCGACGCGGACAACAAGTCCGGCGATCGCACCAATATGTACTACTCCACCACGCGTGATTTCGTGAACTTCACGACGCCTGTCAAGTGGATCGACCGAGTCAAGTCCGTTATCGATACCACGATGATTAAGGCCGATGACGGCTATTACTATCGTGTGTCCGGTGACACGTACCTCGGTGTTGAGCGTAGCAAGGATCCGTATGCCACAACGCTCACCACTGGTGACACAATTGCGAATGGTTACTACAACACTGACAGTGATCCGAACCAGTGGACGCTTGTCGGTACATTCGGTGACCTGACTGGTACCGGTCTGACCGGTGCGCAGCTGGAAGGCCCGGAGCTGTTCTTCTACAATGAAGATGACGTGCAGACCAGTGATGCGGGCAAGAAGATGCTCTACGGTCTGATGTGGGACCAGTACTCAGCCGGTAAGGGTTACACCCCATACCGTTCTGCCGATTTAGGCAGCACTGATAAGGCTGATTGGGGCTTTGCCTCTGATGTGAACTTCGGTTCGCTCAAGAAGCGTCACGGCACCATCCTGCCTGTCACTGAAACCGAGTACAACGCAATCCTGAAGGCATTCGATAAGAACAAGGACACCGAGCCAGTCACACCCGATGAAGACGGCTCCGGTCCGATTGCCGAGTATGACTTCGAAGACAGCAAGGGTACCGACACCACTGAGAACAGCAACGACTTGACCTTCAACGGCAACGCCAAGGTCTCCGAGGATGCCGAAAAGGGCAAGGTGCTTAAGCTCGACGGCTCTGACGGCACCTACGCCGAGTTCCCGAAGGGCCTGTTCGATGGCCGTAACAAGCTGACTGTGCAGATGGATGTCAAGTCGGAGATCAATAAAAACCAGTTCACGTTCGCTTTCGGCCAGAACTCCACCAAGTACTACTTCCTGAAGTACAACAACTCCGGCGAGCTCGCCAGCCGCATCACCACCAACTCGTATGGTGCGGAGGACGCGGCTAACGCTACGTTGTCTGGCAACGGCGCATGGCATCGTGTCACGGTCACGTTGGACGACAACGTGATGACCGTGTACTCTGACGGTGCGCAGGTGGCTCAGAACAAGGCGACCAAGAACAAGGTCACCGATTTGGGTAACGATCTGCTGGCCTACTTGGGCAAGTCCTTCTACAACGACCCATACTTCAAGGGTTCGTTCGACAATGTGAACGTGTGGAACCGCGCGCTCACTGCTCAGGAGGTCGAGAAGACCAGCCCGATTGCTCTGCAGGGTATTTCTGTGGGCACTGTGCCGTCCGACCCGAACTCGCTGCGTGGCACTGACGACCACTCTCAGGTGCGTTCCACCCTCGACTGGTCCGCGAAGACCGTCACCACCGTGCTCAACCGCCGTGGCGACGCGGCCAAGGTGCCCGTCAAGGTGACCGTCAACCGTGGCGACGACTCCATCAAGCTCACCCTTGATGGTCAGGCGTTCACCAATGGTGGTACGGCCGACCTGACTAAGGACCGTACTTTGGTTGTCGATTTGGGTGACGGTAATACGGAAACCTGGACGCTGAAGAAGGTCACCGTGGGCAACAACCCGGTACTGCCCGGCCAGTACGCCGACCCGGACATCGACTACTTCGACGGCAAGTTCTGGATCTACCCGACCACCGACGGCTTCTCCGGCTGGAGCGGCAACTACTTCCATGCGTTCAGCTCCACCGACTTGGTGAACTGGACCGACGAGGGCGTGATCCTCGATGTCAATAAGGACCACCAGCCGACCACCGATGGCGATGAGAACACCGCCATCTCCCCGTGGTCCGTGGGCTCCGCGTGGGCGCCGACCATCGAGAAGAAGAACGGCAAGTACTACTTCTACTACTGCGCGAAGTTGCCGAACGGTACATCCGCCATCGGCGTCGCCGTGGCCGACAACCCGGCCGGCCCGTACAAGGCCGCCGACCAACCGCTGGTCACTCGCACGATGGAAGGCGTCACCGTTGGACAGGCCATCGACCCGTCCATCTTCACCGACCCGAACACCGGCAAGTCGTACATCCTGTACGGCAACGGTTCGCCCGCCATCGCCGAACTCAACGACGACATGGTGAGCATCAAGGCCGGTACGGTGAAGAAGCTCAACGGTCTGAACGGCTTCCGCGAGTCCGTGGTCGTCGCCTACCGCGACGGCAAGTACCACTGGACCTGGTCGTGCGACGACGCCAACTCCCCGAACTACCATGTGAGGTACGGCGTCTCCGATTCCATCGACGGCACCATCACCTACAAGGGTGTGCTGCTGCAGAAGGATTCCTCCAAGAACCTGCAAGGTACCGCGCACCAGTCCGACGTGCATGTGACCGACGCGGACGGCAACGACCGTTGGCTCATGGCCTACCATCGCCACTACACGCCGCTCGGCGTGTTCACCTCCGGCCTCGGCTACCACCGTGAAACCGCCATCGACGAGATCACCTTCGACGCGGACGGCCTGATGCAGACCATTCACCCGACCGACGAAGGCGTGTCCATTGAGATGGCCGATACGACGGCGCTTGATGGCGCGATTGAAGCGGCCGACAAGCTCGGCACCGATGGCTCTGCTTACACCGAGGCCAGCTGGAAGGCATTCGAGGATGCGCTCGCCGCAGCCAAGACGGCCAAGCAGACCTTCCTTGACTCCGGCCTGTCTCAGGCTGATGTCGATGCCGCCGCCAAGGCCCTGACCGACGCGCAGAATGCGTTGGAGGAGAGCCAGCCCGAGCCAGAGCACCCGGCCGCAGGCACGATCCTCTCCATCGCCGTGACCGCGCAGCCCGCCAAGGCCGAGTACAAGGTCGGTGAAGCGCTCGACACTGCCGGTCTGGTCGTCACCGCGACCGTGGCCGATGGCAACGGCGGCTCCGCCACCCGCGAGCTCGCCGCCGATGAGTACGAGCTGCTCGGCTTCGACTCCTCGAAGGCCTCCGACAAGATGACCGTGACCGTGCAGTCTGTGGCCGATTCGACCAAGACCGCCACGTTCACCGTGAAGGTCGTTGCCGACGAGACGCCGACTCCGGATCCCGATCTGGCCACTGAGGAAGAGCTCAAGCAGCTCGAAGATGCCATTGCCAAGGCCGAAGCCGAGAATCTGAACCAGGACGATTACACCGCCGATTCGTGGAAGGCTTACGCCGATGCGCTGGCCCAAGCGAAGAAGGTGCTCGCCAAGGAGAACGCCACCTCCACCGAGGTCCAGGATGCGATTCGTCACCTGACCGAGGCCCGCAAGGCCCTCGTGAAGGTCTCCGCTGATGGCAAGAAGCCGGGTGCCGTCATCTCCGACACTGGTGCCGCCGTCTTCGGCGTGGCTGGTACCGTGGTGGTCCTCGCCGCCGCCGGTATCGCCCTGACCATCTGGCGCAAGCGCCGTATCTGACCCCTCATTTGCAAAAAACTCTCACTGACGTTGAGTCAGTGAGAGTTTTTTGCAATAGGGGGGTGTTCCTATGTTTTTGTCAACTCCTTGGGGAGTTGACGTGTCGGGATTCCGGTTGGCTGTCGTGGGCGCGCTTCGCCCTGCCGGTGGCGTCCGGCGTCCTTTCCCGTGTGGCCCGGTTCAGGCTACGAGGGCTGGTTCCTGGTAGAGGGTTCCGTTTTTGAGCATGCTGTAGATCACGTCGCAGCGCCGACGCGCGAGGCAGATGATGGCGGCGTTGTGGTGTTTGCCCTGTTCGCGTTTGCGCTTGTAATAGGCCACGGAGGGCGGGTGTTTGGTGGATGCGACGAACGCGGTCTGCCACAGCGCGTTCTTGAGGCGTTTGTTGCCCCGCCTGGAGGGCCGTTCGCCTTTGATGCTGGTGCCGGATTGGCCGGTGACGGGCGATATGCCCGCGTAGGCGGCCAGATGGGCGGACGATTTGAAGTTGGCGATGTCGCCGCCGATGCCGAGCAGGATGTTGCTTGCGGTCCTGACGCCTATCCCGGGCATCGACGTCAGGACCGTGAGAAGAGGGTGGTCCTCCAGGAGCTTCTCGACCTGGCGGTCGACCTCGCGCCGCCGGTCCCTGATCGTCTTGATGTCGTGGGCGATGGAGGGGATGATGGTCTCGGCCATGAGGGTGCCGGGCACGGTGACGGTCTGCTCGCCGATCGCCTTGAACATGTCGTCGATGATGCGGCCGGCGCGAAGCCCGTTGGACTTGGCCCAGTCTGTGTTTTAGCAAGTTGGCGTCCGCTTTGTGAGCGGTGTTTTTCCGCAGTGTAGGCAGCGGGTTTTCCGCAGGGTGTGCGGTATCGGCCGCTGCCTGTCTGCGTTGTGTTGGTTATTTGGTCATGAGGGCGTGTTCGCTTCGGTAGGAGCGGCCCTCGAATCTGATGAGCCGTCCGTGGTGGACGGTGCGGTCGATGAGGGCGGCGGCCATGTTCTTGTCGCCGAGCACGCGTCCCCATCCGCTGAATTCGATGTTGGTGGTGTAGATGATGCTCCTTGTCTCGTAGGAATCGGAAATGATCTGGAAGAGGAGCCTGCTGCCCTCCTCGTCTATGGGCAGGTAGCCGAACTCGTCGATGATGAGAAGTCGGGCCTTGCCGATGCTCGCGAGTTCCCGGTCGAGCCGGTTCTCCTGCTGGGCGCGGCGCAGACGCATGAGCAGTCCGGTCGCGGTGAAGAAGCGCACCGGGACGCCCCGCTCGCAGGCGAGCCGTCCGATCGCGATGGCCAGGTGGCTCTTGCCGGTGCCGACGGGCCCGTAGAGCACGAGGTCCTCGCATCCGGCGACGAAGTCGAGGTTCTCGAGCTGCGCGCGCCCCCAGTCGGCGGGCATCTTCAGGTTGGTCCAGTCATAGCCGTCGAGGGTCTTGTCGGCGGGGAACCCGGCCTGTTTGAGCAGGCGCAGGCGTTTGGATCGCTCGCGCGAGTCGAGTTCGGCCGTGAACCAGCGTTCGATGAAGTCGAGCTGGTTGGGCGTGGCCTCGGCGAGCGTGCCCGCGAGCACGCTGCGTGTCAGGGTCAGGCTGCGGCTCATCTTCAGGATCCTCTCGCTCTTCTCGGTCGTGGACGCGCGACGGCGGCGGGTCTCCGGGATCACCGGATCGGGTCTGACGCTCACCGTTCTTCCCCTCCGTCGTCCGTGCCGGTGATGAACCGGTCGTAGCCGCTCAGGTCGGGCTCCTCGATCCCGCCGGGGTATTCCCACTCGCCGTCGCGCATGCGCAACGCGATAGGGGTGAGCGAGTCCGCGTGCAGGCCCATGTCTGTATTTCGTCAAGTCGGTGTTTCGTGTTTAGTCATGTATTTTTTTCGGGTTTAG
>OMAZ01000228.1_pt1 | contig 46083 bp, 56 predicted proteins | sample 1674131 | NCBI WGS metagenome assembly OMAZ01 (sample SAMEA103958147, study PRJEB25191) | human gut metagenome | biome: human-associated habitat [ENVO:00009003]; feature: intestine environment [ENVO:2100002]; material: feces | place: Germany | collected 2013/2015 | reverse complement strand
TTAAAATTCTCCCCTTGCGCGCCCGCACACACGCGCACGCGAAATCACCCAGCGCAATTAGGAACTCAATCAAATAGATGAACCATCGGATTTAAATGATCTCTGAATAGGATTGAAGCATTGAATGCTCATCTCTTGTCATTTTATTAATTTGTCTTTCAACTTTAATATTTTGGAAGAGTGACCCGAACCTAAGTATATTTCATTATAAAGTTAACTAATCAGAAGATCTTCCGTAATCTATGGGTAATAAAAAACCAATCTGACTTATAAAAATCAGACTGGTTTTGATAATTTATTTTTAAAATCTCCTGGAGAATTATTTTAAATTCTTTTGCCCTCCAGGTAGTAAAGTACAAGCCTAAAAGTTTTTAAAAAATTCTGGATATTTTTTACAATTAAATCAGAGAACTTGAAGCTGCATGATCTCGACGATGTTCTTGACATCATTCGTAATGAAGGCGAAGATTTTTTCGACCTTGTTCAAATATTCAACCAGCATCTTTTGATCTTCGATTTCTTGAGTAATCTCTTGCATAGGCTTAGTATTGGCAATAACATTTTTCATTGATGCCGTTGACATTTGAACCAGCGGTTCCTGCTTTTCAAGAGCAGTTCTTTCAAGAGCTTTCTTCTTTCGTTCCAGCTTATTAAGCTCCTGAGTCTCTAAAATCAGCTTTGTTACCCAATAATGTTTTCTTTGTGGAATTTCAAAAGATTTCTGTTGAATGACCATTTCATTTAATTTCAAGTCTTCGGCAATTTCTTTTGAGTATTGTTCAAGTTTTTCAGATGGTGTCATGGTGTTTAACTAATTTTATTATATCATCATGAAGTTGAAAAGACACAAGGATATTGCCTCATTATTCATTAACAGGAAAAAAGTTGAAGAAGATTGCGAAGGAATGACAGCTAGTTCTGTTTTAGCTCCTTCGGCCGAAGCGACAGGAGGAGATATTACGAATACTGATTCATATGCTCCAGGGGACAATAGAATTCCTAAGTCTTTATTCAAAACGAGGGTTATTAAACGAAAATATAAAGAAGAAGATGCTGAGGAATATCCTGAAATTCCTGCTGATTTCTTTACCGATGAAGAATGGGAAAAGATTGAAGAAGAGGCTGAAAGCCGTGGATGCAGTCCTTATGAAGTAGCTTATCGAGAATATAAAGCCAGAGGAGGAATGGACCAGGACCGCAAAATGACGGATATTGAAATTCAAAAAGCATTTGATGAATTAAAATCGCATTTAGTAGATTATAATTGATTCTAATGAATCAAGATTTAGGTCATTGGATTACTTCGATAGACATCCCTGAAGAAATATTCGGGTTTGTCTATCGAATTACCAATTTGGAAAATAATAAAATGTACATCGGTAAAAAACTTTGTACATCGGTTAAAAAGCTTCCTCCATTAAAAGGTAAAACAAGAAAAAGGCATAAAAAAATAGAAACAGACTGGAAAACTTATACCGGGTCTTCTCCGGAATTAAATGAAGATATTAAAAAATTAGGCAAAGATAAATTTAAATTCGAGATTATAAAATTTTGTACCTGTAAATGGGAATTGAGTTATTTTGAAGCAAAGGCCCAATTTGAAGAAGATGTTTTATTCAAGCAAGATGAATATTACAATGGTATAATCAATTTAAGAATTGGCCGTTCGCCAAAAGAAAGTCTTGAAAATTTTAATTTATGCCAATCGAATTTAAAATCCGGAATTTAACTGTTATTGATTTGAATTGCTTATTTGATTCAGCTTTATTTAAAGCCAACAAGTATGCTTTAGACAATGACATTAAAAGTTCAAAAGATATTTCTACCCTTTTTAAACATTTTACCTTTACAAAATTTTTAGATGTTTGCCAAAATTTTACTACTAAAAATATTCTTCTCTATTTCGAAGATCAATCCGATTTGCCAAAGGATTATTTTCTTATTTTAAAACTCCTGAAAAATAAAATTAAATTTCCAACCATCATTTCTAATATCTCTATTAATGAATATCTGGCAATCATTTCTGATGATTCTCCAGAATTTGATGAAGTAATGGCTGAAAATTATAATTTTAGTTTTATAGATCATTTTACTGATTTTAAAAATTATCTTAAGAAGTCAGGCCTTCTTTTTCTCAACAAGAAGTACCAGAATTTGACCGAAGTTATTGGTCTTCTAATAGCATGTAAATAAAAATTATCATGAATTCTAATTTATTCAAGACATTAGATACTTTAACAAAACAATATTTGATTAAAGAAGCTAATGATGAAGACCTTCCTTTTCCTACTGGAGAAGATGGAGATCAAGGTGATAAAGAAGTAGATGCTGAGGTTGAAATGGATATTAATGAGCCTCAAGCCGATGATCCTACTGAAACTCCGGAAACTGGAGATATTCCTCAAAATGAAGAAGGAGCTTTTATTTCCGATACAAAGCTTGCAATGTTCGCTAATCTTCTTTTAAAAGCTTTCATGGCTCCTCCTTCTACTGATATTCCGGAGAATCTTCAAAATGTAACGGCAAACAATGCTAGTCAGGTTATCGAGTTTATTGAATCTAGGATGAATCTTCAAAAGCCGACTAATAATATTGTTGATGATTTATCAAAAGTTTAAAGGTTATGCAAGAATTTACAAAAATTTTACAAAATATTGAGCTAATTCAGGAAGCTCAAAAAAGAAAAGACCCTGTTCTTAATGTAGTAACATTATTTAGTGGAATGGGAGCTCCGGAAATTGCCCTTGATAAACTAGGAGTCAAATACAGGATTGTTCTGGCATCTGATATTGATCCAGAGGCTGAAGCAGTTTATAAGCAACTTCATGGTAAAAAACTTGCTAAAGGAAATGATTCGTTTATTCCGAATGTCTATGATGTTTTAGACCAGGTTGAACCTTCAAAGCTTAATGCAGATGTTTTGATTGCAGGATTTTCTTGCCAGGCTTTTTCTTTATCTGGTAAACAATACGGCATTTATTCTCGTCAAGTAAAACCTGAAGGATCCAATAAAAAATTTGTCGTCAATATTAAAAGGCATTTAACTGATATTAATGGAGATACTGCAATCACTATTAATAATGATGAATCCGATCCTTTACCTGAAGGACTTCCCGAAGGAACTAAAGTAACTATTTCTCCAGATTCTGACGGCAAGCTGGCATTTCAAACATTAAAGATTGCCCAAACATTAAAGCCAAAAGTTATTATTCTTGAAAATGTTTCTACTTTTGGCCAGGCTGATATTGAAGATGAAGATGAAGTCCCTTCTGAATTTATTACAGAAGAAAAAGAAATTAAAGTAATTCAATCCAGACTGGGGCATTCTGGAAAAGTAGACACATCCGAAGGAGGTTATTTGAGACTCCTTGGAAAGATTTTTAATACTATTGGATATAGTTTTTATCCAATGTACCTTGATCCGACTTCTTATACTAATTCTGTAATTCGTCGTCCACGAATTTATATCGTTGGTATTCGAAATGATATTGAAGCGGGAATTAATCCAAATAAATTAGAAGCTTTTGACGATAAAATGGCTACTAATTTTGGGCTGAATATTACTAAATCCGAAAAGGATTATCAAAAGCTTCTAGATAAAACTTTGGACTATATTATGAGTTCAAAATATTCTCATGGTTATATGTCCAAAAATCCTCGAGAACTTGTTAAAGGTTTAGTTTCTAAATTTGGCATTAATAGATTTGCAGAAGCTACTGACTATATCTTTAATAAGCTTGTTAAAAATGGAAGCGTTGATCCCAGAAACCTTCAATTAAATCAATTTCAGTATGATTCTAATGTTATTGATAAAGAATTTAATGATCCTCAGGTTATTAAATTTTTCAAGAAAATCAGGAGCGAACAGCAACCTGTAATTTTGGATGTATCTGAAAAAAGCGACACTGTTGATTATCTTTCTACTGTTTTAGCGGAAGGTATTTCCGGTTATTTTGAAGAATATAGCGGTAAATTTACTATTGATAATCCGCAAGGTGAATTAAATTTAGACTTTGGAGCTAAACCCGCAAAACCAAGAGTTAAGAAAGAAAAACCATTGGTTCAGGGTGAATTAGATCTTGATTATGGGGAAGATCCTTTAGGACAAGTAGTTCAAGAAGCTTTAGGAAAATATAATAATCAAAAAGTTGATGAAATTGCTATTAAGAAATTTAAAGAAATCATTGCTAAGAAGTTATTGACCCAATTTCTTTTAAATTCTTATAATAAACGTAATTTGAGTTATATTCCTACTATTCTCAAGAATTCATCCATTCCCATGAAAGTTGGAGGGGTTGGCAATGCAAACTATTTTATTCTCCGTAATAAGTCCGGACAGTTTAGCTGGGGATATATTCATCCGGCAATTTTGATGAAGTTGATGGGAATGTATTATAATTCAAGTTCTGGAGATGATTCAATTTATCAAAGTATAGCAAAAACAAAACTTGCAAATGGCCGTCCAATTTCAGTTAATGGAATTATTCGACGAATTGGTAATTCGATGAGTGTAACGGTTCTTGAAAAATTATTCAAATCGTTAATTTCAATGAAAGCACTATGATTAAAAACTCGAAGGATTTAATCCTTCGAGTTTTTCTTTATTCAAATAAAATATTCAAAATAAATTCTGAACAAGTTGTTTCAAGAAGGTTTTCTTCATTCTCTTCCTGTCCCCTTCGCCTTCGCCATTCAAGGGCATCATAGATCATGCCTGTTTCTGGATCATATTCCAAAAATCTTCCTGAAGTTGAATCTTTCCAAAGATAATGTCCATTATTCAGGCGTTTACTTTTTTTAGGCGGAATAAATCCATCAGGAGCCTTCTTAGGATATTTTTCTTTTTTAGTTGTTTTTTGTTTAGCTTTTCTTTGTTTTTTAGAAGAATCATTTAAACGTTTTGTATTTTGAGATGCTTGAGATTGTTTTTCTGAAGAATAATCTTCTCTACCATCAGTAGCTCTGGCGTCTTCTCCTTCAAATTCAGTTCCTTGATTTGGACTTTCAGGTTGAGGCGGAGGAGTTCCTCCTTCAGTTTTACCGAAAGAATCTCCTTCATCTTTATTTTTAGAAGTTTTATCATTTTGAGTTCCATAATTATTAAACTTCAGGAAAGCAGCAAAAATATTAGGATTTTCTCCACCTTTATTACTATCTATCCATCTTTTAATTTGGCTATCTACAGGTCCTTCAATAGCGATTGTACTTCCATTAACTGCTCGATATTTCTTAAATCCAAATTGAGGATTGCTAGAAAAATTACCTTGTTCATCCACCGAAGAAAGTTCAGAATTGGTTAATAATTCTTTAATATAATTGATAACTCTTTCACCAAGGAATTCAGTAAAAATAGATTTTTCAAAAGCTTCTGCAATAGGAGTAACTTTTCTGGAACCTTTAATGCCACTGACTAAAACAAATTCAGTTAAAATGCCTTTAGATTTAAGTCCGTCAACTAGCATTCTTCCCAAACGTTTAGTTGTATCGGAATAAAAATCAGATTTAATATCTGACATTATCTTGTTAAAATCAGTTTCAGCCTGAGAATAATTATCTCTAAGAAAATTTTTAAAATCTTGTTCTTGAGTTTTATCAAAAAGAACAAGATAAAGAATAGGTTTATTAATAGAAGCCTGTTCCCTTTGAGTCTTTTCAAATGTTGTTTCTTCCTTAATCAAATTAAAAGAATTTTCTTGATATGAAGAATTAATAATTTCTGTACTGTCAGATTGTTGTTCTGGATTTTGTTCTTGTTCTTGATTTTGATTTTGTGACTTATCCTGTGGATTATTCTGTTTATCGTCTATTTGCTTATTTTCATAGGTATAACCAATATAATCAAGAATTTTATAAACTTGAGGATTTTTAACAAATGGACTAATTGGTTGTCCAGATGCCATAAATTTATCATTTAAATATTTGAAAATAAGATATTTGTCGTCTTTTTGGTAATCTTGAATTTCTCGTTTAGCATCAGCCCAATTCTTTTTAAGAGTATCAATACCTTGTCCTATAGTCAAATCAGTATTTCCGAGAGTTTTATAAATGTTATAAGCCCCTCGAATTCCACCTTTAGCAGCTTGGTATGCTTTGCCAGCGGTAGATGTTGCTCCGGATGGATTAGTTTTTAATGATTTGGGAAGAAAATTATTTCCGCCGTGCATTGCAGTTGATATATTTTCTTCTTTCAAAGAATAATCAACTTTAATCTTCTTATCCGAAATATTATCTTGTGAAATATCAATTAAAGCATCAAGTTCATTTTTAAGGAATTCTTGCCCTAGTAAAACTTTATTTTTATTATTGGACCTGTTACCAACTGTAAAAGGAACATTTAAAAATTCATCAGTAGCAAACTTAACATCAAATAATACTACAGGGCGATCTTCAGTTTGGCCAGCTCCAATATTAATTGTAATAGTGTCCTGAACTTTTTTAGAAACTCTATGATTTTTACCGTTCTCGTCATAGGTAGTAAAAACTACAACATCACCTTGATAATAAAAATCTTCACCATGAATTACATTAAAGGCTCCATTACCACTATCAACTTTGGCTAAAATATTCCCAACTCCCTTAATAAAAATAGGCTCTTCAACTCCAACTACTAATTTTTCCAGCCAAAGTTGATAATTTCTTTTTCTCAAATAGTTTAAAGCTTTCATGTTAATTTAACGGAATGGAAATAATTTGCGGAACAGTTACCCGTTTATTTCCAACATTTATAGTTTGTTGAAGATTAATCCCAGAATTTAATTGAGTAATATAATCCTCTAGAGATAAAGATATAGCAGTTAAATCAGTAGTCAATAAAGATCGAAGATAAGATAATTGAGGAGAATCAATTTCATTAGAACAATTTTGAGAAATAATATCCAACTTACCTTTAATAGAACAAATTAAATCTTGCAAACTTTGTTGAGATTCTAATGCTCCTGTTGGTGGTTGCTCTATGGTTGGTTTTTCAACCTCCCAATTAAATGTATTCGACTGATTATAGCTTTCTTCAAAGATCCCTTCAGAAATATTTTTTAAAATCTCTAAATTTTCTTCGTCAAGAAACATATTTTGTATTTAAAGACAATTCTCATGATATAATGATTTTATAAAAGTTATGAAAATTGCTATTTCAGGTACAAGTTGCTCAGGTAAATCTACATTAATTCGTGAATTTATTAATACATTTAAGATGTATAAAACACCAGCTGAAACTTATCGAGATAAGTTAAAAGCTGAAAAAATGAATCATTCAAGTAAAACTTGTGAAGAAACACAAAAGTTTATCCTGGATTATATGATCGATCAATTAACAGAGCTTAAGGATGAAAAATATATCATTTATGATCGTTGTCCTCTTGATGTTCTTGTTTATACTGTTTTAGCAGCTGAAGCAAACCAAGTTAGCGAAGAATTTTTGGTTGAAACTATTCAAAGAGTTCGAGATTCTCTTAGTTTATTAGATGTAATCTTTATTTGCCCTTTTGATGATAAGATTAAAGTCATAGATAATGGTACTCGAGATACTAACATTAATTACATTAAGAAAGTTGATTCTGTTTTTCAAAATTTAATGCAGCAATATTATACTGATTTTGAAGCTGATGTTTTTTTTCCCGTCAAAGACTGTCCCGGTATTATTAATCTTGAAAATCTTAATAACCGTTTAGGAGATATTAAGATTATTATTAATCCGGACGGAGACCTTTATTCAGCAGAAGATGATAAGAATCTTCAGGCTTACTATCTCGGGGGGAATCAGGTTTCTAAAGCTGACAAGACACGAGGAATGATGGAATCCTTGATTGAACGACAGGAATTTTTGCTTCCTCGTACTGAAATTGAAGGATTATGATTTAAGAGGAAGCGGATCTAACGGAATAGTAACTCCTGTTGGAAGATTTGGGAAAGATGCAGGGTTAAGATTGATAATTTCAATTAAAGTATTAATACCAGTTACAACTTCATTATAATTTGAAATATCATTCAAGTTTAACTGGTTAACTGCATCTGACAAGTTATTCTGGTCTGAAGAAAGATTATTAACAACAATAGTAGAAGTACCGATTTTATCGATTTGGTCAGAAGAAGCAGAATAAGAATTCCACATCTCATTAAACTGAGAGCCGAAAGAAACATTATCAAGTGTAATGATAAAAGATGCAAAATCGAGTAAAGTAGTTGTACCTTCAGCTGTTTGGACTAAAAATTTATCTCCATCTCGAATATCTTGAATTAAAGACAAATCATTTATGCTTGCCCAAACTTTATTTCCATCTTTCTGAATAGCCATGATTGTTAATATTTAATGGCACCTTCTGATTTTAAGGAATAGATTAAATTAATAAAAATGGATTTTCGCACTGAATTTTTTCCTTTGTTAAACAAAGCATTATATAAAACTGAAACAGATGTCTCGGAACATATTGTTTCTAATTCGGATATGTTTTTGTTTAATCGTTATACTTCATTTTATAATCCCGGATTAGTAGGAATTATAAATGAAACAATGAATAAATTTGGTAAAAGCCTTTATTTCGATAATTCAGGACCTTATCTTTACCAAGTTCTTAAATCAATCTTTCCAACCTTGAATAAAGGAAGAATTAATTATATTTCTAAAAAGAAGTCAGAATTAGTAAAAGGAGCAGATAATTTTGTTAAGAAATATTCTCGAAAATATAATATATCTGAAAGAGAAGTTTGGGGAATGTTATTCCTAGTAGAAAAAATAAACGAAAAATATTAAAACCATGGTTAAAGACGTAGATGATTATTATAAGATTCCTGAATTTGTTATTGACCTTAACAAGCAGGAATATAAGGGAGATATGGGTCTTCAAGATTATTGTTTAGACTGGGTATCTTATGATACCATTCTGCTTGATATGATTGACCTTGAAGAAGGATTTAAGAAAGTAGGTCAGTTTTTAACTGCAACTAATTCCGATATTAAAGCCTGGCGAAAAGGACAAGTTAAAATGATTGGTCCTCGAGTAAAAGATTATAAGGTTGGTGATATTGTAATTTTCCCGGGAATTCATGGTCTTGAATCTGGAGGTCTTTATATTACCAATGAATCGGGTGAACGAGAATATGTTAAGCATGGACATTTCCTTAGCGAAGGACGCATCTTCGGTAAAGTACATAATATTGAAGAATAATGGATAGAAACAGATTAGAAAATCTCTTATTTGACAATATTTTGATTATTAGTTTTTTTCGACGGACTTACCCTGTTGGGAGAGTCCGTCGAATGATTTGTACCAAGTCGGATATTTTAACTTCTTTTCAAGGACGAGTAAATTTAAATTATCGACCGCCGAAACATTCACCGACAATAAACCAGAAAGAACATAATATTGTTATAGTTTGGGATATTCTTTGTCAAGATTATCGTTGGGTACCTTGTGAAAGTGTTAACATTATTGAAGTAATTCCTAAAAATGAATTTTGGAATTATTATAATAATGCTTTACTTCCGATGAGTAAGAGAGATAAGATTGCATTTATGAATGGTTAATCATGGAATTTGTAGAAATAGAAAAATTATTTGATAACTTTTTGCTTTATGATATTAACATTTATCATGATGATAAGCTTTTTAAAACAGGAAAGCTAAAAATGGTAACAGTTAAAAATCATTATATTAAATTTTTTATTGAAAGTGCTGGAAGTATTAAAGTATTAGAGTTATTTTATCCATTTAGTTTTAAACAAACTGATAATAAGATTATCTTTGATTATAAAGTTGATACAGTCACCAGGGGGAATAAGCTTCTTAATCTAAAAATAGCAAATTATAAAGAAGAGATTTCTTCTAAGTTTTTGAATAGTACAGTAACTTTTGAAATTAAAGGATAATGGATTTTAAAAAATACTTTCCTTCTCAATATAAGCCTAATAAAAATCAGGAATATATTCTTGAAGAATTGAATAAAGCCTGGAATTTGGGAAAGAAATATATTATTATCAATGCTCCGACAGGTTCAGGTAAAAGTATAATTTCTAAAACAATTGCACAGTCTGCTCCCGATATTTCTGCAACTTATCGAGATTTTGTAGATTCGGGGGCAATTTATGATATAGAAGAGGATGATGTTCCAGATTCCCTTAAAGAAGGAACAGCTATTTTAACTGTTACCAAATCTCTTCAGGATCAATATAAAAAATTGTTTCCTGAAGATACTATGCTAAAAGGGAAATCAAACTATCCTTGTTCCATAGTTCCAACTCTTTCATCTGATTTGGGACCTTGTGTTTTTGAACCTGAGCAAAAGGAACTCTGCATTTCTTGTGGACAATGTGAATATTTCTTAAAAAGAGATGAGGCATTAAAGCATAAATGTTCTTTTTATTCTTATTCAATGTTTATGAGTCTTCCTCCGGCTTGCAGGGCTAAAAGGAATATTATTGCTGATGAATGTGCAGAATTAGAAGATTTATTGGTTCAATCTTATACAGTTCCTTTTAATTTTAAGATTTTGAAAAAGCTTAATATTGAGATTCCTCCTACGCCAACTCAAGGTTCTAATTATGAAAAATATATTCTTTGGCTGAGGAGTGCGAAAGCTTCAATTTATTCTACTCTCGTAGAAAAAAGAAAAGAAATGAGAGGCAAGGACCTTAAGAAAATGAGTAAAGAAAAGAAACTTGTTTTCCGAGCCATTAATATTTTTAATGATTCTTGCGACAAGGTACTTGACATTATCGATAATAATGAATTTATTATTGAACATAATAAAGAAGAGTTAATTTTTAAACCTTTTAAGGTTGATAAAATTGCCCAACGATTGTTTAAGCATTGTGATCTAGTGGTTCTTATGTCAGCTACTATTATTGATTATAAGAACTTTGCCAAGCAATTGGGAATTAAGGAGGACGAGTATTATTATATTGAATCGGCATCTACATTTGATCCTAAGAAAGCCCCAATTCATTTATCTAATTTTCTTTCTGTTTCTTATTCAAATAAAGCTTTAGTAATTCCTCAACTTTGTAAGATTGCTAAACAGATTTGTGAAAATTATAAAGGAAAGAAAGGTATTATTCATACTCATACCTTTGAAATTACTGAAGCATTTAAAAAGGCAGTAGGCAATAATCCTCGTTTTCTTTTTAGAGAACCAGGAAAAACTAATGAATTTTTAATTAATGAACATATTGAGCGAAATGATGATACAATTCTTGTGTCTCCGTCAATGACTCATGGTGTTGACCTTTGCGGTGCCTTGGGAGAGTTTGCTGTTATTTTAAAAGCTCCATTTCTGCCATTGGGCGATGAACGAGTTAAACGATTAGCGCAAGATGATAAAGAATGGTATACTAATAAAATGCTAGGTGCTTGTATTCAAATGTGCGGGCGCACTATTAGAAATGCTTCTGATGAAGCGGTAACTTATATTTTAGATGGAACATTAACTAAAAGCCTGATTCAAAATAAAGATAAACTTCCAAAATATTTTCTAGAAAGATTTGTATAAAAATGAAAAGAGATTATAACGAAAAATGTTTAGAAGCGTTGGAATTGGTCTATACAAAGTATGGAATTGATATGAATAACGCACCGGCTCAAAAGATGATTGATGCAATTACTTCTGAACTGGGTTGTTCAATAGGTTATCATATCATGTCTATTAAAGATGTGAAGCCAATTGATGAAAAAGAATTAGTACTTAATGCTCTAGAATATGATTATCTCAATGAAATTGGGTTGAAAAATATTCTCTTGGCTTAATGAAGATCTTTTATACTGGAGTTGGGAATAGAGATACTCCTCATGAGTATCTTGAAAAGATGACAGTTTTAGCTTCTTTATTAGAAAAAGAAGGCTGTATTCTCAGAAGCGGAGGAGCGGAAGGAGCTGATACTGCTTTTGAAAATGGTGTAAGGTCTCTTTACAATAAAGAGATTTATCTTCCATGGACTTTTTTCAATAATAAAGTCCATGGATATGTTACACCTTTAAATTTAATAAATTGTATTGATGAAATTCTTAGTAGAGTTCATCCCAACTTCAGTAATCTTCGAGAAAGCACATTAAAGCTTCATCGAAGAAATGTTCTTCAGATTTTAGGACAGGATTTAGCGACTCCTTCTCATTTTGTTTTATGCTATACTCGGGATGGAGCTGAGACTTTCACTTCTTTTGAAACTGGAGGAACTGGAACTGTTATAAGATTGGCAAATCATTATAATATACCTGTTTTTAATTTGAGAAATAAAAACTGGGCTGATCGATTTAAAGAATTTATGAAAGGCTAGTCATTAAAGTTGACTAGTCTTTTTCATTTTAAATACTTGACAATGTTGGACCAGCAATATAATTCTGAAATTGAAATTCTTTTAGCCCAATTCCTTAGTGCTTTTGATGATTGTGTAATTAGAAGAGGCAAGGATGAAAATGGAAAAGAAAAATATATTGTTCCACGTTATCTTATCGGAAATAAAACACGGGTTTTTACCGACATTGTAAATGCCGCTGGTAATATTACCTTACCGGTTGTAGTTGGAGAGGTCCAGTCAATTGCTTTCGACAGTACAAGATCTTTTAATAAGCAGCTACAGCCAAGAACATATATGTCTCCTAAGGAGATAAGATATAAACAGCCTACTCCTATTAAGATCAATCTTAGCGTAAATTTTTATACAAAATTCTTTGGAGATATTTGGCAAATGTTTACTAATTTTGCTGCATTTACTAATCCTTATTTTTTTATATCATGGCAGACTCCTCAGGAATTACAGACTGGCTCTCAAGAAATAAGATGTCAAGCTTTATGGGGCGGTAATTTTGTAATTGATTACCCTCGAACAGCCGAAGAAAATCAAAATTGGCTTATTCATGGAACATCCGAATTTACTATTGAAGGATGGATTTTCAACAGGCCTTCTCAAAAATTCGGAGTTATTACTTCGGTGGAGAACGAAATGGCTTATAATACAAATGTAGCTAAAATTGGAGAAAAAGGAATAGAATATTTTAATAAAGATGGATGGCCTTCCATTACTAATGTAATTGTCGATAATATTCGGTTGAGAAAAGGAATTGAAAATTATATTTCGATTGAATCTGAAAAAACTTTAATAATTGAAGGGCGGTCTTTCTTTGCCAATCAATGCACAGGACTCTTAGTTAAACCAGTTGATCCTATTGATTTAGAGCCAGAAGGACTGACCCCTGTTACCATTGATACAATTAAGATGGGAGAAGTTTCTGGATTTGCAATTACTGAAGAAATAATCTCAATGAGTGAAAATCTTATTAAATTTAAACTGCCTAAAAGTTTAGTTACAGGAACTATATTTGACATTTATGTTTTTAATAATGCCGGATTTACTTCTATCTCAAAAGAAAAAGGATTCTTTATTAAGATTGTTTAAATTCCACACTTGAACATTTTAAGAATATTTTAAAATAAAATGAAAGTATTTTAAATGGCAGCAAACTAAAGATTTAATAAAGACTTATTTTAAAGGACTTTAAATATAGAAAATTATGGCAGAGACCAAAAAGAGATTTAAAACTAATCTTGGTAAAGCATTGTCCAAGCTTAGCCAGAATTCAAGAGTTCTTGGTAACTTTATTGAACTCGATACGGCGGGAGCGAATCCAAAATATGAATTATTTTACAATACAGGAATCCGCCGCAGGGAAGGGTTAGCTAATAATGCAGTCTCTGTCACTTATGATAAGCCTGATGAAAAATTTGCCCAGGGAGTTTTCGGGCGTTATCCATACGGTTCAATTTATTATTCGACGCTTAACGACAACAAAAGCGCAAGACTCTATGAGTACAGAATGATGGCGCAGTACTCAGAAATTTTAAATGCTTTGGAGCATATTACTAATGAGTTTATTACGGTTGATGACCGGGGACGTGTCGCTACAATGAGGTATTCCAAGCCTAATGCTGACGTAGTAGAGGAATCAACTCTTTTGGATGAATTTGATTATTTTCAAAAACTTTTCAATTTTGAAGAAAAAGGGTCTTCTTATTGTTGGCGTTATCTTGTCGAGGGAGAAGTTTTTCTGGAACTTATTGTAAATGATGCAAAACCTGAAAATTTAAAGGAAGGAATTTTAGGAGTAATTGATATTTCGGCAGATCTTGTAGATACGATTTGGAAGTCAAAGGCTGCCCGAGTTATTGATTCCTTCATAGGAAGAAAGCCGATTTATGACCCGAATGACGGCAATAAGATTCAAAAGATTGAATTAGTGCCTTATCAAGCTAATCAGCTTTTTTATGTTTATTCCGGACAATGGGATGCTGACGGAGAATATATGGTTCCTTTTATTGAACGTGCAAGAAGGAGATATATCCAGCTTTCTTACATTGAAGATGCTATTGTAATTTATCGTTTGGTACGTGCTCCTGAACGATTAGTCTTTACAATTCCAACAGGAAACATGACTCCATCTGCTGCTGAGCGTTATCTTAAAACGCTCATGGATAATTATTGGAAATCCAAAGTTATGGATATTAATACTGGGGATATTAGCCAACGCTATAATCCTCAAGCCATGACTGATGCTTACTATTTTGCTAAGCCTATGAATGGTGAAGCAATTAGTGTTACATCGTTAAAGGGCGGGGATAATCTTGGGGAAATTAAAGACTTGGATTTCTTCTTAAAAGCTCTTTATCGAGATTTAAAAGTTCCTTCTTCTTATCTTAATTTTTCCGAAAAAGCAGTTAATTCTGATCCTAGCCAGATCTTGGTAGAAGAATTGCGGTTTGCTGATTTTATTACTGATATTCAACGTTCATTTGCTTATGCTTTAAAACAAGCCTTTATTACTCATCTTAAGTTTAAAGGTTTATGGCAACGTTATCATCTTCATGAAAATCATATAGATATTAAGTTTAACCAGCCTGGTTCTTATTATCTCATGAGAGAGCTTCAAATTGCTCAAATGAGAAATGACATCTTTAATGCCGTTTCTTCTAATGAAATTATTTCTAAGATTTATGCCCTTAAGAAATATTTTGACTGGTCGGATAAGGAAATTCTTGCTAATATTGCATTCCTTAAGACTGAGGCGGCTTTGCTTTGGGAAATTGAACAGCGTCGTCAATATGGCCCTACTTGGAAAAATATGATTACAGGTGAAGGTGGAGAACAACCCGGCGGAGGAATGGGTGGAGAAGGGTTACCTGGTGAAGGTATGAATCTTGGGGGAGGTTCTCCAGAAGGTGAAATGGGAGGTTCTGAAAATCCGCCCGAATTTGGAGGCGGACCAGCGGCGACTAGTGAAATAGGAGCTCCAGAGGAAGGAGCCGGAGATATTCAACCCGTTTAATGTAATTTATATGAAAACAAACTCACTTCCCCAACAATATAAATCCGAACCATTAAAACACATAAAGGAAGACGATGATTCGATTTATAAATTTTATCAACAATCATATCTTTTGAAAGATCCACAGTTTGTAGAAGCTATAAAAAAGAGTCCAGAATATTTAGATCTTGTTGAGTCAGTAGAAAATTTTTTGACTGAATTAAGAAATCACAATCACAAATAAGTATTTTTAATAGCTTTCCCCAAATCACTATTTTCCTCAATTCTTAACATTTGTATATCTTTTACTGACTCACTAAACCAAGTCAATTGTTTTGCTAATTTTTGAACTGCCAAAACGCATGATACTGCATTTATCTTATCTTTATCTCCAAAATATACTGATTCCTGTTGCCTTTTAAAACCTTCTTTTACTAATACTTTTTCAATATCTTTATAAGCATTATTCCATGAAGTATTATAATACAAAGCTTTCAATTTATCTGTATCTAAATCAAACACAATCGCATACATACGTTCATTATTAGACATGTAATTATTTATAATATATTGTCTATTAATTTATTATTGTAAATGAAACGTCAAACTTGCATAAAAGTTTTATTCAATATCATATTGAATCCCACTGTTGTTTAAGGCATCTTGAAGGTCATCTTCTACGCTACAGTTATTAAATTTAACATAACTTAATCGATCAGCTTTCTGAGTAAGAAAATCTATATTAGAAGTATTCAATATAGTATGATCTCCATTAATAATTAAAGTATGAATAACGTTATTAGAAAGATTAATACTTTGAATTTGCGAATTTAAATTTATTTCAAAAGTTCCAGTGATTAATGAGTCTCTTATATCAAGATAGGTAAATCTCATTTCTGGAGCTAAATTCAAATAACAAAGATTTAGTTCATAAATAGTTAATTCTGAACAAGAAGGAAGATTCAATTCTAAAGAAGCAATATTTTGATTTTTGGAAGTAAAACTCTTGATTAAATCTTTATTCTGAATAATTATGCCGCTTGAATCAAGGACAACAGGAGAAAATATTAAAGAATTAATTGCCTGACTTCCTTCATAAATCGTAAATTGTGTATTAATATCTTCTTCAGTTGAATTAATATCAAGGTATCTAAAAACTTTATTATTTGTTTCTACATAAAGTTTTCTTGTTTCTATTTCTGCCACTTGGTTAATATTGTAGCTAAAAGATATTGTATTAATATCCGGCAATAAAGTTAAAGCAATACAGTCAGGAGATAATGTATTTTTATATTGGACAAATCTGGCTGTTTGATTGAGATCAGATAATTCTCCATTATCTGATAATCCAGGTAAAGAAACTTGATTATCATTAGGAAGTAAATTTTCTAATGATGATAAAGCAATTTGGGAAAGTTTAATATAGCTATCGGACATTGATCGGAATAATATTTTTATCTGCTGCTATTTGAAGCTCATTTTCCGTAAACTGTTCATTAAGATAATTCACCATATAAAATGGAGTAGGAACATTATAAGGATTTAATGGAGAAATAAATGGAATAATATTACTAATATTATTACTCATAATTCTTCCATGAGTAAAATTACTTAAAATATAATATTTTTTGTGGAGTTTAGAATATCCTAAAATAATTTTAATAGAATTACCTTCATTTACATTTAAAATATTAAAATTAAAAAGATTTCTGAGGTCTAAAATATCAGTATCTATTGTATTCGGTCCATTAAAATAAATTGTTCTTATAGTCGGACAAGCTGAAAGGTCTAATTTACTAACCGTTCCGGTATAAATGAATAATGAAACAGGAGAGCCTTCTTTACATGTAATATAACAGCTTTTATCAAAAGCTAAATCAAAATTTACCGGAACATTCCCGGCAACTGTACTATATGATGTACTTACTTCAGAATAAGGATATTGTACTATTGCTGTCTTAGTATCTCCAGCCGAATCATCGTAGCAACTTATTGTTCCGTTAGATGTCCATTTACTCCAAATAAAACGTCCTTTGGGAAAAGCCATAGTTGTCGGCTTAAGCATATCGCCTAGTTCTTCTATTAAGAGAGAAGCTTTAATGGAAGATTCATCCTGTAAAATCAATATTGGACTTTTCAATCCAAGAGATTTACATTTCTCTAAATCACTAAATTGTACAATATTAGACATTATAGATAGAAAAGCCAGTTATAAGTTTTAAGAGTATCTAAAGTTTTGGCAATGGCTTTAGAAGAACCCTGAATACCGCCTGAAGTATATTTTTTACCGTACATGTATATAATTCCAGCTTCTTTCCCGGATCTATTCGGAAGAAGATTAAGAAATTTTTCCAAATTTGCCTTATTTGTTAAAAGATTGGTTTCTGAAATATTAATATACTGCAAGTCATTTTGAACATTAATAACTCCTTCTCCAAATGTATCGGGATTTTTTAACTTAATTCCAGTAATATCAAGGCTTGTTAATGCCAGCTGGTCAAAAACTAATTCCAGATCAACTTTAGAAGTATTAAGGTCAGATAAATCAATTCTACTAATTTTGGTATTTGAGATATTAAGATATTCTAATTTAGAATCAGTACCTTTAGGAAGAATTAATTTAGTGAGCTGGGAACAATTAGAAACATTAATACTAGTAAGATTGGAATTTGCTGATAAATCTAATTCTTGAATAGGATTGTCACTTAAATCTAATATTTGAAGATTGGAACAACTTTTTAAGTTAATTCGAGCTATTTTTTTACCTGGATTTTCAAAAGAAGTGATACTGCCTTTATCTCCGGAAATTTTTAATGTTTTATTTTTCTTTTGGAAATAGTCAAAATTAAGAGTTTCATCTGCCGGAAACCACTCTTTGTCAAAAGTAATTTTTCCAGAACTTAAATCAATTTGATTTTGTCGATTATTAAAGAACCAATCAATATTAACATTTCCTGTTCCTCCAATATTATAAGAATAATTATCAAAACAATAATTAACTAAGTCAACAGAAGACTGGAAAATAACTCCGTTCAGAGTATAGGTATACTCTGAACGGATGAATGCTTTAAAATTAAAATCCCTAACAACAATAGTCCCTACACCTGGCGTTGAGTAACATCCCCATTCCGGAGCATTTTTATATGTAGCAGCATCGGTAGAAGCTACAAAATTTTCACGAATAATATTCCAATCTCCAGTTGTTTCATCTAAAATATATAATCTGCCAATGATGGCATCATTGGCAGAAGGAGCATATTCAAATTTGAATTTTTTAAAGGATAATCCATCCCAGCCTTCTACAGGGGCACAATTAGCCAAAGGTTCGTTAACTGAATTAGCTATATAAACCGTCCAAGTATCTGTAGCTGAGTCATAGATATTTCTAAAATTTACAACAAATCTAAATTGAAGGTTTGGTCGATTTCTATCGTAAGCTCCAAATGAAATAAAAGAGTGCTGGTTAGGTCTATTTTTAAAGAAGTTCTTATCAATAATGTTGATAGGAGTAAAATTATGTGGTGCCGGCCGTTCAATTTTCATTGGAGGAAGAGCTACAGTAAATGTAGATTCTCCAATGCCTGTACTTTTAATTTGTTCTTGCTGCTGGTTGGTTAATTGTTTGTAATAATAAGCAATTACGCCTGTTGACGTATCATTGATCCAAACGCCTTCCTCATTTAAAAGAGGGGCGGATTGTTCATCTGGCGTACCAATACAACAATTACCCCAAAGACCTCCATACCTTGACCATGAACCATTTTCTTCTAATATAGGGTCGGGATTTTCTGGATTCCACGTATAATTTCCAAATGTATAAAATCCACCAGGAATTAATTCTAGACTTTGAATATCGTCTAATTCAAAAGAAAGAAAATCTTGCTGATTATCTAAAGTATGAGTAAAACCTTTACATGCGTCAACTAATGTATTAAAATCAGCCCTTTTGCTAATAAAATTATCATTAATTAAAACATTGTTACTCATAAAGATCGATAGTATTTAAATGGAAAAAGAGAACTGAGAATTAAGATTTTAAATATCTAAAATGAGTAATCAAGATGTCTGTGAAATTAAGCCTGTAAAGGCATTTTTATCTACAAATCTGAATAATAAAACTAAAACATTTAAAGATTTGGCTGATCGAATTATGCGGAGTCTTGGTTATCCTATTGTTAGCGTAGAGCTGCATCGCGATATGGTTTTTGAATTTATTTCGATCGCCATTGAGTTCTTTTCCAAATATGTCCAGGACCGGGAAATTCTTTTATTTGACTCTAGAATTTATGAAAAAGGAAAAGGAATTAATATTGGCAAACTTTGTACAATTGCTTCTAAGGCAGCAGCTCAGGAAGGGCATGTAAGACCTGATAATCTCTTTAATAAGACATATGATAAAACTATTGAACGATTAGAACGCGTTTATATTGCCTTGCGGGATATACCAGCTGAAGAGCTTCCTTCAACATGGGATAGATCTATTAAGAATTGTGAAGTAATTACTGCTGAGCAATATGACGAAATTACTACATATAATTCTTCTTTATGCGAATTTTTCAAGATTAGTAAAAAACAAGATTTTACTATTGAAGGAGAAAAAGTAGATAATGTTCCGACTGAATTTGCCAATGCTTTTGACTATGACTTGATGGATTATAGGCGTTGTGCTCAAGTAATCAGCTATGATGAAAGTTCTAATAGAAGTCCTTATTCATTATTTTCTATTCAAAGTGTTCTTTCAGCGCAAGCTTTTTATAGCTACCAGTTTTCAAACCGTGGATTCGACCTTCTTAGTTTTCATTGTCTTCAAGAATTTCTTAAAACTCGCCGACGAGTTCTTGCGTTAGACCGTTCTTTTTACTTTAATCCTGAAACGCAGTATTTTACAATTCTTCCTGAACCTCGATATACTGATTCATTTTATGCAGTTCTTCAAGTTTATCTGGAAAAACCGCTTAGAGAGATCTTGCGTGAAATGTGGGTATACAAATATTCTCTTGCTCAAGCTAAAGTGGCATTGGGATCAATTAGAGGAAAATTTGGTTCTGTTGCTCTTACTGGAGGAGGTCAATTAACGGATGGTCTTGGATTACGAGCAGAAGGTCAAAGAGAAATTGAAGAACTTGAAAAAGAACTTATCGATCGAAATGCCTTTGGTGTAAAAGAAAATCCGTTATTCTTTGTTGGATAAAAACATTTATTTTCATTAAATTTGATTAATACCTTAAAGAATTCAAGTATATTTTATTCTTTTGTCTATGATAAAAAGACAAAGAAGATTTTTAAACACTGAAATTTTTATAGAATTAGCAAAACAAATTCATGGAAGCAAATATGATTATTCAAAAGTCAGCTATAAAAATGCTAATACAAATGTTTTAATAATTTGTCCTATTCATGGTTTGTTCAGTCAAAATCCAAGGTCTCATTTGAAAGGGTTTGGATGTGCAAAATGTTCAAATCGAACAGCTAAGACTACTGAAGATTTTATCAAAGAATCAAAGCAGGTTCATGGAGACAAATATGATTATTCAGAAACAGTTTACGTCAATAATCACACAAATGTAAAAATCTTTTGCAAAAAAGATAAAATATTCTTTATACAAAATCCTAGAGTTCATCTTCAAGGAACGGGATGTCCCAAGTGTGCAAGAAATCAAAAGTTGACAACTAAGGGATTTATAGAAAGAGCTATAGCTATTCATGGTAACAAATATGACTATTCTTCAGTAGTTTATCAATCACATGCCAAAAAGATTATTATAATTTGTCCTATCCATAGGCCTTTCGAGCAAAGAGCAAATGGTCATTTGAACGGCAAAGGCTGTTATAAATGTGCAAAGAGTTATAAGCGTTCAAGGGGAGAGATTGAACTTTGTAAATTTATTAAATCAATTTATTCCGGTCAAGTTTTGGAGAATGACAGAACAGTTATTAAGCCAAAAGAACTAGACATTTATCTTCCTGAATTAAAGTTGGCTCTTGAATATAATGGCGAATATTGGCATGATGAAATTAAGAAACGAAAACCGGGTTATCATAAAGAAAAGCAAAAAGCTTGTGAAAAGAAAGGCATTAAATTAATTGAGGTCTGGGATTCAGAATGGCATGCCGATAAAGATAGATTTAAAAATCTTATTCAAGAAGTAATAAATTCTATTCGATCACCTTTAAAAATTTAGATTTTTTATAAAATATAAAATGTAATTACGGCGACGTAATTACATTTTATTATTTGTGGTTAAAAATCCGAAGAGCTTTAATTAGTTCTTCGGATTTTTTGTTTTTACATTAATCACCTTCGATTTTAAAGAAAAGAGTATAATAGTAATAAATGGGATTGTTTAAATCAAATATTCAAAAAACAATAAAGAAATTAAAAGAGGATCAATTAAACAAAATTGAACCCCTGAAATTATCTTTTAATGTTCTTATTCAGCGGTTGAATAACGAACGAAGAAAATTAAAAGATTTAGAAGAGCTTATTAAACTTCAAGAATCTTCTAAAGATATTGCTCAAAAGAGAGGAAAAGATATTTTAGTAGAAGAGTATGAAAAGCAAATTGAAAATACTCTTGAAAAATGTAATAAACAAGAAGCATTAATTGTTCAACTTCAACCTGTAATTAATAATTGTAAAAAAATTATTGAGGCCTTGGAAGAGAACTTTCAAGCTAAGTTATTTGATTTAGAAGTCCTGGCTAATATGCAGTATGCTTCAGATTTAACAGATGGAATCTCCTCAATTGGAGGAAGTAAGCATTCATCTAAAAATAATAAGATTTTAGTAAACAAAATTAAAAGAAAACTTGAGGCTGAATCTGAACGATTGATTGCCAAGTTTGATGTGGAACAAGATATAAACCTTTGATATGAGAATTGCTTTTTTAGCCAGTTTAGCTATTTTTATAGTTTTGTATATCTATATTGTTTATATTCATGAAAACCTTAAAGATAAAAAAGAAAATAAAGAATTCCTTAAGAAAAGAAATAAACTTTCTTACTGGATTAGAAATTGCCCAACATTTCTAAATCCTGAAAACTTTTTAGGAATGTTTAATAATATTGATACTAATACCCTTAATCTTCAATATTTTCCTGAAGCAATTGGCCGATATAATTTTATTGACGAATATAAATTTACATTCAAGGAAATGAAAAATCTTATCAATGATTTTATTCCTTGTTTAATTTATGAAAATATTAAAGGAGATGAAATTATAGTCATTCCTAACATTGACCCTAATGCTAATCCGGTTATTTTATTTGATATTGTTCCACGGACAAAATTTGAAGATCTAAATGATATTGGTTTTCTTCCTGAAACTTTTAGTAACTCTAAAACTTATACTATTAAAACTAACCATGAAATAGACGAGATGGATTTTTGGGTTTTTGCCGAAAAGAGTTTTCAAACTTATAAAATAGGAACTGCTTCTATCTTGGTTGATAGAGATAAACTTCAAGAAAAAGGTTTTAGTGGTTATGGTGTAATTATTCTTTATCTTTCTGATAAAATGGCAAAAGAATGTATTGATAATGCTGAAAGAAATTGTTTAGGTTCTTGTATAGATAGACTTTACAGGGAAGGACGATTTAAAGGAATTGTGGCAACTTATGCAACATTTAATCCTAAAGAATATTACATAAATGAATATTGAACACATAATAAATGGTAATGTTTATCTTTGTGGGGATCTTCATAAAGATATAAATGGCATTTTTCAAAAAATTAAAGAACTTAATATTAGAGATTCTCATATTATTATTCTAGGTGATTGTGAAATAGGATTTTGTAAAGAAAAGCCGGCTAAATTTTATAATTATTTCTCTAAGCAGCTTAAATTAAGAAATAATATTGTTTATCTTGTCCGAGGAAATCACGATAACCCGGAATATTGGCTAAATCCTATAAAATCTGAAGTAGAGAAAAAATGGCCAAATATTATTCATCTTAGAGATAATAGTCTTGTTTCTATTAACGATAAAATTTATTTTATTTGGGGAGGCGCTGTATCAATTGACCGGGCTATTCTGAAAGAAGGCAGTACTTGGTTTAGATCAGAAAGAACAACGCTTAATATTGCAAAACTTTTATTGCTTAAGGATATTAAAGTTTTTGGAGTATTGGCACATACTGGTCCACGTCCAGATACTTTAGATGATAAACAATTTAAAAGACGTTGTAAATTTGATAAAAGGTTAATTGATGATATTATGGAAGAACAATCAAATATTTGTCAAATTATTAATATATTAAATCCCGAAGTCTGGTTTAACGGACATTATCATACTTCTTTTGAGAAGACTATAACTAATGGGACTAAAGTAACATGTCTTGATATTTTGGAAATAAGAAAACTTATTGCTTAATTGTCATTAACTAATGACATATGACGGATTCAGCTGAACCAATTTATCCTGACATTAGACTTTTATATTATTTGTTTGATCCTGAGACAAAAGAATATCTTTGCTTATATTCTCCTGTCCCTAATCCTTATTATAGTCCCAAGAAAAACCCGGAATCTAAACCTTATATGCCGTTGCCTTCCAATGTAACGGATAAAGAACCATTGGAAACTGCTGAAAATCAAGTTACAGTCTTTGACAAGAAGACTCAAAAATGGAGTATTAAGGTTGATTTCAGGAATAAAAAATATTGGGATAAGCAAAGTAAAAAGCTTAATATCATTACCGAAATCGGTAAAAATCCAGCCAAAACTTGGACGGATATTGAACCCGATGATGACCGAAAAGTTTGGGATGAAGAATCTAATTCTTGGATTTTTCCGATTGAAGTTCTTTATGAGCTAAAAATTAAAGAAGTTCGAGAGGCTGCTGATAATGCTGCAAATCTCCTTAAATTAAATTATTCTCAAGCAGAATTTGATACTTGGGAGAAACAAGAAAAAGGAGCCCGGGCTCTTCAAGCAGATCCAGATTCAACAATCCCAGAAGCTGATTTTGTTCGAACATTAGCGGCAACTCGAGGTTTAACTCTTGATGAAATGATTACTAAAATTTTAAATGCTGCTGCTCGAGCATCACTTCCAGGGGCTCAAATCATTGGTATTCAGCAACGATTAGAGGATGAAGCGAAAGTTGCCTTAGAGAATAATGATCGAAAGACATTAGAAAATATTAAATTTCCAGATATTAATAGTCTTTGAATGAAATCCCATGGAGATCAATTCTCCATGGGATTTTTTATTTTAAATACAAGTCATAATGACTGTCTTAGAATTTGACAAATTTAAAAAGCTGATTACTCCCTGGCCTATTGTCTATTATGGAGAAACTCAAGATCTTTCTTTAGAATTTGATCTTCCTACTTGTGCTTGTTTTGAATCAGTTAACAATATTACTTTGAATTTTTATAAGAAAGGCCAAGTTGGAGTTGAAGATAGTCTTTTAGTTACTTCTGTCGATTTTACATTATTTGACCAAACTACTTGGACTGGACAAGTCTCCTTTACTGGTGAAGCTTTACTTGAATATATTCAATCGGTGGCTGAAGGAACTGCAGTCATGGATGGAGAATTTATTTTTCAGGTTGCCGGTAATAAGACAATTAAATCTCAAGTTTTTTATGTAAAGATTTATAACTGTAAGCCTCCACTTCCTCCAGAGCCGGAATATCCTAACAAGGATGAAATGGATAAAGCTATTGCAGATGCTATTGAAAAGCATAATACTGATTTAAATGCTCATAAAGATTTATTAATTTCTCGAGTAAATGAAATTGATGTTCTTAATACAACTTCTTTAGAAAATCATTATGTTTATGATGAGATTAATAAAAAATGGATTTTTGATACTACTTTAAACGGTAATGTAATTTATATTAATTCTGTAGATTCAACTATCGAATCTTTAATTTTAGATTTCACTAATAATCGAATTGGCGATTTAATTAGAATAGTAATCTATAAAGCGCTTAATTGTTCTATTTCTTTTATTGCTAAAGACGGTTCTACAGTTTCTTTGGTTGAAGCAGAAAAACCATTAGATTGGTATATTTTAGAATTCGTACCAATTCGAGATATGGATCAAATTAAAGTTATTAATAAATGATTTTTTCATAATATAAACTTGAAACCCGGATAAGAAAAACTTATCCGGGTTTTTATGTTATAATATGTTTATAATGTGTTTGTCAAAGCAAGTCAGAATTGCAGTTGTAGGACCACCAGATTCTGGTAAATCAACTTTCATTTCCAAAGCAGTAAAAATATTAACAGGGAGAACAGTTAATCCTGATGCCTTAATGAAAGAAGTTCATTATTCCGATGGTAAAGACATTTATGGAAATGACGATACTAGAACTATTAAATGTGCAAAAATCTTTTGCAATTATTTCGGGCTTGAAATTTGTTTTTATGATTGTCCCGGACATAAGGAATATATTGACCAAATTAAGCAGGGGATAAATGCTGCTTCACTTGTAATTTTCATTAGTGATTATAATAGAAAAGAGGAAAGTGAAAGATATTTTGAATTTATTAAGGAACTTCTCCCGAAAAATAAAATATTTTATAAAATAAATTCTCATTATCCAGTCGATAATAAAAATACAAGTCCTAATTGTTATAATTTCGATACTGAATTAGGTGAAGATAATTTTCGATCTATAATTTTTGATTTAATAAAAGAAATAAGAGATAATGAATCTATAGAGCTTATTGATGTAGAGGCAGAAGCTATTTCTTTATTAAAGGAAAATATTGATTCAACAAAGCATAATGCTATTTTCTTTTCTGGAGGTAAAGATTCTTTAGTCGGACTTCATCTTATTAAACAAGCAGGATTAATTGATAATTTTTCTGTTTATGTTCCCTGGTCAGGATTTGATTTTCCGGAAGTAAATCATATAATCAATATCTATGAGCTTCTCTTTAAGAAAAAGTTTTTTAAATTTGATAATTCTTTAGGTCTAGACTATCAAAGAAATACTTCTTATGAATTAATGGAAGCCAAAGCTTTAGCCAATGAAAAACTTATTAAAGAAAAGAGTATTGATTTAGTTTCTATTCAATTCAGAGCTTCTGACGAAGGAGTAAGAAGTAAAGATCATTATATTGTTCAAAAGGAAAATCATACCAGATTTTCTCCTGTCTTTAATTTTACCGAAGAAAATATTTGGCGATATATTCAAAAATATACTCTTCCTGTTTGCGAACTCTATTTTAAAGGTTACCGTAGTTTAGGAGATTCTTTTGTTACCGAACCATGTATGCCTCATTTTAAAACAGTAGAGGAAATAATCAAATATATATATGAACACCCCCATACTTCTGAGCGAGACGGGAGAAAAGCACAAGATAATTCGGTTCCTTTTGCTATGGAACATTTGAGGGATAAAGGATTTTTTTGATGGATGAAGAAAAATTTAGAAAAATAAATCAATTTAATAAATGCTTTAAAGCTGAAGATTCACCTTCTATCCTTTGTATTTGTGGAGAAAGCGGATCTGGAAAATCGACATTGGCTAAAAAGATTCTTGAATATCGGGAATCTAATGGAAATATTCATCCAACAGTTGTTCTTGATGGAGATGGAGTACGACATTTTGTTACCCATGATTTAGGATATTCTGACGAAGATCGAATAAAAAATAATGAAATAATTGCAGGAATTGCTTTTTTATTAGTCGTCCAGGGTTTTAATGTAATTATTTCTACTGTTCGGGCCAATGTCGCCTATAACATTCTAAGTCAATATTGGAATCATAATATTCATTGTTTTGTTTGTGACAAATACACCAGAGATACAGAAGAATATAAAGAAGCATATAATAATTTTATTAAAAAATGAAATCTGAATTAGTTCAAGGACCAATTAAATTTCCTATTGACATTGACCTGGAGAAAATGATTATAACTTCTCCAAATATGAATTTAGAAATAAAAATTTATCATGAAGATGAACAAGGATTTTATGTAGATTATCAAAATCAAGTTTACCGTTTAGAATATAATCCAATTTCCAAAAATTATTGGTTTATGTATTTGAACAAAACACCATTTATTAGAGGATGCTGGTTTGTTCGAGCTAATATTTGTCATAAATTAAAATTTATTTCTTTTATTATCAGCAAAAATGGTTGTTCTTCTATTTTAAAAACTTCAATGGTTCATGACGGAACATATGATACTATTCAGGATCATTCTTTTATCTGGAATAATCCGCAATATTGTTTCGAAAAGAATGTTATTCAAAATATAGCAAAATGCCATGCTTATCCTGACTATATTAAGTTTGTAGTTTTAGAAGATCCATTTAAAAGATTTCTAAGATGGCTGAATTGGTCCTGGAAAAACAAATATAACAAATACTATAATTTTAATTTATCAAAAGAGGATTTTATTAAAGAACATCTTTGGTCTCTTCCTTATATTACAAGAGAATTAGTTTGCTGCGATGAACATGTAATTCAACAGGAAAAATATTTTGAACATATCAGAAAAGAAGGATTTGAACCATTAGTTGTTCAATTATCTGATTTACCGATTTTCTTTAAAAATCAATTTGGAGTTGGGTTAATTAAAAATAATGTTTCTTCTCCTTCTGAACGTATTTTTACAAAGGAAGATTTTACTGAAGATCAACTAAAGGAAATTTATAAGTTTTTGAATATCAAATGAAAAAGTTTTTTGTAAACATTTTTACATATAAAGAAGATGAAGAGATTGTAAAATACAGTGCTCTTTCAGCCAAATATGTATTAGGCGATGATGTTGAAATAAATGTTATTGATGATAATAAACATCCCATTTCAGAAGAAAAGATTAAAGAATTAAATGAACTTGGCATTTTGTATCGTCAATCCACCTTTGACAGAAAACATAATTTAAACGGTAAAGAATGTGTCGTTGGTATTTTAGAAGAAATAAAAAAATCTACCAAAGGGAGGGACGGAGTATCAATTAAACTTGATTCAGATACAATGATTGCACATCGAGAAATATTTGATAAGTTTTATGATACTGAAAGCTGTATGTTTGCAGCTTCTCATCGGCCAGGCAGTATTTTTTCCGGAATATGCTATCTTATTAAAAATGATATTTTAGATAAGATGATTAAAATGGCCAATGACTGCGATATTCATGAAACGTCAGCTCCCGAAGATATGACGATCGGATGCTTGGCAACTATTTGTTCTATGCCTAACAGCATTTATATTATGCCTGAATGGAATCCCAATAAAAAAGAGGATGACGGACTTTGTACTGCCTGGAACTATGATTGTGATTTAAAATATATTGAAGAATACTATAAACTTTTCTTTATTGTTACATTTGGAAACTGGTTTACGGTCAAAGGCAATACCAAAGCTTGCCGAAATAAACCTATGGAGCTCTTCCTTGATCAAATCTTAAATATTTGAACATCATGCAAAAGTCCGGTATTAGTGACAAGACAGGGAAATCTTATATCAATGGAATTTCAGTAACAAACAGTACTATAACTGTTACTGAAGCTACCTCTTTAAATTTCACCACTGGAGGACCAATTACTACTATTGTACAAGGAAGTGAAGAAGCATTAATTTCCTTCAATCTTGATGCAGCAAAAAGCAGGGAAGCCTTGGGATTAGGCACCGCCGCTCTTATTAATACCGGTACAGCATCTGGACAAATTCCTATTTTAGATGCTCAGGGCAAATTACCTGAGTCTGTCATTGGAGATATTGCCTTATATGATAAGTTTGATATAGCTTCCGCTGATAATATAAATGATATTGTAGCATTTATTAACGGCATTACTACCGGAACTACTCCTAAACAGGGGGATATGATTTTTGTCCTGGGGGGAAATGTCCAAGGAACTTATTGGATTACCGTCACTAAAACTCCGGGAACTTATACTGCAGATGATATTTCTGGAATTGCTACGCCGTCTGGAACCATTAGTTCTGTTACCTTTTTAGGAACAAATTATACTCCTGTTAATGGTATTATTACTCTTCCGGCAAATATTGGCTGGAGTTCTTTAACTGGAATTCCTGCAGCTTCTGTATCGGCTTCAGGTATTGTTAAATTAAATGATAATACAAATTCTACTTCTACTACTGAAGCAGCAACTGCAAATGCTGTTAAGAAAGTTCAAGATTTTGCTAGTACCAAAATTTCTGGTATTTGGTTCGAAACTAACCAAGGATTAACTTCAGAACGAAATAGTTTTACTATATTTGGAACTGGCCCAATTTATATTATTGGGAGTGATGCTGGAGATAAATCTCTTATATCTGTAAACTTAGATACTGCAAAAGTTAAAGACTCTTTAAATATTCAATCTATCGCTCCAGCAGGACCTTATCCTCCGACTATTCCTGAAACCCACGGAACAGGAGCTGCGCCTGAACTTTTAGGTAAACTTGATAGAAGCTTCATGCCAAGAAATATTATTGGTTTTACATCTTCTTCTAGTTTGCCGCCAGTAAATCCTCCGTCTGATTTTATTCAAGGTTTTGCTTTTACAGCACAGGATAATAATGGTGAGGAAACTCCTGGTTTTAGTGTTTCTGTTTTTGAAAAGTATTATTCAACTGGAGAAATATGGAAAGGTATTAATTATTTCCTCAATTCTTCTTTAACAGCAACATCCGGACCTGACCCAGTTATTCCAGCAACTGGGGCTGATGGTAAATTAGATGCTTCATTTATTCCAGATAGTGTAGGCGGAAGAATTGGCATTGTTAATTCTAGTAATCCGGGTACAACACTAACTGCTAAAACTTTAAGAATCGGAGCACTAAACGGGTTAGGCGTATCTATTGCACCTCTTGGCCCGAATAGTTCAGAAATTAATGTTTTTTATGGATTAGAAGAAGCTTCATTTAAATCTTATCTGACTAATACTATTGGCATTAAAACTGCTGCTTATCAAAATACAGGAACTACAAATGGAACAATTCCTTTAATCGGTGCTAATGATAAATTACCAGCAAGTATTATTCCAGATGAAATTGGCGGAAATTTTAGTTCCTTTACTATTAATAATGGATATGAAGCTACTCAAAGTATAAGCTCTAATCCTAATCAAATTAAAATTTGGAACTCTCCATTTTTTATTGGACCTCATGAAGCCACTGATTTAGTTAATGAATTATATCTTAATAATGAGGGTGAAGTTACTTTATCTCAGCGTTTTACTGATAGGGCCGCCCTTCATTATATTACTTGTGTTGAAGATTCAGGTAATTATCGCTTTACTACATATTATTGTGGCCCCTTATTGATATTTGAATCATTTTCAGCTTATACTAAAGGACCATTTTTAAAGAATTCTGTTAATTTTAGTTATACTGGTACTCATCCCGGTGAACTAAGTAATAACGCTTATACTAAAATACAAATAGATCCTTATTTTGCTTTAGCAAGAAGTAATTATATTATAAATAATACAACTAGTGGAAGTTTAATTGATATTTATACAGATCTTTTAACTAGAAAATATTATTTTCGGCCAAGCTCATTATCTTCAACAAATACTCTTATCGTTAATCTTTATATTGATAAAATAACATTACAAAATTACCATATTGATAATACTCTTATTTTAGACCCCAGGAGCCTTTCAGTTGCTCCTCAAAATATTCAAATATTACTGCCGAATGAAACTACAGGAAACTATAACCTGTTTATAGACCAGGGCGATGTTGGGACATTAACGAATACTCATCTGTATAATATTAGTATTGGTATTATTCGACCAACGGAAAGTCCAGCTCTAATAATGGTAAAATATTCTCAGTTTGCACCAGTTTAAAAATGGGAGAATTAGGATTAGCTAGAAATAAACGATATAATCAAGGTTATTTTTATCCAAAAAATAAACATAAGTTTATTGGAGAATATGCAATTTACCGTTCAGGCTTAGAGTTAAAATATTTTCAATTTTTGGATAATAATCCTAAGTGCATTAAATGGAATTCAGAAGGAGTAAAAATTCCTTATTTCTGGGAAGGAGATAATAAGTGGCATACTTATTATATTGATTTAGCTGCTTCTTTTAAAAAAGAAAATAAGATAGAAACTTTTTTAATTGAAATTAAGCCTTACCGACAAACTATAGAACCTGAAGCAACAAAGCGAAAAAGGAAAAAGACTTTATTAACTGAGCAAATAACATTTAGTCAAAATCAAAGTAAATGGAAAGCCGCTTCTGAATTTGCATCCAAAAACGGCTTAAAATTTATTATTCTTACTGAAAAAGATATTGGTTAAATTTCTTTTTCCACTTCTTTATATTGTTCTTTACCGGTGGGATTAAAGGCAATTAATATTTCTTCAGAAGGCATTTTCGGAGTTACCAATACTCGGTAAGAATGCCTGTTTGCTCCGGATGGGCTCATTTCATCAAAATTAAAAGTAATAACATCAGGATATTTCTTTAAAGCGGAAACATTAGAAATATCTTTGAATTTGATATTTTGAGCTGAACCCTTTCGTCCATATCCTAAAGCTTTTTCTCCACGGTTAAATGTTTTGATTTGACGAGGAATAAAACTATTATTAATGGGTTCAGTAATTTTAATTGGAGGAACTCGAGTACCAGATCCAATTTGATCTGTATCAACAACGGTAATATAAAAGCCGGGGTTTAATTTCATCCATTTTCTTAATTGATCTACAGAAGCTCTTCTCCATTCAGATCCTTTGTTAAAGATTTTAGCTAAACTGCCATACTTGTTATCATCATATCTTAATAAATCCTTAGCCTCTTCTCTGGCTGAAGCTCTTCGTTCTTTATCGGCAAGCTTCCTTTCCCATTCGTCCCACTTTGCGGGATCATCAAAAACTCTTTCATTAAAAATTTCTAAAGCGATTTGAGATAAATCAGTCATGAAAGATATTTAAGGAATGAAATTTAATTAAAAATCTTTGCAAAAAGCGCTAATCTTTTAAAAATTAGTTGTTCATACGTAAATAAGTTTAATTATTAATAAAGTATGGTTTCAACAACCCCTTATAAATTAATTTGTGAAATGCCTGATCCTTCTCGAATGGATCCTTTACAAATATTATATGAAGAAGAAAGTCTTCACAAAGAACGGACTTTATATTTGACTGGTCCTTATCTTGGTTCTGAAATTATTAATAGAAATAATCGTTTATATCCAGCTGAAGAACTTCGCCGCGAAGTTAATCGCTATACTGAAGAAAAGATTAAATTTGGGCGTGCACTTGGAGAATTAAATCACCCCGAATCTGCTTCAGTTGATCTTGGAGCCGCTTGCCATTTGGTTGTTGAATTAAAGGAAGATAATAATGTTTGGTACGGCAAGTCTAAAGTTTTAGTTGGTACGCCTAAAGGCGATCTTTTGAAATCTCTCCTTAATAATGGCGTTCAAGTTGGTATGTCTTCTCGCTGTCTTGGTCAGCTGACAGAAACATCTGAAGGATATTCAAGAGTTTCAAATTTGCGCATGGTCGCCATAGATGCGGTTTCGGATCCAAGTTTTTCGAGCGCCTATGTAGACGGTATTTTAGAGTCTGCCCAGTTTGTTTGTGAATCTGACGGTTCTATTCGAATGGAAAAACTTTACGATGATACTAGTAAGAAATTTGCGAATCTTCCAGTTGGAGACCGAAACGACTATATTAAACGATCAGTGATTGACTTCCTTAAGAGCTTTAACGAAATTACTACAAATCGTAAATAACCTTATGTCTAAGAAAACAAAGAAAGTAAAACAATTAGATAAAGATTGCTTATCTTTTGTACAGGCAATTTTAGAAGAAGACGCCAAATCTGCCGCTTCTGTACTAAAAACCATCGTTAAGAAAAATATTGCCAAGAAGCTTAAAAAGGCTGAACGCGAAACCGACTTATTTTAATAATAGAATATGAAAATTCCCGAAAGTTTAAAGAATGTTTTATCGGAAGCCGATCTTGCCGATATTAAAAAAGAATTTGACAAGCAGGTTCAAATTCAAGTAGAATCTGCACTTCATCAATATGACGATGAAGCTGAAAAGCGAATTTTAGAACTCGTCAAGCAGATTGATGAAAACCATAAGGTAAAGTTGGTTAATCTTCTTAAGAAGAAAGATGCAAAGGATAAAGCTTTGCTTGAATCAATTAAAGCCAAATATACTGAAGCTCTTCGAACAGATGCTGAAAAGTTCAAAGCTTCCCTTGCCAAAAATATCGAACGATTCATTGAATCTAAAATTGGCAATATTGTAGATTATTCTATTATCAAAGAGGCTGCCCTTAATAATACGGCCCGCATTGTTCTTGAAGGCCTTCGCACTCAGCTTGGTGTTGATTCCGCTTTGATGAAGGAATCTATTTCCGGCCCAATTCTTGAAGCTCGTGAAAAAATGACCAAAGCTCTTTCTTATATTAAAAAGCTTAAAGAAGAAAACCAGCGGCTTGAAGAATCTCTTTATAATTCCGAGGCTAATCTTTTGATTGAATCCAGGACTGCCAAGCTGCCGGAAGCTGAAGCCTCTCATATGAAACGCATGCTTCATGGTAAGGATATTAAGTTCATTAATGAAAATTTCAATTATATTTTAGATCTTTATAGGCAAGGTCGGGAAAAGAAACGTACTGTTCTTAAGGAAGAAGCCCTAAAGGTACGAGATAAGAAAAAGTTTCCGACCGAACCCCGCCGTACAAAAGATCTGATGACAGAAAACTCTTCTAATAACTCCGGTTTTTCTCTTATTGATGAAATTGCTGCCGAAATGGCATCTTCTGATTATTAAGAGTTGCTTTAAAAACCTAAATATCAATTGTTATTAGAGTATAACCAAAGAAATTAACTATACAATTTTCAAGCATCAGTTAATTTAATCTTACGGACAAGAATTCCGTCTCCTCGAAAATCGCTTGATATTCAAGCAAAAACAAAGATAAATTAATATAATTTTTTATGAAAAAGACTCAACAAGTACAAACTCAGTCTGTTGGCGCTGCTGTTCAGCAGAACAAGCAGTTCTATCAGAACTGTGTGAATAAGTGGAAGAAGCTGCTCGTTTCTGAACACGTTGCTCCTATTGAAAATAAGCATACGCGTGCCGTTACGGCTGTTCTTCTTGAAAACCAGGCTAACGCCCTGATGGAAGATATGAACCCGAACAGCTCCAGCATTTGGGGTGCCAATGCCTCTTTTGGTGGTGCGATTACTCAAGGCGATACCTATGCGAAGGGCGACAATCGTTTACCGAAGATTCTTCTTCCGATGATTCGTCGTACGTTCCCGGAACTTATTTCCAATGAAGTTGTCGGTGTCCAGCCGATGTCCGGACCTGTTTCCCTTGCGTTTGCTATTCGTTATCGCTATGACCAAGGGCCTCTTCATGAAGCTCGTTCTTCCGGTACGCTGACTAATCCGCCTACGACTGGACCTCAATATGGTGTGAATACCTTCCGTACCGAAGATACTGCCAATCCTCCGGCTCCTGCGGATATGAAGCAGCTTGAAGCTACGGTTAAGTCCCCTGGAACTGAAATGGGTTATAACTACCTCGACACTTCCTTTACTGGTCGTCGTAACAACCTCTTTAACCGTACGATCAATAAAGAAACGGGTGCTCCTTATACCGATGCTGATATTGTAACCACTTGGAATGCTTCTGATGCTGGTGCTACCTATCAGATTAAGGCTGTTGCCGACCTTGTGATTATCTCCGGAGCTACTCCTGGTGTTGAATTCACATTGTCCGACGGTACAACCAAGTATACAATTCCTGACACTGGTGAAGGTAAGAAAGCGATTGCTGCTGCGAATGCTCTCTTTAAGGCTACCCACATTGCCGGTGGTAAGTTTACGTTCTCTGATCAGGACCTCGGTACTGCCGCTCTCTTGGGTGACTATGAAGCTACTGGCCGTATTCCTCGTACGAAGTTTACCTTCGAGAAGAAAGCTGTTGAAGCTGGTACCCGCCGTATCGGTACCTCCTGGACGCTTGAACTCGAACAGGATATTCGTAACATGAACGGTATCGACATCGAACAGGAAGTTACTTCCATGATGTCCTACGAACTTCAGGCCGAAATTGACCGTGAAATGATTGTTCGTATGCTCTATGCCGCTCTTTCTGCTAATGAATATTCCTATTGGGATGGTTCTAAGGCTGATGCTCGTTGGATGGGTGAACGTGACCGCGCGTTTTATCAGTTCATCATTCAGATTGCTAACCGTATGGCTGTTCGTAACCGTCGTGGCCCAGCTAACTTCATTATCGCCACTCCGGATGTCTGCTCCTTATTGGAAACGCTTCCTCAGTATGCCATTATGGAAGTTAATGGTACAATCTCTACGGATAGTTCCGGTATTGCTAAGGTTGGTACAATCGGTAATGGCCGATTCACTGTCTTCCGTGATACCCGTACGCCTGTTCAGAATAATTCCTGGATGAATAATTCCTGGGATAATCAAGGACAGTATACCATTGGTGGAGAAGCTCGTACTCAGGGTATTCCGGACTTTGCTCTACTTGGCTATAAGGGTAGCGAATACTGGGACGCAGGCATTCTGTTTTGTCCATACATCCCAATACTCCTGCAAAGGGTTGTGGATCCTGTGTCGTTTGAACCTCAGGTTGGTTTAATGACCCGATATGGTGTTGTCGATAACCTTTTTGGCGCCAATCTCTATTATCATGTCGTATTAATCGATACGCTCGGAAATAGCTTGCCGCCGTCTGGCGCTCCTGCCAATAACTGGCCTGGAACATTCCCGAATGGTTCCGCTCTTACTGATGTTCGTCAGCAAGGTGGTTATCCGGTTCAGGTTACCAACACTCCTGAAAATCCGGTTAATACGAAGCCTATTGCTTAATAGGTTAAGCTAACCAAAACTTTAAAAATCCCGATGAGAATTGATCTCATCGGGATTTTTATTTTATACCTGTCCAAACCACCTATTATTTTTCAGACATTTATTAAATTAAAAAAAAAAAGAATTTAATTTTAATTTATAAATGCCAAAGAAGCTTTCGCAAGAAGAATTTATTGAACGATGTAAAAAGAAACATAATAATTATTACAGTTATGACAAAACAGTTTATACTGGTATGAGCAATGATGACTATATTATTGTAACCTGCCCTATTCATGGTGACTTTAAGCAATTAGCTGCTGGTCATATACGAGGAAAAGGCTGTAAAGATTGTGCAGGAACTATTACTAAAACTACTGAGCAATTTATTATAGATGCCAAAAAAGTTCATGGAGATGAATATGATTATTCTAAATCAAAATATATTAACGCAATGACTTATATAGAAATCATTTGTCGAAAACATGGTTCATTCTGGCAAAAACCTAATACTCATTTAATCGGCAAAGGATGTTTTGAATGCTATGGCTCTAAAATGCTAACGCAAGAAGAGTTTATTAATCGTTGTATTGAAAAACATAATGGATTTTATATCTATGATAAAACAGTTTATACAGGTTGTAATTATACAATTACTATTACTTGCCCTATCCATGGCGATTTTCAGCAAAAAGCGGGGGCTCATTTATATGGGCAAGGCTGCAGTCAATGTGCCCATTTAATTTCTGCTCAAGAACTTGAACTTAGAGAATTTCTTGGAACAATTTATGAAAATGAAATGATTTTCAATTCAAGAGCTTTTATTAAGCCAAAAGAACTTGACATTTATCTTCCTGAATTAAAGTTGGCTTTTGAATATAATGGAAATTATTGGCATGCTTTATATGAAGAAAATAATCCAGGTTATCATGATTATAAACGACAACTTTGTAAAAATGCCGGAATTACTTTGATTGAAGTTTGGGGAAATGATTGGACTGAATTTAATAAAGAAACCAAAAATGAAATTAAAGATTTTTTTCTTAGCAAAAAGATTAAAAGAGTATAAGCATATACAAATAAACAATGCCAAAGAAGCAAACATTAAAAGAATTTATCAAAAAAATCAAATATTGCTCATAATTTCAAGTACAATTATGATAAATCAATTTATATCAACAAACAAACAAAAATAATTGTAACATGTCCGAAACATGGAGATTTTAAAGTCACTCCTAGTGCTCATTATATTTTAAAAAGTGGATGTCCAGAATGTGCAAAAATATCTCGTTCCAAAATAAAATCAAAGGGGCTAGAAAAATTTATTAAACAAGCTAATTTAAAATGGAATAGTTTTTATGATTATTCTAAAGTCAATTATATCAATAATTATACTAAAATAGAAATTATTTGCCCAATTCATGGTTCATTTTTTAAAGATCCTAGATCACATATTGATCCTCAAAGATATGGAGGATGCCAAAGCTGTTCAAAAGAAAGACTCAGTAAAATAATATCTAAAGTTCAACAACAAAAATCAAAAGGTACTAATAGAGAAGCTTTTATTGAATATTGCAGTAAAATTCATAATAACAAATATTCTTATGATAAAATGAATTATGTGAATATGATGACTCCAATTGAAATTATATGTCCTATTCATGGAGTTTTTATTCAACATCCCATTAATCATTATCAGGGAAAAGGATGTTCAGAATGTGGAAAACATATTTCCAGATCCAAAGGCAAAATTGAAATGTGTGAATATATTAAATCAATTTATTCCGGAAAAATTTTAGAAAATACACGTGAATTCATTGATAAGAAAGAACTTGACATTTATCTTCCTGAATTAAAGTTGGCTTTTGAATATAATGGAAATTATTGGCATCAGCTTCATGAAGAACGAAAGCCGGGTTATCATGATTTAAAAGATTCATTAGCTAAAGAAAAGAATATTAATTTAATTCATATCAAGGAAGAAGATTGGATCAAAAATCAAGATGAAACAAAATTAAAAATTAAAGAAATAATAAAAACCTTAACAAATAATGAATAAACCTTCAAAAAGAAAACGTAAAATTCTTGCAATTAAATCTCACCTTAAAGAGCTTCATCAATTAAAAGAACAAAATAATTATTTTAAAAGAAATTTTATTGAATTAACAAAACCTTCAGCAGATTACTCTCTTTTTACGGATAATAAATCTATCGATCGAGCAATCAAAACTTTAAAATCAATTATGAAAAATAATGGCTAAATTAACAAAAAGACAAAGAAAAAATATTGCAATTAAAGAAAAGATTTACCAGCTTATTCGCTTAAGACAATTAAATGTTTTAGAAAAGAAAGATAGTTTATCTAAGTATATGCTTTATTTTAACTTTTATAAAGTTAAAGAATATCTTTCTCTTAATAGTAATAAAGATATTAATAATGCAATTAAACAATTAAAATCCAAAATCAAATAACAAAAATTTATATGATTATAATTAATTATTCTTCTTTTAATGAGAAATCAAATATGACAATTTGCTCATTTAATAGTAACTTTTTTGAGTTCGAAATCGATTTCGAACTTGAATTTTAAAATTATTCATCAAAATAACTTAACGTTAAAAGGCCTAGGTGGAAACTAATCTGCCTAGGTCTTTTTATTTTAAGCGCAGCCTAAGCATCTATGTGTCTAAAGTAATTTAAATATTCATATTATGCAAAAAGATGTTACACAAGGCAAAAGTTATTGCCTCACTGTTTATTCAGTACCATGTAAAGTTACTGCAATTGGTAAAGACAATATTGAATATACTCTTTTAAATGTTTCTGAAACTGGACAATATTTGTTTATTGCCCCTACTTGGAAAGTTAATATTTCTCAAGATGACGCATCTATTGTTGAAACTTTTAATTTAGCCGGAACCGGTAAAGTTGGCGGATCTGGTTCCGGCTCTGACCCGACTTATGGATTATTAAAAATTATTTTTGTCGATGCTCTTCCTCCTATTTCTGAAGCAAAGGAAAATACTTTATATTTTGTTCCTAAAAATGGTTCAGCCCCTGATAATTATGATGAATATATTTTTGACCCAGTTAATCAACAATTTGAATTAGTAGGTCAAAGTGCTATCGATACATCTGATTTTGCAAAACTTTCCTCTACAAATATCTTTTTAGCTCCTAATACTTTTGATGAAATTATTACTTTTAAAAAGGGCTTAAAAGTTTCAGAATCTGGACCTGTAATTACATCAAATGATACCACTCTTAATTTGCCAAACACTAGTACACCTTTATTAAAAGCACAAGGTCTAATTTTAAATGGAGTAAGTACATTTAATAATGAAATAAGAGTTCCTACTATATCTGGTTTAACTTCAACACCAATTAAGGTAACTAGTGCTGTTGATTTTACTTCAAATTCCGATACAAATTTTAGCGGGAATATTAATACTCCTAATATTAATGTCACTGATCTTGTTACTATAGCATCTTCTAAAATTCAAACAAATGATTTAGGGGAATTTATCATTGGACAAAATATTCAGACTCCCACTACTGCTAATAATGGAGCTCATCGATTTACTGCTACTGACATTAACAAAACGGCTATTGCCCTAGGACATAAAATTGTTAAAAATGGAACTTGGGCAACTGGTTGGGTAATTCTTACAGATAGGTGGGATTTTACCTATAATGGAGAAGCTATTCTTCAGGTTAAAGAACCAAAAACAGATAAAGAAGCAGCTAATAAACTTTATGTAGATACCCAAATAAATGCAATTTCGCAGTTTGATCCCTCTAGTGACCAAACTATTTCTGGTACTTGGGAATTTACTAAACCTTTAAAAGCTGCAGAAGCACAACTTGCCAACGAAGCAGTGAGCAAAGGTTATGTCGATACAAGCTTAAGTTCTAAAGCTAACTCGGCAGATGTTTATACAAAAACTGACTGCGATAGTAAATTTGCAACTAAAACCGAGGTAACTGCAATTAAAGCCACTGCTGATGCAGCTGCGCCACAGTCTACTACATATACCAAGACTGAATCAGATAGTAAATATGCCACTAAAACTGAAGTATCTGCTATTAAAACAACGGCAGATAATGCGGCGCCTCAATCTATAACCTACACAAAAACTGATTGTGATGGCAAATTTGCTACTATTACATCTTTAAACACAGTAAAGGCGACTGCAGATGCTGCTGCTCCTCAGTCTACAACTTATACTAAGACCGAGGTTGATACAAGCTTAAACACTACAGTAAAATTAACAGGAAATCAAACAGTTGCGGGAGTTAAAACCTTTACTGATAATGTAAAAATTCCTTCGCCTCAAGCAAATGATGATGCAGCCTCTAAAGAATATGTTGATGCTGTTGTCGCGGATATACCAGTATATAATCCAGCAGAAGCTCAAACTATTACCGGAGCATATGATTTCCAAGATGGTTTAACCCGGGCTACTAAGAGTTCTCCCCTGGCAACAGACATCATGAATAAAGAAATGTCTGATGCTTTATATATTCCAAAAACAGGCAATTCTGATATTGGAGGTATCAAGACTTTTACAGATGGAATTATTTTAGCCGATGAAAAACAACTTCAATTAGGAGCAGGAACTGGTGCATTAAAAATTCATGGCACTGGAAATGGAAAAGCCGTAATTGAAGGAAGTAATATTTCTGAATTAGATATTGCAGTGCCTGTTAATATACAGGAAAATCTTCAAGTAGAGAATTTAACTGTAGATATTACTAATAGAGGACTTGTCGACTTTATTACTTTCCAAAATGAAGCTGCATCTTTATCAAATATGCAGTTTTTCATAGACAGTTCTACTAATAATATTGGAATAAAACCTGCGGACTCTGATGGAGGATTTCAAGTTCAAAATAACGGATGGCTTGTTGCTTTGTCTACATTTCAGGCTAATGGTTCTTTTATAAGCCAGGGAGGAGCAACATTTTCTCAATCAATTACTGTAGCTGGTACTGCAACATTAAACAATGGTATTTCTCTTAAAAATGGAATCACATTTTATGATAATACTTCCCTTCAAGAAGCAAAAATTATCGGAGAGTATGGTTCTCCGGATGAATCTGCTATAATATTTGCAGATTCTGCTTCGGTAGATTATCTTAAATTTAACCATCATAGTGCAAATAAGCAAGTTCTAATTAGTCCTCAAGTTTCCGGAGATACGATAGTTTTTCCTGAATTACCTGAAAGTACAGTAACTCCTACGAATATAAATCAGTTTACAAATAAAAATTATGTTGATGAGACAATTCAACAAAATCTTAATACAACATTAGAAGGCGTTATTAAGTTTGTTTCCATGACAGAAGCTGAATATAAAGCATTAGAAACAAAATCGCCATCGACAATTTATCATTTGACTGATGTTTCTATGTGGGCTATTGGCGACCAAGAGATTGTTACATCAAACATGCCTGCATAATAAAACAATTTAATTTTATAACTGTATGATGCTAATTTAAATAAAGGTAATTATGGCTTTACCTCCAACATTTAAAGTAGATATTTTTTCCGATGTAGGTTGGAAAACAAATCAATTTGCATTAATTGCCGAAGCTTCAACTTATGATGAAATGAAAGTTGCAATTACAAATAACGTGAAAGGAAAAAAGACAGTCGATGAAACTCCTAAACCGGCCAGTCTTTCTCTTCGAGTACATTGTTATGACGGTGTTGCAACCTTTGATTTCGATCAAACTGATGAAGGAGCATTCACTTTAAAATTTTCTGTTTGGGCTGAAATTGGGTTTCAAGCAGAAATTGCAACTTTAATTAATTCTTAAGATGTCAGTTTCTGAAGATGAATTGTTAGGTAAATTTATCGATCGCTACATGAAAAAAGCGATCGATAATTTAATCTTTAAACTAGAATCCAAGTATAATGTTGAATTAAGTGAAAGTTCAACTTTAGAAGTTGTATTATTAAGTTCTGATTTTATTAATCGAATTTCTCAAGTAATTGAAAGTGAGCAATTAAGAGAGCCTGAAGCATTTGAGAATGAACCGAATGACCAATCTGGAAATTATCGATATAAAAAATACTAATAAATATTAATTAATGAATACTAATGGTTTAAGATTAGATGAACGCGGCCGAGTCGTTCTTTGCGGAGATAAGATTTGCTGTGCTAATTTAGAAAGATGTGGAGACGGCAGGTATAAACTTACCGATGACGATGGTAATTTCTGCTATATTACTGCTCAAGAAGCTGCACTGATGGAAGCTGGAATTAGGGCTTGTGATAATCAACCCGTGGTTAAAGAACAACTTATTTTAGGTTAATATGTATTACGGTATTGATGGCCTTAGTGAAATTGTAGAAGAGATGCTTGATAATGAGACATCTCAGATGAGTGACACTGAATCTCTAGTTTATAATTTCATTCAAAATCCTTATATAAGTCGTTTAGTTCGAAGAGGAGATGGAGTTGAAATCAGTAAATCTCCTGTTCAGGGAACTAATGTTGAAATGATTTTTAGATCTTTAAATTCCGACGGTAAAACAAAAATTAAGAAAAGGGATATTGAATATGCAGTTATTGGCTTATTGGCCGATGACAAAATTAAATTTGCTCGTATGCACGGCGGATTCTTTTTGGTTCCTCGAGAATAATGACTGAATTTTTTGCAGCATTAGGTATAGCCTTAATTATTAAACAAGGACGAATCTTCAAAGAAGTTCGTTCTTTTTTAATTTCTAAATTTCCGATATTTCAAGATTTCTTTTCTTGCTTAATGTGTATTGGATTTTGGACAGGCTTATTTGTTGGAATCATTACTGAAAAGCCTTTAATAGATTTAATACTATTCAGCTTTTCTTGCTCATTTTTTGGACTAATATTTCAAACAATTTTGACTTTTCTTGAAAAGATATTTTTAAAATACTTTAAAGATATTTCTTAGATTATAATAAAATGAAAGTGGTTAACTCTATTAATTCTAAATTTAATCTTATAAATCAAATTTAGAAAATCAGAGTTAATCTTTCAAAATCACCTCAACTTTTTAAGAATAAAACCAATATTAAAAAAAAAATGGACTTTTTTAATAAGTGTTCCTGTAATCCTCGAACTGTTACTAAATGGACAGTTTGTAAAGAAGGTTCTTATTTCATTTATAAATGTACTAAATGTGGAAACTCCTTTAAACGCCCAGTTAATTGGGAAACAATTCAGAAGGATAAAATGAAAAATTTAATAAAGCATGGAAGATAAAAAAACTTTAAAGGTTAAATGTTTTATCACCGGAGAAGAAAGTATTTTTTCTGGTGATTATTTGAATAAACTTATTGAAAGATATGGTTCAAGAGAAAATATTTTAAAATATTACATTACATATCGAGCTAAGAATTTCCTTTTTAAAGGATATACAATTCCAGAAATCAGGAAAATTCTTCTTTTAAAGAAGACTGAACTTGAGGATCCTTCTTCTCCTAAAGGAATCGAGCTAATGAAATATTGGCAAGATCAGAAAAATCTCAAAGTTAAGTATAAAATGAAAGATCAAAAAGATAATGTTTCTTTCATTAAAACTGATCAGGAAGTAAAAGAGTTCATTGACAAATGGCTGTCTGAAAAGACTTTATAATCAGTTACTTAATCTTAACTTTACTTAAAAAGTCATTGATTGTCAATGACTTTTTCTTTTTATAAATAACCAATTACAATAATAAATAATTTCACTTTATGTCGTTATCATCACTTTCTGCGTATACATTTAAAAGTCGGTATGCAAAATATAATCCGAAAAAGAGGCGAAGAGAAAATTGGGGCGAGGTTACAGACCGAGTCTTTGAGATGCATGCTAGGAAATTTGAAAAGGAACTTAAAAATCCTGAATTTAAAGAAGCTTTTGATTTTGCTAAGCAAATAATGAAAGAAAAGCGGGTATTCGGATCTCAGCGAGCTCTCCAATACGCCATCGATCCGATTTTTCATCACAATAGCCGCCTTTACAACTGTTGCGCTACTTATATTGATAGAACTAGAGCTTTTGCCGAAGTATTTTATATGCTTCTTTCCGGCTGTGGAGTTGGTTTTTCAGTACAAAAAAGGCATGTTAATAAGCTTCCTTTCATTGGTAGATCTCCTGAAAAAGTAAATGGAACAAAGACGTTTATTATTCCTGATACAATTGAAGGGTGGTCTGATGCTATTGATGAGTTGATGAATCATTATTTTGTTACAGGATATAACTATGGAACAAATATTAAATTTGATTATTCTCAAATTCGTCCACAAGGAGCACACATCACCGGTGGTTTCAAGGCCCCAGGTCCGGAACCTTTAAAGAAATCTATCGAACTTATTACTGAAATGCTTGATAAAGTAGCTTCGGAAGGAGGCCGGCAACTTCGTCCAATTGAGGTTTATGATATTATCATGCACATAGCAGATGCAGTAATTTCAGGTGGTGTACGCCGCTCAGCCTGTATTACCCTGTTTGATAAGGATGATGAGGAAATGATTAATTCTAAATCTGAAGCATTTTGGTGGGAAAAACATCCTCAACGCATGCGTTCAAATAATTCCGTTGTTCTTAAACGAGATGAAATTACCAAAGAAGAGTTTGATAATATCTTTGAACGTACTAAAAACTTTGGCGAACCTGGCTTTATATTTGTTTCCGATTATAATAATCTAGTCAATCCCTGCGCGGAAATTTCTCTTCGCCCTGCTTTATTTGATGATAATGGAGAAATTATAGCGTCTGGATTTTCTTGCTGCAACCTTACTGAAATCATTGCTTCTAAGTGTGAAACTGAAGAAGATTTTTATAAAGCATGCCGGGCTTCTGCCATTATTGGAACAATGCAGGCAACGTATACTAGTTTCCCCTATCTTGGTAAAGTAACTGAAGAAATTGCCAAACGAGATGCTCTTCTTGGTTGTTCTATTACAGGATTTATGGATAAGCCTGAACTTTTCTTTAATCCTGGTATTCAACGAAAGGGAGCGGAAATTGTAAAAGATACAAATATTAAAATTGCTAAGTTATTGAATATTCGTCCTGCACGGCGCACGACAACGGTAAAACCTAGTGGAACAACCAGTATACTAGGTAAAACTGGTTCTGGAATTCATCCACATCATGCTAAGAGATATATTCGGCGAGTTCAAGCTGTTAAGAATGAATTTTGCTATAATTTCTTTAAAGCATATAACCCTCATGCTATTGAAGAAAATGTAATTGGTTCTCGAGATGGTCGAACAGGTGCTATTCTCTTTCCCTGTGAAGTTCCTTCCGGATCTATTACTAAAAACCAGCTACCGGCAATTGAGTTCTTAAAGCATATTCGTTTAACTCAGGATAACTGGATCAAATATGGGGTTAATAAAGATCTTTGTGATAAGAATGATAAAAATCTTGCTCATAATGTTTCTAATACTGTAGTTGTCAGGCCTGAAGAATGGGAAGAAGTTCGAGACTTTATCTTCGAGAATAAAGAATATTTCTGTGGTATTTCTCTTCTTGCCATGTCCGGAGATCTTGATTATAAGAATGCTCCATTTACAACTGTTCATACTCCGTCTGAGATTGTTAAAGAATATGGAGATGCTTCTGTTATGGCTTCTGGTGTAATCTGTGCAGCTTTGGAAGCTTATGACAATGATCTCTGGGATGCTTGTAATGATGTCATTTATAATAAAGAAATTGAGTTTGAAAAACAATTAAAAGAATGTTATAATAAAGATTTAGAACAAAAAATTAAATGGATTAAGCAAGCCAAGCGATTTGCAGACAAATATATTGAAGGAGATTATAAACGAATGACATATCTTCTTAAAGATGTTTGTAACTGGAAATTATTTCTTGACTTAAAACGCCAATGGCAACCTGTTCCTTGGGATGATGCCATTGAAGATGAAGAAGTTGAAGTTGATATTGACACAATGGCAGCCCAATCTTGTTATGGAGGAGCTTGCAGTATAGAAATTTAAAAAATTAAAAAACAAATAATTAAAAAGGGAGTTAA
>OMAZ01000176.1_pt1 | contig 55586 bp, 62 predicted proteins | sample 1674131 | NCBI WGS metagenome assembly OMAZ01 (sample SAMEA103958147, study PRJEB25191) | human gut metagenome | biome: human-associated habitat [ENVO:00009003]; feature: intestine environment [ENVO:2100002]; material: feces | place: Germany | collected 2013/2015 | reverse complement strand
GACTGACTAAAATTTATGCTTAATCTATGAATCCCTCAGGTTTTTACGTTGACCCTTGATATGCCTATTTTTACTATACATCAAAAAATAAAAAATCCCCGTAAAGTATTAATTTACAGGGATTTTCTTTGTTTTACAATTCTTTCCAGCGGAGAGACAGGGTAATGAACCTATCTCCTTATGTCGCTTTAATTCAACTCTTTATCAATATGTCAATGCATAGGGGGTACAATTTAGGTCTCAAAAAAGACGTTTATTTGCCGTCCTTTGGCTGTTCATTGTCTGCCTAAAACTTCAGTTCAAAGATACAACTTGTTTTTGAAATACGCAAATCATTGAATATAAATATTCTGCGGTTAGTGCAAGGTGCAAGCTATATTTATATATATACTTGCACCTTGCACTAAAAGAATTTTATTGACCCCTATGCTTCTTCCTAAAATCAGTAGGATTACAATCTTTGTATTTCTTGAATAGCCTATTCAAATGGCTTTCATCCGTAAATCCCAGTTCCTCTACTATCTCGCTAATTCTCATTTCGCTGTGTAAAAGCCGACTTTCCACCATTTTCATCTTATAGTTTAAGATATACTGCTGCATGGTTTCGTTGGTCTGCTTTTTGAAGTATCTCCCAAGATAATTGGGTGAAATACCAAAATGCTGGCTTATCGCTTTGGCTTTTATCTTTTCGGGATAGCAAATGTTGGATTGGATATATTGCAAGATGTTCAGTGACTTTTCTTCTGAATTTTCATCTATCTGTTCAGGCAGGAACATAGCAATGTTACGGGCAACAACAATAACAATCGTGTTGATTAACTGCGTAATAATTTCACTGCTGTATATATTCCTATTCACATATTCACGGATAATCGCTTCTATCATAGGTTTTACCAGCAATTTATCGGTTTGATTACGTAATATACAGCCGGGACGGTGATTGGCATGTTGCAATATAAATTCCAGCCGTTGAATGTTCTCCGCCCCAAAAACAGCCGAATGAATGTAGATGTCATTGAACTTTATATATACGAACTTTGTCGTAGTGTGAATGTCGAAAGAATGTATGTCACCGGGAGTAATCATGAAAAGATGCCCGTCATGATATGGAAATTTGTTGTTGTTTATCCACTGAATACCTGTTCCCGATAGAATATAGACCAGTTCAAAAAAAGTATGGTCGTGTTCCTTTAATTGTGATTCGTCCAGTTCACTGAAACAGATTTCAAACGGTTGGTGTAGATTTTCCCTTTTCATTTTGTGAATTTTTCTATTAGGACGTAAAGATACAAATAAAAAGAAAAATAATACATATATTTACGCTCGGATATGTATAACTTTGCCACAAATAAGATGAAGCAGTAACTTTTATTAGGATGAGGTATGAAAACAGAATTGGAAAAATGCTTGTCGGGCGAATGGTATGATTGCCATGCTCCCGTATTTATGGGGTTTAAAAGAAAGACGCATGAATTGTTGCTGAAATACAATTCATTGCCGTATGATTATAAAAAGGAAAAGTATGCGCTATTGAAAGAAATGTTTGAAAGCGTTGGCAAGAAAGTTTCAGTAGGGCATTCTTTTATATGCGATTATGGCTGTAACATCAGCATAGGTAATAATGTCAGCATAAACACCGGATGCACCTTTGTGGACTGCAACAAAATCATTATCGGCAACAATGTATTGATAGCCCCCAATGTGCAAATCTATACGGCTACCCACCCTGTTGAATTGAATGAGCGGCTAACACCGACAGAAACGGAGGACGGGACAGCATATATCCGTCACACGTATGCCTTGCCTGTTACCATTGAGGACGGTTGTTGGATTGGCGGTGGTGTCATTATCCTGCCGGGTGTTACTATCGGTCGGGGAAGCGTTATTGGAGCGGGAAGTGTTGTCACCAAATCCGTTCCGGCAAACAGCCTTGCCGTAGGAAATCCATGTAAAGTAATTCGGGAAATCAATACTTCCATATAGCCATGATTAAATTAGTTGCTTTCGATTTGGACGGCACGATAGGCAATACCTTGCCGATGTGCATACAGGCTTTCAAGAAAGCCACACAACCATATATCGGACATGAATTGTCGGATGAAGAAATGGTTCATACTTTTGGTTTGAATGAAGAAGGTATGATTGGGTGTGTCGTTGATGAACCCTATCGGCAACAGGCATTGAATGACTTTTATGTGATTTATAAGGAATTGCATCAAGAAATGTGTCCGATACCTTTTGAGGGAATACGTGAGTTGATAGCCTTGTTAAAGCAAAAGGGTATCATTGTGGCACTTATCACCGGAAAGGGGATAAACAGTTGTGATATAACCTTAAAGCAATTCAATATGAAGGATTCTTTTGCAAAAGTCATTACGGGAAACGCAGAAAGGAACATCAAGTCGGAAGCATTGAAAGAACTCTTGCATGATTATCATTTGGCTGCAAATGAAATTGTATATGTCGGGGATGCACTTTCAGATATAACGGAGTGCAGGAAAGCCAATGTGATGTGTCTGTCTGCCGCTTGGAGTATTCCACAAAATGAAGTGACAGCCTTAGAAAACAGTAACCCTAAAAATGTGTTTTATTCGATACCGTCCTTATTCAAATATCTTAATATAAAAACATGATTGTCTTATTTACAGTGAATTTTATCAACTCAATTAAAACAGAACAATATGAAACAGAGAATTTGCCAAAGTTGTGGCATGTCTATGCCCACTGATGATTTGTTAGGAACTCACGGTAACGGATGTTTGTGTACTGAATATTGCTGCCACTGCTTCCAAAAAGGATTTTTCACCAACAATTCATTGGAGGAACAAATCGAACTGAATACCCAACCCGAAAGTCTGGCTGCATTTAACGAAGCGTCAGGAAATAATTTTACCAAAGAAGAAGCTATCGAAGGACTACGTAAGTTCCTGCCTACGCTTAAACGCTGGATGCCCATCAGACAGCAGGCTGAATGGGTACTTGAACAATGCGGCTACATCACACTTTCCACTATCAGTGAAAATGGTTATCCTCGCCCGGTAGCTATCGACCTATTGCGCCATACCGATATATCAACTTTATGGATGACAACAGCCTTATCCACAGAAAAGGTAAAACATATCAGACAAAATTCAAAAGCCGGAGTTTGCTTTGTTCACGAAGCAGACAGTGTTACTCTAACCGGAAAAATAGAAATACTTACTGATGCGGAAACCCGTCAGACCTTTTGGCAAGATTATATGCTACACTATTTCCCGCAAGGTGTAAACGACCCGGATTATTGCATTCTTTGTTTCCATACGGAAGAAGCAGTTTTGTGGATAGACAGGAGATTTGAGCGCATCGTGCTATAATGTAGCCATTCTTGTTTTCGTATGAAAAGTTTGTCTTATCATACGAAAACAAGAATAGCTATTTAGGGTAACTTTTTCTCTGGCTTATTCCGTATATTTGCTTTCAAATAAGAGAACTATGGATATAGATAACGAAAAGAAATATTGCCAAAGTTGTGGTATGCCATTAGACATTGAGGGTATTTCAGAATATGGAACAAATTCTGATGGTACACTCAATCAGGAATTTTGTTCCTGTTGTTTAAACTCCGGCAAATATCTTTTTGATTTCTCAATGGAATATCTCATTTATCTTTGGGGGCTTTTTCCCGATTCCTATAATCAAATTGCAGGTACTAATTATAAAAGCGAGGAATTAAGAAATGTTTTATCCGACAGATTGCCTAATCTAAAGCGATGGAAGCAAAAAATAAACACTGCCCATATACACTATGCCCTTATAATAAATGTTCAGGAATATATCAATCGGCATTTATTTGAGGACTTAAACTCTGACAATTTATCTCATATCGCTTGTATGTCGATATATCACTTTCGGAGAGTATTCAAAGATGTTGTAGGAGAGAATGTCGGTGATTATATTCAGAGGTTAAGGTTGGAATATATTGCTTTCAAACTTATTTCAACAAATACAAGGGTATCGGAACTGCTCGAACAGACAAATTTTCACAACAAACATACTTTATCAAGGGCATTTAAAAAGCATTTTCAAATGTCTATCCCTGCTTTCAGGAAAACATATTCAAGTGTTGCTTGTGAAAACAAAATTATAAAACAGCCTGACTGTTCAATAAAGAGGATTAAAGAATTCAAAGTTGCATATTTGAAATTTGAGCGAACACATAGAAATAAGCAAGCATATTCTACTTTGTGGGGGCAGATAATAGAATTTGCCAAGAAATACAATCTGACAGATAAAGGTTTCAAATACGTTAGTATCAGTTTGGATAGTCTTGATATTACGGAAATAGATAAATGCCGATTTTTGATAGGGATAACTGTTCCTTATTCAATGGAAGTCCCTAAAGGTTTTGGGACTTTGAACATACAAGCAGGGTTATATTCTGTATTTAATATAAAAGGGGGGTACCATGAATTAAATAAAATTTACCGGAATGTTTACCTTGATTGGCTACCAAATAGCAAGTACCGTCTAAGAGAACAAATGACCTTTGAAATATATGCCAATACTCCCAATAAAACAAGCACGGATGAATTGGTTACAGAAATTTATTTACCCATTGAAGCAAAACAAAAGATAAAATGAAAAACGAAATAATTCAATTTTTAAGAGAGAATATCATTGGCAAAACATTGCTTACTGGTGCAGTTTATAAATTAGAGAACGGAAATTTAGAAGGCGTGTATAGCGATAAAATGACATTCTCAAATTTGGTGACAACAGAAAACGGCTTTAAGTTCAATATGACAACTGTCACCCAAGAATTGGTTTACAATTTGGATAATAAAGGAGCAAGAACCACCATAGCCAAAGATTATACAGGAACAAGTGTGTTTTGTTATGAATTGGCAATGCGAAAAAGCACAAAGCAAATCACAGGTTATATGCGTTGTGTTTCAACAACAGTTCAAGATTCCACAATGGAAGCTGTAGTTTGTGGAATATTTAATGTGACTTTTGACGGGAAAGAACTGAAATGGCAAGAAAATCAATTGCTATATAGAGATAATCCCATAGGAGAAGATAAATATAAACCAGTCGCCTTTAATTCCAAAGTTCGTTTTTATCTTGATAACGGGAAAGTCATATTTGAATATTTGCCAACGCTTTGGGATATATCCCCTGACACATTGGAAAAGAGATTGTCTAAAGATGATTATCCTCCTTATATATCAAAAGAACAATAACCGAATAAAAAAGAAGTAGAGCCGGATAATAGCATAAATGAAATAAGCTGTTTATACAATGAAAGAGGTAGTAGATAGGATATTAGAGCAAGTAGAGGCTGATATTTCGGAAATCGACCTCTACGGTTATAATATTATCGAAACTTCTCTTTCAATGGTACATAGGCTGCAAACTGTTCTTAATGATTTGAGAACGAAAATACAGACTTATGTATTTCTAACCAAAGAGGATGAAATCTTGTTTTTCAAGACACAGAAGCCGGAGATACTCGGTCGATTGCTATTTTTCTATAAGATATACAAGATTGAAACGCAATGCCCTAATGGTAGTGATGAAGCGATTAGAAATTATATCAATCGGGAACTGGATAATCTGACTTATTTCTTCAATCGCAATTTGGACTTTTACCAATATTACCGTTCACATTCCACTGTGTACGATGAATATTACTTTGTACGTGGGAAAGCTGATTTGCGATTATGTACTGATAGCGCACAGTTTGACAAAGACCCTAATTTCTCAACCGGATATGATTATAAAGTGGCAAAGATTATCGCCAATGAAATGCTACGCATCTATCTGAATAAACGACTGGTGAAACTGGGAACTAATAATCAGATAGAAGACAATTTACAAAAATGCTTCAAATATCCGTTCCGCTTTACAGGCAAAAAGGCATATCTTATCGAACTGGGATATTCGCTTGTATCTTCGGGCGACATAAACAATGGCAATGTGGAGATAAAAGAAATGATGAATTTCCTTAGCACGATATTCCATATTGATTTAGGGGATTATTACGCTTCATATATAGCTATGAAAGAGAGAAAAGACCGAACGGCATATCTTCATCATCTTATAGATAGTCTGATTAAGCGGATGAACGAGGATGATATGAAATGTTAGCATAACCAACAATTACGAAAAACATTGTTACTGAATTTCTATAATTCAATATGCAACACTTCTACTTTTTCATTTGTTGAAAAGTGAAAGAAATGCATTAGGAGTATTGCCTGAAAGCCTTTTTACTTCCCTATATAGGTGCGGTGTATCATAGTATCCCGCTTGGATAGCAACAGACAAAAAGTTATCGAATGAAGTATTGGATTTTAAAAGGTGAATAGCGTTCCAAAACTTGACGATTCGACTATATTCTTTGGGCGAATAACCTGTATAAAATTTAAACTTGCGCTCAAATTGTCGTAGGCCTAAGCATGCTTCTGTTGCCAATTCTTTAATCGAAACAATACCTTTCTGCCTACTAATCAAGGAAACAGCATAAGATATTTGCTTTTCTGTATCCGTATTGTTTTTGTACACTTGTCTAACCAATTCATGTTCAATAGCATCAATTGGATTTTGATTGGATTCGCAGAGTTGATATATGAAAGATTGACTAAAAAGAACTGGAAATTCATGGCTGTCAATCCCTTGATTTGTCAATTCGTTTAGCGGAATATCTATAAATCGAAAAAGTCCACACGGACGAAAACGTACCCCTATAATATGAATGAAGTTTGTGTGAGCAACCAATTCCGTAAATGTATTCATCGGTCCAAAGAAATAGGAATGATAAGGTTTCATTATCAAGCTATTCCTGATGCAATCTGCGGCATTGCCCACGATGAAAACAAAATCAGAACAACCATGAGGTGGAATGTTGAATTTCAATCCATTTCTTGTTTCTCCTTTATATTCCCAAAAGTGATAGATAAAAGGAGCTAATACGCTACATGGGGAATATTCTTTATACATATAACAAAGATATATCATCAACTCTAATTCTAAGAAATATTAGTGGTTAATTTTTTGTCTTGATTGATAAAGCTCATCCACGAATGGTGAATATGATAAAGAGAAAGTATAAACACGCATGAAAAGTAAATATGTTCCGATGTCCACAATAGTGGAACACTCGAACTAAAATGACTAATTGTTTCCACATATACTATGTAAACTACTAAGGATATAAATGCTATCAATAAAGAAGCGACAGCATGACCTATTCCCGAAACTGCACTAAAAAATACGAATGTAGGTACAGCTATCAAGTAAGAAGTTAGCATAACTTTTAATGTAGGGATAGCCTCAAACACCAATACTGTATTATCACTATAAATCCGCAAAGCAGATGATGGAAAAAACAGGAACAATACCATTATCGGCAAAATAGTCATGTAACATAAGAATATTACTTTTTTACATACATATAGGATAGAGTTACCTTTATTCTCTCCTATGAGATTTCCAACCAAAGAACTAACAACAGATGCAAAAGCTTGTACGAAAAGAAAAAGAAAGGACGAAATATTTCTCACAATATTCGTAATAGCTAATGACCTCTCCCCGAAATGCTCCATTGTAATGAAAAAAACAAACCAACTGCCAAATACTAATCCATGCTGTAACATCATCCAAATAGAAATAGATAGTATCTTTTTTAATATTGTACAATCTATGGTTATTCGCCTTTTTAATCCATATTTGCAAGAACTTACGTTCTTTTGGGTATATATGATAAAATGAATTACCGCAACCGCTTCGGAAATGACTGACGCTATGGCTGCTCCAGAAATGCCTAATACGGGAATACCTAATGCTCCAAATATTAAGATATAATTCAGAATAACATTAATTGCTACCATAGTTATAGAATTGAGCATTAATGCGGAAGTGTGTATTATTCCGATATAAAAGGCTCTAAACATGATAATTGTAAAAGAAAAAAAGAAACCATAGATTCTCCAATCAAGATATTGTAAAACAGCTTGGAGTACAGATTCAGAATCTATAATTGATTTTAATATAATTGGTGAAATTATAGAAGAAAACAATATTACTATTACCGCAATTATCAGCAAAAACAATATGCCCTGTGAGAGAATTTTTCCAGCTTCTTTATACTGTTGGTTTCCATTATATTGGGCTATTAAGATTTGCGCTCCTATGCTGAACCCAAATCCAATCATGTATATAATCATATAATAAGTACCAGCTATAGCTGATGCAGCCAATTCAATTTCTCCAACTCTTCCTAAATAGGCTGTATCAGTAAAACCTATTAAGTATTCCATTAATAAACTAACCAATACAGGCAGACTGGTTTTATAAATTGATATATAAGTAATATTCATATTCATTTCATTTATCCGGCAAAGTTACTTCACTTGGTTCGTATTGAATTGTATAAAAACGACATGGATGTTTTTATATGGCATCAAAGAAGCAAATACGATACTTACAAGATATTAGCAACCGTTTCTTGACAATTTCACGTTGGTTCAAAAAAGGATGAAAATGATATGAACTATAAATTTCTGTATTCCAATATGTAGAAGTACCATGTTCACCCCAATATGGTACTTCCTTTTATGGTGAAATATATTTTGAAAATGATATTTTTTGGGGAATTTTCACACCGATATTCCCCAAAAATAGCCTAAAAAAAATAATACCATGATAGGTACAACCATGACTTTTAGGTTATTTCTTCTGCCGAACTTTGCGGCAAATCAATAAGTTAGCAATATGGAGATTATAACATTTGAGTCAAAAGCCTACAAGGAACTTGACAACAAGATTACCGCTATTGCCGATTACATTTTCAATCATTTGGACGAAAACAAGACCGATGAAGATGAAATTTGGGTGGACAGTTACGAAGTATGTACTTTCTTGAAAATCAGTGGCCGAACCCTGCAACGCCTGCGGGCGGCAGGGATGATTTCTTACTCTGACATCAAGGGGCATTACTTCTATAAGATTAAGGAAGTCAAACGAATGTTGGAAGAACGCCTGATTAAACGTGACAAGGAGTGTATAAACGAACTGATAACCAATCATCAGAAATATGTTAAGGAAAGAAGAAATACTAAACAGGACAAATAATGGTCTGCTCGTTTTCAAACATTACTTACCCGGTGACTGGCGTATAGGCAGGCATTTTCTTAACCCGCTCTATCAGGACAGGAAAGCATCGTGTAATATCTATTTCGACCGCCATAGCGGTATGTACAAGATGAAAGATTTCGGTAACGACAATTACAGCGGTGACTGCTTTTTCTTCGTGGGGCAGTTAAAAGGATTGGACTGTAACCAGGCAGCTGACTTTGTGGAGATACTGGAGATTATCGACCGGGATTTGGGGTTAGGACTGGGGTTGGCGGCAGGAACTTCGATAGCTATTCCTACAACAGTAAATAATCGGAATGCGGCAGACAAAACCGAAGAAACACCCGAAAAGCCAGTCAAGCCCTACCAGTTCCGGGAACAGAAGTTTCCGCTTGCAGAACTGATGTACTGGCAACAATATGGCATCACGCCCGAACTGCTGGAGCATTACAAGGTCTGTTCACTCCGGGAGTATAACAGCGAAACGGTAGATGGAAAACCATACGCCTATGTTTCATCTGTGACAGAACCTATGTATGGCTACAAGGGCAAACAGTATATCAAACTGTACCGTCCGTTCTCCACTCCCCGCTTCCTTTATGGCGGTAGTTTCGGCGAAAACTACTGCTTCGGGCTGGAGCAGCTGCCCGCCAAAGGTGATACCCTGTTTATCACGGGCGGCGAAAAAGACGTGCTTTCTTTGGCGGCACATGGATTTCACGCTATCTGCTTCAACAGTGAAACGGTGACTATACCGCCCACGCTGGTATATCGGCTGACGTTCCGATTCAAGCACATCGTCCTGCTCTTTGACATGGACAAGACGGGCAGGGAAAGTTCATGCAAGCAGGAAAAACTGTTGGAAGAATTTGGAGTGAAACGCCTGCTCCTGCCGCTTCCGGGTACGAAAGAGGAAAAGGACATTTCCGACTACTTCAAAGTCGGGAACACCCGTGAAGATTTCCTGAAACTGTTTATCGAATTTTTAGACAACCTGTATAGCGACACATTGATTATGCTAAAATCATGCGAGATAGATTTCAACAACCCGCCCGCCAAAGCGCAAGAGATTATTTCGGCGGGTGACGTTCCGTTAGGAACACAAGGCAACCTGTTCGGCATCACCGGAGGTGAGGGAACGGGCAAGAGCAATTATGTAGCCGCAATTGTGGCAGGCTGCATCTGCCCGGCTGGTACGGAAGTAGATACGCTGGGAATACAGATAACCGCCAACGGCAGACACAAGGCGGTCTTGCTCTATGACACCGAACAGTCGGAAGTGCAACTGTTCAAGAATGTAAGCAACCTACTGGCACGAGCCAAGCAGCCGGACAAACCCGATGAACTGAAAGCGTTCTGCCTGACGGGTATGTCACGCAAAGAACGCCTGAACGCCATTGTGCAGAGCATGGATAAATTCTACTACCAGTACGGCGGCATCCAGTTGGTCGTCATTGACGGCATCGCCGACCTTGTAAAGAGTGCCAACGATGAAGCGGAAAGCGTGGTGGTGATAGATGAACTCTATCGGCTGGCGGGCATCTATAACACGTGTATTCTTTGTGTGCTGCACTTCGTCCCTAACGGATTAAAGTTACGTGGGCATTTGGGTAGCGAACTGCAACGCAAGGCGGCTACTATCCTTTCAATAGAGAAAGACGAAGAACCCACGCAGTCGGTAGTGAAAGCCCTGAAAGTAAGGGACGGAAGCCCGCTGGACGTTCCTCTGATGCTTTTTGCGTGGGACAAGAAAGCCGGGATGCACGTGTACAAGGGGGAAAAGCCCCGTGAAGAAAAGGAGAAGCGCAAGGAAAGGGAACTGGTGAACGTAGCCCGTGACATCTTCGGGCGACAGACACATATCACCTACATAGACCTTTGCGAACAGTTGCAGCAGGTCTTGGACGTAAAGGAGCGTACTGCCAAAAGCTACATCCGATTTATGCGTGAACGGGACATTATCATCAAAGACCCGTCCAACCAAAGTTATTTTATGATTGGTTTAATTTAATCAGGCAGCCTTATGTATATAGATAAAGACGTTTTTACCGTATGGATGGAACGTATCATGGATAGGTTCGACATGCAGGACAAGAAGATAGACCGGGTAATAAAAGGACGTAATTGTTTGGACGGGGAAGAACTGCTGGATAATCAGGACTTGTGCCTGCTTCTGAAAGTAGCTCCCCGAACACTGACCCGTTACCGAAAAAAGGGAATACTCCCTTTCCTTATGCTGGATGGCAGATGTTATTACCGTGCTACGGACGTACACAAGTTAATCCGGGAAAAAACCGATTAATTTTTTCTTTTCTAATGGCTTTCAATCCTGTTTTGTCGTGAGATAAGGCAGGATTTTTTTTATTGTATGCCAGACTTTTCAAGGATTTGGCTAACTTTGCAAAAGTTACATAAGAAAATAACGGCGATTGAGCAGTAACCTGTGATTTCGCCTTTATATATAACATATTCGTTCGCAGAACGTCTCAAAGTAGAAAACTGGCACTTTTCAATAATGACGAGATTTTCAGCGCAATGTCTATGCTATGTTTCAACATAGCGTGGGCTTGCCTGTTTCGTCATTAAGGTATGCCAGTACCTCTACTTTGAAGCAGTGTAAGTTCACGCTTCTTTTTTGGGGTCAAGTCAAAAAGTATGTGGGTATAATATTTGAGAAACATTTAAAGTTTGCAATGCTAAAAACATACATCCTTCCAAAGTATTATAAATCAAGCACATCAGACGAACACCTGATTGGACGTCAGCATTGTAACTCAGAGGTCATGCTTATCACCCACAGGGTTTTCGGATTGCCCCCTTTTTGGGCGTACTGGCGAACAGTTTATAAAAAGTAACTGTTAAATACTCAATTATGAAACATTTAAAAACTTGTATTGCCGTTTCTCTTGATGGTTTCATAGCCACAAAGGATAATGAATTGGACTGGATGCCTGAAAACGTCAAAAAGGAAATTTCGGAAGCCTATGAACAGCCGGGTGTATTGCTTGCCGGAGTTAATACCTATACCTATATTTTTGAACATTGGGGCGGATGGCCGTACAAAAGCAAAAAAACTTTTGTAGTGTCCCACTACGATACCAATGTGTCGGAAAAGGAGAATGTAAGCTTTCTTACTGATATGCCATTACGTGCGGTCAATGAACTTAAATCAAATTCGGAAACCGATATTCAGGTTATCGGCGGCGGTAAGTTCATAACATCCCTGATTGAAGCGTCCCTACTTGATGAAATAACGCTATATATTATCCCGGTCATGCTGGGGAACGGCATCAAGTTTATAGGTAAAACTTTCGGGTCGAAGTGGGAACTGACCCAAAACAAGATACTGGATAATCAGGTCGTTTGCCTGACCTACCAGTATAAAGGAGAATGATTAAAAAAGCACCCGGTGTCCCTCCGGGTGCTTCAACCACAAAAATTTCAATTATAATCTATCTATAATGAAACTTTCTGTGGCAAATATAGCGATTTTCGTTTTACTTCTTCGGCTTACCTTTCTTTTCAGGAAACACGAAAGTAACATTAAACTGCTCGTCAAAGGTAAGTGAAGCGTCAAAGACTTTGCCGTTCTTGCTTTTTAGCCCGGTTTTCCCGGTAGTCACCAGTTCGGTAATCTGCTTGTCTGTTAGCTGCTTGTCGCTCTTATTGCGAAAGATGGTAACGGAACAATCCACATTGGAACATTTGGCGACTTTCGGATAGAAAAGGATGCGTCCGGTCTTGCATTTGGGGCAAATACAACCACTACCCGAAGCGAAAGAAAGCTGAACGTCCAAAAGTTCAGCCGTAATTTGCCGTGCGTACACTTCGATGCCTTTGCGGAACGTGTCGGGGTTCATTTCTCCGCTTTCTATTTTGGCAAGCGTGTTTTCCCACATTCCCGTCATTTCAACGTCTGCTATCTTCTTATCCCGGATAATGTTGTAAACGGCAAGCCCTTTCTCGGTCGGGACAAGGTTCTTTTTCTCCCGGATGATGTACTGGCGGGAAAACAGCGTTTCGATGATGGCTGCCCGTGTTGCGGGCGTGCCGATACCCGTATCTTTCATGCTGGCTTTCAGGTCGGCGTTTTCCAGTTCCTTACCCGCTGTTTCCATTGAAGAAAGCAAACTGCTTTCCGTATGTAACGGCTTGGGCTTGGTCTGTTTCTCCAACAGTTCAATGCCGGAAAGCTGTAAACTATCTCCGTCCTGCATGGCGGGTAAAGCGGTGTTATCTTCCCCATCCTCTTTCTCACCGAATACGGCACGCCATCCGGCAGATTTGGTTACAGACCCTTTGACCGTGAAAAGTGAGCCTGCACATTCCAGCATTATACTGGTAACGTCTTTGACGCATTTTTCAGAAAAGGCTTCTAACATTCTTCCGGCTATCAGTTCATAGATTGCCTGTTCGTCCGCTTCCAGTTTACCGGGCAGGTTTTCCGTTACTATCAAGGCGTGATGGTCTGTTACCTTGCCATCATTTACCGGACGGGGATTTAAGGCTTTGCCTTTCATTCCGGCGGCATACCCGGAAAAGCGGGCGTACTGCTCCAAATTAATAAACCGTTCGGGGATTTCCTCGAACACGTCCTGTGATATATAACGGCTTCCGGTTCGGGGGTAGCTGATTAGCTTACCCTCGTATAGCTTTTGTGCGATGGATAATGTCTTGTCTGCGGAGAGATTCAGTTTCGTATTCGCTTCCTTTTGAAGTGAAGTCAAGTCATAAAGCAAGGGCGGCTCTTGGTTCACTTCCTTACGCTCTACGGATTTCACCCGTACCGTTTCCGCTTCCTTTATCCTTTGCAGTGTGTCGATGGCGGCTTGCTGCGTATCGTATTTTTCTACGGATAGGGCAGAAAAAGAGATATTGTCTTTTACCGACTGTAATTTCAGTTGCCAATACTTTTGCGGGACAAAGTTCTTGTTCTCCAAAAAGCGGGTGCATATCATAGCCAACGTGGGCGACTGTACCCGTCCCAAAGAGAATATTCCTTGTCCGGCTGCCACGCTTAAAGCCTGTGTACCATTAATTCCTATCAAATAATCCGCTTCGCTGCGTGCCTGTGCCGAAAGGAAAAGGTTATCATACTGGCTACCGTCTTTCAGGTTTTGCAGTCCCTCACGGATTGCCTTGTCCGTAAGGCTGCTTATCCATAAACGGACAAAGGGCTTGTCGCATCCGATATACTGGTAAATGTAGCGGAAGATAAGTTCCCCCTCTCTCCCTGCATCCGTTGCGACTATTATCTTGTCCGACTGGCTGAATACCTCTTTGATTACCTTTAGCTGCTTCAACACTCCGGGGTCAGCCTTGTACCCCTTTTCCGCTTTCACCTGCCGAGGTGTAAGTTGAAAACTATCCGGGATGATAGGCAGGCTTTCCCGGCGGAAACTCTTTATTCCGTAGGCTTCCGGCATTGCCAAACCTACAAGATGGCCGAACGCCCAGGTAACGAGATACCCGTTACCTGAAAGATAGCCATCCTGTTTTTCATTCGCTCCTAAAATGCGGGCAATGTCCCTTGCCACGCTTGGTTTTTCTCCGATTACTGCAATCATTCTAATTTCGATTTTAATTATTCCACTTCTTTTTGTCTTAGGATTTTCCGGTCATAGTAGATGTGATAACCATCTGCATAAAATTGTCGGTTCTGTTCGTCTATGGCTTTCCAGTCTGTTTTGTAACAGGCAAAGAGAAACAGGACAAAACCGATAACCGGGATAAGGATTAATGCAGCCATCATCTTTTGCGTCCCCTGCTTTGTTTGGTTTTGTCCGTCTGCTCCTGCTTCTCCTTTTTATCCTGCTTGGCTTTCTGTTTTTCAGTGGGCTTGTCCTGACCCTTTTTCAAAGGTTCTTTCACTTTCTTGATGGCTTCGTTGGTCTTGCCCTCCGAATTGACCGCTACCTGTGTGCGGTTCTTGCTTGCCGGAGTAATCTCTTTCACGGCGGAACGGTCAAAGCTGGGATTGTCACTGTAAAAGCCTAACTTCTTCTTATCATGGTTCACCTGAATATAAGCATCGTATTCGACCCCTCTCTTGTCTTTCAGCCCGGCAACGAAGATGGTTTTGCCATTGACTAAATCCTGCTGTTGCTGGCGTGTCAGTTCTATTCCTGAAATGCTCTTGGGGATGGTTACACCGTCACTGGTGACAAGGTTGTTCGGTTGTTCCTGTTTCTGCCGTTGCTCCTGTGACTGTTTGGCATTGGGATAGATAAATTCCAGACTTTTCTTGTCGGCATTGACCTGAACGGTTGCGGAAAAGGGATTTTTACGGTTGGAAATCATATTTTCAAGGAATACTCCCTTTCCCTCCCGTAAGGCTTCCTTTTGTTCCTTGTTCAGTTTGACACCCTTTATTTCATCGGGTATCTGGACGCTGCTTGCACGCATGGAAACCAGTTCGTTCGTCACCTTATCCACGCTGATAAAAGAGGGTATCATTTCTCCTGTGATATAGTTTTTCAGGTTTACTATCCGTCCCATATTGCCCGTTTCAAGAAGATTGGCTTTATCCTCTTTGGAAAACTCGTGACCGAAGAATGGACGTTCAAGTTCCGGCTTTTGTCGGATGCCATGTATCGCCAAAACTACATTCCCGTCCTTGTCATGCCGAAAAGACAGGCGTGCATCCAGTTTCATAATGGCGGAATTGTAGTTTCCTGCGATGGAGAACGCACCGGGTGACTTGTACCCCCTTAACATGGGTTCTAAAGCCTTTGCCTTTTCAAGCTGTTCTTTGGATAGACCGAAGTTCTTCAAGGCTTCCCAGTCCACCTTATCCGGGTCAATCACATACTTGCTTTTGTCGGGTTGCTGTGGTGCTTGTGCCGTTGTTTCCTGCTGCGGTTGCTGTACCTGCTGCTGTGTTTGATTCGGTTGTTCGTTCGTCACCCCCTGTTTCAGCGTTTCGGGTGTTACCCGGTAACGTTCTATCTCCGCTTCATTCTTGGCGGTCGGATGGTCGAAGTTGTCCCTGATTATCGGTGTAATCTTGGGAAGTTCAATTTTGGGGATTTTGAAAAAGTTGAAACGGGTCGGGTTCTTCAACTGGTTCATCATGTTGGAAAAGAAGTTGGAAAAGAAATCGCCGTGACGGTCGAATTTCAGAAGTTCGCTGTTGTTCTCCGGCGGTACGGTTTGAAGTTCTCCGTTTTCATCCACGCCTTTCACTGCGCTGATTGTTTTTTTCTCCTTATCCAGCACAAGAAGAATATCCATCATCTGTTCGTCAGTGGTGGATTGGTTGGCTGTGTTTACATCCATAACTTTTTGAATTTTAGTGAGTAAATAAAAATTTCGGAAGTAAAAGTAAGGATGAAATAGAGTATATTTAAGGATTTGGGAACGGGTGGCTTCATTAGTCCTCGTTTGTCCGCAGAAGTCTCAATATTAAAATTTAATTAATAAGTTAATCATCAAATACACTATTGAGCAAATGCTAACTATAGTATGTGGTATATTCGGCTATATATCAATATTTTTGCATACTATTATTAGCCAAAAATATCATGAGTGAAATTTTAATCAAATTTGGAGAACGAGTTCGTCAATTAAGAAAAGAGAAAAGAATGTCTCAAGAAGAATTGGCTGATAAAGCAAATTTGCATAGGACTTATATAGGAATGATAGAACGTGCAGAAAAAAATGTGACATTAATTAATATTGAGAAAATTGCTAAAGCACTAGAAGTATCAATACAAGACTTTTTTATATGGAATACAAAGAAATTTTAGAAACTGCTAGTACACATCTAGCATCTATGAAAGGGCAAATAATGCCAGTTCTTGAAGTAGCAAGACCTAATGATATTGAATATGCCAAGCATTTAGCAAAAGTTATTTCTAAATTATCTCCTCTTGTTGGAAATATGATTGAATATAATGTTTGTACAGAATTAAATAAATTAGAGTGGTTAAACAACGGAATTTGGAGAAGACAAGATCCCGGTTTTCCCGATACTGTTTTTGATGGTAATATTTATCCAATACCAGGTATTGAAATAAAAACATGGTTTCCATTGGCTACTGAAATAACCGCAAGATTTAAAGATTCAATCCGCTTTTTTGACGATGACCAAACTAATGTTGCTCTAGTCGCTTGGCTTCCTGAATTTATAATTTTCGGTAAACCCAAAATTATAGATGTTTGGGTTGGCACAGCAAAAAGTTTAGCTATGGCAAGAGATACACATTATAATAATCCACCAGATTATTTGGTTTTTGAACCGGAAGATACAACAGATCGTACTTCTAATTTACAACAGACCAATACAAATGGATATAAATTTCAAGGAACCAAAAACGAATTTTCCAAAGCACTAGAAATTGTAAAAAGTTGGGGAGAAGGATACTCTGTCTATGATTACTCTGCTGAATATCAAGGGAAAATCAAGCAACTCCTAGGCAGTTTTTCGTATAGATTAGATACTAATTTTGCAAAGATTGATAGAATTGAGCATCTTGAATTAGAGGCTTTTAAGTTGCGTGTATTGAATACAAAAATATTGAATCATACTATTAAACAATGGTCAAAAATTATCTCTGATTCAAATTCAGACATAACAAAATTTGTAGATGATATTATTAAATTGACTCAAGCAACCTCTGTTTAGCATAATCAAAAACATCTTTATTTATTTCAGCTCCATAAGCCATTCGGTTTAATTTATTTGCTGCCAAAATTCCAGAAAATAAACCACCAAATGGTTCCCATATAACATCATGCTCTTCTGACGATGAATTAATTATTAACTCCATAAATTTAAGAGGCTTTTGATTAAAATGAATAGCTTTATTTCCCTCTTTAAGACGCTCAGAGCCATTAAGAGGGGGTTCTCTCCATACATTATTTACACCAAACTCACAAAAGAATTTAGCCCTCATCTTTTTCCATTCTGCTGCTGTTAAAGACTTCTTTCCATCTATTGAGAAATATGGCACTCCTTTGGGATCACCATACAAATTTGCGTATTCAACAATTTTCTCAAAAGCATCAACTGGGGGATAATACCATAAATGGCATCCCGTGAAATATTTTCTCGTTGCTGCATTTTTCACTCCACAGGCAATATTTGTTTTTGAGAAAGGTAATCCTGTTCTTTTCCATTCATGTCTTAACCATTCTTGCATTGAAATTTTATGGTTATCCACAATAAATTCTGCTTTTTTTACATATTGTACACAAACTTCAGTTACAACAGGAAATTTCCTCAATGTCTTTGTATTAGTATTCCCTGCTATATGGGCTACACCTTTATCCCAAACATGACAATTTACAAATTCCCAACCTTGATTTATAATTTCTTTATGAACGCTAGCCCATCCTATTTCAGTATTCCAAAACCATAATGTAGTTTCAGGGGTCGCTTTTTCACTCCATTTAGTAATATGGGGTCTATACCACTTTTCTAAAACATCATGAGTAATAGGATCACCCGGGAATCCGCCAATACCATAAGGACCATCAGATATTATAACTGTTGGTGATTTCCAAGTGTCATATAATTGAATTACATCCTCATTATATATATATATATTATCTGTAAGTTTCATTTTTTTTGCTAATTATAGTCTGCAAAAATACTACTTTTTATAGAGAAAAACAATTTATTTCAATAAAATATTAATTTGAGAATTAACCTCAAAATTATTCATTGCGCAATAAATGTTGTAAATCAGGGTCATTCTTTATCCTTTCCATTTCGTCCGTGACAATCTGCTGGACTTCCTGCTTGACCCGGTTGTAATTAGCCTGTATTTCTTCTTGCATCCGGTCGTTCCCGTCCTCGTCCCTAAAATCTATAATTTGGGGCAGTTTCTTGTAACTGGCTGTTTCCCGCTTCACTTTCTCGTTATCCACCACTATTTCCGCATGGAATATTTTCTGCTCTATCCGTTCATCGAAATTGTCGCTGACCGCACCCACGAACATACCCTGTGTGAGATTGGATATTTTGCTGGGTGGTATCAAGCTATCCATCTGCGTACTGATAGAGGTTGATTTGTCGTTCCGGTTGATAGTCATGCTTTGCCGTTTTTGAAGTACCTTTCCGAAACGGTCTGAAAGTGTTTTAGCCGTTTCAGAAACCACCTGACCCGAAAATATATTACCCACTGTATTTTCGATAACTTTACTCTCCTTGTCTCCGTAATCCCGGCGTAACTGGCTGAAATCCTGAAATCCCAAACAGACCGCTACCCGGTTGCTTCTTGCCGTTGCTATCAGGTTATCCAGTCCCCGAAAATAGATGGTCGGTAATTCATCTATGATTACGGAACTTTTGAGTTGGTACTTCTTGTTTATCAGCTTCACAATACGGGAATTATACAGTCCCAAAGCACAGGAATAGATATTTTGGCGGTCGGGATTATTGCCTACCACCAATATTTTAGGTTCTTCCGGATTGTTTATATCCAGTGAAAAATCGTCCCCTGTCATTACCCAATATAAAGCGGGTGAAATCATCCTCGAAAGCGGGATTTTAGCACTTGCAAGCTGCCCCCGCAACTGGTCTTGCGCATTAGATTCCCATGCGTCCATAAACGGTGAAAGGTAGTTTTCCAGTTCGGGATAACTGGTTAAAATAGTGAATGTATCGGCATATTTCTTGTTCAAAAATTCAATGGCGTGCGGGAATGTACAATACTTACCACCCTGATAGATTTTCAAAAACCAAATGATAGAAGCCAGCAGGATAATCGGGCTTTCTACAAAAAAGTCTCCCTGCTTGGTTATCCAACTGCGATTTAAATTTAACATGATTGTATAACTGGCTTCGTATGCGTCCGATATGTCCGTCATAAACGCCGGATTTATCGGGTTGCATCGGTGGCTTTTACGTGGGTCGTCAAAGTTAATCATGTAGAATTTAGGCTTCACTTTATATCCATCTAAATGACTGATTAAGTGATTGTAAGCTATCTCTGAAAGGTCAGGAAATTTGTAGTCATAAATATAAACAGCAAAGCCTTTTTCGATTTGCTGTTTGATGTAATTATTGACTATCGCATACGATTTTCCCGAACCGGGCGTACCCAATACCATGCTTGCCCTGAACGGATTTACAACGTTTATCCATCCGTCATTCCATTTCTTTTTGTAGTAGAACCGTGTCGGCAGGTTGATGGAATACTCGTTTTCTATCAAGCGTGTTTCCTGTGCAAAACTTTCATTCTCGGTATTAAACACATCATCCATCAGGTTATTTTTCAACAAACGTGAAATCCATACTCCGGCAGCCAACAGGGAAAGATACCCGGCGGTCATGGTAAAGATATACAATGCCGTGTTTGCCGCCAGTGGCAGCGGCAGAAACAACAGCCACCAATTCAGGAAAAACAGGATAAAACCGATTGTCAGGAATACATAAATCCTGTTCCATGTGATTTTTTCCTCTTTCACTCCCTTTGTACCTAAACAGGAAAGCGCAAGGAATACCACTGAAAAAAGTTTGGTATATAGGATATTGGAGAACAGCCCGGCGGTACGCTGGAAGTTCAATAGGATTTTATCGACTACCCCGATATTGATACCCCATTCCCTGAACGACTGGTAACAAAACCAGTAAATGTTTATCACTACAAATAAAATACTGATTGCCCGCATAAAGTCCATGACCTTTGCAAGTCCTCTTAAATCATCTTCATTCTGCATAATTGAAATTTTTATAGTTATTAAATACGTCTTTGTTTCTTCTTCCTTTTCTTCTTGGGTGGCGGAACTTGGCTGTTGTCGGGTGGCGTATCGTCCCCACCGGATAACAGGTTGAACAGTCCGGCAATGGCTTTACCTGTATTTGAAATATATCCGGTCGGGTTATATTCCGGCGTGCGTTTCTGCGTTTCCAGTTTGCTGTTTCCCGTCAAAGTACGGGAACCGGAAAACAGGTCGTTGAACACATTGGCGGAAAAGTCCTTTCCTAACCGTGAACCGTTCAGGACAGTACGGCTTTCGTGGTCGATAAATGTTACACCGTATATCTTGCCTGTATCGTTCTGCCGGAAAAGTACATCTATACCTTTCTTTTTCAGTTCTTGTTCCAGTTCCTTACGATTACGGGCAGATTTCATCACTGTACCAACCGTCCGGCGGGTACGCTCTTTCAGGTTCTTGTCCTGAATGTCCTTTGCGGATTTCTTGATGTGCCTTTGGATGGCTTCGTAACCTACCGATTTTCCCAAAGAAGAAGATTTGAACGGGTTTCCCTGCTTTTCTCCTTTGTCATTGGTAGCCGAATAGACAATGCCGTTATAAGGTTTGCCGTTCACTTCTCCTTTCACTTCTTCCGCCTGTACATTATATATAGATAGCAACGCTTTGTACTCGGTGAAACTTTGGAAACGGTAAGCTCCGGCAAGGGCTTTCACCGTATTGGATAACTGGTGCTTTACGTCCCCTGCCCGGTAGTCCACCTTTTTAAGCTCCGGGCGTTCGGCTGCCTGTTTTTTTTTCTGCCGGATGCAGCCCGTACTTCTGTTCCAGTTCACGGGTGATTTGCTTGCTGCGGATATGCTCGAACTTGTCGTTTATCTTTTTACCCGTATCATCTACACGGATGGAAACGATATGTATATGGTGTCTTGCAATATCTTCGTGCTTGTAAACCATATACGGCTGGTTGCCGTACCCTAACTTATCCATATACTCTTTGGCAATATCCGCAAGCTGGCTATCGGAAAGCACATCGTCCGGGTGCGGGTTCAGGGAGATATGGATAATCGGCTTTTCCGTTTTCAGGTCTGCGGGCAGGTGCATATCGAAACATTCCATACACCGCCGGATGCTGAAATTCCCGTCCTCGCTCTCGAACATCCGGTTACTTAAAAGTACCTTTCCCTGTTCTTCATCGACCTTGTTTTGGTTGTAGGAAAGCGCACCGAACAGGGAACTGCCTACACTTATCTTTGCAACCATCTTGTTTCAAACTCACGTGTCAGTTCAATAATTTGGCGGTTCAGGTCGGCAAGTTCCATCGTTGCCTTTTCCAGTTTATAGAGAAATGCGAGTGCTTTCTTCTCTGAAAAATTGGTATTGAGAGCCTTTACCACCTGATTGTAATTCACGGCGATACCTCGATACTGTGAATATAAAGCGGTCAGCCGGGTATAATATTCTACTGCCCCCTTGTCGATTTTAATCACTTTGAACGGTTCGCCGAAGATGCGGGCGGTGATAAAATGCGCTTTCGTGCGCATACCGGACTGGTCGAACAATGCCAAAAAGCGGGCGTGGTCTATCGCATTGAAGCTGATAGAGTACCTGAACACTGCCGGATCTGCTTTGGGCTTGCGTCCTGCGCCACCCGGACGGGGCGCATTTTCATTTTTCTGTTTCATGCTTCTTTTTTTAAAGGGTTACGACTTCGGAGTGACCCTATCCCGGCTTCGTCCGGGCAAGGCGTTCAAAGCTGCTGAAAGAATTGTAAGCTGCTTAGAACACACCTTGCTATTTGCCAGTGCAAATAAAAATCCGCCTACGGACGGATTGGAGTTAGCAGAGATTGGAACGCTCCCGGCAGCGGGGGCTTGGTTAGCCTGACCGATACCTTTCGGTTGCAAAGTAACAGGTATTAAAAATACTGTGGAATAGCGGGTTATAGGACAAATGAGGACAAACGGGGACACTTCTCAAAAGGGGTTACTTTTCTACGTTTATTTGTCCCGGATTTAAGATAGAAAGCAATATGGACGGATGGAAATATACAGCGAAATGCGGACGGAAAGAAAGCGGATTTGAAAACTTGAAAACAAGATTTCAAGATTGCAATCTTTCAAGAAAGCAGGAAAGCAAACCGGATGGAATGATTGAAAGAAAACAGTCATTCAATCGGGAAAGTAAACTGTCTGCAAAGAAAGCAAGCTGCCTTTGTGGAATGAATGAAAACAAAGAAGCAGGAAAGAAAACAATCTGTCTTTGCAAAAAAACAGAAATCAGCCCTGCTTTCCTGCTGGCAATATGGAACGAAAGAAAACCATCCGTTCATCTGAATGGATGGAAAACAATAAAGATGTATCACTATAATTCAGTATTACAATGAAGAAAGAAACCTTGTATGTGGCTTTCTCCACCCAAAAGGGCGGGGTCGGCAAAACAACGTTCACCGTCTTGGTGGCAAGTTACCTGTATTACCTGAAAGGGTATAATGTGGCGGTCGTGGATTGCGACTACCCGCAACACAGTATCAGTGCCATGCGCAAACGGGATGCCGAACAAGTGAACGGGGATGATTATTACAAACAGCTTGCCTTTCACCAGTTCAAGACACTGGGAAAGAAAGCGTACCCGGTGCTGTGCAGTTCGCCGGATGAAGCGATAAAAACGGCGGATGAATTTCTTGCGTCTGCCGGGTCAGATTATGATGTGGTCTTTTTCGACCTGCCCGGAACGGTGAACAGTGAGGGTGTTATCAACTCCCTTTCAGGAGTGGATTATATTTTCACTCCCATAGCCGCCGACCGGGTGGTATTGGAAAGTAGCCTTTCCTTTGCGGTGGCTATCCATAAACTACTGGTAAAGAATGAAGCGTGCCGACTGAAAGGGCTGCACCTGTTTTGGAACATGGTAGATGGACGGGAAAAAACAGACCTCTACACCCTGTATGAGCAGACCATCGGGGAACTGGAACTGCCCCTTATGAACGTATTTATCCCGGACACCAAAAGGTTTAAAAAGGAACTGGACGCACAGCGTAAAACCGTGTTCCGTTCTACGCTGTTCCCCGCAGACAAACGGCTGGTAAAGGGCAGCAACATGGAAGAACTGATAACCGAAATCGCATACCTTATAAAATTGTAACGATATGGCAAAGCTAAGTGGCGGGAAACCGCAAATAGACGAGGATTTTATGAAAGAGATTATTTCACAGGGCTTACCCGTGAAGAAACAGGAAACACCAATGGTGGCAATACCAACGGAAGTGAAAACTAAAGCGGAAACACCCGACATCCCGGCAAACGTACCTGAACAAGAACCGAAACGGGAAACGGAAACGGCAAAGGATGAAAAGACGGTGAAAGAACCTGCCCGCCGGAAAAAGAATGCTCCGGGTGATTACCGGGAAACTTACTTCATGCGGGTGGACTTGACCGACCGCCAGCCGTTGTACGTCAGCCGTACCACCCACGAAAAGCTGATGAAGATAGTAACCGTTATCGGCGGGCGCAAGGCAACCGTGAGCAGCTATGTAGAAAATATCCTGCTCCGGCATTTCGACCAGTTTCAGGACGAGATAAACGAACTGTACGAAAGCAAATTTGAAAAGCCGTTCTGATATGTTGAAATGGTTTATTATCGGAACGCTCCTGTATTACGCCGTTCTCTTATGGCGATACCGGGATAGCTTGGGAACATGGTTCACGGATAGGAAAAAGCAGCCGGAACAACCGGAAAGCAAAACGACTGTAAAAACCGGAAACGGTGATTCTCTTGTAGGTGCAAGCCGTTACCGGATGGGACAAATGAGGACAAGCGGGGACATCTTAGGACACCTTTCAAAAGGGGTTGATAATGCTTCTATATTTGTCCCGCAAAGCGAGGAAACGGTAACGAAAACGCTTGATAACGAGCTGGCAGATGAAAAAAAAGCCGATACCCCGCAAGCGATTGAAACCGAGTTTGAGATGGAGTTTGAAACAGAAGATGCAGAAGAAACGGACATTTCGCCAGATGAAATTGAAGCGGAAGAAATCGCCTGTTACATGGGTGACGGTGAGCCGGAAATGGCGCAAGGTATCACGCTGGGGGAACTGGGTCAAATGGTACAGGTCATTCAGGTTAAGCAAGCGTCTGACACGGAAGAACGGCAAGCCGTTCAGACCATCTGCCGGACGGAAACAAACCTCTTTCATTCGCTGGTGGAACAGATTAACGGGGGCAGGTCACGGGTGGCGGAACTTTTACAAAAGCATGAGATACCCGTGCCTGTCATCGTCCCGGCTGCCGGAAGTAATGAAATGGCAGACTTTGACATGAACGATTTTCTTTAATGGTAAACTTTAAATAAGTAAGATGATGAAACAAAGAGATTACGGTTAAACAGACCTTTTAGAACATGGGGAACACTCCCCACAACCACAAAAATTCAATTATTAATCACTCCGCCGGGCGGACTATCCAACCGTCCGGCAATTTAAAAATCAATATATTTATAATGAAAAAGAAAGTTCTCTTTTCGGCAGCCGTTCTTTTGGCTGCATCCTCCGCCTTTGCACAGGGTAACGGCATGGCGGGTATTACCGAAGCTACCAATATGGTAACCAGTTATTTTGACCCGGCGACAAAGTTAATTTACGCTATCGGTGCAGTGGTCGGCTTGATTGGCGGCGTAAAAGTGTATGGAAAGTTCAGCAGTGGCGACCCTGACACCAGTAAAACGGCGGCTTCGTGGTTCGGTGCATGTATCTTCCTGATTGTGGCTGCCACCATCCTACGTTCGTTCTTCCTCTAAAGAAATGAGCTATGGCAGACTATCCGATTAACAGGGGAATAGGTAAGCCAGTTGAATTTAAAGGGTTGAAAAGTCAATATCTTTTCATTTTTGCGGGCGGGCTGTTAGCCCTGTTCGTGCTTTTCATCATTATGTACATGGTGGGTATCAACCAGTGGGTGTGCATCATCTTCGGCGTTACTTCGGCAACGCTGCTGGTATGGCTCACATTCCGGTTAAACGAAAAGTACGGGACACACGGGTTGATGAAATTGTCCGCACGCAAAAGCCACCCTTTCCATATTATCAACCGAAAAGCCATATCCCGATTATTCACTAAAAATCAGAAACAAGCATCGAAATGAGAAATATATTAAAAGCTACCACACTGGAAAACAAGTTTCCACTGTTCACGGTGGAAAACGGGTGCATCGTTTCCAAAGATGCCGACATAACGGTGGCGTTCCGGGTGGAACTGCCCGAACTGTTCACCGTCACGGCAGCCGAATACGAAGCAATACATTCCGCTTGGAACAAGGCGGTAAAGGTGCTGCCCGATTATAGCATCGTACACAAACAGGACTGGTTCATCAAAGAGAACTATGCGCCTGAGATCCAAAAGGATGATTTGAGTTTCCTTTCCCGTTCCTTTGAACGCCATTTCAATGAACGACCGTTCTTGAACCATACCTGCTATTTGTTCCTGACGAAAACGACAAAGGAACGCAGCCGGATGCAGAGCAATTTTTCCACTCTTTGCCGGGGCTTCCTTGTCCCCAAAGAGATAAAGGATAAGGAAACGGTTACAAAGTTCCTCGAAGCGGTGGGGCAGTTTGAAAGCATTATGAACGATAGCGGTTTCATTACCCTTACTCGTCTGACTTCGGACGAGATAACCGGGACAAGGAAAACGGCGGGTATCGTGGAGAAATACTTTTCACTCTCACAGACCGACACCACCACACTGAAAGATATTTCACTGGGTGCTGACGAAATGAAGATTGGCGATGATATTCTTTGCCTGCATACCCTTTCGGATGCAGAAGATATGCCGGGAAAAGTAGGCACAGATACCCGTTATGAAAAGCTATCCACTGACCGGAGCGATTGCCGTTTGTCATTTGCTTCCCCGGTGGGTGTGCTGCTCTCCTGTAACCATATTTATAACCAGTATATCTTCATTGACGACCATACGGAGAACTTGAAACAGTTTGAAAAGATGGCTCGCAATATGCACTCCCTTTCCAAATACAGCCGTGCCAATCAGATAAACAAGGCTTGGATAGAGGAATATTTGAACGAAGCCCATTCACAGGGGCTTATTTCCGTGCGATGCCATTGCAATATCATGGCGTGGAGTGACGACCGGGACGAATTAAAGCACATTAAAAATGATGTGGGGTCACAGCTCGCACTTATGGAATGCAAGCCACGCCATAACACCACCGACACGCCGACCCTGTTTTGGGCGGGAATACCCGGCAATCAGGCGGACTTTCCGGCGGAAGAAAGTTTCTATACATTCATCGAACAGGCTCTTTGTCTGTTCACCGAAGAAACGAACTACAAAAGTTCACTTTCTCCCTTTGGTATCAAGATGGTGGATAGGGTCACAGGAAAGCCGTTGCACATTGATATTTCAGATTTACCCATGAAGCGGGGTATTATTACCAATCGTAACAAGTTCATACTTGGGCCGAGTGGTAGCGGCAAGTCATTCTTTACCAATCACATGGTACGCCAGTATTATGAACAAAATGCACACGTGCTGTTGGTCGATACCGGAAACAGTTACTTAGGTTTGTGTGAAATGATAAATAGGAAAACGCACGGGGAAGATGGGATTTACTTTACCTATACCACAGAAAACCCGATAGCGTTCAATCCTTTCTATGTGGAAGATGGTGTATTTGATATTGAAAAGAAAGAGAGTATCAAAACGCTTATCCTGACCCTGTGGAAAAGGGACGATGAAGCACCTACACGGGCGGAAGAAGTGGCTTTGTCGAACGCTGTTAGTTCCTATATCGGACTGATTACCAAAGACTGTTCCGTTACTCCCTGCTTCAATACGTTCTACGAGTATGTGAGGAATGACTACCGGGCGCACCTGCAAGAAAAGAACGTCCGGGAAAAGGATTTTGATATAGATAACTTCCTGAATGTATTAGAACCTTACTATAAAGGCGGCGAATACGATTACCTGTTGAACTCCGACAAAGAGCTTGATTTACTACATAAACGCTTCATTGTCTTTGAGTTGGATAATATCAAAGACCACAAAATCTTGTTCCCGATTACTACGATTATCATCATGGAAGTATTTATTTCCAAAATGCGTAAACTAAAGGGTATCAGAAAATTAATATTGATAGAAGAAGCGTGGAAAGCGATTGCATCGGCGAATATGGCGGATTACATAAAATACCTTTACAAAACGGTTAGAAAGTATTTCGGCGAAGCGATTGTTGTTACCCAAGAGGTCGAAGATATTATTTCCTCACCCATTGTAAAAGAGAGTATTATAAACAATTCTGATTGTAAGATACTGCTCGACCAACGGAAATACCTGAATAAATTCGATAGCATACAGAACCTTTTGGGACTGACCGACAAGGAACGTTCACAGGTGCTTTCCATCAACCTTGCCAACCATCCCAACCGGAAATATAAGGAAGTTTGGATAGGCTTGGGTGGTACACAATCCGCCGTATATGCCACAGAAGTGGGTTTGGAAGAATATTACACGTTCACAACGGAAGAAACGGAAAAGATGGAACTTTTCGCCTTGTCTGAAAAGTTGGGCGGCAACCTCGAACTGGCTATCAAACGGCTTGCCGAAAGCAAGCGCAATCCTGAAAAATAATCAATCAACAATTTAAAAATCAATCAGTATGAAACATTTAAAATTTTTGTTTCCGGTGCTGCTATGCACCTTGTTACTGGGGTTTTCTTCCTGTAAGGAAACGAACGCCGACCGTCTTAGGGCGATGCGTGGCGACTGGAAAAGTGTAAAAAATCGTCCGGCATTTACCCTTTTTGAAGAAAACGGGCATTACCGGGTAACGACCTATCGAAAGACCTACTGGGGGACTGTCCAAACGGAAACCTATCAGATTTCAGAACAGGACGGAAACCTGTTCATCGAAACGGGGCTTTCCGTCTTGCTGACCTACGACAAAGAGAACGACCGGATTCTTCTTTCACCCGGTGGAGAATACAAACGGAGTAAACAACCAATAAAGAAATAAGCGTATGAGAACAAAGATTATAATGCTGCTCGTAGTATGCAGCCTGTTTACCGGAAAGGTAAGCGCACAGTGGGTGGTGAGTGACCCCGGCAACTTGGCGCAAGGGATTATCAATGCGTCAAAGAACATCGTGCAGACATCAACCACCGCACAGAATATGGTAAAGAATTTTCAGGAAACCGTAAAGATTTACCAACAGGGTAAGGACTATTACGATGCCTTAAAATCAGTGCATAACCTTGTCAAAGATGCCCGGAAAGTGCAAAAGTCTATCCTGCTTATCGGAGAGATTTCCGACATCTATGTGAATAGTTTTCAAAAGATGCTTTCGGATGAGAACTACACGCCGGATGAACTTTCCGCCATCGCCTACGGCTATACCCAACTGTTGCAGGAAAGTTCCGATGTGCTGGAAGAAATGAAAAGCGTGGTGAACATCAACGGGCTTTCCATGTCGGACAAGGAACGGATGGACGTTATCGACCGGACGTATAACGCCATCAGGAACTACCGGGATTTGGTGAGTTACTATACCCGCAAGAACATTTCCGTTTCCTACCTGCGTGCGAAAAAGAAAAAGGACACCGACCGAGTAATGGCTCTTTATGGCTCGGTGGATGAACGTTACTGGTAACCTCTAATAAATCAAAGATATGTTATTAGCAATCGAATTTGATAACCTGCATCAGATTTTACGAAGTCTGTACACGGACATGATGCCGTTATGCGGGAACATGGCGGGGGTAGCCAAAGGAATAGCGGGACTGGGGGCTTTGTTCTATGTGGCTGCCAAAGTATGGCAGTCGCTCGCCAGTGCCGAACCGATAGACGTTTACCCGCTTCTGCGTCCCTTTGTGATTGGCTTCTGTATTATGTTCTTTCCCACATTCGTACTGGGTACAATTAACAGCGTCATGTCGCCAGTAGTCAAGGGCTGTAACAATATGCTCGAAACGCAAACTTTTGATATGAACGCCTACCGGGAACAAAAGGACAAGCTGGAATATGAAGCGATGGTACGCAATCCGGAAACGGCTTACCTTGTTTCGGATGAAGCGTTTGACAAGCAGATAGACGAACTGGGATGGTCTGCCAAAGATATTGCCACGATGGGCGGCATGTACATGGACAGGGCAGCCCATAATATCAAGCAATCCGTCCGGGACTGGTTCAGGGAACTTCTGGAACTGCTCTTTCAGGCGGCTTCCCTTGTGATAGACACTATCCGGACATTCTTCTTGATTGTCCTTGCCATACTGGGTCCGATAGCCTTTGCCATCAGTGTGTACGATGGCTTTCAGGCGACACTGACCCAATGGATAACAAGGTACATTTCCGTTTACCTGTGGCTTCCCGTTTCCGACCTGTTCAGTTCCATACTTGCCCGAATACAGGTGCTTATGCTGCAAAAGGATATTCAGGAACTATCAGACCCCAATTTCATACCGGACGGGAGTAACAGCGTGTACATAATTTTTATGCTGATTGGCATCATCGGTTACTTCACTATTCCCACCGTGTCGAACTGGATCATTCAGGCGGGCGGAATGGGTAACATGAGCCGGAATATCAATAATTCAGCCAATAAGGTAGGCGGTGCTGCCGGGGCGGTAGCCGGAGCAGCAACCGGGAACGCTGGCGGCAGGGTCGGCGGTAAACTAATCAAAGGTAACCAATAAATAAAAATCAAGATGGAATTTAAAAGTTTAAAGAACATTGAAACCAGTTTCAAACAGATACGGCTTTTTGGTATCGCGTTTGTCGTCATGTGTACCCTGATAACGGGTTATGCCGTTTGGAACTCCTATACGTTTGCCGAAGCGCAACGGCAGAAGATTTACGTCTTGGATGGCGGTAAATCGTTGATGCTTGCGCTTTCGCAAGACCTGACACAAAACCGTCCGGTCGAAGCAAGGGAACACGTGAAGCGTTTTCACGAACTCTTTTTCACGTTATCACCCGATAAGAACGCTATCGAAAGCAATATCAAACGGTCGCTGTTCCTTGCTGACAAGAGCGCATTTAATTATTACCGTGACCTCTCGGAGAAAGGGTATTACAACCGTATCATTTCAGGCAATATCAGCCAAACGATACAGATAGACAGCGTTTCTTGCAATTTTGATGTGTACCCGTATGCAGTGGCAACTTACGCCCGCCAAATGATTATCCGTGAAAGCAGCCTGACCGAAAGAAGCCTTGTCACCCGTTGCCGGTTATTGAACGCTGTGCGCTCGGACAATAACCCGCACGGCTTTATCATGGAAAGTTTCGAGATAACGGAGAATAAGGATTTGAACACCATAAAGCGGTAAGCCATGATACGGAAAATTCTCTCTCCGGTTAATCAGGTAATTACCTGTATACAAGATTGGGCGGATGAAAAACTCCGCCACCTGTGCGGGCGCATGACACCGGAAATAAGGTTGGCGGTAATACTGATTATGTTCCTGTTCTTCAGCGGGCTATCCATTTACTTTACGGTATCATCCATTTACCGGATAGGCAAAGAGGATGGCGAAACCATACGAATAGAGCACATCAGGCAGTTGCAGCTACAAAGTAAAGACAGTACGAACATTTTTAATCAGTCAGACAATGGAAGAAAAAGAAGTGAAGAATGAAGTTCCCGCACCGGAAACGGCAACGGGAAAAGAAACTGAAAAACAGGGAAAGGAAAAAAAGGAACTGACCCCGCAGCAGATACAGCAACGAAAGAAGATGTTGGTTTACCCGCTTATGGGACTGGTTTTCTTAGGGTCTATGTACCTGATTTTTGCACCGTCCGATAAAGACGAAGCAAAGGTGGAAAGCGTGGGCGGATTTAACGCCGATATTCCGCAGCCCAAAGGGGACGGGATAATCAGCGATAAAAAGACCACCTACGAACAGGAACAAATGGAGAACAAACAGGCGGACAAAATGCGCTCCTTGCAGGATTTTGCCTTTTCGCTCGGAGAGGAAAATGGGGAAGATTTGACCCTGATAGATGATGCTCCGGCGGAAAAGCCGAAAAACGCCGTGATTGACTTCGGGGCGGGTGCGTCGAACAATAGCCGTTCCTCTATCCAATCTTCGGCGGTGGCTTACCGGGACATGAACCGTCAGTTAGGCAGTTTCTACGAAACACCGAAAGAGGACAAGGAGAAAGAGGAACTTAAACGGCAGGTGGAAGAACTGACTGCCCGGCTCGATGCGAAAGAAAACGGTGCGGGCAGCATGGATGAACAGGTGGCTCTTATGGAAAAGTCCTACGAACTGGCGGCAAAATACATGAACGGACAGAACGGGCAAAGTTCACAGCCGGGACAGATTGCACAGGTTTCGCCATCCGCACCCGTTCAGGGAAGTGGAAACGCCACACCTGTAAAATCGGTATCGGACAGGACGGTTTCAGGATTGCAGCAGCCTATGAGCAATGTCGAATTTATCGCCGAATACAGCAAGCCACGCAATTACGGGTTTAATACGGCGGTCGGCAGTAGCTATTCGATGGGAAAGAACACTATCCGGGCGTGTGTGCATAACGACCAAACACTTATGGACGGGCAGACCGTCAAGCTCCGGCTGTTAGAACCACTGCAAGCGGGAAACGTCATTGTCCCGAAAAACAGCCTTGTATCGGGAAGTGCCAAAGTTCAGGGGGAACGGCTCGACATACTGGTGTCCTCGCTTGAATATGCGGGTAACATTATTCCGGTGGAACTTGCCGTTTATGACAGTGACGGGCAAAAGGGGCTTTCCGTTCCCTCGTCACTGGAACAGGAAGCAGCCAAAGAAGCGATGGCGAACATTGGTGCTGGGCTGGGAACAAGCATTTCTTTTGCGCAAAGTGCCGGGCAGCAGGTCGCAATGGATATTACAAGGGGCTTGATGCAGGGCGGGTCGCAATACCTTGCAAAGAAGTTCCGGACGGTAAAAGTACACCTAAAAGCGAACTATCAGGTGATGCTTTACGCCAAACAGCAATAATCAATTTATCAATTATCAACCATAAAAATTTCAATCCAAAATGAAAAAGTTAATGATTTTATTCGCTCTTATCATGGGCGTGGTTTCAATGAAAGCACAAAGTAACGATTTGTATCAGGGCATCACTAAAAAGCTGCCTTACCGCCAAATGGTAACACCTTACGGCGTACAGGTGACGTTTGCAAAAACGGTACATATCATTTTCCCGTCTGCCGTGAAGTACGTGGATTTAGGCAGTAACTACATTATTGCCGGAAAAGCGGACGGGGCGGAAAATGTTGTCAGGGTGAAAGCCACAACAGAGGGCTTTCCCGGTGAAACCAATTTTTCCGTTATCTGTGAGGATGGTAGCTTTTACAGTTTCAATGCAAAATACACACATGAACCGGAAATGCTGAACATCGAAATGAAAGACTTCTTGGAGAATGAGGACACAACGGATTTCAGTCATACCCGGATGAACATCTATTTCCGTGAACTGGGTAACGAAAGCCCGCTTTTGGTAAGGCTGATTATGCAGTCCATCTACAAGAACAATGACCGGGAAATAAAGCATTTGGGATGCAAGCGTTTCGGGGTGCAGTTCTTGGTAAAGGGCATTTATTCGCATAACGGGCTGTTCTATTTTCATACGCAAACAAAGAACAGTTCAAACGTACCGTTTGATACCGATTTTATCCGATTCAAGATTGTGGATAAGAAAGTAGCCAAAAGGACGGCTATTCAGGAAACGGTCATTGACCCGGTACGGAGTTATAACGAGATACTGATTATCGGTGGCAAGAGTACCGTCCGCACGGTGTACACCGTTCCACAGTTTACCATCCCTGATGATAAGATATTAGTTATCGAACTGGTGGAAAAGAACGGGGGCAGACACCAAACTATCCGGGTGGAAAATTCGGATATAGTGACAGCCAAAGTGATTAACGAACTTAAAATCAAATGAACATGAAAAGGATATTCTGTATGATGTTCCTTTTTGCGCTGTGCCTGACTTTTAACCAGGCACACGCACAAAGATGTCTGCCGGGAATGAAAGGTTTGCAGGTCACGGGCGGCATGGCGGACGGTGTTCACTGGAACGGTAAAAGTGATTTTGCCTATTACTTCGGGGCGGCTCTTTCCACCTATACCAAAAACGGGAACAGGTGGGTTATCGGCGGGGAATACCTCGAAAAGCATTACCCCTATAAGGATTTACAGATACCCGTAAGCCAGTTCACAGGTGAGGGCGGTTACTATATGAACTTTCTTTCAGACCGGAAGAAAACCTTTTTCCTTTCGCTGGGATTGTCTGCCCTTGCCGGGTACGAAACAAGTAACTGGGGGGACAAGCTGCTGCCCGATGGCTCGATGCTGACGGATAAGGACGGTTTTGTCTATGGCGGTGCGCTGACGCTGGAACTGGAGAGTTATATTACTGACCGGGTGGTATTCCTGATTAACGCACGGGAAAGATGCCTGTTCGGTTCTTCCGTTGGAAAGTTCCATACACAGTTCGGTATCGGATTAAAGATAATCATGTGATAAACTAACCCATTATATATAATGTATATGAGAAATGTAATTTATAAGATGCTGATAGGGTGCTACATGGTGGCTGCCCTTTTGTTAGTGAGTGCCTGTAATGACAATGTGGATATACAGCAGTCTTACCCGTTCACTGTCGAAACGATGCCTGTACCGAAAAAGTTAAAGATAGGTGAAACCGCTGAAATCAGGTGCCAGCTTCACCGGGACGGGCGGTATGAGGAAACAAAGTATTTCATCCGTTATTTCCAGCCGGACGGGGCGGGAACACTGAAAATGTCCGATGGGACGGTTTTACTGCCGAATGACCTGTACCCGCTTCCGGGTGAAACATTCCGGCTTTACTACACGTCCCGATGTAAAGACCAGCAGGTGATTGACGTGTATATTCAGGATTCGTTCGGGCAGATGATTCAAAAGACGTTTTCGTTCCAGAGTGAACGGACGGAAGACGAAAGCGAGGAATAAACAGGGGGTGCTTTTGTCCGGGTTGTTCCGGGCGCTTGCCATACCTATTCACCGTTTGATTATGAAAAACATCATGTTATTCTTTTCCGTTTTGCTGTATTCGCCTGTATTCGGGCAGCCTGTCGATTCTATAAACAGGGAAGTGGAAAGCGGAAAACTGACGGAAACGGTTTACTCGGTGACGGAATTTCAACGGATAGCAGATTCATTTCAAATGTCAGTCCCCGAACTGTCCTGCTATCCGGTCATTTCTCCCATCAGGAACGCAACCATTTCATCCGGCTTCGGAATGCGTAGGCATCCTGTTTATAAAGTGCGAAAATTCCATGCGGGTATTGATATACCCAAAGCAAAAGGTACGCCCGTGTATGCCGCAGGCGGAGGAGTTGTAACCCGTAAAGGGTATAATTCGGGATATGGTTATTTTATCGAAATTGAACATGCAGGCGGTTTTCGCACGTTCCATGCCTATTTAAGCAGAACGTTGGTCAATGCAGGGGATTCGGTACAAATGGGGAGTGGCAACCAGCTGCTATTATTGCGTTGCCAAGCCGTTCCGGGTCAAACAGGCGATAAATATGCAGATTGCATCATTTCGTATGTAAATAAGCCATTTTAGACAACTTGCTGAAAAATAACTGTCAATCTATTTCGGCAAGTGCTTTTTTATGGGTATTTTTGTGGTTCCAAAAGCAAAAAATACTGTTTATGAATGATAGCATAAAAAAAGAGGCAGATAAAATTTTAAAAGCAAAAAATCCAAATATATTTGGATTAAGAAAAGATAATTTTTTAGACTTTATAAGCGACCATAATAAATGGTACGTTGTCGTTTTGTGCGTTGCTCTCGTTTTTTTTGCTTTACATTTGATAAATATTCCGCCTCTTAACTTCATCAATATAGAGGAAACCACATTAAAAACATTAATAAATAGTCGAACCACTAATATCGTGACTATGATAAGTGTTACTTTTGCAGTAATAGGTTTTCTTATCGCAAATTTAGCTATCAAAGAAAGCTTTACATACAGCCTATTGTTTAAAAAATCGACATTTTTTCCGGTTGCTTTCGTTGCCCTTTCTTTAATAGCTTCTTTCATTCTTTTATCTACGCTGTCTGACAGTTTACCTATTGGTTATCAAAAAAATGCGTTGTTGGTCGGGTCTTATCTAATTTTGGTTGTAATATTCCTAATTGGCTATTTATTTACAAAGCTAATTAGATTTACAAATCAAAAATATCTTCTGGGATTAGTAAGAAAAGAGTTAATAAAGGAATCAAACAGAAATTTGCTTACAATAGGGAGAAGAATAATCAGTTTTAATAGGGTAGAAAAATTGGGCTTATTTCAATATTCTATGGCTTTCTTAAAAAAAATGACGAAGGGTGATTTTACATTACCGCTTGGTCATAACATGATTTCAGACATTAAAATCAATAAATTATCTAAAACAATTGCTGCATCAAAGGATATTAACAAAGTATTTATTAGGAATGTATATCTCAATAGAGAAATAGAAAATAATGAAGATGGATTCTTTTTTGTTGATGAAAATGATTATCCTAATTTTAAACAAACCCTTAATGAACTAAATAACTGCATAGTGACATCTAAAAAAAGCGAAAGTCTTTTTACCGAGGCGAAAGAATATGTACTGCAAAAATTAGAGGAAAATATAAAATCTAATGATGACAAGCTTGTGGAAAGCTATTTAGATATGCTATTCGAAGTATATAGGTTGCAACAAAAATTTAAAATTTAGGATATGGAATTTGGTTTCACTCTAAATAGAAATGAAAATGATATTACTGCCGGAATCGGTACTGAAATTATTAAACTTATTACAAAAGCAATAGAATCAAACTCAATAGAATCATTTTATAAGATTGATGGCTTTTGCTATAAGGTTTTAATGATATCCATTGATAATAAACAGTTATATCATTTCAAGGAATATTTAGATATAGTTGTTGGATACTATATCATATCGCATAAATATAATAGCAAGAATAATGCTCTTTATAGTAAAGTGCATCAAGACTGTGCGGATCTATCAGCACGAAGAATAAGAGAATTATTTTTATTACTAAATATTGTTTTCAATAAATCAGATTTAGAAGATAAGAAAATATATAATCATTTTAAACTTTTAGCATTTACAGCATTTAGTCAGTTACTCTTCGAACAAATTAAAAGGGGAGATGTAAAATGGTTTAAGCACACAATCAATCAGATAGAAAATGTTTTTCTTGGGGAAACAATCGAAATGTCTGAATTTGTTTTTTATTTAAGAAACACCTCGGATATTGACAAAGCAACCTTGTCTGATTATATAGAGAATATTCAATCCAAGATTTATGTAAAACACACTATTTTAGGGATACGTTATTGGTTGTACTATTTATATGAAAAGAAACAAATATCAATAGAGGGACTCAATAGTTTTATAGGACTTACAGAACAACTTAAAAGGAGTAAACTGTCTGTCGAATTTTGGGAAATGGAATTACTTTTTAATAGATTGAACTCAGCCCAATTAAATTGGTATTTTAATTGGCAAAGTTGGGACTATGAAACGCATCCAGAAGGAGAGTGTTATACTATGTCAAGCGTGTTTGATTGGTTTTTTACAGGCTATATCGTTGATGCTATTCGTAATGGTGGCATTTACAATACGCCAAATTTTGATGCTAATATAGTTGATGGAAATATTAATCCTCAAAATAAAATCTTGTTTATACGTACGTTAAAAGAAAGATTGGAAAAGGTCATTTCGGAAAAAAATGTATGGATTTCTTTTTTCAATAATGATAATTTTGATAGTACAGCTAATCTTATAAAAGAACAATTAAATTCATTCAGTTCCTTAATAGAATTGCAGAAAGCTAAAGAGATTGCGTCCGAAAAGCTGAATACAAATAGAGTAAATGAGTTTAAACAGAATTTATATGATAGATGGCATAAGAGTAAATTAATTCGCAAAATATTTGAATATTTTGAAGAAAAGAAAAAATATGAAGGTGAGATAGGGAAATTAAAACTGGTAGGAAAAAATATGTTTTTTGAGAAAGCAAAAATGCTTTTCTTAAATGATAAATACTACCAACATATATATGGCGTTGAGGATTTAGGGGCGCAGCTTAGCAAATGGGAGAATGAATTTTTCTTTCAGATTATATTAAAAGAGCAGGCGGAGATAGTTTATTCTTCGATTGTTGTGGGTTTGCAGCAAGCGATAAAAAAAATAAAGTATAGGAAAAATTCTCCTTCAATCATTTTTGTAGATTCTTCTTTGTATTGGTTGGGATTGAAAGATGATGAAAAATGGAGTGATGAAAAATCATTAGAGTTTGCAAATGGTTCTTATGACTCTATACCTGTATGTTTTATTAATTTAGGACTAATGCAGAATCGGTTTGTAGTTGCAGATTTCAATAAAGCATTTACAATGCTATATCGAGAAGTTGTAGGAGGGTTTGATGGTGAATTAAAAGTCGACATAAAAGAAGTGACTGAGGAGGTCGCCCAAGATAAGTTGAAGAAAGAGCCTCAGAAGTGGAAATACATTGATGGGCGGGAAATCTCAGATGAAGATGCTTTAACATACATCAAAACATCTGTTATCATTGATTTTGAAGTGATTGAACTATTTGAGGTAACTGACAATAATGCTTTTGAAATAGGATTAATCGAAGGTAAAATATAGCAACATATAAAGTAGGCATAACTATGGCATACGAGGACGACATATTGATAAAACTCGAAAATTCCGATAGCTGGCCTGGATTTGAATGTCCAGACTTTCTTGATGAATTGAATGAGTTGGCAGACAAAGCTTTTGAGAAAAAAACTATTGAGGGATATTTAGCATCAGTATTAATTTATCATCAGTTAACAGAAGAGTTCATTCGGATTCTAATTGAGAGTTCGACTTTTTATATTCAGTTGAGCGTGTTTCCTCAAGAGTTTCAGGATAGAAAATTAAAAAACAAAATGTTTGGCCAGCTCATTCAGGAATTAAACCAATCTGTTTTAGATGAAGATATTCACTCGCTCGTGGAAAAAGCATATAAACTAAATTCTTTAAGAATAGAGATTGTACATAAACTAACTACTTCTGAAACAATTCAGAAAGTAAAAAAACAATGCGAAAAAGTACAAGTCATATTTAATGAAATATGGGAATTGTTTGATGTTATCTATGATAGGTATAGGGTTACGTTTAAGAACTTTAAAAAAAATATAGACGATATGCGAGAAATGATAGAATAAAGTTTATTTCTCTCTAAAAGGCTTTTGTTACTTTTTCTTCCCGTTCGTTTGGTTAGTCATGGCAAGTAACGGGCGGTTATTCGCAGCCCGTGTTCGTTATTTCCTGCTTTTTTGCAAGCCATTCATCTCGCCGTCGGTGACATTCTTCAAGCGTTTTAACCAGTGTAGAAAACAGATTTCCGTTCAAATGGCGGTAATCATATTGATAATAGATTTGTCCCCTAAATGCCTCTAAACAGCATTTTGCATATTTTTCCTCTCCCGGTGTTTGGGTAATACTTACCCCGTTTTTGTTTAAACTTTCCATATTGTTATAATTTAAAATGAGTTATCAGATAATCAGAAGTGAAAGCAGGACAATGAAAATAAACGCCATACAAAACAGGTAAACGACGGAGATAAACAATCGGAGAACGAACCGGATAATAAAAAAGCCTATGATTAGGGCTATCCACATTCCGGCGGTGCTGGTGGCTGCCTGATAGATGATAAAAGCAAGTGCAAACCATCGTAAAAAAGTTGTTATCTTATTATATACTTTCATTGTCTTGATATGTTGTGGGTGGATTGCTCCACCCGGTTAGTAATCAGGCATAACGGAAAACAATGCCGTTATCCATCCAGCAATCAGTCATAAACAGGTCACGGGCAAAAGCCGAATAATAAAAGTAGGTCTTTGCAAACTCCGGCAGGTCGTAACATTCCTTTACAACTTCATAGGCGTAGTCTTCCTCGTCTTTATACTCTCCCTGATATTCGTCCTCAAAAGAAGAAATAAGCTCGTCCGCATCTTCTTCGCTCAAATCGCTGTTGTGGTGGTTGCACCATACGAAAAAGCGCTTCCTGCTCGGTTTCGCTTAGTTTTTCGATGGCATCCTGTAGCTCAAAGTACTTTTCAGATAGCCAACTTTCCGAAAACAAGGCTTCGGGGATGTTCTCGTAATCCTGAAACATAAACTCCGGGTCTTACTCGTCCTCGTGCAGTTCCCGGCACGCTTCCAAAAATTCGTCTTTGTCCGGATAGTCGGAAAGGTCTAACCATTTGCCGAAAAGTGAACCGTTGTTATACTTGTTGTAAGTACCTACATAAACTTTTACTTCTGATAATGATACTGCTTCCATGACTTCTGTATTTTTTAATTTATGCGGATTTGAGAGGTAAGGGAACCAAAGTTTCATAACCGTTTTTCCTGTTTCTCGTAAATCTGACTTTTTTTATGCGTTTCCGGTCGGGGCGGTCGTTTTCGTTTCATATAGGCTTTAAAGGGTAGTGTTTAGGCTTTGCGAGGTTTTAAAGAAAAATACTCTCTGGACGAAGTACAGCAGGAAGATTTTTGTTTAAAACCTTTAGGGCTTGACCTTGCAAAGCCGTTAAGAACACGGAAATACCTTTGCCTATGTGATACGAAAATGACTGCTCCGGCTGGGGACTGCCTAAGAGGAAGATTTACAATAAGATAAATAGAAAAAATGGTTTTATTTTAAAAGTAGGATATTGTGTTTTTGTTGCCAGTAACAAAAAAAGGGCTTAGATAAGCCCCTCGTCTGTAAAGCTGTAATAGCTTTCTTCTGTCAGGATGATATGGTCTAACAGGTGTAAATCCAAGACCTTGCAGGCTTCTTTTATTTTTGAGGTGATTTGTTTGTCCGGCTCGCTCGGACGTAGGTTGCCCGATGGGTGGTTATATGAGAGGATTATCCCCGAAGCGTGGACTTTCAAGGCGGTTTGCAGGATGATTTTCACGTCCATTACAGTTTCAGCCATGCCGCCTTTAGAGATAAGGGAAACGCCTAAAGCCTTGTTAGCCCGGTTGAGGAACATTACATGGCTTTCTTCGTGGTGTTCCATACATTCCGCATAGAACGGTTTCAGATAAGAGTAGGACGTTTCGGATGAGAGTATTTTCACCCTTTCGGATGCTTTTACATTGTCTTTATAAGAGATAGTGATTTCCGGCATGGTAAATTCTGTTGTTTTCATGACTACTGAATTTTAAATTAAACAATAAGAAATTTTGCCGGACACCCACAGTTTGGCGGGGACTTCAACCATATCTTTTCAAAAAATACGACCCGTAGGCGTGGAGATTTTTTAGAAAACCGGAACGGCTCGGATTTGGTATTTGTCCCCACCGGGCTGTAACTTTGCTAAAATTTGTGATTGAGATACATTACTTTAGGGAACTGAAAAAGAGGGTGTGTCGAAACCCTCATAAATAGAAAATCACCCTTGTCACAGATAGTTGTAGCGAGGGTGATTTTGATAAAAGGGGAGTTTTGACACGTCCCCTTAGACAACCGAATACCTTAAACCGTTATTCGTCATAGGTTCTATATCCTATCGGCTTGCGTGGCTTCGGTTCGGGCTTGCTTAATAACTGGGTAAGTGCTTGGTATATCTCGCTGAATTGTGCATCCGTACTTTCTTCCAGTTCTTCAATGCGCTTTAATAGTTCCTGATAACCTGTTATCATTTGACGTAAGGCTACAAATGCCCGCATGATGGAAATATTCACCTGTATGGCAATAGGGCTGCGTAACACGCCGGACAGGGCGGCTACCCCCTCCTGCGTGAAAACGTAGGGCAAATATTTAGTATGTTTGCCACGTTTTGAACTGGTTTCTTCTTCCGTTTCATCAGGATTATTCTTTAAGGTCACAATTTGTGACCTTAAACATTCTACTTCTTCCTTTGTCAGTTCAAACATAAAATCACTTGGGAAACGTTCAATATTACGTTTGACAGCCTGTTTCAAGGCTTTTGTTTCCACTTGGTAAAGTGCCGCAAGGTCGCTATCGAGCATAACCCGGCAACCCCTGATTTCATAAATCTTGCTCTGAATGATTTGCAAGTCCATAATGTTATTATTTAATGGTGAGTAATTAAAAGCATAAAGGGGCTTATCACAACTTGTGACAAGTCCCCCTATACTACTATTTCATTGATACTTCTTTGTAGATTTTTTCAATGCCGACAAACTTCTTATCAAGCCCCTGCATATCGTTACTGATTTTGTTATTGGTAATGCGGGCGTATATCTGTGTCGTTTCTATATTGGTGTGTCCCAACATCTTGCTGACTGTTTCAATGGGTACACCTTTGGCAAGCGTGGTTGTCGTGGCAAATGTATGCCTTGCTAAATGAAATGTCAAATTCTTTTTAATTCCACACACATCCGCTATTTCTTTCAAATACGCATTAAGTTTCTGATTACTGATAATAGGAAGCACCTTTCCGTTCGGCAATTTGCCTTTGTACTTTTCCAATATCATTTTAGGAATATCCAGCAAAGGAACATTCACGTCTGTATTCGTTTTCTGACGCTTTGTAATTATCCACAAATTACCGTCAAAGGACTTGCGGATATTATCTTCCTTTAAGTTTGCAACATCCACATAAGCCAAACCACTGAAACAGGAAAAGATAAAAACATCACGCACCTGTTCCAACCGTTCGGAAACCATCTTCTTTTTGAGGATGATTTTTATTTCGTCCTCTGTCAAATACCCTCTATCCACTTTTTCCAAACGTATTTTATAATTGGCGAAGGGGTCACCTATCAGGATGCCGTTATTACGGGCTATCAGGATAATGCGCTTGAAGAACTGCATGAACTTGGCAGTCGTATTATAACCGCATTTGCAGGTAGTACGCAAATATAACTCAAAGTCCGTAATGAACATCGGGGTTATTTCCTTTATAGAAATATCCGACAGGTTATATTTGCTTTGGATGAACTCGGCAAGATGGCGGCGGGTCACTTCATATTTGCGATAAGTGGCAATCGTTTTGGATATGCCGACCAACTGTTTCACATCGTCATTATGCTTTTGGAAAAGGTTAAGGATGGTATCGTGGTTTTCGCTATGCCCTAAAAATTCATTTTTCACTTTTTCGGCGGTAACATAATTGTCACGCCGTTGCAGTTCGTGATAGATGGTATTAAGGGATGCGTTTATATCATCCAGCAATCGGTTGATACGGGTAGCTTCCGCAGAACGTCCGGCGGCTTTGCCTGCCTTGCCATCCCATATTTTGGGTTGAACGTCCACTTTAGAATTAAAACGGCTTGCCACACCATCCACTGTGATGCGGACGAAAATAGGGTAACTGCCATTGATTTTTTGCTTGTCCTTTTTTACAAAGAAAAGAACGTTGAATGTACTTTTCATAAACTCACTTTTTTGGGTTACAAAACTACGTTAATTAGCTCAAAGTGAAGTTTATACAGGCTCGCCAAATAGCGACAGAAGTTCGCCAATTTCGGACTAAGTGTACCCCTTTTGAACTTTCAGTTGTCGGGGGTACGAGTTAGGTTACTAACTTTGTCTTTTAGGGTCTAAATGATGTCCGGTAGGGCAGACATAAGGGGATAAAAAAAGTCCCACAAATCGTTGAATTTGTGGGACTTGGCTGTTCATTGTCCGGTTTTGTCCGGTTAGTTCAGCGGAGAGACAGGGCACTGAACCCAAACATCTAACCACCTATAAATCAGTCTTTTATTTTCCAAAATTTCAAATAGGTAACGAAACAGTAACGATTTTTACAGAGCTATCTGTCCGGCTTTGTCCGCTGTTTGTCTGCCTATCTCACGGGTTCAAAGATACAACACATTTTTGAATTACGCAAATGTCTGAATATAAATGTTCCAGCTTAGGTGCAAGGTGCAAGCTATATATAGATATATACTTGCACCTTGTACCTAAACTCTATTTCTTGCTTAATTCATTTCTATGCTCTATTATTTCATCAGCATTGGAAATAGCCCATTGAATTACCCCCTCCAATGGTGGGATTAAACTCTTACCCAATGGCGTTAATGCATATTCCACTCGTGGCGGGATTTCGGGATATACTTTTCTACTCACTAATTTATCTGCTTCTAACGATTTCAAAGCAACAGACAACATCCGTTGAGAGATATTAGGAGTACTTTTAAATATTTCGTTGAACCTCATTGTTCCATTGGTATGCAAGAGTACCAAAATTCGCAAAGACCATTTATCACCGAACCTATCAATGATACTGCAAGCAGGACAAATAGCTTCCTCAAAATTATTTTCCATAAATTTTCATTTTTAATATTGTGGTATTCAGTAAAACTAACATTCCTGTAACTATCTAACTTGCATTTTAGTTCTTTTTTTATACTAACTTACTATTTATATTTGCATTCACAAAGGTAAGTAAATATATTAATAGAATCAACATCAACTTTTGAAATAGTGAGGATTCAGCGAACAATTAAATGAATATTATGATGGATTTTGAAAAAATGCACTTTACTGGGCCGATATGGCGACCGCCGTATGAAGCCAGTTCTGTACTTCTGCAAGTAACAGTAGGTTGCACGCACAACAAATGTAAGTTTTGTAGTTTATATCCGGGAATTAAGTTCCGGGTATCACCCATGTCTGAAATTGTATCGGATTTGAAGATAATTCAGTATTATCAACCGAAAGCAAGGCGTATATTTTTAACTGGCTCAAATCCTTTCGCTTTGAGTTTTGACAAGTTGAAAAACCTTGCTATGACAATACATGATTATCTCCCTCGGTGTCAAATCGGTACATTCTCACGTATTTCTGATATAAAGAATAAAACGGTAGAGCAACTGAAAGAGCTTCGCAGCTATGGGTACAATGGAATTTCCATTGGAACAGAGACAGGCGATGATATAACTTTGGCAGAAATGAACAAAGGGAATACGGCACAAGATACCTTTGAGCAATGTAAGAAACTGGAAGAAGCCGGAATAGAATATTATATTGTTTATCTGACAGGTCTTGCAGGAAAAGGAAACGGACAGCGAAATGCTTTAGCAAGCGCAATGTTATTCAGTCAGTTAAAGCCATTCATTATATCCGTAGTGTCTTTAACCTTGTTCCCGGAATCGGAACTGTACGAGGATATGGTAAATGGAAATTACATCGTATCTCCCGAACATGAAAGATTAGAGGAACTAATAACTTTCGTTGGAAATCTTGAAAATAAGACGACCTTACTTGCCAATACCGTATCCAATCCTATTCCGATGAACGGGTATTTGCCTAAAGATAAGAATAGGCTTGTGACTGAGTTAAGGAAAATTAAGGAAAATATAAGTGAAACCGAATTGAATACATATAGACAAGGTATTCGTTCATTATAAATTTCATGTATGGAAAATAGTGTTATTCAGTTTAAGCGGTTGCTAAGATTCAGTGGAGCGTTTAATATTGTTGGGGCTTTTCTGTTGATTATCCCCAAAGTATATGAATCGTACCTGTTTTTCTTTAATCGCTTAAACACTTCTATGGGTTTAGGTGGAAATAGTATCTCGATACCATCAGATATATTTCACACGCTTTTCATACATACCGCAGGAATAGATTTAGTGTTGATTGGAATTATTGTATTATTAATTTCAAAAGACCCTTTAAACCGGACTAATAGGTTTATTATATTATGTAATGGAATTGGGCGGAGTGTTTTTGCTGTAATTATTGGATATTATGCTATCAGTCAGGAGTTAATCAGAATATTTGTAATCATTGCTGCAATAGATTTTTTTATTACTGTGGGATTTATATATTACTTATTACAGACAAAAAAATACAAGAACTAAATATGAATATTGAAAAATTATGGTGGTATCTTGATACTCGAAAATACGGTTCTGTCCCTCATTCCAGTTTTGGATTAGGATTTGAAAGATTGATGTTATGTGTCACGGGAATGTCCAATATTCGTAAAGTAATACCATTCCTAAAAATACCGTATAGTGCCAATAAATTATGAGGGAATGTATTCAAAAAATATTAGATGAAGTAGATTCGGAGATAGCAACTCTCGATATTGATGATTGTGATGTTATAACGAACTCTCTCGCAATGGTAACTCGTTTAGAGAATATATTAAAAGAGTTACGGGAACAAGTGATAAACTATACTTTTGCATCTAAAGAAGAAGAAATTTCCTTTTTTAAGGAGCAAAAGCCGGAAATACTTAGTCGATTACTCTATTATGATAAAATTTATCAAATAGAATTGAAGTTTCCAAATGGCAGCGACGAAGTGGTTAATGCCTATTTGAATGAAAAACTGGATAATCTGACTTACTATTTTAATTGCAATTTAGACTTTTATCAGTATTATCGTTCAAAATCAACAATATATGACGAATATTATTTCATAAGAGGGCGAGCAGATGTCCGCCTTTGTTCTGATGGGTCTCGTTTTGACCGAGACCCCAATTTTTCTACCGGATTCGATTACAAGGTGGCGAAAATACTTGCCAATGAAATGCTTCGTATATACCTGAATAAGAGATTACAGAAGATTGGAAAGGAAAAACATTTAGAGGAATCGAGGATAAAATATTTAAAACGTCCAATCAGTTTTACAGGTAAGAAAGTAGCACTTATTGAAATGGGGTATTCACTTGCTGCCATTGGAGATATTAATCATGGAAATATTGAAATTAAGGAGTTAATGGATTATCTCGGTGCAGTGTTCAATGTCGATTTGGGAGATTATTATGCTGCCTATATCGCCATGAAAGCGAGAAAAAAAGACCGGACAACATATTTGAATCGTCTTATTCAATCACTGATAAAAAAGATGGATGAGGATGATTCTATATAACTGATAGTTACACATCCCCAAATACTATGTTGGTACTAACATAGTATTTTTTGTTTTTGAGTGGTTTATCGAATGATAAACCATTTTTTTTGTCTCTTTTTTATTGAAAGCCTAAAAAATACGGTTCAGAAAAATATCTACTATGATAGTATGAACCGTGTAATTCTACCGTTTTGAATCCTCCATCTTTGCAGCAAATCAATTAGTTAGCAAAATGGAGATAATAACATTCGAGTCAAAAGCCTATAAGGAATTAGACAACAAGATTACCGCTATTGCGGATTACATTTTCAACCACATGGAAGCGGAAAGCACCAATGAGGACGAAATTTGGGTGGACAGTTACGAGGTTTGCACTTTCCTGAAAATCAGCGAAAAAACACTTCAACGCCTGCGGGTAGCTGGAACTATAGCCTACTCCAATATCCGGGGACGTTACTTTTATAAAATCAGCGAAGTAAAACGGATGCTGGAAGAACGCCTGATAAGAAGTAATAAAGAGAATATTCAAAACCTGATAACCAATCACCAACTATATGTTAAGGAAAGAAGAAATCTTAGAAAGGACAAATAACGGGCTATCCGTGTTCAAGCACTATATACCGGGTAACTGGCGGATAGGTCGCAATTTCCTGAACCCTCTTTATGAGGATAACAAGGCATCATGCAATATCTATTTCGACCGCCGGAATGGTAACTATAAAATGAAAGACTTCGGCAACGACAGTTATAGCGGTGATTGTTTCTTTTTCGTGGGGCAACTCAAAGGACTGGATTGTAACAATCCGGTGGACTTTGTGGAAATATTGGAAACCATCGACCGGGATTTGGGGCTTGGGTTGGTAGCAGGCAACCCGATACCTGTTACCCGTACTTCTTACCGGACGGAGAAACTAATATCGGAAGAAACACCCGAAAAGGAAAGTAAACCCTATCAGTTCAGAGAACAAAAATTTCCGCTTGCCGAATTGATGTACTGGCAACAATACGGCATCACCCCGGAGATTTTAGAACTGTATAAGGTTTGTTCCCTGCGGGATTTTCAAAGTGAAACGGCGGATGGTACACCGTTTACTTATACTTCGTCCGTGGCAGAACCGATGTACGGGTATAAAAGTAAACGATATATAAAACTATATCGCCCATTCTCGAAAACCCGCTTTCTATATGGCGGCAGCTTCGGTGAAAATTATTGTTTCGGGCTGGAACAACTACCCGCAAAAGGTGATACATTATTTATCACGGGTGGTGAAAAAGATGTCATGGCAATGGCAGCACACGGTTTTCACGCTATCTGCTTTAATAGTGAAACGGTGACTATCCCGCCCACCCTGATTTATAAACTAACGTTCCGCTTCAAACATATAATCTTGCTATATGATACCGATAAGACGGGCAAGGAAAGCGCACGAAAGCAGGAAAAACAGTTGGAAGAATTTGGGGTAAAACGGCTACTTTTGCCACTTCCCGGCACGAAAGAGGAAAAGGATATTTCCGATTATTTCAAAGCGGGAAATACCCGTGAAGATTTCCTTAAACTGTTCATTGATTTTTTAGATAACCTTTATAGTGATACATTGATTATGCTTAAATCGTGCGAAATAGACTTTAATAATCCCCCGGCAAAAGCGCAGGTGATAATCTCCGCCGGGGACGTTCCGCTGGGAACACAAGGCAACCTGTTCGGCATCACTGGCGGCGAAGGTACAGGAAAAAGTAATTATGTTGCTGCAATGGTAGCAGGGTGTATCTGTCCGGCAGGGGCAGAAGTGGACACACTCGGCATACAGATAGCAACTAACGGCAAACATAAGGCGGTTTTGTTATATGATACGGAACAGTCGGAAGTGCAACTATTCAAGAACGTAAGCAACTTGTTAGCCCGTGCCAAGCAACCGGATAAGCCGGAAGAACTGAAAGCATTCTGCCTGACAGGTATGTCCCGTAAAGAACGCCTGCACGCTATTGTTCAAAGTATGGATAAATTTTATTACCAGTACGGCGGCATCCAGTTGGTAGTTATTGACGGCATCGCCGACCTTGTAAAAAGTGCGAATGATGAAGCGGAAAGTGTAGCAGTAATAGATGAATTATACCGGTTAGCTGGAATTTATAATACGTGTATTCTTTGCGTGCTGCACTTCGTTCCAAACGGATTAAAACTACGTGGACACTTGGGTAGTGAATTACAGCGCAAAGCAGCTACCATATTGTCGATAGAAAAGGACGAAGAACCCACGCAGTCGGTGGTGAAAGCACTGAAAGTAAGGGACGGCAGCCCGTTGGACGTTCCCCTGATGCTCTTTGCTTGGGACAAGGTAGCCGGGATGCACGTTTACAAAGGAGAAAAGCCACGTGAAGAAAAGGAAAAACGCAAAGAAAAGGAGTTGGTAAGCGTTGCCCGTGATATTTTCGGACGGCAAACCCATATCACTTATATAGACCTTTGCGAACAGTTGCAGCAGGTTTTGGACGTGAAAGAACGCACCGCAAAAAGTTATATCCGCTTTATGCGGGAACGGGACATTATCATTAAAGACCCGTCCAACCAAAGTTATTACATGATTGGTTTAATTTAATCCGGCAATCATATGTATATAGATAGAGAAAATTTCGTAGCATGGATGGAACGTATCATGGATAGGTTCGATATGCAGGACAAAAAGATAGACCGCTTGGTAGGCGGACATAGTTATTTAGACGGCGAACGGTTGCTGGACAATCAGGATTTATGCCTATTGTTGAAAGTGAGTGCTAAAACTTTGCAACGTTACCGCAAGAAAGGGATATTGCCCTATCTGACACTGGACGGACGATGTTATTACCGTGAAAGTGATGTACACCAGCTAATTCGTGAACGAACGGATTAAACTCTCTGATAGATTTTTTGCTATATTCCAATCCTGTTTTATGTAACGATAAGGCAGGATTTCTTTATTTTATACAGCGATATTCAGGGCTTTTGCTTACTTTTGCAAAAGTAACATAAGGAAATAACGGCGATTGAACAGTTTTTTGTACGGTCGTCTTTATATATAACATACACGTTCGCCGAACGTCCCAATACGAAAACTGGCACTTTTCAAAAATGTGGGGATTTTCAGCGCAAGGTTTATGCTATGTTTTATCATAGCGTGGCTTTGCCTGTTTCCACATTTGGGTATGCCAGTACCTCGTATTGAAGCAGTGTAAATGCCACGCTTTCTTTTGGTATCTTGGCGGACAGTTTGATAGGATTATAAACTGTTTAATACCTGATAATATGAAACAAGTTAAGGCGCATATCGCCGTATCTCTCGATGGTTTTATCGCCACGCCGGACAATGAACTGGATTGGATTACTTCAAATGTAAAATCGCTTATTGGAAAAGAATATGAAGCGGCTACTTGCTTGCTGATGGGGGGTGAATACTTACACTTATATTTTTGAACATTGGGGCGGATGGCCGTACAAAAGCCAACAGTCTTTTGTAGTGTCCCACTACGACCACAATGTTACGCCGGATTGCGGTGTGGAGTTTCTAACGAATGGTGCTTTGCAAAAAGTGTATGAAATGAAACAAGAAACCGATATGCTGGTAGCAGGAAGTGGAAAGCTGCTTACCTCGCTGATAAAAGCGGGATTGTTGGATAGCCTAACGGTGTACACTGTTCCTGTTATGTTGGGAAAAGGCATTGGATTTTTGGGAGAAACATTCGGTTCAGAATGGAAGCTGTCAGAAAGCAAGGTACTGGATGGCGGTGTGGTTTGCTCGACATATCAGTTTGATAAAAATTTGTAATAAAAAAATGCGCCCGGTTTCCCTCCGGGCGCAACCACTAAAATTCCTGTTATTCATAGCTTAAAAACCTACTGGTAACGGAACTTTGGTGGCAAAGATAGTGTTTTTTAGTTATTTTTTCCCTTTCTTGTCAGGGAACACAAAACTTACATTAAACTGTTCGTCCAGTATCAGCGAAGCATCAAACGGTTTCCCGTTCCTGCCTTTGAAACCTTTGATTATTCCGGTTTTCCGCTTCATCACCAGTTCGGTGATTTGTTTATCCGTCAATACCTTTTCGCTTTTGTTCCGGAAAATGGTAAGCGTACAATCTACATTTGAACATTTGGCAACTTTGGGGTAAAAAAGAATGCGACCGTTTCCACATTTAGGACAAGGGCAGGTTTCACCACTGGCAAAGGATAACTGCACGTCTAACAATTCCGCCGTAATTTGCCGGGCATACACTTCTATGCCCTTGTGAAATGTAGCGGCATCGGTTTCACCTGTTTCAATCTTGGAAAGGGCGTTTTCCCACATACCCGTCATTTCAACATCTGCTATTTTTTTATCCTTTACTATCTTGTAAACGGCAAGTCCTTTATCTGTGGGAACAAGGCTTTTCTTTTCCCGGACAATATACTGCCGGGAGAACAACGTTTCAATTATAGCCGCCCTTGTCGCTGGCGTACCTATTCCGGCATCTTTCATGCTGGCTTTCAATTCGGTATTTTCCAGTTCCTTGCCTGCATTTTCCATAGCCGCCAATAATGAGCTTTCTGTGTGCAGCGGTTTGGGTTTGGTTTGCTTTTCCAATAAGTCCACACCGGAAAGTGGCAATATGTTACCCTCTTGGAGTTCCGGCAGCATGGCGTTTTCACCATCTTCTGCCGTTTCCGGCTCGCTGAATATTCCACGCCAACCGGGAATTTTCATCACTGACCCTTTAACGGTAAAATCGGTATCATCCGCTGAAAGCAGGACGGAAGTAACATCTTTTACGCATTTGCCTGAAAAGGCTTCCAGCATACGCCCTGCAACCAGTTCGTAAATGGCTCGTTCGTCCGTGGAAAGGTCACCCGGCAGGTTCTCGGTGACAATTAAAGCGTGGTGGTCGGTCACTTTTCCATCATTAACACTACGGCGGTTCAGGGCGCAATCGTTCAGGCTGGCGGCATACCCGGCAAACCGGGTGTATTGTTCCAGCAGGGCGACACGTTGCGGCATCTGCTCGAACACATCTTCCGATATATAACGGCTTCCGGTTCTTGGGTAGGACATCACTTTCTTTTCATAAAGGCTTTGCGCTATGGAAAGCGTTTTATCTGCCGAAAAGTTCAGTTTACTGTTGGCTTCCTTTTGTAAAGTGGTAAGGTCATACAAAAGCGGCGGTTCTTGGCTCGTTTCTTTTCTTTCAACGGATTTTACCGTAAGCTGTCCGGCAGCGTTTACCCTTTGCAATGCTGCAATAGCTTCCGGCTGTTGTTCCCACTTGGCACACGACTGGGCGGAAAAACTGACCCCGCCGCTGGCAGTGGCGGCTTTTAGTTGCCAAAATTTGGTCGGTACAAAATCCTTATTCTCCAAAAAACGGTTACATATCATTACCAGCGTAGGGGTCTGTACACGTCCCAGTGAAAACACGCCCTGCCCGGCTGCAACGCTTAACGCTTGGGTGGCGTTTATACCTATCAGCCAATCGGCTTCGCTGCGTGCCTGTGCAGAACGGTAAAGGTTATCGTACTGGCTGCCCGGTTGCAGTTTCTCCATGCCCTCCCGGATGGCTTTGTCGGTTAAGCTGCTAATCCATAGGCGTACAAAAGGTTTACGGCAACCCAAATGCAGGTAAATATACCGGAAGATAAGTTCTCCCTCTCGTCCGGCATCAGTGGCAACAACTATCTTGTCGCATTGGTCGAACACCTCTTTTATTACTTTCAGTTGTTTCAATACACCGGGGTCTGCTTTATAGCCTTTATCGGCTTTCACCTGCCGAGGAATTAGCCGGAACTCCGGCGGGATAATCGGTAGGCTTTCCCTGCGGAAGTTGGCAACGCCGTAGGCTTCCGGCATGGCAAGCTGGATTAAATGACCGAACGCCCAGGTAACGAAATACCCGTTACCTGAAAGGTAGCCGTCATTTTTCTGCGTAGCACCGATTATACGGGCTATATCTTTGGCAACACTCGGTTTTTCTGCTATCAATGCAATCATATAGTTTCTTTTTTATGGTTTGTTACTGAATTGATTTTCCGTAAAATTTTACGGTCATAATAAATATGATAGCCGTCCACGTAATACTGTCGGTTGTTCCTGTCAATCTCTTTCCAGTCAATTTTCAGAAAAAGAACTATAAAGAAAATCAGGACGACAAACAGAATAGCTATAATATAGATTAGCTGCATACCTTTATAATTTTATTCCTTTGGACTTCTTGGGCTTGTCGGCTTTTAGCGATTTGTCCGCTTTCTGTTCCTGCTGCTCTTTCTTCATCCGGTTCTGCTTTTGCCCGGCAGTAGGTTTCTGTTGTCCCTGCTTTAGCGGTTCTTTTTGGTGCTTAGTCGCTTCGTTGGTTTTACCGTCTGAATTGACGGCTACCTGCGTGCGGCTCTCGGTTGCCGGAACGATTTCTTTTGCTTGTGCCTTATCCGGGTTGGCACGGGAAAAGTCCGGTTTGCCTTTCTCCCGATTGAATTTGATATAAGCATTATAAGGTTGGTCTTGCCCGTCTTTTTTCATCCCTTTTACATAAATGGCTTCTTCAGCGGCGAATTTCTCCTGTTGTTCTTCAGTAAGAGGAACACCGCCGATGGTTTTCGGCGCACGGATATTCCCGTTTTCATCCACCCATTGGTAAGGTTTGCGGTTTTGTCCCTGCTGTTGCTGCTGGTTTTGTTGAAACCCTTTCGGCAAAAACTCAATGCCACGTTCCACGGCACTGACTTGTAAGGTGGCAGAGAATGTCTTGCCGTCCTTGTCTGTCATGTCCTCTACTTTTACGGGACGACCTGCTGCAAAATCTTCTTTTTGCTGGTCGGTGATTTTAGCTTTACAAATCTCGTCCGGGATGCGTAATTTATCCGCACGTATATATTCCAGTTCGTGCGTTTCCCTGTCCCGGCTGATGAATACCGGGATTTGTTCACCACTTTTCGGGTCTTTGATTTTTACGACTTTGCCCAAATTACCTGTCTCCAATAAATTTTTCTGTTCCTTGTCATTGAACTTATATTCATGGAACGGGCGTTGCAGTTGCTTTTCATCATTTTGGATGCCGTGCAGCTTAAATTTGACCGTACCGTCCTGTGCCGTGTACAATGAAATTTTCGCATCGGTTGGGGTTAGGTAAAAGTCGCCTACCTGACCTGATACCCGGAACAAATTACGGGATTTATACCCCCGTAGCATCCGGTCAAGGTTCTTTGTTTTTTTCAGGGTTTCTTCGGTAATGCCAATTTTTTTCAGGCTCTCCCAGTCAATCTTTGCCGGGTCGATGCGATACTGGTTCTTGGGGAACTCGTGAAAATCGGGTTTCGGCACTCGAAGCATTTCCCCTTGTTTGCTACCTTGCCGAATGGCTTCGGCACTCTGTTCCACCACCGAAGCATTACACCGGAAAAAAACCAGTCCTTCGGTGTCGTTGATTTTCCGGTAAAAGTTGGAAAAGAAATTGGTAAACGGGTCAGAATTGTTATCTACCCGCATAAACTCGCTGGCGTGTTGTTGCATAGGTGGGACGGTCTGTAAACTGCCGTCTGTACCTACTCCTTTAACAACGTTCACCGTACCTGCCCGCTTGTCATGTACAATCAGGACATCGTTTTTTTGTCCGTCCGAAACGGACGGTTTCATTTTGTTTTCATCCATAATTATAGGAATTTTAGTGGTTTACGGGAAAAGTCCCGGTCAAAAGTAAGGACTAAATATGCTATATTTGAGAAACAGGCGGCAGGTGTCCGCATTAGTCTTTACTTGTCCGCAGAAGTCCACAAAAAAAGCAATCCTTTTGGGATTGCTTCATATAATTTAGTGCTTAACAAAATCCTATTCCTTACAAATTATATTTTCTAAATTTTCATTTATGAATAAATCTTCCAATGTTGAAATAGTCTTTACTGTATCTCTGAAAATATCATCAAGTATTTCTTGTTTATGCTTTGTATCTAAACCAAAGAAATTGATTATACTTTTTCGTTTACTTTTATCGGAACTTTTTCTGTGAGCGACATCAAAAGAACGTAATGCCTGTAATTTTCTTAAAAAATCAAACATGGTAGGGATTGAATATTGCTGTGATAAAACAAATAATTCAAACTTATCTATTCCAGTTTTAATTTCTTTCAAGTTCTGAACATTCTTTTTCTCTAAAAATTCAATTACTTCTTTTTCCTTTACACTGATATTTTTTATTAGTTCTTCTTGGTTTAGAGAATCTATAAACAATTTTGCTAATGATAAAATTTGTTCATCAAAATCCTGCTCGTTATCTAAAGTCGTTAAACAGTGTAAAGTTTTAAATCTATGTTCATCTTCGTTTATTAAAGGAAGAAACAAATACCAACCATATTTTTCATACCATTTTCTATTAAAAGATTGGTATTTCTGTTTAAATACAAAATCAGGGCTTATGGGATTACACCAAGCTCCTTTAATCCAACGTTGATAAGCTGTATAGCTTAAACATCCTTTATGGGGTGGGGCTATATTAAAACCTTTCCAATATGATTGTTCTTTATAACTTAATGTTCCTAAATCAACTAACATTACAACCACATATTCTTTACAATTATTATCAACTCTCAAACTCCAAGAACCATCACAAGTAATAAGACCATCACTAACCGTATATTTATTGGGGTTAGCATAATACTTATTCAATACGTCTTTAGAAAAAAATACGGGTGTTAATTCTAATGGTTCATTCTCTTTCTGAACGAAGTAATTTGATAGAAAATCCTTATTGCAAGTATGTAGTAATTCTTCTCCATTATCATCATATCCAATTATATAATCTAAATATTGATTATTATCACGCTCAAAAGGGTCATAGTCAGTCTTTTGTTCGTAGCGTAAAACGCATTTACCCATTATCCAACCGCATGATTTCTTTTCTTCGTTTAAAAACTCAAACATATTCGTATAATTA
>OMAZ01000147.1_pt1 | contig 62754 bp, 57 predicted proteins | sample 1674131 | NCBI WGS metagenome assembly OMAZ01 (sample SAMEA103958147, study PRJEB25191) | human gut metagenome | biome: human-associated habitat [ENVO:00009003]; feature: intestine environment [ENVO:2100002]; material: feces | place: Germany | collected 2013/2015 | reverse complement strand
TAATATATCTTATTTTATATTTTAATCTAAGCAAAGATAGGAATAAAAAAAAAGAGAAGCTATAAAGCCTCTCTTTTTTTACTTTTATTATTATTGCGTGAATTTTACTTTACAGGTATCTTTTCAATGCGTTTTTGGTGACGTCCGCCTTCAAAGCCGCTGTTAAAGAATTCATCTAATATTTTTTCAGCCATTTCATGGTCTATGAATCGTCCTGGCATTACCAGAACATTGGCATCATTGTGTTGACGTGACAAATGGGCTATCTCGGGAATCCAGCATAGTGCCGCACGGATACCCTGATGTTTGTTCAATGTCATGCTGATCCCTTCACCGCTTCCGCAAATAGCTACTCCAGGTCCGCATTCTCCGGCTTCTATAGCCAGTGCAAGCGGATGGGCGTAATCTGCATAGTCACAGCTTTCTGTACTGTATGTACCGAAATCTTTGCATGGATAACCTTTTTCAGTCAACCATGTTTTTACAAACTCTTTCAGTTCAAATCCTGCATGATCGGATGCCAGTCCTACTTTTTTCATGCCAGCATTTCTTTTACTTGGTTATACACGTTCTGTGCGGTAAAGCCCAGCTTTTCATCCAATACTTTGTAAGGAGCGGAGAATCCGAATGATTCCAGACCGAATACTTTACCGTTGGCACCTACCAAACCTTCAAGGTTTACAGGAAGACCGGCAGTCAGACCGAATACTTTAGCCTCTGTGGGAATGACACTGTTTTGGTATTCCTTGCTTTGGCTGCGGAACAATCCCTCAGAAGGAGCGGATACGATACGTATTTTTATGCCATCCTTGCGGAGAAGTTCTGCACCTGCTTCCAAAGTGGAAACTTCGGAACCTGAAGCGACTAGGATTATATCCGGATTTTCGTCGGAACCTGCAACAATATAAGCGCCTTTTGCAGCCTGTGAGTAGTCGTTTCCTGCAGGCAGATTCGCGATATTCTGGCGGGAGAAGATTAGTGCGGTGGGGGTGCTGGTATTTTCCATGGCCAATTTCCACGCTACAGTGGTCTCTTCCGCATCTGCCGGACGGAGTACCAACATAGAATTGTGCCCTTTGTGGTTTTTCAGTTTTTCCATCAGGCGGATTTGTGCTTCTTGTTCTACCGGTTCGTGAGTAGGACCGTCTTCACCTACACGGAATGCGTCGTGTGTCCAGATGAACTTGACGGGAAGTTCCATCAAGGCAGCCATACGTACGGCGGGTTTCATATAGTCTGAGAATACGAAGAAAGTAGCACATGCAGCAATCACGCCTCCGTGAAGTGCCATACCTAGGCAGCAGCAAGCCATGGTTAATTCGGAAACACCTGCTTGCAGAAACGCGCCGGTGAAGTCATCTTTAGTGAATGCATGTGTTTTCTTCAAGAAACCGTCGGTCTTGTCTGAGTTTGACAGGTCGGCCGAAGAAACAATCATGTTTTCTACTTCTGTAGCTAGTACACCGAGAACTTTGGCAGAAGCACTGCGTGTAGCATCTCCGGCTTTTTGTTCAATAGCATTCCAATTTACTTTCGGAGCTTTGCCTGAGAACCACAGTTCCAATTTAGCTGCCAGTTCGGGATTAGCTTTAGTCCATTCAGCTTTAGCTGCATATTTTTCTGCAACAATTTTTTTCAGTTCTTCTGCACGTTTGGCATACAACTCTTTTACTTCAGGGAAGATTTGGAAAGGATTGGTTGGATCGCCACCTAAGTTTTTGATTGTATTGATGTAAGCATCACCTCCCAAAGGGGCACCGTGGGTGGCACAGTTACGTTCATAACTGGAATCATCCGCTTTGCGTGCACCTTTACCCATAATGGTCTTACCGATAATTAATGTGGGCTGACCGGTTACGGCTTTCGCTTCTGTCAGAGCTGTGCGGATTGCATCGGGATCATTACCATTGATAATAATTACTTTCCAGTGCCATGCTTCGTATTTCTTGGCAACATCTTCGCTGGTAACAGCATCGGTAGCGGTAGACAGCTGGATGTCGTTTGAATCATAAAACATGATCAGATTGTCCAGTCCCAAATGACCTGCCAAACGTCCTGCACCCTGAGAAATTTCTTCTTGAATGCCACCATCGGATATATAGGCATAGATAGTCTGGTCCATGACATTACCCAGACGGGCTTTCAGAAATTTGGCAGCGATAGCAGCACCTACTGCAAAAGTGTGTCCTTGTCCTAACGGACCGGAAGTATTTTCAATACCGCGCATGATGTCCACTTCAGGGTGTCCCGGAGTCGGACTTCCCCATTGACGGAACTGTGCCAGTTCTTCCATGGTGAACTTGCCGGTCAGTGCCAAAGTGGAATATAACATCGGTGACATGTGGCCTGGATCAAGGAAGAAACGGTCACGTCCTTCCCAACGCGGATTTTCAGGATCGTAAACTAAAAACTCAGAGAAAAGTACATTCACAAAATCAGCGCCACCCATAGCTCCACCCGGATGTCCTGAATTAGCTTTCTCTACCATCGAAGCAGCCAGAATACGGATGTTGTCCGCTGCACGGTTCATAAGTTTCTTTTCGTTCATATTAAAATAATATTATAATTTGAATGCTATTAGTGAGTCGGTTTATCCTTGCTATTTTATTTAATATCTGCAAAGATAACTCTTTATGTGTAAACCACAACATGTAAAGAGGCTCTTTTTTAAACCTGTTTGACTCACTTCTTAAATTGGGTCGCTGCTTCTTCAACAGGCAGTCCTGCCTTATAGTTTTCGATATATGTGTTGAATCCGGCTACATCTTCGGCTGTTGGCGATATTTCAATACCGGCATCACCGGTGAATACTTTGTCTTCCAGAAAATCTGCCAGGGATTGTTTCTTTTCATTGTTGACAAGGTAAGAACCTAGCAGGGCGATTCCCCATGCGCCACCTTCACCGGCAGTTTCCATTACGGAAATAGGGGAGTTTATAGCTGCTGCAAGTATTCTCTGGCCTACACCTTTCGTCTTGAATAATCCGCCGTGTCCTGTGATTCTGTCTACTTTGATTTTCTCTTCATTGAAAAGAATGTCATTACCTATCTTAAGAACTCCGACTGAAGCGTATAAATGGGTACGCATGAAGTTGGCGAGGCTGAATTTGTCATTTGCAGAACGTACAAACAATGGCCTTCCGTCGGCAAGTCCTGTCACGGGTTCACCTGAAATATAATTATATGAAATAAGACCACCGCAATCTGCATCACCTGCGAGCGCATGATTGTAAAGTTTTCCATATAATTCATTCATATCTACAGGTATACCCAGCAGTTCTTGGTATTCCTTAAACAGATTGATCCAGGCATTGAGGTCGGAGGTGCAGTTGTTGCAATGTACCATAGCTACAAGGCTTCCGTCGGGAGTGGTGACCATGTCAATCATTTCGTATGGCTTGGACAACTCTTTTTCCAACACAATCATGGAAAATGAGGAAGTGCCTGCTGATACATTCCCGGTACGTTGCTTGACAGCGTTGGTTGCTACCATGCCAGTTCCGGCATCTCCTTCCGGAGGACAGACAGGTATACCTGCTTTTAAATGGCCCGACACGTCCAGCCTCTTGGCACCTTCTGGTGTAAGGAACCCTGCATTCTCGCCGGCGGGTAAGACTTTGGGCAGGATATCTGTCAGTTTCCAGGGGTATCCTTTAGGAGCTACCAACTTGTCGAACTTGGCTATCATTCCGGCAGAATAATTCTTGGTAGCCGGGTCTATGGGAAGCATTCCTGATGCATCACCTATGCCCAGAACTTTTTGACCTGTAATTTGCCAATGAATGAAACCTGCAAGGGTGGTCAGATAGTCAATGTCACTTACGTGCTCTTCATTGTCTAAAATAGCTTGGTATAAATGAGAAATGCTCCATCTCAGAGGAATATTATATACGAATAATTCAGATAAAGCGGCTGCTGCCGGACCGGTATTGGTGTTTCTCCATGTACGGAAAGGTACAAGGATTTCTTCTTCTTTATTGAATGCCATATAACCATGCATCATGGCACTGACACCGATTGCTGCCAAGGTTTCTATTTCTGTGTCATATAGCTTTTTTACGTTGGAACGGAGATCTGCATAGCAGTCTTGCAGGCCATGCCAGATAGCTTCCACACTGTAAGTCCACAGTCCGTCTACCAATTGATTTTCCCAGCTATGGCTTCCTTGGGCAATGGGCTTGTTTTCCTGGTCAATCAAAACAGCTTTGATTCGCGTTGATCCGAATTCTATGCCTAGAATAGCTTTTCCTGCTTCGATGGTTGATTTTGCATCTGATTTCATATTAAAACCTATAATTTAAGGTACAACAATAATGATGATAAAATAAGGTGGGATGTGCCAAGAATCTTATTAGCCTTGACACATCCCCTCTTCATGGATGAATTAGCAAAGTGCTTTGTTCAGCATATAGTAGACTTCGTTCATGCGAAGCTCTTTCTTGAAGTTGCTGATGGTAGTATCTTTGTCAATACGGATCATTTCGATACCTGCAATTTCAGCATAGTCTTCCCAATATTCTGCTGTCAGATCATAAGAGAAGCAAGAATGATGTGTTCCACCTGCCAGAATCCATGCGCCTGCACCTACTTCGAAGTTAGGCATCGGAATCCACAGGGCGGAAGCAACCGGTAATTTGGGCAACGGTTTCGGTTCGATGCATTCTACGTCGTTCACGATCAGACGGAAACGGTTACCCAAGTCTACTACAGTGGCGGTACAACCTGAACCTACTTTTGAAGTGAATACAAGACGGGCTGTCTGGCTCTTGCGAATACCTATACCTAGGAAGTGTACTTCCAGACGTGGTTTGGAAGCGGCGATAAGAGGACAAACTTCCAGCATATGTGATTGCAGGATAGCACTGTTTGCACCATCGAAGTTCAATGTGTAATCTTCCAAGAAAGAACAACCTTGGGAAAGTCCTTGGTTCATCACCCATACAGTGCGGTAGAGAGCTGCTGATTTCCAGTCACCTTCCGCACCGAATCCGTAGCCTTCAGCCATCAGACGCTGGGAAGCCAGTCCCGGAATCTGATCGAAGTAGCTGCCGTCTGTTTGGCCCAAATCATCAAAATTAGTAGTGAATCCTTTAGCGCCTTTGGCTTTGAGGATGGCACGAAGAGCTAATTCGGCTTTTGCAGCATTCCATACTTTCTGATAAGCTTCGGTTGATTTATCTTCTAATGAAGCATCGTGGTCGTATTCGTTAAAGTAAGTTGCTACAAGTGCTTCTACATCTGTATCCTTGATATTTTTATGGTATTCCATCAGTTCGCTTGCCGGACAGTAATCTACGTGGTACCCCATACGTTGTTCTGCTTCCACTTTATCACCGTCAGTTACAGCTACATTATTCATCTGATCGCCGAAACGGATGATCAGCATATCCTGAGAGTCTGCCCAACCTGCACAAACGCGCATCCAAACGGCAATCTTGTGCTGGGTGTCTTCGTCTTTCCAGTAACCTACCACTACTTTGCGGCGGATGCGCATACGGGTACAGATATGTCCGAATTCGCGGTCACCATGGGCGGATTGATTCAGATTCATGAAGTCCATATCCATGGTATCCCAAGGAATTTCCTTATTGAATTGAGTGTGTAGATGTAACAGTGGTTTCTTTAACTGCTGCAGACCGTGAATCCACATTTTAGCAGGGGAGAAAGTGTGCATCCAAGTGATGACACCGATACATTTTTCATCGTTGTTGGCTGCTTTGAACACTGCTTCCACTTCTTTAGAAGAATTGGCTGTTCCTTTATATACTACTTTTACAGGAAGTTTCCCTGATTCGTTCAATCCGTTTACCATTTCATTGGAGTGAGCGTCTACTGCTACAACTGCGTCACCTCCGTACAGAAGCTGTGCTCCTGTTACAAACCATACTTCATACTGATCAAATGCTTTTTCCATAATGTTATATTTTAAAAGGGTTATTAATTTCTTTGTTTCTTATTTCTGTCCATAATAGGCATTGGGACCGTGTTTGCGGCTGAAATGCTTTTCTATTAATAAAGAATTCATCGTTAAATGAGGGTTGGCGGCAAAAGCGATACTTGCCATTTTGGCTACCTGTTCCATGACTACTGCATTATGCACAGCATCATTGGCATCTTTTCCCCATGCAAAAGGACCATGATTTTTTACTAGTACTCCCGGAGTATGTACAGGGTTCAGTTTCTTGAAACGTTTCACAATCACATTGCCTGTTTCCTGTTCGTAGGCACCTTTTACTTCCTCTTCTGTCATATCTGCGGTACAAGGAATGGCGTCATGGAAATAATCGGCATGAGTCGTTCCGATATTGGGAATATCCATTCCGGCTTGTGCCCAGGCGGTGGCATAGGTGGAGTGGGTATGTACCACTCCACCTATTTCGGGGAATGCTTTATATAGAACTACATGGGTGGGAGTATCTGAAGACGGACGAAGAGAACCTTCTACCACGTTGCCGTCCAGATTTACTACAACCATGTCTTCAGCTTTCATATCATCGTATGATACACCACTGGGTTTGATTACTACCAAGCCTGTTTCACGATCAATGGCAGAAACATTTCCCCATGTAAAAATAACTAGTCCGTGTTTCACCAAATCCAGATTGGCACGGAATACTTTTTCTTTTAATTTTTCTAACATAATGAATAATTGGGTAATGTGGCAATATGCTAATTTGTCAATTGGCAAATTATTGCATCGGCACATTATTTTAAAGTTTAAATTTCGGATCCTTTCTGTAGGCCTTATCATTAAATTTATAAAGATAAGCACCTCGTCGGGAACCTGATTTGTCTATCAAATCTGTTTTTTCAATGAAATCCATTTCGGCTACCCGCTTGCGGAAATTCCGCTTGTCCATCGGTTCGCCATAGATTGCTTCATATAGATTTTGCAACTGTGTCAGGGTAAACAATTCGGGCAGCAGGTTAAAACCAATTGGATTGTATGATGCTTTGTGCTTCATTAGTTCACGTGCTTTGGAAATCATGATCGGATGATCGAAAATGAGCTGTGGCAGTTCGTCTATTTTTGTCCAATGGGCATTGTGCTGCTGCACTAGTTCCCTGTCATATTCATTTACATTGACTAAAGCATAATAGGCTACTGATATAACTCGTTCTCCTGGATCGCGCTCTAAGTCGCCAAATGTGCCTACTTGTTCCATATATACATTTTCCAATCCGGTCAGTTCTGCCAATACCCGTTTGGCGGCAGCGTCTACACTTTCGTCTTCTTGTACGAATCCTCCCATCAAAGACCATTTTCCCATAGCTGGTTCAAAATTTCGTTTTAGTAGAAGCAGTTTTAATTCTCCTTCGTCAAAACCGAAAATGATACAGTCTACAGATACATAGAATTTAGGATTTATGTTATAATAGGTGGTCATGGTTTAGTGTCGGTTTAAAATTAACAGGCTGTATTCTTCAAGATAATTCAAAGCATACAGCCTTTAATTTATGGTTTACCAGAAATAAGCATAGAATAGTGCGCAAAGCAGAACTACACCTAAAGAGGTTATAACATCCCATTTGTTCCAGCTCTTTCTGATAAGTTCCTTGTAACTGCCGGTAAAGGTGATGGCTTCCACTTGTTTGGCGGTTGGAGCCGGAGTGAAGCATGATACAACAACCATTAACAACAAAAGGAATACAAGTAACCATATTTCAAAAATAAGCCAGTTTGTCTGCCAAAACCAAGTTGTATTTTCCCAAAACCAGCCAGTCATCACATCTTTTCCGGTGTTGGTGAGGATATTAGTCAGCAAACGGATCATACCAATTAGGAAACCGACAATCATGGCAGTTTCACCGGCTTTCGGAGTGATTTTCTTGGAGAATATACCAAGTGCAAATACGGCTACCATTGCAGGTGCAAGGAGAGACTGTATACCTTGCAGATAGTCGTAAAGGCTGCCGAGACTCATCATTACAGGAATCCATGCCATGCCGAGGATAACTACAACTACGGTAGCGATACGTCCTACCATAACATAAGTAGCTTCACTTTTGTTCTTAAACATGGGTTTGTAAAAGTCTTCTGTAAAAAGTGTGGCACATGAATTAAAGAAAGCAGCCAGTGAAGCAACCAATGCACAGATGAATCCAATAGTTACAATACCTTTTACACCGGCAGGCAGAACATCCTTTACCATTACAGCAAAAGCTGCATCTGTATTTGACATATCAAATTCACCTTTTGCAGCCAAGGCGGCAGCTACCATCCCCGGAATAAGAAACATGAAGACAGGCAGGATTTTAAAATAACCGGCTGCAATAGTACCTCTACGGGCACGCTTCATTACTACATCATTATCTTCGCCTTTACGTTGTCCAAGTACACGCTGTACGATATGCTGGTCGGTACACCAATACCAGAAACCGATGATAGAAGCTCCGATAAATACCCAGAATCCAGGATAATCTTGATACATCGGGTCTGCTTCAGTCCAGTGAAACATATGGTTGGCACCATAAGCGTGTCCGTCTGCTCCTATATTCATGGCGCTACGCGCATGATCCATCATTTCTGTCCATCCTGTAGCAATATTACCGTCTCCCAAGGCTGACAGTCCCAGGAAAAGAACCAAGAAAGAACCAATGATTAAAATAGGGGTTTGAATAGCTGAGAGGGTCATTACTCCTTTCATTCCACTCAGTACGGTGAAGATGCCGGTCAAGACAATAAGTCCGATTGCCCCATACCAAAAAGGAAGTCCAAGTAAAAATTCCAAAAAGATACCTCCGGTATAGGCGGTTACACTAACTTTAGTAAGAATGTAGGCTATCAATGTGATGATAGAAAGCCATGAACCGGTACGTGGGGTATAACGGTATTTAAGGAAATCGGGCATGGTAATGATTTTGCCCATTTTATTGTTTAATAGTTGGTAGAATGGAACAAAAAGCCATCCTAGAAGAAGAATCATCCAACCTTGCATTTCCCAGTGTGCCATACCTACTCCGGATTTGGCACCGGTTCCTGCCAAACCTACCAGATGTTCCGAACCGATATTGGCTGCAAAGATAGCAGCACCAATGATGTACCATGGCTCACCTTTACCAAATAGATAATCTTCACTGCTTGCTCCTTGTTGCGAGCGTTTGTCTTTTTGTACAGAGCGCCATACCGCCCATATCACAGCTACAATGCCGACTGCCAGTATTGTCCAGTCCAGCCAGATGAATTCATGTGAATTCCAATTCATGATATTAAATATTTAAAGTTTAACAATTATTTTTCAACACCGAATTTAAAGATACATTGGCTGTGATAGGTCTGTCCCGGTTCCAGGATTACAGAAGGCCATTGTGATTTGTTGGGGCTGTCGGGATAGTGCTGTGTTTCCAGACAAACAGACGCGCGTTGCGGATAAGTAATTCCCTTTTTCCCTTTTACAGTTCCATCCAAAAAGTTGCCTGTATAGACTTGTATTCCCGGTTCATTAGTATATATTTCCAAAGTGATACCACTAGTGGGGCTGGTCAGTTTGGCAGCCAGTTGGTTGATATCACCTTTCGTGTTAAGTACCCAATTGTGGTCGAACCCGTTGCCGAATTTTATTTGTTCGTTTTCAAAATTAGTCACATCGGGGGCAATAGTTTTAGGAGTATTGAAATCAAATGGAGTTTCTGTTACTGCTATCATTTCTCCAGTGGTCATGAATGTGCTGTCAACGGGAGTGATGCTGTCTGCATTTACATAAAGAATATGGTCGGTGGCTGGATTGGCAGGGTTTCCACTCAAGTTGAAATAAGAGTGGTTAGTCATATTGATAACAGTCTTTTTGTCAGTTGTCGCTTTGTAGTTTATGTCGATGGCATTGTCTCTTGTCAGTGCATAAGTAACAGTAGCGGTTACATTTCCCGGAAAATTGGCATCTCCATCTGGTGACTTCATAGTTAGTGTCATAGTACTGTCGTTTAATTGGTTTGCTTCATAAACTTGGTATTGCCATCCTTTAGGACCTCCATGCAGGCAGTGGCCAAAATTATTTTGGGGCAGTTGAATGGTTTCTCCATCTATTACGATGACTCCTTTATTAATACGGTTGGCATAGCGTCCGATAGAAGCACCGAAGTCGCTGGGAATATTTTGGTAGTCAGCAATGCTGTCAAAACCCAGCACTACGTCTTTTAGATTTCCGTTTTTGTCAGGGACCATGATAGATACAATACGTCCGCCAAAATTGGTTACGCATACTTCCATTCCGGCTGCATTTTTTAGCGTATACAGTTTAACAGGTTTTACGCCATCCACTATTGTTTCATAATTAGTGGGGGCTAATCCGGACTTTGTAAGTGCTTCTTGAGATTGTTTGGGAGCGCAAGCACTTAACAATGTCAGTGCGATACCGGTTCCCAGAAAGGTTTTTTTCATGCTTTTCATGATATAAAAGTACTAATTAGTAATAGAGTATATGATTTTGGGTGTAAAAGTAACACTATTACTAATACATTGGATATGAAAAGAGTATGTTGTGCAACATAAAAGTGTATTTCCTACACTTTTATAGCATAAAGAAGAAAAAAACCGCTTTGGATTCAAAGCGGTTTTTTCATATGTTAGCGAATTTGAGATATTTTTTATACCAGCTTGCGAGAACCGTCACTGATGACTACATCGTAAACTTTTGGACTTCTTCCGAATTTTTCTTTGAATCTTTCTTTGGCAGTGGTGATGAATGTTTCGTATAGTTCATTTTTAACTAGGTTGATTGTACATCCACCGAAACCTCCACCCATTACACGTGAACCGGTAACACCGCAGTCGAAAGCAACATCATTCAAGAAATCAAGTTCCTCACAGCTTACTTCATACAATTTACTCATGCCATAGTGAGTTTCATACATCTTCTGTCCTACGGTTTCGTAATCACCTCTTTCCAAAGCGTCGCAAACATCGAGTACACGTTGGATTTCTTCAATGACGTATTCTGCACGCATATAGTCTTCTTCACTGATCTCGGCTTTTGCTTCCTGCAACATTTCCATTGTACAATCACGTAAAAATTCTACATGAGGATGTTTTTTCTGAATGGCAGATACGGCAGCTTCACAACTTTGACGACGCTTATTGTATGCAGAAGAAGCCAATTCGTGTTTGACTACTGAGTCAACTAATACTAAACGGTAACCTTCCGGTTTGAAAGGGAAATATTGATATTCTAATGAACGACAATCCAAACGGATCAAACTACCTTCTTTTCCAAATACAGATGCAAATTGATCCATAATACCGCAATTTACACCACAATAATTATGTTCTGTTGCCTGACCTACCTTGGCTAATTCAAATTTATCTATTTTGTTGTCGCCGAAAAGTTCGTTGATAGCGAAAGCGTATGTACTTTCCAATGCAGCAGATGAAGACATACCTGCACCCAAAGGTACGTCACCCGCAAAAGCAGTGTCAAAACCTTTCACATCTACACCACGTTTGATCATTTCACGGCAAACGCCGAAAATATATCTTGCCCAACTGGCTTTAGGAGCATCTTCTTCGTTCAAACCGAACTCTACATAGTCTTTTAAATCAATAGAATAAGCACGTACCTTATTGGTACCATTAGGTTTGATTTCAGCAATCATACCTTTATCTACTGCTCCGGGAAATACAAAACCACCGTTATAGTCGGTATGTTCTCCAATAAGGTTAATACGTCCGGGTGATGCATATACTGAACCTGTTGTACCATCAAAATGTTTGATGAAGCGACTTCTTACGTATTCTATATCCATGATATTAATAGTTTAAAGTTAATACTATATGTTTTTATAATTATTCTACAGGAATGTCTTTGTTTACGTTCTTGCATCCTATCAAACCATAGAACAACAGATAAGCAAGCAAAGCGATAATTAACCAATAGCTGGCCATATATCCCACAGCGTCAGAAATGAATTGCTGCAATAATGGGAAAATACCGCCACCGACAACCATCATCATAAAAATACCTGAAGCTTGTGCGGTATATTTGCCTAAACCCTCTACAGCGAGGTTGAAGATACCTCCCCACATAATGGACGTACATAAACCACAAAGTACCAAAAATAGGGCACTGACAGGTACAGAGGCCATTTCGAATCCATTTTCTACACTATATCCCGGCATAGAGACAGTGATTTCTTTTGGAGTGAAGATTGCGATTAATATAAAACAGATAGCTGTTGCGGAAACAACAATCAATTGTGTGCGTGTAGCTACTTTACCGCTGATGACACTACTTGCAGAACGTCCCACTAACATGAGCAACCAATAGATGGCAGCAATAGCACCACCGATAGCGGCACCGTTGGCAAGCAGGCCCGCACCTTTTTCCGTTGGGTCGGCAAGGTAGAAATTTAATGTGCCTGGAATACCGATTTCAATGCCTACATATACAAAGATACCGATTACACCTAATACAGTATGGCGAAAATTCCAAGGACTATGAGAGAATTTCTCTTTTTCATGACCTGCTTTTCTTAGATGGGGCTCTGGAATAGCGATGAATGAAAGAGCGATAAACGCTGATACGAATACACCCATTGCGATGAAAAGCAGAGGAGCTACATCTGACATAGCTGTTTGAGGGGTGACAGAACCAATCAAGGCACCTACGAAAAGCGGAGTCAAAGTACCCGACAATGAGTTTAGAGCACCACCGGCTTGGATTAATTGGTTACCTTTGTTACCACCACCACCTAAAAGATTTAGCATCGGGTTAACTACTGTGTTCAGCATACATACACAAAAACCACAGACGAAGGCACCAAGCAGGTAGATAATAAAATTCATTTTAATGGCATATTCTCCTAAATTGAATACGTCTATATCTGCACCGAACAAACTGGAAATATATTGGATAAACAAACCGATGAAACCTACTGCCATGGCAATGAGGGCTGTTTTTTTATATCCGATTTTTACAAGCATATTACCTGAAGGAATCCCCATAAACAGATATGCAAGGAAATTCATCATATTTCCCATCATACCCAAGGTATTGGCACCTGCATATTGGTTTTTCCATATTGTGCCGAAAGGCGCAGCAAGATTAGTAACGAAGGAAATCATCGCGAAAAGGAAGAACATTGTAATGATAGCGATGATATTACCGTTCTGTTTTTGTTGATTCATGGTCTTGAAAAAATTATAAGTTTATAAATTAGGTTATTTCATAAAATTATTTTTCTACACCGAATTTGTAGATGGTTACTTGACTGTAAGTTTCCCCCGGATGTAGAACACAAGAAGGGAAATGGCCTTTATTGGGTGTATCAGGAAAATGTTGTGCTTCAAAACAGATGGCACTTCTTGCTGGGAAAGTTGCTCCATGAGCACCTTCGAAACCATTATGCCAGTTTGAAGTATAAACTTGTACGCCGGGCTCTGTAGTGTATACTTCCATGCTACGACCGCTTTCGGGCTCCACACATTTTGCTGCAAAACTCAGTGTGCCTGCTTCACGTTTGTTTAATACATAGCAGTGGTCATAGCCGGCACCGAATTTTAGCTGTTCGAATGGGTCATTGATTCTACTGTCTACTCTTTGAGGAGTACGAAAATCCATAGGAGTACCTTCTACTTTGGCAATTTCGCCTGTAGGGATTGATACATTATCTATCGGAGTATAAAAATCAGCATTAATGGTTACGATGTTGTTATCAACGGTTGCCGTAGGATTGGCAATGCCTGATAGGCTGAAAAAACCATGGTGAGTGAGGTTTACCAATGTTGTTTTGTCTGTTGTAGCGTGGTAAGTAATGATGAATTCATTTTGATTACTTAAAGTGTACGTTACGTGAATATCCAAATTTCCCGGAAATCCTTCTTCGCCATCAGCAGATAAATAATGCAATTTCAAACTTTGTGGAGTTTCCTGTTCTGCATCCCAAATGCGGGTATGAAATCCGGTAGGACCGCCATGCAGCGAGTTGGGACCATTGTTGATAGTCAGTGAATATTCTTTCCCTTCTAAAATGAATTTGCCTCCTGCTATACGGTTTCCGTAACGACCGATAAGAGTACTGAGGAAAGGTTCGTGGCTATTGATTACATGGGTTATACTATCATGTCCTTGAATGACATTGGCATATTTACCGTTTTTGTCCGGAACCATAATAGCTAATACTGCTCCACCATAGTTGGTAACAGCTATTTCAGCTCCGTTTTCATTTTTCAGAATGAAGAGGTCTGTTTGTTTCCCGTTCACTGTTGTCTGAAAATCGGCCCGTTTCAGGCCACATAAATTCTCATCGGAAGTAGATGTGTTTATCATGTTATTGAAAATCTTTTTATTGTATGTATAAAACTAATGCAAATAAAAAGATTTTCTTCGGTATTCCCAAACTTTTTCTATAAAAGTGAACGGACTAAACGTGAAATTTTAATAAATCCGCAACGATAAAGCTGCTTCCTCCAACAAAAATAAAGTCATTTTTGTTAGCTTTTTCTTTAGCGGCTGCTACAGCGGTTTCTACATCAGGATAAGCATCTCCGTGCAGCCTGGATTGCATCGCTAAGCTTTGTAATTCTTTTTCGGATAAAGCGCGTTTTACACTGGCTTTGGTAAAATAATATGTGGCATTTTTAGGAAGCATGGACAATACTCCACTGATATCCTTGTCGTTTACCATACCTATTACAATGTGTAATCGTTCATATTTCTGATGTTTTAATTGTTCTATGATATACGAAATTCCTCCTACATTATGTCCTGTATCACATATTAAAGTCGGTTCACTTTCTAATTTTTGCCATCTTCCCATCAGGCCGGTGAGTTCACATACTTGTGAGAACCCTTTACGTATATTACTTTCGGTAAGCTGATAACCTGCTTGTTTTAATAGGCGGATGGCAGATAAAAGCGTATTGGTGTTTTTAAGTTGGCAAAGTCCTTCCAGCTCGCCTTCCAGATTGAGGTAGTCGGTTGTTTGATATATTCGTTTACCTTTTTCATTTATACTGGAGGAGTGTAATAACTGTTCTTCTTCTGCAAAGTAGATAGGAGCGTTTACTTCTTTAGCACGAGTTGTAAATATAGGTTTGGTTTCAGGTGTGGTTTCACCAATAACTACCGGAGTCTTTTCTTTGATGATTCCGGCCTTCTCTGTGGCTATTTTGGCTAATGTATTACCTAAAAATTGTATATGGTCGAAACTGATATTAGTTATGACACATAGATCCGGACGGATGATATTTGTACAATCTATTCGTCCTCCCAGGCCGACTTCTATAATGGCTACATCTATTTGGCTCTGGGCAAAATAGTGGAAAGCCATTGCGGTAGTCAGTTCAAAGAAAGAAGGATGCAGAGGTTCAAAAAAGACACGGTGTTTTTCTACAAAGTCTATGACATATTCTTTGGATACAGGAATTCCGTTGACACGTATTCGTTCACGAAAATCTATCAGATGTGGAGAAGTGTAAAGTCCTGTCTTGTATCCGGCTGATTGTAAAATGGCGGCTAAAGTATGTGAACAAGAGCCTTTTCCATTGGTCCCGGCTATATGAATGGTTCGGAATTGGCGATGAGGATGGTTGAAATACTCGTCTAAAAGATAAGTATTCTCTAATCCTGCTTTGTATGCATCTTTTCCTATATGTTGGAATAATGGGGCACTATTATATAAATAATCCAATGTTTCTTCGTAATTCATGGCAAATGTTTTTATTTACCGCAAAGTGTCACAAAAGAATGCCAGGCAGATATAAAACCTAGTATTCTTTCTGTGACACTTTGTAGTATAAAAATTAATCGAAGAAGTTTTTGAACTTCTTGAATATTTTTTCTTTAATGCTTGTATTCGGTTTGAAGTTATCCGATTCTTGCATTTTCTCTAGTGCTTGTTTTTCATCTTTATTCAATGTTTCTGGAATATATACGCTTACATTGACTAATAAATCACCTGTACCGTTACTGTAACCATAACTATTGACGTTGGGCAATCCTTTACCTCTTAGGCGTAAGACCTTACCTGGTTGGGTGCCTGGTTCAATTTTTACTTTTACTTTGCTATCAATAGTTGGTATTTCTACAGTGCCTCCTAAAGCAGCAGTCGGAACGCTTAGTAACAGATTGTAAATCAAATCATTTTCATCGCGTATTAGGTCTGGATGGGATTCTTCTTCTATGACAACAAGTAAATCACCGGGAACACCGTTATGTTTGCCCGCATTTCCTTTTCCATTGACAGAAAGTTGCATTCCTTCAGCCACACCGGCAGGAATTTTCACTTCCACGACTTCTTCTCCGTATACAATACCTTCTCCTGCACAAGCTTTACATTTGTTCTTAATGATTTTCCCTTCTCCGTTACATTGTGGACATACGCTTTGTGATTGTACCATTCCAAAAATGCTTTGTTGGGTGCGGGTGATACTTCCTGTTCCATGACAAGTGGGACACGTTTCCGTTCCTCCTTCTCCTTCGGCTCCTGAACCATGGCAATGGTCACATGTTACGTACTTTTTCAGTTTGAATTTCTTTTCTACTCCCGTAGAAATTTCTTTTAAGTTCAGTTTTACTTTTACACGGAGGTCTGAACCACGGAACTTGCGTTGTGCGGAACGTCCGCCACCGCCGAAACCTCCAAAGCCTCCGAAACCTCCTCCATGTCCACCGAAGATGTCACCGAACATAGAGAAAATGTCATCCATGGACATACCTTGTCCGAATCCTTCAAAACCGCCACCGGCGGCTCCACTCATTCCTGCATGTCCAAATTGATCGTAACGGGCGCGTTTATCCGGGTTGCTCAACACATCATAAGCTTCGGCTGCTTCCTTGAATTTTTCTTCCGCTTCTTTATCCCCCGGATTCTTGTCCGGATGATATTGTATTGCTTTTTTGCGGTATGCTTTTTTTATAACATCAAGGGTGGCTGTTTTGTCCACCTCCAGAACTTCGTAATAGTCTCTTTTTGCCATGTCGTTTTATGATACTGTTTTATTGAGCCACAACTACTTTGGCGTGGCGTATTACTTTGTCATTCAGCTTATAACCGGTTTGTACACAGTCCAATATTTTCCCTTTCTTCTCTTCAGAAGGAGCTGGGACTAATGCAATTGCTTCGTGATAATCGGTATCAAAGTTCTCACCGTCAGTCTCTATTTTCTGAAGTCCTTCCTGGTTCAATACTTTCAGGAATTTGTTGTAGATCAACTCAATTCCTTCACGCATTGCTTTTACATCATCCGAAGTTTCTGAAGTTTTTACAGCACGCTCCAAGTCGTCCAAAATAGGGAGAATGGCAGTAATGGCCTTTTCTCCACCATTCTTAATCAATTCGGCCTTTTCTTTCATGGTGCGTTTACGGTAATTGTCAAATTCGGCTGAAAGACGCAGGTATTTGTCATGCTGCTCTTCTATTGTTTTCTGAGCTTCCGCCAATTCCTTATTCACCTTCTCTTCAGCGTTCAGTTCTTCTGTTGCTTCTTTCTGAGTTTCTTCATCAATGGCAGCTTCTGCCGCTTCCTGATTTTTCAAAACTTCCTCGTCTTGAGGTTGGTTCTTCTCTGTTGGGTTCATATTCTTATTAAACTTTTTGTTTTTCTTATTTTTACTCATAACAGTCAGGTCTTTTAGGTTAATTTACTGCTAACAAATTTCGTGCCTAGTTGTTTCCTTAGAGTGATAATTTTGCAAAAGTACGGAATTTCTGCCACACTGGCATACTTTTCTGAATTAAAATACCTACCTTTGCAATTTCAAAATAGAATAATTATATAAATAAGGTATATTAGGATGATTACAGTTTCGAACTTGGCCATTCAATTTGGTAAAAGAGTGTTGTATAATGACGTAAATATGAAGTTCACCAATGGTAATATTTACGGGGTTATCGGTGCGAACGGCGCCGGAAAATCTACTTTCTTGAAAGCAATTTCAGGTGAGCTGGAACCGACTAAGGGTTCAGTGGTATTAGGACCGGGAGAACGTCTGTCTGTATTGAGCCAGGATCACTTTAAGTGGGATGAATATACAGTCATGGATACGGTTATGATGGGACATACTGTGTTGTGGAACATTATGAAACAGCGTGAAGAACTGTATGCGAAAACTGATTTTACAGATGAAGATGGCTTGAAAGTTTCTGAACTGGAAGAGAAGTTTGCCGAACTAGATGGTTGGAATGCCGAGAGTGATGCAGCTTCTTTGTTGAGTGGGTTGGGCATAAAGGAAGACAAGCATTATATGTTGATGGGGGAACTGAGCGGTAAGGAAAAGGTGCGTGTCATGTTGGCACAGGCACTTTACGGTAATCCTGATAACTTGTTGTTGGATGAACCTACCAATGATTTGGATATGGATACGGTGACTTGGCTGGAGGAATATCTTTCTAATTTCGAACACACGGTGTTGGTGGTAAGTCATGACCGTCACTTTTTGGATTCTGTTTGTACTCATACTGTAGATATTGATTTCGGTAAAGTGAATATGTTTGCCGGTAACTATAGCTTCTGGTATGAATCAAGTCAGTTGGCACTTCGCCAGCAGCAGAACCAGAAGGCTAAAGCTGAAGAGAAGAAGAAAGAGTTGGAAGAATTTATCCGTCGTTTTAGTGCCAATGTGGCTAAGAGCAAGCAGACAACCAGCCGAAAGAAGATGTTGGAGAAACTGAATGTAGATGAAATTAAGCCGTCGTCCCGTAAATATCCCGGTATCATCTTTACTCCGGATCGTGAACCGGGTAATCAGATTTTGGAAGTATCCGGCTTGCGTGCGGAAACTGAAGACGGTATGGTATTGTTCAATGATGTGAATTTTAATGTAGAAAAAGGAGATAAGATTGTCTTTTTGAGCCGTGATCCGCGTGCCATGACTGCTTTTTTTGAAATAATCAATGGAAATCGTACTCCGCAGGCTGGTAAATTCGCGTGGGGCGTTACTATTACTACGGCTTATTTGCCTTTGGATAATACGGATTTCTTTGAAAGTGATTTGAATTTGGTAGATTGGCTGAGCCAGTTTGGCGAAGGTAACGAAGTCTATATGAAAGGTTTCTTGGGGCGTATGTTGTTTTCCGGAGAGGAAGTATTGAAGAAAGTGAATGTGCTTTCCGGAGGTGAGAAGATGCGTTGTATGATTGCCCGTATGCAGTTGCGTAATGCGAACTGTCTGATTTTGGATACTCCAACTAACCATTTGGACTTGGAATCAATTCAGGCTTTCAATAATAATCTGAAGACTTATAAGGGAAATGTGCTGTTCTCTTCCCACGACCACGAATTTATTGAAACGGTGGCGAACCGTATTATTGAATTGACCCCGAATGGTATCATTGACAAGATGATGGAATATGATGAATACATCACTTCTGATCATATTAAAGAAATGCGTGCGCGTATGTATGGAGATAATTAAATTATAAATATGAGCTGAAAAAGAAAGAGTCATTGGGAGCCATTGTTCCTGTGGCTCTTTTTTTATGGTTTAGCCGCAATTCTCATTCTGTATGAATCATAATGAGTTCAAAAATCTATGATAATGGACGATAATCCATGTCGTTATATTAGAATTAGGATTATTTTTGTGTCCATTAAAAACATGAAATGATACTTATGAAAAACTTAATTTTGATTTTGATTTTTGCAGCTGTTAGCTTGAATACGATGGCTTCCAATCCTGTACATGTGATTATAACTGCCGGACAGTCTAATACCGATGGACGAACTCCTAATGAAGATTTGCCGGCATATATTAAAGCATTGGCTACGGACACACTGACGTATACCGAAGGTGCCTACCGTTATTGTCAGATAGCTCAGAATGACGGGAAAGGAGAATTTATTCCTTTCTGGCCTCGTGCCAAACGTAGCGGAAAAAATAATATGTGGGCTTTTGATGCAGTGACATATTATTGGTTGGAGCAGTTGTTGCAGGAGAAATTTTATGTGGTGAAATGGGCTGTTGGCGGAACTTCCATTGCACCTGATTATAATGCTTCCAAGGGACGTTTTTGGTCTGCGGCTCCTGAATGGCTGGCACAGGCTAAGCCAACTTCTGATGGAGGAAATTCTTTGTTGCTTTCTTTCATTCAAGAGATAGACATGTGTATAGACAAAACTCTTTCCCGGCTGAAGGATGGCTATCAGATAGATGCATTTCTTTGGCATCAGGGGGAAAGTGATTATGCTAAAAGTAAAGATTATTACCGTAACTTGAAGACAATGGTGGCTTATGTGCGTATGCATCTGACAGAAAAAACCGGAAAGGATTATTCTCGTTTGCCTTTTATTTTTGGTACTGTTGCCCGAAGTAATAAATATTTCAGCAGAGAAGTGGAGAATGCGATGAAGCAATTGGCTGCTGAAGATCCGAACATGCACCTGATAGATATGTCAGGCGCAGAATTGCTAAATGACAGACTTCATTTTACGGCTCATTCGGCAGAGTATTTGGGACAACAGGTATATAAGCAGTTGGAACAAATTATTAAAGGAGTTATCGTCAGGACTGATGAATTGAAAGGAAAACGTTTGGGAATTATTGGAGATAGTTATGTGAAGAATCATAAGGAACCTGTTAAGAATACCTGGCATTATAAATTTGCCGAGAAGCATGGTATGGAATATTTAAATTATGGCAAGAACGGCAGCAGCATTGCTTATAGTAGCCCGCGTTGGGGGGAAGCGATGTATGTAAGATATAAGGAAATGCCGGATGATTTGGATTATGTTATTGTTGTGGGTGGGCACAATGATGGTTTTAAATTGGATTCAATTGGCGGTATTGATGTATTTAAAGAGAGGCTGGCAATGCTGTGTGAAGGGCTTATTGAAAAGTATCCCACAGCTAAGATTTTTTTCTTTACCCGATGGAACTGTAAAAATTTTGCGGGAAGTGATGCTGAGAAAGTGGTGGATGCTATGATTGAGGTTTGTGGAAATTATAGTATTCCTATTTTTGACAGCGCCCGAAAAGGAGGAATTTATGCAAATAATGATCATTTTAGAAAAATATATTTTCAGAACAGCAAAAATAATACAGATACTGCACATTTGAATGAAAAAGGTCATGAACGTTTCTTGAAAGTGGCTGAGAGTTTTATATTGCAATACTGAATAATGTAAATGTAATGAATTATTTTTGAAATGTGATGACGCAGAAATAATCCATTTACAAATTACTTACTGTTCGGAGGAAAAAGTGAGGTATTCTTTCTCCGCTAGGGAAAGTAATTCTCTTTTGATTTTCTAATAGTCGGTTTGCTTTGTTGTAAATGTCAACTGAAATGTCTTGCTCTCTGGACTTGGCAAAAGAGTGATTGGCAGTAATGATGCGTCGGGATGAAAGTTTCAGTGTCCAGCGTATATCTTCAGCAGCTACATAATGCCGAGTAGGACGCATGACGTGAATGCGCAATATATATCCTTTTGCCAGTGCCTCATTGACTGTTTGCAGATTTCCTGCCTCTAGCCGGATACCAATAGCTCATTTGGACATAGTGTAATCTTGCGCTTGAATGCTTCCCATCCATGATACGAGGTCTTTCGGATTATTTAAAACTGGATTTATTAACTGTTGGCTGTGCAGACGGATGGTAGGTATCATTTCAGATAATTTCCATCAAACGATAAAGGTAAAAGTCCACTTACGTTTTCTAATATATAAATATCAGTCTTACTATAAAGTAGTATCCGCATGGGTTTTCCATATCGTTTTTCAGTTTCTAATAATACTTGCCGACAGGCACCGCAAGGAGGAATAGGTGTGTCAAGAAAATCATTTTCTGTGCGGGCAGCAATGGCAAGTGTTTTTACTGCTTGATCCGGATATTGAGAATTGGCGTAAAACAAAGTGGTACGTTCTGCACAAAGACCAGATGGGTAGGCTGCATTTTCTTGATTGGTTCCGGTAATAACGATATCATTTTCCAACAGTGCGGCGGCTCCAACAGCAAAATGTGAGTAAGGAGCATAGCTTCTTTTCGTTGCTTCACACGCAGCGTCTATCAGTTTGCGGTCCTTCTCTGTTAGTTCGTTATAATGGCAAGCCTCTATGTTTATTTCCAGTTTGATTTGTTTCATGATACGTTCCTCTTTGTTTTCCTGCAAATGTAATGTTTTGTTTTTAATCTCCCAATGTTTCTTTTCTAAAATCTGGTTTTTAATTTATTTACTTTCTTATTGCTTGTCAGAGTTGAATGTGAAAAGAATAATATGGTTACCGATAAAAAAGGAGAAAGTTGCAACTTTTTCTTTTATTTGTGCGTCTAATGAATATATAATTAAAAAAGAGAAAGATTATGTTAGCAACAACAACACCTACTATCGAAGGAAAACGTATAACCAAATATTATGGCATTGTAACAGGTGAAACTATTATCGGCGCTAATCTGTTTCGTGATTTTTTTGCTAGTATTCGTGACATTGTAGGCGGTCGTTCCGGTTCTTATGAAGAAGTACTTCGACAGGCTAAAGATACCGCGTTACGAGAAATGCAGGATCAGGCTGCTTTATTGGGAGCTAATGCTGTAGTTGGGGTGGATTTGGATTATGAAACTGTGGGGGACAGTGGTAGTATGCTGATGGTAACCGCAAGCGGCACAGCTGTCAGAATAGAAGATTGAGGTAAAGCAGATGTGCCTGTTGCAATATTTTTTAGGTTTATTGCAACAGGTACGTTTGCTTTTACTGTATTAGGGTATTCCTAATATCTCTTTGGCCTTGTTTTTACTTGAAATGAAATCTAGTGAGTTGACAATATTATCGTAATTTGTTGTGTCAGCTATATGGTCTTTCAATACTTGTAACATTTTTAACTTGTCATTATCAAAAGTATAAAGTGACATAAGTTTAAGGCATTGTGCGCAACTTAATTTTTTATTTATAATGGCCTTTTCCAGAGTTGAATCTTTGAACACGGAATTTTTTGTTTCATTGTATATCTTTTCAAATTCGTTATCGTCTATTGAACCAACGGTATGGAGGGATATTTTGCTGGAATATAGGTCTCCTACTGAAGTTTCTTTAGCTATTTCATTGTAGGAATCCATGCCTGTTACCTTTCTGTTTCTAAATTCGATAATTAGAAATTTGCAAGACGTTGCAATTCCTCCGCTCTGATATTCCCATTGTTCCAAAGAACCATCGAAACGTCGGAAATCGGGTTTTCCAAGAAGTTGGCCTATTTCTTCTGTTGTCATTCCCTGCTGTACCTTCCATGCTTTCTGCTTGATACTTCCTGTGGTATGACAGCCGACAAGTGTTATACTGATAACAAGCAATAATAATTGTTTAAATTTTCTCATATATTTATGTTTTTGTGTGTTGTTTAGGTTGAATTACCATCGGTCAGTGATTCCCAATATTTTACGTGCATCATCTTGTTTAAATAAAGAATCCAGTGTCTTGATGATTTCTTTTCCATTTTTACGGTCTACAATGCGGTTGGAAACCATTCTTAATACTTTCATTTTTTCATCGTCCCATGTAAATATGGACATGAGTCGGGCAGTTTGTTTACAGGTGAAGTAGTTGTTTACAACTCCTACAGATAATAATTCCATTTGGTCGTCCTTAAATGCTTTGTTTTTTACTTTTTTATAGAGGTTTTCAAAATCATGTGGATTCATAGCTTTGTGTTTTGGTCTGTGCGGGCCAAAATGATCAGGGTGGCTGGGTGGAACTACCGTAATTATTTCATTTGGCGGACACACTGCAACTGGAGACGGAGTAATGTTGGGCTCAAAAGAATCCATGTTTGTTACCATTCCGTCTACAAAATCGATAATAATTACCGTGTTTGCAGCTGTGGACATATTGGTCTTGGTGTATTCCCATTGTTCCGAGCCGTTGTCGAATCTACGGAAATCGGGTTTTCCAAGTAAATGGCTGACTTCTTCTTGGGACATCCCTCTCTGTACTTTCATAATAGTGCTACTAGTAGTCAAACCGCAACTGATGACTAAAGTACAAATGGTTAACGCTAATAATGTTTGTTTCAATCTTCTCATTTTTTTGTTTTTTTGTTTGTAACAAAGATAAGTTGGGAAAAGGTATATTCTTCTATCTTTTTCCCTATTTATTTTTAGGGATTTCCCTACTGTTTATATGGTAATTCTTCTAAGAACTGAAATTTATTGTTAGGAAGATTGAGTTTGAAATCTTTAAATTCATATTCTGGAAGATTGGTTGTATTTTTCTCTTGTTGGAAATGTGATTGATTATTTTAACTTCATCTATAATTAATGTAAAAACTTTATTTTCACTTTTAACTTCTTGTTCTCGGGTGGTTCTAACCTATAAACTTTTGACGAATAGATGATAAACGAAGATAAAATTAGGGAAGTATGGGCTTCCGACCCGGAACGGGGATTTAAATTGTTGATAGATTTTTTTCAACAGCCCATATATTGGCATATCCGGAGATTGGTTGTATCACATGAGGATGCAGAGGATATTTTGCAGGAAGTCTTTATTCGCGTCTTTCGCCATCTTCCTCAGTTTAGGGAGGAAAGTTCATTGGGAACATGGATTTATCGGATAGCGACCAATGAGTGTCTCCGTTTTCTGAATATGCGTAAAGAACAAGCTGTTTCGGCGGAAGAAGTTCAGGAAGAGTTAATGAATAAGTTGATGGCGTCAGATTATGTGGATTATGAGAACGAAATGGCGGTGAAATTTCAGCAGGCTATTTTGATGCTTCCTGAAAAACAGCGGGTAGTTTTCAATCTTCGTTATTATGATGAACTGGAATATGAAGAAATTAGCAGGATTACGGACACGAAGGTGGATACGTTGAAAGTGAATTATCATTATGCAAAAGAGAAGATAAAAGAGTACATGATAAATAATTAAAGATAGGATGGAAAAGGAGTTTGATTTTAAGAATATTGGGAAGCGGATGCCTTATCGTACCCCTGATGGCTTTTTCGGAAAAATGCAAAAACAAGTATTGGAGCGTACCCAGGCTGAGAGGTTTAATAGGCAGAATAGAATAAAATTGATTATTGGGGCTACTTTAGCTATTGCGGCTGTCATGTTGGGAGTTCTTTTCTTTCCGATATCTCAACCTGTGGCAGAGGAGTTGCCTTCTCATTCACTTATTGTTTCTACGGATTTAGACTCTTCTTATTCAGATACTTTGGATCGTTATATAGAATCTATGTCTGATGAGGAATTAGCAGAATGGGTGGAATTGTCTGAAAATGATATATTTATAAATTGATTAATCACTAAAAACAAAAAAATGATGAGAACAAAATTTTTTTTAATGGTGTTGGCAGCCATTGTTATGGGAAGTCAGGTAACACTTTTTGCCCAAGAAAAGAAAGAAACTAAATCTGAAAGAAGGCAGTTTAATAAAGAACAGATGCTGGAAATACAGTGCAATCAAATTATAAAAGGATTGGCATTGGATGACGCAACGGCTGCTAAATTTATTCCGGTGTATAAACAATACATGGAAGAAATGCAGGCTACTCGTCATATGGGAGTTTGTCGAAATGTTGCAAATAGAACGGCCGCCGATAAACAGATCCCCAAACCGGTCCCTACAGATGCTGAAGTGGAGCAGGCTATTAAGGCACGTTTCGCGCAGAGTAGAAAGATACTGGATATTCGTGAGGAATATTATAATGAGTTTCGGAAATTTCTTTCTCCTAAACAAATTCAGAAAATGTATAATATGGAGAAACACAATGGTGATAAATTTCGTAAAGAGATGAAAAAAAGACAAGGAATGAAAAAGCAGCATGATGGAAGAAGACATATGTCACAGGGCGATGTGAAGAAGTAAATATGGGTGAAATGGGAAAAAATAGTACTTTCATTGTCTTTATGGCTTTATTCTTTTAGTGGCTGCTGTTTATGGTAGCCACTATTTTGTTTTCTCATTGGAAGTATATATTTTTGTGAAGCTAACAGTAGCTATTTAATTAATAAAAATAATATGATGAAAGTAAAGAAATTAAGTGGCAAAGTTCAGGATGCACAACAAATACCGACCTTATTTGATCATGAGAACATAATGTATTATCCTATTAATATAGTGAACTGGAAAGAATATCCTTATCAACCTCAAGTCTCTTTTCGTATAGCCTATACAAATGATGCTATATTAGTTCATTATAAAGTAGTAGAAGATAGTGTTCGTGCCAAATACGGTGAAGATAACGGTAGTGTCTGGACAGATTCCTGTGTGGAATTTTTCTCTATTCCTGCGAGAGATGGCGTTTATTACAATTTGGAATGTAACTGTATCGCTACGATTCTTTTAGCAGCAGGTTCGGAGCGTAGTAATCGAGAAATGGCTCCTCTTGAAATAACAGATCAGGTGAAGCGTTGGGCTAGTTTGGGCAGAGAAACTTTTGAAGAAAAGATAGGAGAATGTACTTGGGAGGTTGCTTTGCAGATTCCGTATAAGGTATTTTTTAAGCATACCATTACCAAGTTGGATGGAATGGTTGTACGAGCTAATTTTTATAAATGTGGAGATGAATTGCAAAAGCCTCATTTCTTATCATGGAGTCCTATAAAAATAGAGAAGCCGGATTTTCATCGTCCGGATTTCTTTGGACTTTTGGAATTCGAATGAAATTCGTAATTAATTTAAAAAGATTGCATACAGCTGGATAAAAATGGTAAGTTTGCAACTATATATAACGGATAAAGTATAGTAGCGATTTTGAAACAGTTTTATATGATGAAACATACGTTGAAATTTATATTAATCGGGTTGCTTTGTTGTCTATGTAATTTTACAGTGCAAGCGCAAACCCGTAACCGGCAGTATGAGGAATATATTCATAAGTATAAAGATCTTGCTGTCGATGAGATGAAACGGTATCGTATTCCTGCCAGCATCACTTTGGCTCAAGGATTATTGGAATCAGGGGCGGGAAAAAGTACGCTGGCTCGTAAATCCAATAATCATTTTGGTATAAAATGTGGTGGTGACTGGACTGGTCGTACTGTACGGCATGATGATGATGCCCGTAATGAATGTTTTCGTGCCTATAAGCACCCTCGTGAGTCATATGAAGATCATTCTAAATTTTTAAAAGGACGTTCACGTTATGCATCTCTTTTTAAATTAAAAATCACCGATTATGAAGGATGGGCACATGGGCTGAAGAAGGCGGGATATGCTACTGATCCTCGCTATGCGTATCGTTTAATTGATATCATTGAATTATATGAATTACATAAGTATGATACCAAGGATGGTATAAAGTGGATGAAGGAATTCCCAAACCCGCATCAGCCTTATTTAGCTAATGATTTACTTTATATTGTGGTACGCCCGGGGGATACATTTAAAAAACTTTCTAAAGAATTTGATATCAGTCAACGTAAGTTGAGGAAATACAATGATCTTTATAAAGGATATGTATTGAAACCAGGTGATATTATTTATTTGGATAAAAAGCATCGTCGTGCGGATAAGGAACACATAGTTCATGTTGTCCGTGAGGGAGAATCTATGTATTCCATTTCCCAAAAGTATGGTATTCGTCTGAAGAATTTATATAAGATGAATAAGATGAAACCGGAAGATTCTTCTCCTAAAGTAGGTGATATATTGCGTTTGCGTTAGTCATTATAGTACGGTAACTGATGTTTAAAAACGTACAGGGTGTCCGATTTCGGACACCCTGTACGTTTTATTTGTTATTGATTATCAATAAGTTGCTTTCTTGGCACGGATGTTGTTTATTCTTTAGTACAAAAATGACAATAATAAAATTACAATAAGTTATGGACAGAGAAATCCCTAAAGAAGTGCGTGATAAGGAACGCAAAAAGAAGTTCATTAAATATGGTGCAATAGGTGTGGCGGCAGTGGTATGTATAGCTGTATTGATTTCGTTTATGCGAAGTAGCGTCAATAAGAAAGATTTGGTGTTTTCAGAAGTAGACAATGGAACTATTGAAGTAAGTGTCAGTGCTTCCGGTAAGGTTGTCCCGGCTTTTGAAGAGATTATCAATTCACCTATTAATACTCGTATCGTGGAAGTTTACCGTAAGGGAGGAGACAGCGTGGATGTAGGTACGCCGATTTTGAAACTTGATTTGCAGAGTACGGAAACCGAATACAAGAAATTGCTGGATGAAGAACAGATGAAACGTTATCAGTTAGAGCAGTTGAAAGTGAATAATAATACGTATCTGAGCGATTTATCAATGCAAGTGAAAATTTCTGCCATGAAATTGAACCGTATGGAGGTAGAACTTCGCAACGAACGTTATTTGGATAGCTTGGGTTCTGGAACAACGGACAAGGTTCGTCAGGCTGAATTGAACTTCAATACAGGAAAACTGGAATTGGAACAGCTCCGTCAGCAATACGCAAATGAATCGAAAGTAAAAGAGGCTGATTTGAAAGTGAAGGAATTGGAATTCAATATTTTCTCAAAGAGTCTTGCTGAAATGAAACGTACATTGGATGACGCTCAAATTCGTTCACCGCGTAAAGCGATTCTTACCTATATTAATAATCAGGTAGGTGCGCAGGTGGCGGAAGGTAGTCAAGTAGCTATCATTTCTGATTTGAGCCACTTTAAAGTGGAAGGTGAAATAGCTGATACATACGGTGACCGTGTGGCAGCAGGTGGACGTGCCATAGTCAAGATTGGCAATGAGAAACTGGAAGGAACGGTAAGTAGTGTGACACCGTTGAGTAAGAATGGGGTGATTTCGTTCATTGTACAACTGAATGAAGATAATAACAAGCGATTGCGTTCCGGCTTGAAGACGGATGTATATGTAATGAATGCCGTGAAAGAAGGGGTTTTAAGATTGGCGAATGCTTCTTATTATGTCGGTCGCGGTGAATATGAATTATTTGTTCAGGATAGTAAGGATGAAGTAGTGAAGCGTAAAGTTCAATTGGGTGACAGTAATTTTGAATATGTGGAAGTCATATCGGGATTGAAACCGGGTGACAAGGTGGTTGTCAGCGATATGAGCAGTTACAAAAACAAGAATAAGTTGAAGTTGAAATAAGAAGCAGCTATGACATAAACAACAAGATAAAACTCTCTCTTAATTAATACATTGATTGTTACGGGAAATGAAGTGTCTTTTCTTCCTTTTCACTCATTTCCCGAACATAATTTAATTTGTTCTTAGGCTATGTCGTTTTTTTGATTGTTTACTTTTTTATATTATTCATAATGCTTGTTGGCATTCTTATTCCGGTATACAGCATCAGTTGTATTAGTCCGGTAGATGTGTTGTGGGATGAATACGACTGACAAAAACGATCATACTGTCCGTTATCGGACAATATATTAAATAATAATCTGTTGAAAATTAAATGTTTATTGCTTTGGTATATCTTTTGATTCATAAAAATAAAAAGTGTATAAGATTAACAATTTAAATAAGAAAAATTATGGCAATGATTAAATTAACCGGTATCAATAAAATCTACCGTACCAATGAGATTGAAACATTAGCACTGGAAAATGTAAATTTGGATGTGATTAAAGGCGAATTTGTTAGTATTATGGGGCCTTCCGGTTGCGGTAAGTCTACCTTGTTGAATATTATGGGGTTATTGGATGCTCCCAGCAGTGGAAAGATTGAAATAAACGGTACTTCTGTAGAAAGTATGAAAGATAAAGAACTGGCTGCTTTTCGTAATAAGACTTTGGGATTTGTGTTCCAGTCATTCCACCTGATTAATTCGCTGAATGTGATTGACAATGTAGAATTGCCTTTGCTCTATAGAAAGATGGCTGCCAAGGAGCGTACCCGTTTGGCAAAAGAAGTGTTGGAGCGTGTCGGTTTAAGTCATCGTATGCGCCACATGCCCACACAGCTTTCCGGTGGTCAGTGTCAGCGTGTGGCGATAGCCCGTGCTATTGTGGGCAATCCCGAAATTATCCTTGCCGATGAGCCTACCGGAAATTTGGACTCAAAAATGGGTGCTGAAGTAATGGAGTTGTTGCATAAATTGAATAAAGAAGATGGACGTACCATTGTGATGGTAACCCATAATGAAGAACAAGCCAAACAGACTTCAAGAACTATCCGTTTCTTTGATGGCCGTCAGGTGCAATAACTGGAGGCTACTTCATTTTTTCTACGGACCATTAATGAAAAGGTACTATAATGATAAAAAAAACAATAGGACAAGTAATTTATCAATTGCGTAACCAACCGTTACTAAGTGCAATTACTATATTGGGAACTGCCCTCGCTATTGCTTTGATAATGGTTATTCTAATTGTCTATCAAGCGAAAACGGCGGACTATGCTCCTGAAGTAAATCGTTCACGCTCGCTTTACGTCAAATGGGAGCGTACGGTATATGACAAAAAAGAACCTAACAGCGCAGGTCATTCCCGACCTTCATTGTGGATGGCTAAAGAAGTCTTTTATCCGTTGAAAACTCCCGAAGCTGTATGCGTTACTTATGAAGCCGGTGAAGTATTAGTCAGTACTCCAGGAGCTGATGAAGAGGTCAATACACCGTTGTTACTGACAGATGCTGATTTTTGGAAGATATACCAATTTCATTACTTGTCGGGAAAACCTTTTACCCAGGCTGACTTTCAGTCGGGAATAAAGAAAGCTGTTATTGTTGAAAGTGTGGCGAGGCGTCTTTATGGAGATGTGGACGCTGCTATTGGGAAACCTGTACAGATTAATTTTACTGATTATACTGTTTGTGGTGTAGTAGAGAATGTAAATCGTTTTTGTGAGTTTGCATGGAGTGAGGTTTATGCACCTTATTCTTCGAATGCGATAGCCAATAAGGTGGAAGCAGGAGAAACTCAGGGAAATCATATCATTACTATCTTGGCGCATAGTTCAGATGATTTTGAGAAAATCCGTAATGAGGTGGCCCGTGGAGTGGCACAGATTAATACGACACTGGGTGAGAGAGAATTGCAACTGATGGGGCAACCGGATAACTTCCGTACTCAGTTGAATCGTAAATTTGCCAACTCGTATGAAAATCTGGATGCGGCATATTGGAAATATGGCATTATGATTATTGTTATTTTATTGGTTCCCGCCATTAATCTAAGCGGATTGACACATACCCGTATGCGTCGTCGGCTGGAAGAATTAGGTATTCGTAAATCTTTTGGCGCTACACAGGGAGAGTTGGTGTGGCAGGTTTTGAACGAGAACTTTGTATTGACATTAATCGGTGGGATGCTGGGACTTGGACTTTCTTATCTGTGTCTGTGGCTGATGAGTGATTGGTTGCTTCAGACTGCTTGGGGAGCAACAGCTACCATGAATGTTTCTATGGTCAGTCCTGTTGTATTTTTTGTGGCGCTTTGTTTTTGTCTGGTGCTTAATTTGCTTTCGGCATACATTCCTGCCTGGCGTGTTGCCCATACTCCGATTGTCGATTCGTTAAATCAAAAACTCTAAGGCTATGCTGATTCATTTATTAATTATTATAAAGAATAATCTTCGTGCCAATCTGTTGCTGATGGCTGGAATGTTCGTCATTGCTACTTCACTGTGGTATGCTGTGGATTATGTGTATGCTGTGGTAGTGAACCAACAGAAATCATTAGGGTTTGATTGGGAGCATGTATATTATGTACAAGCGGCCGTCTTACCCAATGAAAGCGTGGAGTGTGACACAGCAAGTCGGTCTGATGATGAAGTGACAGCTGAATATTTGGAATTTTATAATCGGCTGCAACATCATCCGGCAGTAGAAAGTGCATGTTATACTTTGATGCATTTCCATTATATATGGAAAAACGGTAGTGGAACCATGTCTTATGATACATTGAAGACCAGTGCGATGTATCGGGAAGTCACTCCTTCTTATTTTACCGTGTTTCGTGTCAGAGGGGCTGATGAATGTTCGCCTGAAGAGTTGTCCCGGCGGGCATCACATACCAATGATTTTGTGGTGACGGAAAATACAGCTTGTCGGCTGTTGAATCCGGACATAAATAATATGACTGTAAAAGGAGTGGAGCTAGCCGGTCGGTTTATTCATAGTGGGGTTTCCATGCGCGAGGATGAACCAGATTCGGTGCGTGTGGCCGCCGTATGCGAGAATCAGAAATATAATGAATATTCCAATTGGAGTAAAGCCGTTTATCGCATTGTACAGTTGGGACAGGGAGATTTTAAGATAAGCTATGGCAGTATTCCTTATCATGATATATTTATTCGTGTGAAGGCAGATGCCGACCGTCCTGGCTTTGTGGAATCATTCCGGAAAGAGATGAAGAAACAGCTGCGTGTGGGTAATCTGTATCTGGCGGATATGCGTCCTATGAGTTATTACCGGAATGAACATCTAGCTGATTATCGTAGCGATCTTTATACTTATTTGGCCATTGCTGGATTCTTTTTAGCTAATGCGTTTTTGGCCATATTGGGTACTTTCTGGTTCCGTACGCAGCAGCGTCGTGAAGAACTGGCCGTCCGTCTGGTTGCTGGGGCTACGCCGCACAATCTTCAGACTCTTTTAATGGGAGAAGGCTTTCTACTGATAACCATCGCTTATATTCCTGCTTTGGTTGTAGCTTATAATTTAGGTATTTCTGATTTAGTAGAGACATGGCCTGTAGAATGGAGTTTCACACGTTTCCTGATAGGAGGGCTCGTTACTTTTCTGTTACTTTGGGCTATTGCCGCTATCAGCATTTGGTTTCCGGCACGGCAGGCCATGAGTATCCAGCCAGCTGAGGCATTGCATGGTGAGTAAATCAGATATTCATTTTATTAAAAGATGGAATTAATGAAAAACGGAGATACATTTGGGATCTATTTGGAAATATAGAACATTGTATCTCTGCTTTAATTTATATATCAGGAAATGAAATCGTGTGCGAAAATGAAGTTGGTGTTCATTTTCGGACAGTGTATAATAAAGATAATATGTTTATATTCAGTTTTTTGTGTCTTTGGCATGACTTTGGCTAGTATAGATATAAAGTGTATAAGAAAATAATAAAATAGAATTCGAAAATGATAAAACAGTATTACAAGCAAGCTTTGGCACAACTACGCCAACATCCGCTTATCAGTATTATCGGTATTGTGGGGACTGCGCTGAGTATTTTCCTTATTATGTTGGTAGTGATGATGCAACAAGTAAAGGTCGCTCCTTTTTCTCCCGAGTCCAATCGTAACCGTTTTTTACATGTACATTATATGAGTATCAGTCATAAAGATTGGGGAAATGGGACAAGTAATGGTCCGATGAGTGTACAGACTGCACGTGAAGTATACAAATCGTTGAAGACTCCTGAGGCTGTTACTGTTTATTGTTGCATGACGGTGTCCACTCCTGTTTCCCTACCTGGTGCGCCTGCGATAGGAGCTGATGTGCGTGAGACAGATGATACATTTTTTCATGTGTTCGATTTTCAGTTTACAGATGGAAAGCCGTATGATGAAGCTACTTTTACAGCTGGGCGCCCTGTAGCTGTTATAACAGAGAGCATATCACGTGCCTTGTTTGGTTCTATTCAGTCTGTAGGTAAAGAATTTCTGCTGAGTCATGCTCCTTATCGTGTAGTAGGAGTAGTGAAAGATGTTTCAACTCTTGCCGATATGGCTTACGGGCAAGTATGGATTCCTTTCACTTCGACCAACCTGTCTAATGACACATGGAGTGATAACCACATGGGAATGATGAGTGTAACTCTGTTGGCGCATGACCGTGAGGATTTTGATGAGATTCGTGCTGAGGCTAAGCGCCGTATGAATGAGTATAATTCAATACTTGCTGATCAAGGGTATACATTGATAGATCGCAACCGTCCTTATGACCAGGAAACCCAATCGATTTCTTTTGCTGCCAATTTGGAACCGGATTTAAAAGCGGCTCGTCGTGAGCGTGTCATTATCTTTATTATTCTATTATTGGTTCCTGCCATAAATTTGAGCAGCATGACGCAAAGCCGTTTGCGTCAGCGTGTAGCCGAGATAGGTGTGCGTCGTGCATTTGGAAGTACCCGCATAGAGATGGTGGGGCAGATTGTGATGGAAAATCTCGTAATCACTTTGTTGGCAGGGGCTATCGGATTGCTCATTAGTATATTATTCGCTTATTGGGGCACTGATATATTGTTTGCACAACCTTATAGTGTTACTCTGAATGCGCCTACTGTTGATTCCAGAATTTTATTGCAACCATCTACTTTCCTCTATGCATTGTTGTTCTGTTTTGTATTGAATTTGCTTAGTAGCGGTATTCCCGCATGGCGGGCATCGCGTACTAACATAGTCAATGCTTTGGGAGGAAAGATACATTAATAGATGAAAAATTAAGAATTTAAAAGAAGAGTTAGAATGAATAAGAAACTATTGACACAGATAAAGAATGAGTGGCGTTCCAATCTTTGGCTTGTTACCGAATTGTTGTTGGTGAGCGTTGTTATGTGGTATATTGTCGATTATATGTATGTTAAGGCAGCTGTTTACTATGAGCCACGTGGTTTTGATATCTCCCATTGTTATTTGATACAAATGGGACGCCTTACTGATAAAAGTCCTGATTTTATTCCTAATCAGACAAAAGAGCAGCAGCGGGAAGATGTGAAAGGACTTGCCGAGCGTCTTAAATATCGTCCGGATATAGAGGCGGTTGGTTTTGGTCAGAATTCTTATCCTTATAATGGGAGTAACAGCGGTACGGAGGTTAGATATGACACACTTCAGTCGCCGGGATGGACTATTCGACGTTTAGTAAGTCCTGATTTTGTCCGGGTTTTCCAGTATCATGGTACTCGTGGGGAAACTCCTGAACAATTGGCGGAGTTGCTTAGCCATCCCAAGAATTTTTTGGCTTCCGATAATTTATACAAGAAACGTTACGGAAGAGATTTGACTCCATTGGTAGGAAAACAGTTTTATTTGTTTGGAGATACGACGGAAACCTATACGCTGGGAGCATCGTTGGAGGTAGTCCGGTATTCAGATTATGAGCAGGCATGGAACAGCTACAGTATGGTGAAACTTTTGCCGGAGAATTGGTATGATGTGGGACTTGAATTGTGTGTACGGGTAAAAGAAGATCAGGATAAAGATTTTATAACCCGTTTGAAAGCTGATAGTGAGAAGCTATATCGGGTGGGGAATGTGTTTATAGCCGAAGTGCGTTCGTTTGATGATATCCGTCGTAACTATCAACAGTCACAAACCAATTCCATGCGCAGCTATATTTTGGGTATGTTTTTTTTATTGTTGAATATTTTTTTAGGATTGCTGGGCACGTTCTGGTTTCGTACTCAGCAACGACGTGGTGAGATTGCTTTGATGAAATCTTTGGGAGAAACAGACCACAGTGTCTTTGTACGCCAGTTAGTGGAAGGATTACTGCTATTGGTTATAGCCACTATTCCGGCTGTTTTTATCAATTGGAATCTGGCAAATAGTGAATTGAATGCTTGGATGAATGGTACTACTATTGAAGGTGGACGCTTCATAATAACAGTTCTTATCTCCTTTATTTTGATTGCATTGATGATTGTAGTAGGCATTTGGATTCCTGCACGTAAGGCTATGAAAGTTCAGCCGGCGGAAGCATTGCATAATGAGTAATTTCTTTTTTTGTTAAAAGATTTTAGAGCATAGCACAAACATGATAAAACTATATTTCAAACAGGCTTTTTTCCAACTACGTGAGAATAGGCTCATCAGCTTGGTCTCTATTATAGGAACGGCATTGGCTATTTGTATGATCATGGTCATCGTTTTGGTGTTGGAAGTGCGCATTACGGATTGTGTGCCTGAGGTGAACCGTTCACGTTCTCTTTATATGAAAGCGATGTCTATTCATCAGAAAGGAGATACTAGTGATAATTCATCAAACGGCTGTATGTCACTTACGGTGGCTAAAGAGTGTTTTAAGGCGCTTACTGTTCCTGAGACGGTAACTATAGTGTCTACAGGAGGCAGGATGCGTATTTCTGTACCTGCGGGAAAAACGATGACAGTGGATAATCTTGAAACTGACGATACTTTTTGGAAAGTGTTCTCTTTTGATTTTATTGCCGGAAAGCCGTTTACGGCTGCCGATAGTGAAAGCGGACTTCCTAAGGTTGTAATTAGCGCTTCTGTGGCCCGGAATTTATTTGGTACGGTAGAAGCAGTGGGGCGTACAGTCCAACTTAACTTGGCCGATTATACGGTAGTGGGTGTTGTGAAAGATGTATCCAAACTGGCTGTTTCTTCGTATGCGCAGATTTGGATACCTTTCAATTCAACTGAAATAGCCAGGAAGTGTTGGTATGACAATGCGATGGGAACTTTTCGTGTGGTCATTCTGGCACATTCGGAGAAAGATTTTCCTGCTATCAGAGAAGAGGTGGAACGTCTGCGTCAGAAATTTAATGACGGATTGCAGGATTCTGAAATCTTTTATCGTGGACAACCCGATGATCGTTTCTCTTTTATCTTTCGTCACTGGGGAAGAGAGTTACAGGCGAAGGAAGCTTATTTGTACTACCTGCTGGTGATTGTCATTTTATTGTTGGTACCGGCTATAAATCTTAGTAGCATGACTTTGTCCCGTATGCGGAAGCGCATGTCGGAAATAGGAGTGAGGAAGGCATTTGGTGCTACTGCCAATGTCTTGTTGAGGCAAGTGTTTTATGAAAACTTATTATTGACGCTCATAGCCGGAGCAGTAGGAATGCTTTTCAGTTATGCATGTACTTTTTTATTGAATGATTTCTTATTTTCCAATAGCGAGAACCGTGCCCAAATAGGAGAAACCAGTCTTTCGGCAGATATGTTGTTCAGTCCCTGGATATTCTTGGCCGCATTCATTTTCTGCCTGCTCTTGAATTTGCTGTCAGCGTGCATTCCTGCCTGGAGGGCATCGCGCATGAATATTACGGACGCTTTAAACCAACGTTAGATCATGAACAGGAATTTATTGAAACAGATATGGAACGAGCGCCGCAGCAATGCGTTTCTGTGGATGGAACTTTTTGTGGTGTTTGTCATATTATGGTATATTGTGGATGTGGTATATGTCACATTGAGCATCTATAATTTGCCGATGGGCTTTGATATAGAAAATACGTATGTTCTTTGTTTTGAGCGGATGACTTCGAAGGCGGCTGCTTATCAGCCTGGCCGTACTATGAAAGAAGATGTTGCCGATTTGCATGAAATTGTAAACAGGCTTGCGCATCGTCCGGATGTGGAAGCAGTCAGCCTCTCGCAAAACTGTATACCTTATAATGACGGTGCAAACAGTTTTTCATTTTATCTGGATACAGTCCCGGTACGTAGTTTGAAACGATGGATAACTCCGGAGTATTTTAATGTATTCCGTTATCGCAATATAGACGGTTCGGATAGTGAAAGCCTTGCTGAGGCACTGACACCGTCCGGCATGGTCTTATCTGTGAATATTGCCGATGTTTATCAGGATGCACCTTGGCATGGTAAGGAACTTTTAGGGCGTAGGGTGCCTGTTTGGCGGAATGAGCCGGAGGCGGAGCACCTTTCTATAGCTGCTCTTACCGAGCCGGTCCGTTATGATCATTTTACAGCTCCGGATGATTACGGCTCCCGTTATGCTGCTGTGTACCTGACAGATGAGGTAATGGAATCCTTGGGCGAAACGGTTTATATAGAAGTTTGCCTACGTGTTCGTGAGGGACAGAATGATGGATTCATAGACCGTTTGATAGTGGATGCCGACCGTCAATATCAGGTGGGCAATCTATATCTTTTGGATATAACTCCTTTGAGTGATGTACGCACTGCTTATGAAACGGATTCGGTGAATGAGTTGAATACGCAATTTTGTATCATATTTTTCTTATTGCTGAATATCTTTCTAGGCATTATCGGAACTTTCTGGTTCCGGACACAGCATCGGCGTGTCGAAATTGCGTTGCGTATAGCTTTAGGTTCTACCCGTTGGGGAATCTGCGGTCGTCTGATGGGGGAAGGAGTCTTTTTATTGTTGGTATCTGCTATTCCTGCATTGGTCGTAGCGTGGAATTTGGGATATGCCGAACTGGTGGAAGTTACACGTATGCCTTTTACGGAAGGTCGTTTTGCGATTACAATTCTGGGCACTTTCATTCTGATTGCTGGAATGATTGTCATTGGAATAGGATACCCTGCCCGTCGTGCCATGAGTATCGAACCGGCTGAGGCATTACATGAAGAATAAATAAAATGAAGAGATAAAACGAATGAAACAGCTATTATTACAAGCATTTAATCTGATACGGCAGAATCCTTTTTATGCTACAATCAGTATTATAGGAACAGCTGTCACTATCGCTTTTGTTATGGTGGTAGTGATGATTTATGACTTCCGTACAATGGATATGGCTCCGGAAAGTGATCGGAGCGATATGATGTATACAGGTTCGGGAATGACCTATCGTAAGCAGGATCATACCAACCAGAACAGCGGTATGGGACGCAAGGCTTTTGAAGCATTGTTTTCAGAGCTCCCTGGTGTAAAAGAGGTTACTTGGTATCGTGGCGTTTCCAAGACCCCTTGTAACTTGTCCGCTTCGAATGAGATATTCAACTATTTTGTGCGGCCTGTGGCTGATAACTGGTTTAAGTTCTTTGATTATGAATTTATAGCGGGACGTCCTTTCACACAAGAGGAGTATGATGCCCGTCGGTGTGTCAGTGTGGTAACCGAGCGTATGGCCTTGCAGCTTTTCGGCACGACGGATGTGGTAGGAAAAGAATATCAAAGTAATTTTTTTCCGACTAAAGTGGTAGGCGTGGTGAAAGATGTCAATGCTATTTTCCAGACAGCATACGCTGATGCTTTTGTTCCTTTCTCATTGGAAAATGAAGACTATTATGCTACTTGGACAGGGGGCTTGGGAGGAATCCGTCTGGGATTGCTCAAACTGCTGCCGGACACTCGTCCTGCAGAGGTACGGACTGAAGTACAGCATCGGCAGGATCGTTTGAATAGTTCAACGGCAGAATATGCTTTCGAGATGAACGAACTCTATACTCATACGGAATATACCTTTTTTCGTGGAAAAGATATTAGTGCACCGTTGGTTTACAGTATGTTATTGATGGTCTTGCTGATTGTTCCTGCTATTAATATCTCAGGTATGACCAATGCCCGAATGCAGGAGCGTGTGACAGAGATTGCAGTTCGCAAGGCGTATGGTGCATCACGTATTTCCATTATGGTGAGGTTGTTTTTAGAGAATCTGTTTACGGTCTTTTTGGGTGGAATTTTAGGATATCTGTTTTCGTGTGTGTTGGTTTGGCTGGGACGTGTATGGTTGTTTGGTAGCGGCGAGGTAGAATTATCAGATATCAGTCTGGATGGAGGTTTGTTGTTGCATCCTGCTTTATTTGTGTTGGTTTTCGGCGTATGTGTTGTTTTTAATTTATTGTCGGTATTGATTCCGGTATGGATGGTCACACATCGTAATATTGCGACTACCATCAAAGGAGAATAGGAGGAAAGAAAAATGATAAAGAGTTTATTCAGACAAATGTGGAACCAGAGGCACGCCAATGTATGGGTGTGGGTTGAATTGATTGTTGTTCTTATCTTGCTATGGTACAGCATCGATCTGGTTTATAATTATGAGGCTGCTGCCCGTCAGACTAAAGGATATGACACGGAGAATGTTTTTGATATTCAATTGAATATTAAGCCGGCTTTGCAAAATGATTCTGTATTAATGAGTCATTCTGCTGAATATTTGGAACAAATCTATCATTTAATCCAACAATATCAAGGGGTGGAGGAAGCTTGTTTTTATTATGGGACAATACCTTATACGGGAAATAATATGTATGAGGGATATGCTCCGCATTCGGATTCGACCCATGTGGTAGGCTGTTTCATCCGTTATGTCAGCCCTACTTATTTCAAGGTATTTCGTTTGCAGCCATTATCAGGCTCATTTGAGGCGGAGCGTTGGGACAAGAATGAATACCCCATGCCGGTGTTGATGAGTGAAACGTTAAGTGATTCCTTGTTTAGCGGACGCAATGGAGTAGGGGAGACTTGTTTCAATCCTTATTTTCTGAATAGTGTGCAACCGGAAACTAATTATAAGGTAATGGCGGTACTTCCTGCTCATAAGACCGATGAGTACGAGCGTTACGAACCTTTTATTTATCTTCCCAGTCCGCCGCTGACTCATTGGCATCACATTGCGGTGCGTGTGGCTTCCAATTCCATACTGGGATTTACCGAACATTTTATGCAGGATATGCAAGGGAAATTATCTATCGGCCCTTATTACTTATACGATATAAATTCGTATGGCGATATGAAGGAAGCTTTCGATATAGAGCAAGGAACGGTGAATTATCTGAATACTACCTATGCCGTTATCCTTTTCTTTGTTTTCAATATATTTTTAGGGATGCTGGGTACTTTCTGGTTTCGGACTCGTAAAAACCGAAGTGAGATAGCTTTGCGTATGGCACTAGGTTGCAGTAGGATGAATGTATTTGGTTATTATGTACTTGAGGGCATCCTTCTCTTGGTTTCGGCTGCCATTCCCGCTGTTTTTGTTTGTGCGAATATGCAGATGGCGGATCTTACTGTGCATACATTAATGGAACCTGCTTGGGGACGTTTTTTGCTTTGTTTTGTGTCGGCCATGCTGTTGTTGGGGATAATAATTTTGCTCGGCATTTATTTCCCCGCCCGGAAAGCGATGGGGATTGAGCCGGCAGACGCGTTGCATAATGAATAATGTTATTTCATTGTCACATGATCAGCAGTGTTCGTATATGAATGGAGTGTCCGATTTCGGACACTCCATTTTTGTCGTAAGGTATTATAAAACAGTGAAATAGTTTTTTGGCATACCATTTGCCTTACCTTTGATAAAAAGAATAATAACGCAATGAAAAAACAAGTAATATCTCTATTTTTAGCCTTTGGCATATCGTTGGTTGCCGGAGCGCAGCCACAAGAAAAGCGACGTGCCATCACTTTGGAGGAAGCCATTACTATTGCCCGTGTGCAAAGTGTAGATGCGGCCGTAGCTTTAAACGAGCTGAAAACCGCTTATTGGGAATATCGTACTTTCCGTGCGGATTTGCTTCCGGAAATGAATTTTGAAGCCACTATTCCCAGCTATAATAAGAAGTATAATTCTTATCAGCAGGATAACGGTGCTTATACATTTGTACGTAATAATTATATGGAAATGAATGGTGAAGTTTCTATCGATCAGAATATTTGGTTGACCGGTGGTAAACTCTCATTGAATACCTCTCTTGATTTCTTGAAACAACTGGATGGAGATAAATCAAAACGATATATGTCTGTTCCTGTGGCATTGACTTTGGAACAACCTATTTTCGGAGTGAATACAATTAAATGGAACCGCCGCATCGAACCGGTGAGATACGCTGAAGCTAAAGCCGCATTTCTTACTGCAACCGAAGAGGTAACCATGACTACTATCAACTATTTTTTCAATTTGTTGTTGGCTAAGGAAAATGTAGGCATCGCCCGACAGAATCTGAAGAATGCAGATAAACTGTATGAAGTGGCTAAGGCAAAGCGTAGTATGGGGCAGATCAGTGAAAATGATTTGTTGCAATTGGAACTGAATGTATTGAATGCCCGTTCTACGTTGACTGAAAATGAAAGCAACTTGAAAAGTAATATGTTCAAACTCCGTTCATTTCTAGCATTAGGAGAAGATGAGGAATTGGAACCGGTTGTTCCCGAGACGATTCCGACTGTATTGCTGAACTATCCGGATGTTTTGGACAAAGCACTTGCCAATAATTCATTTGCGCACAATATTCGTCGCCGCCAGTTGGAAGCAGATTTTGAAGTGGCTAAGGCGAAAGGTAATTTACGTGAAATCAAGCTCTATGCACAGGTAGGTTTTACAGGAACAGACAATGAATTTAATAGTGCATACCGCCGTTTGAAAGATAACCAGATTGTAGAAGTTGGTTTTAAAATTCCTATTCTTGACTGGGGAAAACGTCGTGGTCAGGTAAAGATTGCTCAAAGTAACCGCGATGTGACTGAAAGCAAGCTACGTCAGGAGACCATGAATTTCAATCAGAATCTGTTTATCCTTGTAGAACAGTTCAATAACCAGCAGGCCCAGTTGCAGATAGCAGACGATGCGGACAAGATTGCCCAGAAACGTTACAGCACCAATGTGGAAACCTTCATGGTCGGTAAAATCTCGACATTGGATTTGAATGATTCCCAGTCAAAGAAAGATGAGGCTCGTCAGAAGCATATCAATGAGTTGTTCTATTATTGGTACTATTATTACCAGTTGCGCAGCTTGACATTGTGGGATTTCAATACCAATACTAATATTGATGCCGATTTCGAGAAGATTATCAAACAATAGGATTTTCACTATTCAATTCTGTTTGAATATAAAATGGGGTTGTCTTTGTACTTATTAAAATAATAATTTCTACATTTGCAGCATTATGATATTAATTATAGACGATGACAGTGCCATTCGTTCTTCTCTGAGCTTTATGCTGAAAAGGGCGAAATATGATGTGCAGGCCGTACCGGGTCCCAAAGAGGCTATTGAAATAGTCCGTTCGGTTGCGCCCCAGTTAATCTTGATGGATATGAACTTCACCCTGTCCACCAGTGGTGAAGAAGGATTGACTCTTTTGAAACAGGTCAAAGTGTTCCGGCCCGATGTTCCCGTTATATTGATGACAGCATGGGGAAGTATCCAGCTTGCCGTGCAAGGGATGCAGGCAGGTGCATTTGACTTTATTACCAAGCCTTGGAACAACGTGGCGTTGATGCAACGGATAGAAACGGCTTTGGAACTGACTTCACAAGATAAGAAAGCAGAGGTTCCGGTGGAAGATAATGACGGCTTTGACCGTAGCCATATCATTGGAAAGAGTAAAGCACTGATGGATGTGCTGGCCACGATCAAGCGGATAGCGCGTACCAACGCATCGGTCTTGATTACCGGTGAAAGTGGTACAGGCAAGGAGTTGATAGCCGAAGCGGTACATTTGAACAGTCCCCGTAGCAAGAAACCTTTTGTGAAAGTGAACTTGGGAGGAATTTCTCATACTTTGTTCGAGAGTGAAATGTTCGGTCATAAGAAAGGTGCGTTTACGGATGCCACAGCCGACAGGGTAGGACGTTTTGAACTGGCTGATAAAGGTACGATTTTTTTGGATGAGATTGGCGATTTGGATTTAAGCTGTCAGGTGAAACTGCTTCGCGTGTTACAAGAACAGACTTTTGAAGTCTTGGGCGACAGCCGTCCCCGTAAAGTCGATATCCGTGTGGTCAGTGCGACGAATGCCGATTTACGACAGATGGTGCAGGAACACACCTTCCGCGAGGATTTGTTCTATCGTATTAATTTAATTACGGTGCATCTTCCGGCATTACGCGAACGCCGTGAGGATATTCCGTTATTGGTCCGTCATTTTGCCGACAAACAATGTGAATCGAACGGTCTTCCCAAAGTGGAATTTACTTCTGAAGCGATGGATTATTTAAGCCGTTTGCCTTATCCGGGTAATATCCGTGAATTAAAGAATTTGGTGGAACGTACCTTGCTGGTCAGTGGAAAGGAAATATTGACTGCGGATGATTTTAAATCACAATACCAGCATCCTATAGAACAGAAGGTGACAACGAATCTGCAAGGCATGACCTTGGAGGAGATAGAAAAGCAGACTATTCTACAAACGCTTGAGAAGTATAACAATAATATGTCACAGGTTGCCGTAGCCTTAGGAATCAGCCGGGCTGCTCTTTATCGCCGTTTGGAGAAATACAATATACAAGTGAATGATTAGCAAAAACGGAACCGGATAAAATATGAAACTGAAATTCTTGTTCTTCTTTTTAGCATTACTGTTGACAGCAGTATGGACTATCCTGCTCGTTCTTACATTGAAGGAACGCGGTGCGTTGTTTTATATAGGAGAGGGAGTTATTACATTCAGTCTTGTGTTTCTGGTTTATTTCTATCGCAAAGTCGTGAAACCGCTTGATATCATCGGCAACGGTATGGAGCTTCTTCGTGAGCAGGATTTCAGCAGTAGGCTGACTCCTGTCGGACAAAAGGAAGCCGACCGCATTGTGTTGGTTTTCAACCGCATGATGGAGCAGTTGAAAGACGAGCGCCTTCGGTTGCGTGAGCAGAATCATTTTCTTGACCTGCTGGTCAGCGCTTCTCCCATGGGAGTTGTCATACTGACTTTGGACGGACATATTTCCATGCTAAATGCTGCAGCTCTTCGTTTTTTGGATTATTCTTCGGCAGAGGAAGTCAGAGGCCGATTGCTGTGCGAGTTGGCTTCCCCTTTGGCCGAAGAAATAGAACGTATTCCCAAAGATACTACTGAAACAATTCGTCTGAGCGACTCCATGATTTACCGCTGTTCCCGGCTTTCTTTTGTTGACAGAGGCTTCTCTCATCCGTTTATTCTGGTGGAAAGTCTGACTTCCGAGGTGGTGAAAGCAGAGAAAAAGGCATACGAAAAAGTGATCCGTATGATAGCACATGAGGTGAATAATACGACTGCGGGCATTACCTCTACTCTTGATACGGTGGATGGCGCTTTGGAATGTATGGAGGATACGGAAGACTTGCGCGAAGTGATGAAAGTCTGCATAGAGCGTTGCTACAGCATGAGCCGTTTTATCACAAATTTTGCCAATGTGGTGAAGATTCCCGAGCCTCAATTACAATCAGTGGACTTGAATGACCGCGTAGCCACTTGCAAGACATTTATGGAAACGGTTTGCCGTAACCGTAAGATTACGCTGCATCTTGATTTATGTAAAGAGAATCCTGAAGTGATGATGGATACTTCTCTGTTTGAGCAAGTACTAGTCAACATTATCAAGAATGCGGCTGAAAGTATCGGGGAAACAGGAGATATCTTTATCCGTACTTCCGTATCACCTACGATGTTGGAAATTGCTGATACCGGTGCCGGTATCAGTAAAGAGGTGGAAACCAAACTGTTCAGTCCTTTCTTCTCCACCAAGCCTAACGGACAGGGTATCGGTCTTATTTTTATTCGTGAAGTTTTGATAAAACATGGGTGTACTTTCTCTCTTCGTACCTATCCGGATAAACTGACCCGTTTCCGTATCCGTTTCTGATGATTTTCTACCACTTTACCACGCTGATGCTTCCGCAAGGAAGTGAAAAGGGAGGGAGGGTTTATAGTAAATGTCTTTCGGGTGTTTCTTTTTGTGCTGTTGGTTCTTTCGAAATCTCAGTTCAAAATGGAAACTCTTTTTATTATGCTAAGTCGTCCGCGATGAAAAATGTTTAATCAGGATTGAATGAAATCGGTTTGTTTGGTTTATCTTCACAATATTATGTGCTAAATAATTAAATTATGAAATACCCTATCGGCATACAGACTTTTAGTCAAATCCGTGAAAACGGATATGTTTATGTGGATAAGACCGACCTTATCTACCAGTCGGTGAGTAGAGGAAGTATTTATTTTTTCAGCCGTCCGCGCCGTTTCGGCAAAAGTATTATGAAGGGCGGAAAGAGGTGAGGTAATATCCGGACAAGCCTGAAAATATCCTGTAGTTTGGAATAAGTAAGTAACGTTATAAAATAGCTTGATACATTATTTTATTCATCGTTATCAGCCCAAATCCACAAAAAAGTTGGGAGCGTTTATGCCCTCATGCTCTCACTGTATATGTAACATGTTGATCATGAATAATTTGTGTAGTTGTGGTAAAAATAGTTGCTCTCCCTTATGCCCTCACTAATCTCTCATGCCCTCACTACGTTTTGAAGCATATTTCTGTATAACATGCTTGTTGTCAGCTATATATTCTTTTTTTGTAGGATATTCCGGCTTGATATAAAGTAGGGCGTTTTCTGGCTTTTTATCGTAAAAAGTGTGTGTAAAGGGTTTGTACTTCTATGGAGTGTGATCGCAAAGTTCCCGGTATTTCCGGCAGCGGTAAAAAGATCAAGACGTTTTTAAAAAAGCTCTTGTTCTTTTTTAAAAAGGCCGTTATCTTTTTTTGAAAGTTCTTGATCTTTTTAAAAAACGTCCTTATCTTTTGAGATGAAATTCCGGATCTTACGCGAAAACCTCCACCACAGAGTTTTGCAAAACTGCTGCCACTGCTATCACTCTTTCCACTGAAAGCACCATGAGCAGGACGTTTCATAGGGTGGTGGCAGCACTTTTTTTATATGGTAAAAAGGGCTGCTGCCACCACTTTTACCTCTTTTCTACCCCAAAAAGTCCGTAGGAGGGGGAAGAAACAGGAGGCGGAGGATGATCAAACGCTGGGAAAAGGCGGGAATACAGGCACACAGCACCCGGAAACCGGACCGGCAGAATATCGTCCACCAACGAACAAGATACTGACTACATCCTGATGGGAATCTGATTGCGGATCGCCAGAACTATGGTTGCATCCCGACAAAGCCATAGTTACAATCTGGTGAAACCTTAGTTCCAGCCTGATGGAACTGAAGTTTCAACCCTACGGAACCGGTTGGAACTGAACCTTATGGCTGAATATGACGCCTGTACAATTAATATAGGTGCTGAATACAGCTTTTGGAAAGATTATATCAATGCGGTGATAGAGTTCAACCGCTGCCGTTACTTTTCCGGCGGAGTGGTTTTTAAAGTCCACCTGAAATAATAAAAGGAGTGGCTGTCAGTCTTTGATTTTCTTTTTATACACTTCCCCTCTGCTCATTACTTCCTTAACGAAATTGTAAGTCTCTACCCCTCGGAAGTATCCATTCTTACAAACCGGATCATTGAAATATTCTTCATTACTTTTAAGCAGGATATAGTCATCTACGCTATTATCCCATACATATTTATTCTTGCCATATTTTTCAGCCAGTGCCATGGCATCCAGTACGTGTCCTATTCCGGCGTTATAAGCCGCCAAGACAAATTTCATCCGTTCGTTTTCATTTTTTATTGCGTTGAAAGAACGGGAAGTGGCAGCGATATATTTCACAGCGGCCTTTATACTCTCTTCCGGATTCTGTTCTTTACCGGGAGGAACTCCCATAGCACGCGCCGTCCGGGGCATGAGCTGCATTAATCCTTTCGCGCCTGCCCATGATACGGCTGTCGTATCAAAATTAGATTCTGTATAGGCTAGGGAAGCTAAAATACGCCAGTCCCAATCTATTTCTTTGGCATATTTCTTGAATAGAGTGTCGAAGTGTGAAATCTTTCCGTCTTTGACGGACAAGATGGAACCGTGAGGTGTCCGTTTGCTTATTTCAAAATAACGCTTGCTACTGGCCTGATAGGCAGGAGAAGTTATATTTTCCTGATGCCATTTAGTAGCAGCTTCACCTAGTAGCGGTGAGGTCTTACGTACGGCCCATGAGGCACGTTGGTCAAAACTGACAGCCAGGTCAATATTCAGATTGGGGTAATAAGTCTTGTTTAATTTGGCAAGGTCGTTATCACAGATGGCATAATCTATCTCACCATTGGAAACCTGCATGATTAAATCCTCGGTGGTGATGCTGTCATTATTGACTTCGTGTATCAATATACCGCCACCCAGTTCTTTATCCAGATTGATGAGACGTTCCAGATACTTTCCTGGTTTTACATAGACCTCTTTCCCTATTAATTCTGTCACATTATTCAGTGCTTTCTTCTTTTTTTGAGTATTGCGTTGTACCAATACCTGATGGGTGATAATATCTTCCCCGCAAAATTCTACACTATCTTTAAACTCTTTGGTGACAGGTAGATTATAGGCTATCAGGTCTCCTTCTCCTTGTAATAGTTTATGGACCAGATCACGGGCATTCTGTGCTACTTTTATTTTCAGCTTTACGCCCAATGAGCGGGTAAACTGATCGGCCAGCTCATACTGGAATCCCATAGGCTCGCCCCGATAGTCGAAATAAGAGGTAGAACTGTTCAAGGTCAGGGCTACTAATTCTCCGCTGTCTTTTATTTGCGGCAAATCATAATTTGTCACTTCGGCAGATTGTTGCCGGTTGCGGCACGCTGTCATGCATATACAGGCAAGGACTAATAGCCAGACATTTTTCATCTTCCTAAAATCTTTTCAATATATAGTTTAAGGATTTCAATGGCCTTTTGGTTGTTGCCTCCATTGGGGATAATAATGTCGGCATATTGTTTGGTAGGCTCTATGAATTCGTCATGCATCGGTTTCAGAATGTTCCGGTATTTGTCTATCAGCATTTCCAAGGGATGGCCGCGTTCCACCATGTCGCGGGTAATCACACGCAGCAAACGTTCATCGGGTTCGGCATCCACGAAAATTTTTAAATCCATCAGATCGCGTAACTCTTTATCATAGAGGCTCATGATACCTTCTACGATGATGACTTCCTTAGGCTCTACATGGACGGTTTCGGGCAGGCGTGTACATATTATATAAGAATAGGTAGGTTGTTCAATGGGATGTCCTTTACGTAATTCGGCTATCTGTTGTTCAAAGAGCGGCCAGTCAAAAGCGTCGGGATGGTCGAAATTGGTTTGTTTACGTATTTCCAAGGGAATGGATGACTGATCATTATAATATGAATCTTGTGGAATGACTGCAACGGAACCTAGGGGCAGGCTCTCTATGATTTTTCTAACTACAGTGGTCTTTCCTGAACCGGTTCCGCCGGCTATGCCAATAATTATCATAATAATAGAATGTATTTTAAAACAAAACTGTTACTTTTGCATCAGGCTAAATACTTTAAGCCCTGTGTCAATTACAAAAGTAGGATAATTAATTAAAATATCAAGTATGGTTAAGCACATTGTTTTATTTAAATTGAAAGAAACTCTTTCACAAGAAGAAAAATTGAAAGTGATGAATGATTTTAAAGCGGCTATTGAAGCTTTGCCGGTCAAGATAGGTTTTATCCGTCATATATTTGTGGGGCTGAATACCAATTCTGCTGAAAAATGGGATATTTGTTTGGATAGTGAATTCGATACGCTGGCAGATGTCAATGCCTATGCCGTTCATCCGGATCATGTAGCTGCTGCCGGCCTCTTAAAAGAGGTTAAGGCTGATCGTGCTTGTGTGGATTACGAATTATAAAAGATAGCTTATGAAAAAGATAATCAATCCCTGGAAGGGGATGAAAGGATATAATTGCTTTGGCTGTGCTCCTAATAATGACGCCGGAGTGAAGATGGAATTTTATGAAGACGGGAATGAGGTAATCAGTATCTGGAAACCTCAGCCACAGTTTCAGGGGTGGATTGATACGTTGCATGGAGGTATTCAGGCGGTGCTGTTGGATGAGATTTGTGCATGGGTAGTTTTGCGTAAACTACAGACTACCGGTGTTACGTCCAAAATGGAAACTCGTTATATGAAGCCTGTTAATACTAACGATGCGTATATTGTATTGAAAGCCTCCATAAAGGAGAGGAAGCGCAATATCGTATTTGTAGAAGCGGCTATTTATAATAATAAAGAGGAACTTTGCACCAAGGCTCTATGCACTTATTTCACTTTTCCGCAAGAGAAGGCGAAGGAAGAAATGCATTTTTTGAGCTGCGAGGTGGAGCAAGATGAGATAATACCTTTAATTTGAAAGAAAAAATAAAGTTTTTGCGATAATTATTTGCTGATATCAAATATAAACTTTATTTTTGTCGCAAATAAAAAGAAAAGACTATGGTTAGAACAGCTACACATCATCATCATTTTCCTAACGAATAACTCGGTGGGCTAAGATGATATTGTAGTATGATGATATAGGGCTTGCCGAAAACGGTAAGCCCTTTTTATTGCCGGTTAATAATTAAAAAACAGATAGAATCATGCTTAGAATTGCAGTACAGTCAAAAGGCCGTTTGTTTGAAGAGACAATGGCATTATTACAAGAGGCGGATATTAAAATCTCCGCTTCTAAAAGAATTCTTTTAGTACAGTCATCTAATTTTCCTATCGAAGTTCTTTTTCTTCGCGATGATGATATTCCTCAGTCGGTGGCTGGTGGAGTGGCTGATTTAGGGATTGTAGGCGAGAATGAGTTTGTAGAGAGAAAAGAAGACGCTGAGGTGATTAAACGTTTGGGATTCAGCAAGTGCCGTTTGTCATTGGCTATACCTAAAGATGTGGACTATCCGGGTTTGTCTTGGTTTGAAGGACGCAAGATTGCGACTTCTTATCCCGGCATTTTGAAAGATTTCATGGAACGGAATGGTATTCATTCTGATATTCATGTCATTACCGGTTCGGTAGAGATTGCTCCGGGAATCAGTTTGGCAGATGCTATTTTTGATATTGTAAGTTCGGGATCGACTTTGGTAAGCAATAGCTTGAAGGAAGTGGAAGTGGTTATGAAAAGTGAGGCATTGCTGATAGGCAATAAGAATATGTCTGAGGAGAAGAAAGAGATTTTGAATGAACTCTTGTTCCGTATTGAAGCGGTGAAAGCTGCCGAAGACAAGAAATATGTCTTGATGAATGCTCCGACAGAGCGTTTGGAAGAAATTATCGAAGTGCTGCCGGGTATGAAGAGTCCTACTGTGATGCCATTGGCACAAGAAGGATGGAGTTCGGTACATACAGTGCTTGACGAGAAACGTTTTTGGGAGATCATCGGAAAACTGAAGGCATTGGGCGCGGAAGGTATTTTGGTATTGCCCATTGAGAAAATGATATTATAGCCGGTCCATACGTCAGGCGAGATTTGTAAACTTATAAAAGAATACATGTATGAAGAAAATAATATATCCTGAAAAGAAAGACTGGGTGGAAATTCTCCGTCGTCCGGCATTAAATACAGACACGCTGCGCGATACGGTTAAAGAAGTGCTGGATAAAGTGAAGACGGAAGGAGATAAAGCGGTGAGGGAATATGAAGAACGTTTTGATAAGGTGAAACTGGACTTACTGGGGGTTACTGAAACGGAAATTGCTGAAGCGGAAAAGGAGGTACCTATTGAATTGAAGGCAGCTATTATGCTGGCACAGAAAAATATTCATACTTTTCATAATTCTCAGCGATTTGAAGGGAAAAAGGTGCAGACTGTATCTGGTGTAACTTGTTGGCAGAAGGCTGTTGCTATTGAAAAGGTGGGCTTGTATATTCCCGGAGGCACGGCGCCTTTATTTTCTACCGTATTGATGTTGGCTACTCCGGCACAGATTGCAGGTTGCAAGGAAATCGTACTTTGTACTCCTCCTGATAAAGAAGGAAAGGTTCATCCTGCTATCTTGTATGCGGCAAAATTGGCCGGAGTAAATAAAATATTCAAAGCAGGAGGGGTGCAGGCCATCGCTGCTATGGCATACGGAACGGAAAGTGTGCCTAAGGTTTATAAAATTTTCGGTCCGGGTAACCAATATGTAACGGCTGCCAAGCAGCAGGTTTCTTTGCGGGATGTTGCGATAGATATGCCTGCCGGCCCTTCTGAAGTCGAAGTGCTGGCCGACGAGACGGCTAATCCTGTATTTGTGGCAGCCGATTTGCTTTCACAGGCGGAACATGGAGTTGATAGTCAGGCCATGCTGATAACTACTTCTGAGAAATTAATGAAGGAGGTGGAGTATGAGGTACAACGCCAGTTGGCTTTGCTTACCAGATGGAAAATAGCCGAAAAGTCGTTGGCAAACAGCAAATTGATTTTGGTGAGGGATATGGATGAGGCAATTGCTCTGACGAATGAATATGCTCCCGAGCATTTGATTATCGAGACCAAGGATTATATGGAACTGGCAGAGCGTATTGTCAATGCCGGATCTGTATTTCTAGGTTCACTTACTCCGGAGAGTGCCGGTGATTATGCATCCGGAACCAATCATACTTTACCTACCAATGGTTACGCCAAAGCGTATAGTGGGGTGAGCCTGGATAGTTTTATCCGTAAAATCACTTTTCAGGAGATTAATGGTGAGGGTATTCAGAATATCGGTCCTGCTATTGAGGTGATGGCGGCTAATGAACAACTGGGTGCGCATAAGAATGCAGTAACCGTAAGATTAAAAACAGTATAAAGATGAAAGATTTGAAAGAATTGACGCGCCCGAATATTTGGGCTTTGAAACCCTATTCATCGGCACGTGACGAATATAATGGAGCGGAGGCATCTGTTTTTCTGGATGCCAATGAGAATCCGTACAATACACCTAATAACCGTTATCCTGATCCTATGCAGCGGGAACTGAAGAATATGATAGCTCCTATTAAAAAGGTAGACCCCGATACGATCTTTCTGGGAAACGGCAGTGATGAGGCTATTGACTTGGTATATCGCGCGTTCTGTATTCCGGGGGTGGATAATGTAGCGGCTATTGACCCTACTTATGGTATGTATCAGGTGTGTGCCGATGTCAACGATGTAGAATATCGCAAGGTGTTGTTGGATGAAAACTATCAGTTCAGTGCCGACAAACTATTGGCGGCAACAGACGATCACACCAAACTGGTTTTTCTTTGCTCGCCCAATAATCCAACCGGTAATAACCTGGATCGTAGGGAAATGGAAAAATTGCTGGATACTTTTCAGGGATTGGTGATTATAGACGAGGCCTATTCCGATTTTTCTGATGCGCCGTCTTTCCTTGCCGATTTAGATAAATATCCTAATTTGATTGTCTTCCAGACTTTTTCTAAGGCATGGGGATGTGCTGCCATTCGTTTGGGCATGGCCTTTGCGTCTAAAGAAATCATCTCTATTTTCAGTAAGATTAAATATCCGTATAATGTGAATCTGCTGACACAGAAAGAGGCTGTTATGATGTTGCATCGGCATTATGAGGTAGAACGTTGGGTAAAGTCGTTATTGGAAGAACGGACGCGTTTGGTCAATGAATTTGTAGAACTGCCTTGTTGTGAGAAAATCTATCCTACGGATGCTAATTTTTTTCTAGCTAAAGTGACAGATGCCAAGAAAATATATAATTATTTGGTAGGTAAAGGTATCATAGTGCGTAACCGTACCAATATTTCTTTATGTCGTGATTGTTTGCGTGTGACTATTGGTACACGTCCGGAGAATGATATGTTGTTGGAAGCATTGAAGAATTATGAATGTTGAAATATGAAGAAAGCGTTGTTTATAGATCGTGACGGTACGTTGGTTATCGAGCCACCGGTTGATTACCAATTGGATTCTTTCCATAAATTGGAGTTTTATCCTAAGGTATTTCGTAATTTGGGATTTATCCGCAGTAAGCTCGACTTTGAATTTGTGATGGTTACCAATCAAGATGGCCTCGGTACTTCTTCTTTTCCTGAGGATACCTTTTGGCCGGTGCACAACCTAGTGTTGAAGACATTGGAGGGGGAAGGTATCACTTTTGATGATATCTTGATAGACCGCAGTTTTCCGGAAGACCATGTGCCTACCCGCAAGCCTGGAACAGGAATGATGGGAAAATATCTTACCGGTGATTATGATTTGGCTAACAGTTTTGTTATTGGTGACCGTGTTACAGATGTGGAACTGGCTAAAAATATGGGATGTAAGGCTATCTTGCTGCAAGATAATATGGATATTCTGAAAGAAAAAGAACTGGAATCCTATTGTGTACTGGTTACTACAGATTGGGATAAGGTCGCTGAATTTCTTTTTGCCGGAGAACGTATAGCGGAGGTCCGTCGTACTACGAAGGAAACGGATATTTATATCAGCTTAAATTTAGATGGCAGCGGAAAGTGTGATATTTCTACAGGTATTGGTTTTTTTGATCACATGTTGGAACAGATTGGAAAACATGGTGGTATTGATCTTACCATTAAAGTAAAAGGTGATTTGGAAGTGGACGAACATCATACTATTGAAGATACTGCCATTGTTTTGGGTGAATGTATTTATCGGGCATTGGGCAGCAAGCGTGGCATTGAGCGTTACGGATATTGCTTGCCCATGGATGATTGTCTTTGTCGGGTAGCTTTGGATTTTGGCGGTAGAGCATGGTTAGTATGGGATGCTGAGTTTCATCGAGAGAAAATAGGGGAGATGCCTACCGAGATGTTTCCTCATTTTTTTAAATCATTGAGTGATGCAGCTCGTATGAATTTAAATATCAAAGCCGAGGGGCAGAATGAGCATCATAAAATAGAAGGTATTTTCAAAGCTTTGGCTCGTGCCATAAAGATGGCTGTGCGAAGAGATATTTACTATTTTGAAGTACCCTCAAGCAAGGGATGTATTTAAGTTAGCTTCAAAGACAAAGTAACTTAACTTATTTGCCCAACTAAGTTAAGTTACTTTGTCTTTGAAGCTAACTTACTTTTTTATATGGTTTATAGCTCTTCGCATTCTTTCAGCCATGAAGCTGCACTTGCATCGCTTGGCATACGCCAGTCACCTCGGGGACTGAGTGATACGGATCCCACTTTGGGACCATCGGGCAGGCAGGAACGTTTGAATTGTTGTTGAAAGAAACGGCGGCAGAATATAGTAAGCCATTTTTTGATTGTTGCCTCATCGTATGTATCACGAAAAGCGATACTTGCCAGGAAGAATATCTTGGCGGGACGAAAACCGAAACGTAGGAATTGATAAAGGAAGAAGTCATGCAGTTCGTATGGCCCTACCAAATCTTCTGTCTTTTGTTTGATATTGCCGTTTTCATCAGCAGGAATCAGTTCGGGGCTGATAGGAGTGTCTACAATATCGAGCAGAGTAATACGTGATTCATTATCCATGTCATTCAAAGCCACCCAATTTACCAGGTATTTGACCAATGTTTTGGGAATACTTCCATTGACTCCATACATAGACATGTGGTCGCCATTGTAGGTGGCCCAGCCTAGGGCAAGTTCTGAAAGGTCTCCTGTACCAATGACAAGACCGCTCAGTTGGTTGGCAACATCCATCAGAATTTGAGTCCGTTCGCGTGCCTGACTGTTTTCGTAAGTCACATCGTGTATGGTCATATCGTGGTCTATGTCATTAAAATGCTGGATGCAGGATTCCTTAATGCTGATTTCTTTAATAGTAACGCCTAATGAAGCCATCAGATGGAGAGCATTATTATAAGTGCGGTCGGTAGTGCCAAAACCAGGCATGGTGATGCCGATGATGCCTTTTCGTGGCAAATTCAATTTGTCGAAAGTTTTGGCACAGACCAAAAGTGCCAAGGTGGAATCCAAACCACCGGAAATACCGACTACTACAGTCTTGCAGTGAGTGTGTACCAAACGTTTGGCAAGCCCTGCTATTTGGATGGCAAAAATTTCTTCACAACGCTCATCCAATTCTTTGCCCTGAGGAACAAAAGGATGGGCTTCTATACTGCGTGTAAGACTAAGATCGCGTGTGTTAACAAATTCTGTACTGATGTGGATGGCGGGACGTCCCGGGCAGTTGCCGATATTGGCGGCAAAAGTGGTATTGGTCAACCGTTCGCCACGAAGACGCTCTACGTCTATTTCACTGATGACTAACTGTTCTTTGAATGAGAAACGTTCAGATTCGGTAAGTAATGTGCCGTTTTCATATATCAGTCCGTTGCCTGCAAAAACAACGTCTGTAGTCGATTCGCCGAAACCGGATGAACTGAATACATATCCTGCCAGGCAGCGTGCTGATTGTTGACTGACTAATGAACGGACATAATTATGCTTGCCTATCCCTTCATTATCGGCAGACATATTGAAAATGATTTCCGCTCCTTTCAATGCTAATGCGGAACTGGGGGGAATGGGGGCCCACATATCTTCGCAGATTTCAATGCCAAAGCAAGTTTCCGGAGTGTCGAAAAGCAGGTTGGCGCTGACCGGTACATTTTGTCCGCAGAGACGTACATTACCATCTGGGTGGTTTAGAGCAGAGGTAAACCAGCGTTGTTCATAGAACTCTTTATAATTAGGTAAATATGTTTTGGGAACAATACCCAGTATTTTTCCTTTTTGGAAAACAACAGCACTATTCAGCAGCGTGGAATTCATAACCACAGGCATCCCTACAATGGAGACGATATCCATTTGTCGGGTATTATTCATAATCTGCATTAAAGCCATTTCTGCTTCTTCCAACAGTAAAGACTGACCGAACAAGTCGGCGCAAGTATACCCTGTAATACTTAGTTCGGGAAAAATGATAATTTGTACTCCTTTCCCGTCTGCTATGGCAATTTGAGTTTCAATCTGTTGTGCATTAAATTTGCAGTCAGCCACTTTCACTATCGGAATGGCAGCCGCCACTCTTACAAAACCGTATTTCATATTATACCTAATTATTATATATACTTGCAAAATTAATCATTCTTTCCCGATTTATACCCCTAAATAAAAAAAATAAAAAAAAGTACGTGATTTATTTGTTTGTTGCGAATAACTATCTATCTTTGCACATGAAATAAAATTGTAATAGTTACAAAAAGGGAATATATGAAGAGTTACGATTATCTTATCAGTTATAACATTAAGCCGTCCGTACAGCGCATAGCTATTATGGATTATTTGTTGGCCCATAAAACTCATCCTTCTATCGATGAGATTTATTTGGCGCTATGCAAGGACATTCCAACCTTGTCCAAGACTACAGTGTATAATACACTGAAACTCTTTGTCGAGCATGGAGCAGCTTTAATGCTTACAATTGATGAAAAGAATGCGTGTTTTGACGGTGATACTTCCCTGCATGCTCATTTCCTTTGTAAGAAATGTGGTAAAATATTTGATTTGCCCTACAGTAATGAAGTGAAGCAAGTAGAGCAAATTGATATGAATGGATTCAAGGTGGATGAAATTCACCAATATTATAAAGGTATATGCCCCGTTTGTTCTAAAGAAGACAAAGAAAGAAGTTAGAAAGATAGAGAGTAGATGACTAACTAATAAATAAAATATTGACTAACTAATAAAAAAAGAAATTATGAAAAAGTTTATTTGTACAGTTTGTGGTTATATTCATGAAGGTGATGCAGCTCCTGAAAAATGTCCGTTGTGTAAAGCGCCTGCTTCTAAGTTTAACGAAATGGTAGAAACAGAAGGTGGCTTGGAATTTGCAGACCAACACGTTATCGGCGTAGCAAAAGGTTGTGATGAAGAAATGATTAAGGATTTGAACAACCACTTCATGGGTGAATGTACGGAAGTTGGTATGTATTTGGCAATGAGCCGTCAGGCAGACCGCGAAGGTTATCCTGAAGTTGCTGAAGCTTTCAAACGTTATGCTTGGGAAGAAGCAGAACATGCTGCTAAGTTTGCTGAGTTGCTGGGTGACTGTGTATGGGATACAAAGACTAACTTGGAAAAGAGAATGAATGCTGAGTCAGGTGCTTGTGCTGACAAGAAACGTATTGCTACTCGTGCAAAAGCTTTGAACTTGGATGCTATTCACGATACAGTTCACGAAATGGCTAAAGACGAAGCTCGTCACGGTAAAGGTTTTGAAGGTTTGTACAACAGATATTTCAAGAAATAATATACGATTTTTTATAGTATAAATGGAGAGAGGGGGAGTAATTATTATTGTCCCCTCTCTTTTTATTGGCTATATTTAGATTAGAGATGTATAGGCCTTGTTTCTCATTCTTTCAGTAATACTTCTTCAATAGCTTTCCTGAAAGTAGTTTTATTGGCCGCTCCTATAATGATTTGCGGCTGTCCCGTTTTGGGGATAAAGATGATGGTGGGCAGTGACTGTATCCCCATGGCAGCAGATAATTCTTTTTGTTTGTCTGTATCTACTTTGTAAACTACGATTTGATCTTTGTATTCTTTGGCCAGACTTTTTAGCAGAGGGGCAACCATACGGCAAGGACCGCACCATGTGGCGTAGAAATCAATAACTGCCGGTTTCTCTCCTTTGTATTTCCAGTCAGTGGAACCGGAGGTGTAGTCAAATATATTATCCAAGAACATTTGTTTGTCCATATGTATGACTTTTCCTTCATTTTTATCTGACTTATCTCGGAAAGGAGTCTGGGCACTGAGATATCCTGTTAATCCGGTAGTTAATAAAAGACACGTGATTGTTTTTTTCATATTTTATTCATATTGGGCTAGAATTATGCTTAAATCATTGGCACGCATTACACCGCTTTGTCGCCACAATTGCTTACCGTCTTTAAAAATCATTAGTGTGGGAACTGACTGAATCTGATAGTATGCAGCAATTTCTTTATGTTTGTCTACATCTACTTTGACAATTCTTACTTTTTCCCCTTTTATTCCTTTTAATTCTTCTAAAATAGGTTTCATGGCTTTGCAAGGTCCGCACCATTCAGCAAAAAAATCAACTAATACAGGCTTGTCCGACTGCAGCACCTCTTTTTCAAAATCTCCTGTCGTAAATTTATATTCCATGATAAAACCTCCTTCTTATTTTCTGTCTCTCTATTTATTCTTGACCATTTTCTGAGTTCCATACAATCAGCTGCCTCTGTCAGCATAAAACGGAGACATAAGTTTATGGTATAAGCATATTACACATTTTTGTGCTTTGCAAGGACAAAAATGCTTAAAAATTGCACATATTAGGTTACAGTACCCACCAGCCCCGTGCTTCGCCTCTTCCGCCGGTGTGTGCGCAGTCCATAAAAAACTTTCTCTTTCGCAATCGTAAAAAAAGAGGGCAAAAAAATACATGGATAATCCACTCATTATCCATGTACTTTCAGGTTTTTATATGACATGTTAAATTAATAAAACATGATATCCTTCAGATCCATCAGCTTTCCGGCAATCCCGGTGAATTTTATGTAAACCGCATGCACTCCCGAAGGGACACGCACAGGACTGTCAAATTGCTGAAAATCAAATTTTCCGCCGGTCCTCTTTATCTCGACTTTGGCGAGGCATTCTGATTCCATGCTGTCAATATAGATCTCCGCAGTACCTCCATAGGTGCTGCTGGAACAGGAGAGGGAAATACCCCGGATTTCACAGTTGAAATCCATATACCGGATAACTCCCCAGTCGCCGTTGTGGATATTGGTTAAATACTCATAATGCATATCCCTGCTGCTGTAGGCATCAAAGTAGCATTTCCCCGACAGCCGGCACAAAGCCGATGCGGGAAGTTTTCTTTTGCAGGGTATCGGGGGTTCCGTTCCCTGGCTCGTCATCAGAACCTCTCTTATCGTTCCGTCCTCTTCAAAAAATATCTCTTCCACACAGACTCTGCGGCTGAATTCACTGTTATGAGAGGAACGATGATAAAAGACATACCATTTTCCCTGATATTCTTCGATCGATCCATGGTTGTTCCAGCTTGCCGGATCACATCCTGTATTATCAATGATAATCCCTTTTTTCGTATAGGGGCCGAGCGGCTTATCACTCATCGCATATCCCAGGCATGTCGGCCTTCCGCGGGAGCTGTCCGCATAGACGAGATAATAGATACCGTTTCTTTTTCTGATTGATATTCCCTCATGAAAACCATCTCTGTCTTCCGTTAATATTCCCTTAACCATCGTCTCGGGAATCACTTCCGATAAATCCTCCGACAGTTTTCCCCCTCTCAGGCTTCCCTGGCCCCAAAAATAGTACACCTGGCCGTCATCATCCTTAAAAACAGCGGGATCAATCTGTGTTCCGTCCGCTCCGGCTATAGGAACCGCATCCGTGAAGGGGCCTGTTGGACTTTCCGAAAAAGCCACGCCTTCCGATCCATCCGACAAGCAATAAAACAGACAATATCTGTCCTTGATTTTCAGACAATCCGGCGCATATAAAGGCATTTTTCCATGGGCTGCCATGTGGGAGGCCTCATCATAGGAAATAAAAGACACAGGATGTGCCTGGAAATTCTTCATGTCACTGCTGGAAAACACCTGATATTCGTAGCTGCAGTATTCATCATTGCCGCAGCAGTCTTTTGAGCCATATAAATAAATATTGCCATCCTCATCTTTTCGAGCCTCAACATCCGGTATATAATACTGGGACGGTAAAATCGGGTTCATAATATAATTCCTTTCTTCATTAACCTTTTACGGCTCCCGCCGTCAATCCTTCTGTAATAGTACGTGATACAAATGCGTATACAATCATTATGGGGACAATCGACATGGCGATAGCCAGATAGGTAGCTCCGTAATCCCTGTTAAAGGTTCCCCTAAGATTCATAATAAGCAGGGGAAGCGTAAAATTTTTCTGGTTAAACAACACAATCATAGGCGTCATGAAGTTATTCCAGCTTCCCACAAAGTTGAAAATAGACATCGTTGCAATAGCCGGTTTTACCATCGGCAGAGCGATTCTGTTAAAGATAATAAACTCGTTGCAGCCCTCTATCCTGGCGCTTTCCAGCAGAGAATCCGGCAAAGAGGATTTCATATACTGCATAATGAAAAACACCGTACTCGCATTGGCAATCCCGGGCAGGATAAGCGGGAAAAAGGTATCTAAGATCCCCATGAACTTACATAACCGGAAGAACCCGATGATTCCCAGCTGCGAAGGAATCATCATGGAAACCATGACGATACCGAATACAATACCCTGGCCTTTGAACTTGTATTTGGAAAGGCCAAAAGCGGTCAGCGCGCCGAAATAGGCGCTCAGCAGCGTGGAGGAAAAGGAAATAATCACGCTGTTCAAAAATCCTCTGCCAATCTGTATCATTTCTCTCATATTCAAATAATTCTGAAGGATGGAGGTTCCGGGAAGTAAATACAAGCCTGTCATCAGCTCATTGCTGGAATGTGTGGCATTAATGATCATGATATAAAAAGGCAGAAAACAAATGACTGTAAGCAATATCAGTAAAATATAGATAATGATTCTGGAGAGCTTTATCTTTTTCATGACTCCTCTCCTTCCTGCTTAGGGTTGAGAACTCTGAAAAACAGAACAGATACTATCAGGATTATTATGAATAATCCATAAGAAACCGTTGCCCCGTATGCATAATTTTTATTCTTAAATGCGGTGTTATATAAATATAAAACCATTGTCATAAGCGACTTCTGGGGTTCTCCGGTTCCTCCCGTCAGGGCCATCGGGATATCAAAAATCTGCATTCCGCCAATCAGAGAAGTGACTGCAACATATAATAAAGTGGGTCTTATCAGAGGCATTGTAATGTAAAAAAATCTTTGTCTGCTGTTAGATCCGTCTACCACGGCGGCTTCAATCACATCCGTAGAAATTGCCTTGATTCCTGCCGTAAGAATGATCGTGCTGTGCCCGAACCACATCCACCATTGGATGAGAGAGGTCAGGCCTCTGGCAAATACCGGATTTCCCATCCATTTTACAGGTTCATGGATCAGATTCATGGATAATAAGATTTTATTGACGGTACCCGTCTGCCAGTCAAGCAGCACGCTGAACAGAATACCGATTGAGGCAGCCGTAACTAAATTGGGCAGATAGAACATTGCCTGAAACACATTGGCGCCTTTCAGTTTGTACTGGCATAAAAGGACGGCCAGCACCAGCGCGGATATAATCTGCGGTATGATACAGCCAAGCCAGATAATCCAGGTGTTTCCCACACTTTTCCAAAACACTTCGTCAACAGCAAGACGCTGATAATTCTTCAGGCCAATAAATCCCGCCGTTGCTCCGTCTTCCATACTTAAAAAGAATGTATAAATAATCGGGTACAACTGAAATATAAGAAAAACAACGATATAAGGTAAAACAAAGAGAAAGCCATACCGGGCTCTTTTCTTAGCCATACTTTTTACTACCCCCTTACCTTGTTTGAAAAAGGAAAAGCAGTTCCTGTTTATGGGCTGCTTTTCCTTTCGTTTACTACTCTACCGTAATGGACTGATATGCATTTGCCACATCTTTTTTAAATTGTTCCAGGGCCTCTTCCTTCGTTACCTCTCCCTGGGCATATAACTCCGCATTCTGAAGGAGCAGATTATTGATGGTATCATCATACTTTGTTACAAGGGAAGCATTTATTTTACCGGCTTCCTCTTTGAAAAATGCAAATGTATTCTGGCCTCCGCACCATGTATCCGAGTAGGATTCCACCAGCTCGTCCTCCACAGATACCAACGCCGGGAAATCTGATTTATCTATCGCATACTGTCTGCTGTAATCAGGATCCAGAGTGATAAATTTCAGATATTCCCATGCCAGTTCCTTCTGGGTGCTCTTTTTGTAAATTCCCATATAGGTTCCGCCGTTAAAGTAAGATGCTGGCATACTTGCAATCGCCCAGTCTCCTTTGGAATCCGGCGCGCTTCCTTGGATTACATACTGCATTCCCCAGGTAGGCAGGACATAACCGAACAGAGAATCGTCCGCTGCGGCTGCATACCATGCGGTACTCCATGCATCCAGTTTGGCGTCATAACCGTTTTCCCGGAATGTTTTTCCCAAATCAAGGAATTCCGGCACATAATCGTCCATGATGAATTTACCGTCTTTTACCCAGGGCTCCTTACGCTGTCCATAGCAGGACATCATCCATAAATCCTGGAAGTTTGTCACAAACGCTGTTTTTCCATTGCTTTTATCATGAATCGTCTTGGCAACATCCAGCATTCCCTCTGTGCTTGACAGCATTTTGGAAACCTCTTCCGGATCATCCGTTCCCAGATATTCTTTTGCCATGCTGCGCTTATACCAGAGCCCGCCCGGCGTAGCCTGCCAGCATAAAGCTCTCAGATTTCCCTGGGCATCGGAACCGATTTCTTTGGTATAGCCTATTACGTCTTCTGCAAGTGCTGTGGCATTATAGGGTTCAGCCGATAAATTTTCCCAGGCATCCGATTCCATTATCCACGATAGTCTGCATCTTGACATCATAGTCTTCACCAATCTGGGTAAATTCCACCTTTACATTAGGGTAAACCTTATTAAATGCTTCGATCTGGTATTTGGGATCGTCTGTCCAGGACCATATTGTAATTGTGCCGCTGTACTCCGACGGATCCTTTGCTTCAAAAGCTGCTGTTTCTTTTTCTTTGGACGGGCTGCTTCCACAGCCGGCCATGCTTCCCAATACCATTAATACTGCTAAACAAAC